>JACXTT010009657.1_pt1 | contig 13147 bp, 8 predicted proteins | sample 9270951 | NCBI WGS metagenome assembly JACXTT01 (sample SAMN15532306, study PRJNA645909) | rock metagenome | isolation source: weathered quartz diorite | place: Puerto Rico | collected 2017-06-21
CGGAGACGGACGTCCATCCCCTGCTCCCGGCCCTGGTCGCGCTGGTCATCCGCGTCGTTTCGGATGCACGGGTCGCCGGATTCATCGTCAGCATGACGATCGGCTCGCTGGTTCCCGCCATCGGCACGAGCTTCGGTTGGGTGGGGGAATTGCTTGGGCGGTCGAGGCCGCATGGGCGACGCGGCTCCGAAAAAAGGCACCGGTCGCATGATTGCGTTGCTCGTGTCGAAGTGGAAGACTTCCCGTTCCATCTCAAGGAGGGATCCCTCATGCGACGAACCCTGTATTCCGTGTTCGCGGCGATCCTGGTCCTGATGACGACCGCCGCCCTCTCGACGACGCCGGCGGCGGGGACGAAGTGTTCGATGACGTTCTCCATGAAGGGCTGGTCGGCCATCTACAAAACGTCCAAGGGAGAAGGGAAGATCACGTGCGACAACGGCGAGAGCGCGAGCGTCACGCTCAAGCTGACCGGCGGCGGGCTCACCTTCGGGAAATCGGAGACGAAGGACGGCACCGGGAAGTTCTCCGAGGTCGCCAAGCTCGAAGATCTGCTCGGGTCGTACGCGGCAGCCGAAGCGGAAGCGGGAGCGGTCAAATCGTCCCAGGCGCAGGCGCTCACCAAGGGAGAGGTCTCGCTCGCGCTCTCCGGAACCGGCGAAGGTTGGAACCTCGGCGTTTCCGGTGCGAAATTCACCATCGCCAGGAAGTAAGGGGACACTCCCCTTTTTCTTACAAAGCTCCCCGGATACCGCTTTGATAAGAAAAAGGGGAGTGTCCCCTATCTCGAGATCCTTGGCGGCCCCGGCGGGTTACGATGCCCGCCTCGCCCGGACTGCGTGACGTGGGGCGGACAACAGGAGGGGGTCGTCATGCCGTGTATGCCGTTCGGAACTCTGTGGCTGCCGGTTCTGGTCTCCGCGGCCGTCGTGTGGATCGCGAGCGCGATCGTCTGGATGGCGCTGCCGCATCACAAGTCCGATTTCTCGAAGCTCCCCGAGGAGGACGGAATCTCCGCCGCGCTCGACAAGGCCGCTGCGAAGCCCGGGCAATACTTGCTCCCCTTCATGGGCGACATGAGCAAGATGAAGGACCCGGCTTTCGTCAAGCGCCTCGAGGCGGGTCCGGTCGCGATGATCAACATGCGCCCTCCCGGCGTGCCGTCGATGGCGAAGAACCTGATCCTCTACTTCGGCTACTGCGTGCTCGTCAGCTTCTTCGCCGCCGACATCGCGCGGCACACGCTCAGCTACGACACCACGAAGGACGTCGTGTTCCGGCTCACGGGGTCGGTGGCCATCGGCTTCTACACGCTGGCGACCATCCCCGAGTCGATCTGGATGTGGCGTCCCTGGAACGTGACGCTCAAGAACATCGCCGATTCCATCGTGTACGGCCTTCTGACGGGAGCTGTCTTTGCCATGCTCTGGCCGCACAAGTAAGGAGAGAAGCCCTTTGATGGACCGTGCCGCCACGCTGGAGAAGGTGCTCGAGATCACGCGCGAGCTGGCGCGTCCCCTCGACCTCGACACGCTCCTGAAAAAGGTGGTCGACGCCGCGCTCGACATTCTCGACGCCGAGCGCGGCAGCGTGTTCCTCTACGATGCGGCCGCGGACGTGCTGATCTCGCGTGTGGCGACGGGATCCGGCGAGCTGCGCATCCCCGCCAACCGCGGGTTCGCCGGCGAGTGCGTCAAGACTCGGCGGGTCGTGGTCGTGCCCGACGCCTACGCCGACCCGCGGTTCAATCCCGACGTCGACAAATCCACCGGCTACAAGACCCGCTGCATCCTGACCATCCCGCTGATCGGGCACGACGACACCCTCGTCGGCGTGCTCCAGGTCTTGAACAAGCGCTCCGGCCCATTCGGGGACGACGACGTTGGCGTCGCGACGGCGCTGGCCGCGAGCTGCGCCGTCGCGATCCAACGGATGCGGCTGCTCGAGGACCTGCTGGCGAAGCAGCGCATGGAGCGGGAGCTCGAGGTCGCGCGCGAGATCCAGACGCGCGTCCTTCCGACGGTGATGCCGGAGCTCGACGGTTACCAGGTCGCCGGGTGGAGCCGCGCCGCCGACCAGACCGGAGGGGACATCTTCGACGTGATCGCCGGCGGGCACACCGTCATGCTGCTTCTCGGCGACGCTACCGGCCACGGCATCGGCCCGGCGCTGTCGGTGACGCAGGTGCGCGCGATGCTCCGCATGGCGGTGCGCCTGGGGGCCACCCTCGACGACGCGTTCCGGCACATCAACGACCAGCTCGCCGACGACTTGTCGTCGAACCGGTTCGTCACCGCGTTTCTGGGCGTGCTCGACACGCAGTCTCACAAGCTGACCTACCACGCCGGCGGCCAGGGGCCGATCCTTCACTTTCACGCCGAGAAATCCGATTCGACGCTCGAGAACGCCACCACGCTCCCGATGGGGATGATGCCGCTGTTCCGCCCGCTCGAGCCGCGCGTCGCGACGCTCGCTCCGGGGGACGTCATCGCGGCCATCACCGACGGGATCTACGAATACGAGAGCGGGGTCGGAAAGATGTTCGGCGAGACGCGGGTGGTCGAGCTGATCCGCGAGGAGGCGGCTTCCTCGGCTGCTCACATCCTGAAGCGCATCGTCGACGAGGTGCACACATTCGCGGCCGGCGCACCACAGAACGACGACATGACGCTCCTGATCGTCAAGCGCAAGACCTGACAGCCGCTAGAACGCGAGCTCCATCCCTTCCCGGGCCACCGTCGCCGTGGGAAGCTCGAGGCGCGCGATCCGCTCCATCTCGTCGAGCTGCTCGTCGGTGTGGTCCGGATGGTGGTGGAAGAGGATCAAAGTCTTGACCCCGGCGCTGCGCGCCACTTGCACCGCGGCATACCAGGTGCTGTGCCCCCACCCCTTGCGGAGCGTTTCGTATTCGGCCTGCATGTACGTCGCGTCGTAGATCAGGTAGTCGGCGTTGCGGGAGAAGTCGATCAGGGCTTTGTCGACCGCCTCGTCGCCGTGCTCGTGGTCGGTCGCGAAGACGATGCGCCGGTCGCCGTTCGAGATACGGTAAGACACGCAGCCGTCGGGATGACACAGTGGGATCGAATCGACCCGAAGAGCGCCGACGTCGAAGCAGGTCGACTCTTCGACGTTCTTGAACTCGATCTTGGCGGGGGCGCCGGCGAGGGAGACCGGGAAAAACGGCGGCGAGATCAGCGTCTCGAGGTTCTCTCGGATGGCGCTGTGGCCGGACACGAAGCCGTGAAAGATGATCGAGCTCGCCGGGTCGTAGAGCGGCTGAAAGAGCGACAACCCCTCGACATGATCGAAATGGTAGTGTGAGAGAAAGACGTGGTACCGGGTCGGCCGCCCCTTCCGCCGCTGTGCGAGCGAGTCGCCGAGAATGCGCGCGCCGGTCCCGCAATCGAGAATCAGATACTCGTCGTCCGCGACCTCCACGGAGGCGCAGGCGGTGTTGCCCCCGTACCGGAGCTTGTCGGCGGCCGGCGTCGCGACGGTGCCGCGAACGCCCCAGAACTTCAGGCGATATTCCCGCGCTGGCATCGGGCCTCTCCCCCTGCTGGGCGAATTGCGGATTCTAGAACGACCTCGCGGTCGTATTGGAGCGACTCGGAAAGTTCCTTAATACGGAAATTCCTAAAATAGCGAAACTTTGGCTCCCGTTGCATACTGTTACGAGGTAGATTTTCTCGGTTGTGTCCGCTGTCACGGGGTGGCTCCGATCTGGCCTTGCGTACGCGTTGTACGCCGAGTGGGGGGAATCGTCCATGAATGGGTGTCCGAAATTCCTTCGCGGTGCTCTTCTCTCCGCGGCTCTGATCGCTCAAGTCCAAGCTCAGGCGGCGACGAAAACGGTCGATCTCGACGCGAACGCGGCCAATGGTGCCGAGAGCACCTGCGAGCTGAACGTCATCACTCCGTTCCCGGTTGAAGTCCAGAACACGGTCACGAACAAAGCAGTCGGAGATTCCTTCACTTTCTCCTGGTTCTCGGCCGGCCCCGGGGGGTTCACGTCGAGCGTGACCCCGGGTACGAGCGGCGGCGTCGGCGCGACGTGGTCGTGGACGACGAATCAGAGCGTCGAAGCGTTCACCGGGCAGACCTGCGACAAGGACATCTGCTTCACGAAGACCGGCGGTCCCGACGCGATGAGCAACTTCTGCAGCACGGCCTGCCTCCTCGATGGAGCCTCGCTGACGGTCGTCAAGGGCGCCGGCGGCTCCGTCACGCTGAATTGGACGGGAGGGCAGCCGAACTTCACGATCTACCGGTCGTCGAACAAGAAGGGGGTTGCCCAACCGGCAAACGTCATCGGCACGACGAGCGGTCAGACGGCGGCCGACACTCCTCCGGACAACCTCGACTTCTACGTCGTTCGCGGCGTCGACTGCACCACGCGAAAGAGCTGTACCCTCGATAGCGACTGCAACATCCCAGGGGACGGCACGTGCGTCAGCCGAGGGCCGTTCGGCGTTCCGGGGAGGACACAGGTGACGGGCGACGTCACGGTCTCGGCCGGTTCGCTCACGTCCAGCCTCATCACGTTCTTCAGCCCGCCGCAGAAGATCTTCGAAGCCAAGAGCATTGCGGGCGGCGGCGGATCCGCGGAGAGCGTCACCAACTTCGGGACGACTCCGGTGACGGTGACGACGCCCGGGTATCCGCCCGGCTGCTGCCCGGCGAACCCGGACGTCCCCCATCAGATCCGCTGTGGCGACGTCTGCGTCGACTATCTCAACGACACGAACAATTGCGGCGCCTGCGGCCACATCTGCGCCGCCGACGAGTGCTGCACCGAGGGGGTCTGCGAGCTGGTGTGCGCCCCAGGCTTGACCTTCTGCAACGGCGTGTGCGTCGACCTTCAGAGCGACGATGGCAATTGCGGCGCCTGCGGGAACGCCTGCGGCAGCGACGCATGCTGTCACGAAGGGGCCTGCGCGCCTATCTGCCCGGAAGGGCAGATCCTCTGCGGCAGCCAGTGCGTCGACATCATGAACGACAGCGACCATTGCGGAGCGTGCGACTACGCGTGCCCCTACCAGAAGTGCTGCGACAAGGGCTTGTGCTTCGATCGCTGCCTGGAGGGTCAGTATTACTGCAACGGGCTCTGCGTCGACGCCCAGAACGACAGCTCGAACTGCGGCGCGTGCGGCGTCGTCTGCGGCGCGGGAACCTGCTGCGGCAGCGGGGACTGTCAGAGCGAGTGCGACCCGGGATTCACCTACTGCAACGGCCAGTGCATCGATCTGACGCACAACCCGCTGAATTGCGGTGCCTGCGGCAACTCCTGCGGCGGAAACCCCGACGACGAATGCAAGGACGGCATCTGCGTCAAGGAGGACTCGCGCGATCACACCGGCGACGCGCCGCCGGTCGCGCCCGTTTGCTTCAACTCTCACCCGACCGTACCCATGCCCGACCAGTGCCCGAACCCGAATCCGACAACCCCCCACGACAGCGTGTGCGGAAAGAGCGCGGCGGTACGCGGCACGGGGGTCGCCCCCAGCTGTCCGAAGCTCCCCCCGCCGGACACGAGCGGAGATGCGCCGGTCTGCATCATCAATCAGACGACGCAGACGCTCCAGCCGGGAGAAACGGCGACCACCTGCACTCCTGGCGGCGTGATCTTCAAGGAGGTCCCGACCGCGATCAAGGTCTGCGGCGACGGACTCCCCGGCGTCAATGGACCTTGCAACGACACCACGTCGAAAGTCACCACCGGCACGTTCAACCGGCTCGTGTCCGACACGAGCGTCGTGATCGGCGACGCGTACGTGACGCCCCTCGCCGTCCACGTCGTCTCGGACAACAGCAATGACGGCCTCATCCAGCCGGGAGAGTCGGCCGGCCTGATCATCGACGTCGTCAATGCCGGTCCGCTCAACATCACGAACGCCCAGGGCACCCTGTCCGCGCCGGCGGTCGATCTGACCGACGACGGGGTCAACAATCCGGTGGGAATCACGGTGGGAGGCGGGTCGATCTCGTACGGGACGATTTTCGGCACCCCGGTCTCCTCCGAGTGTATCGCGCCGACGCCTCACCCGGCCTCGAACTCGACGGTCTTCCCGATCACGGTGCCCTTCGCTCACCCGGGAGACACGAGCCACCCGTTCGTTCTCGCGATCACCGGGACCGTCGGCGAGTCGCCGTTCTCGATGAACGTCCCCTTGTCTCTCGGCATTTCGGGAGCTTGCGACATTTCAGCGCACTCCGGGGGTTACGACGGCCTGGACGGTCTGGCGAATCCGATGAGCAAGCTGGTTCCCGTCGGCGATGTCATCCCGTTCCCGTCGAAGTCGTTTACCGCGGGGAACACCCGCCCGATGAAGCTTCGCATGTCCTGCGGCGGGACGAATTTGTCCGACGGCATGGTGACGGCGCCGGAGATCGTGGCCCTCTCCGAGGCGACCCGGGGACCGCTCGACATCCACGCCCTCAACTTGAACTCGGACAACGGAACCAACCCGAACGACCCGTTCTTCCGCTTCAATAACACGCTGAGCGGAGGGCAATGGGTCTACAACATGCGGACGTCGATCATCGGCGCGGGCACGTACACCTTGACCATTCGCATCGCCGGCCGCAAGAACTACGTCACCGGCTTCGTCCTGCAGTAAACTGCAGCCTGCTCTTCGAGCTGGATCGGGAGCCGCCCGCCACGGCGGGCGGCGCAGCCTCTTTCGGGGGAATCGTGAACATGCAGCGCATTGAGCACCAAGGGTATGTACGCGCCGGGGCTCTCATCGCCCTGGTCGCGATGGTCTCGTCCGCAACGATTCCGTCGCGCGCGGCCGATGCGACGCTGGCCAAGGTCACCGCTATCCAGAACACGGTGGAGACGAAGACGGCATCGGGAGCGTCATGGAGCCCTTCGACGGAAGGTCAGGCGCTCGCCGCGAAAGACCGGATCCGCACCGGTCCGGCCAGCCGCGCGTCGCTCCGGTATTCCGACCAGACGCTGCACCGCATCAACGAGAAGAGCGAAGTCGAGATTCTCGCGCCTTCGGGTGCGGGAAGCGGCGTCGTCAACATCCTGTCCGGGCAGAGCTACTTCACGAGCAGGACACCCAAGGATTTCGGGCGCGTGCAGACGCCGACCGTAACCGCGGCGATCAAGGGGACCGAGTTCGCGGTCAGCGTGGCGGAGAACGGCGCGACCGTCATCACCATGATCGAGGGGACGGTCGAGGCGTCGAACCAATTCGGATCGGTCTCCGTGACGCACGGCGAAGAGGCCGTGACCGAGCCGGGCAAGGCTCCCCAGCGCCGGATCGCGGTGCATCCCAAGGACGCGGTCATGTGGTCTCTCTACTACCCGCCGGTGCTGGGAGGCTCGGATCGAGGCAACGACAAGCTCGACCGGGCGGCCGCAGCCCTCGGCAACGGGCAGGTCGACGAGGCCAGCCGTCTGATCGACGAGGTCCGCTCGGCGGAGCCCAAGAACGCCGCCGCTCTGGCGATGGGCTCGGTGGTCGCGCTCGCGGCCGACCGTAAGGACGACGCGCGCTCGATGGCGGACCAAGCCGTGGCCGCGAACGGTTCGTCGGCGGCCGCCCTGCTCGCCCGATCGTATGTGGCGCAGGCGGATTTCGATCTCGACCGTGCTCGCGAGCTGGCCGAGAAGGCCGCGTCGGCGGATCCGGGGAACGCCGAGGCGCTCGCCCGTGCCGCGGAGCTGCGGCTCGCGCAGGGGGACTATGCGGGCGCCCGCGAGGCCGCCGACGGCGCGGTCAAACGGCAGCCCAACAACGCGCGCGCGCTCACCGTTCTGGGGTTCGTCGAGCTGGCCGCGTACCACACGGACGAGGCGGCCCGGAATTTCGACAAGGCGGTCGCGACGGACGCTGGCTTCCCGCTGGCCCACGCGGGACGCGGCATCGCGGAGATCCGCCAGGGAAAGGTCGCCGGCGGCCGCGAAGAGCTGCAGACCGCAGCGACTCTGGATCCCGGCGAGTCGCTCTACCGCTCGTACTTGGGAAAGGCATACTACGAGGAGAAGCGCTCGAAAGAGGCGGGAAAGGAGCTGGACGCGGCGAAGAGCCTCGACCCGAAGGATCCGACGCCGTGGCTTTACTCGGCCATCCTGCTTCAGAACGAGAACCGCCCGATCGAGGCTCTCAAGGACTTGAACGGTGCGATCGACCGGAACGACAACCGCGCGGTCTACCGCTCGAAGCTGCTCCTCGACGAAGACCGGGCCGTTCGCGGCGTCGACCTGGCCCGGATCTACGACGATCTCGGCTTCGATTCCCTCGGCCTCGTCGCGGCGCGGCGCAGCGCCGACGAGGACCAGGCGAACTTCTCGAGCCACCTCTTCCTGGCCGGGAACTACCGCAACCTGCCGGGGTTCGCGTCGTCGTTCCTCTCCGAGACGCTGCAGGCGCGGATCTACCAACCGATCGGCGCGAATTCCGCGCGCCCGGAGGATTTCGGCGGAACGGTCGCGTTCAACGAGTACACCGCGCTCTTCGACCGCCCCCGGTTCCGCGGGTTCTTGAGCGGCACCTACGGCTACACGGACACCAACCTCGACAACACGCCGAACACGATCGACTCGAGCCGCAACTGGAGCGGAGATGCGACCGGCACGTACAACTGCGACCGGGTCGCCTCGTCCTTGCGCGTGCAAAAACTGAAGGACGACGGCTTCCGGGTCAACAACGAGGTCGACAACTTCGTCGCCAGCGGCTTCGTCGAATACGCGCCCACCGACCGCGACACCGTCCAACTGAACTTGATCTTCGCCGACCGCGAGACCGGCGATCTCCCGCTTCGCCAGGTCCCGGTCAACTTCTTTCCCGAGACGATCGACACCCGCGAGTGGAACGGCGGTATCGGCTGGCATCACCGCGCCTCCCCGGCCGTCGACTACGCCGTCTCGGCGATCTACAACGACACCCACCAGGACCTGACGCTCATCGGCGCCGGCACCGGCACGGCGGACCTCTACGGACCGCAGATCGAAGGGCAGATGGTCTACCGCCAGCGCAAAGTGACCTGGGTCGGCGGCGGCGGCTTTTTCGACGGCATCTTCGACGCGGGAGCCGCGGGCGAGGGCGCGGAGAAGTACGGCAACGTCTACGCCTACGCGAAGATTCGCGGGCTGGGGCCCGTCGAGATCGCGGCCGGGCTGGCGGGCGAGGCGATCGACACGCCGGTCGGTCTGCTCCCGCCGCGGGATTCGTTCATCGTTCCCACGAGCCAGACGTTTTATGACTGGCACCTGAGCCCGAAGCTCGGCGCGACCGCGACGTTTTCGTCCGGGACCACCGTGCGCGCCGCGGTCTTCTCGCGGATGGCCTCGTCGATCGGCCGGCTGCAGACGCTCGAGCCGACGCAGGTCTCCGGCTTCAACCAGTTCTTCGAGGACGTGGGCGGCACGCGCTCCTGGAACTACGGCATCGGCCTCGATCAGAAGTTCGGCTCGATCATCTTCTTCGGTGCGTCGTGGATGAAGCGCGACCGGACGATCCCGGAGGCGACCTGCCCCACGCCGGATCCGTTCGCCGGTTGTGCGGGGGCACCCGGGAGCATCGTCGTCGATCGGACGAGCAAAGACGATCTGGCCTCGGCTTACTTCAACGCCGTGGTCGGCAAGTGGTTCGCTCTGTCGTTGGACTGGATTTGGGACAAGAAGAAGTTCGACACGACGACGATGTCGCCGCTGTTCCTCTTCCAGGATCGATTCGACACGCAGCGCTTGACGCCGCAGGCCCGCGTGTTCCTTCCGATCGGCTTCTTCGCGTCGGTGGCGGGGACGCACTATGACCAGGAGGTCGACCAGTTCGACGATCTGACCTCCAGCGCGCGCACCACCGTCAGCTCGAGCTTCTGGATCCTCAACGCCGCCGTCGGCTGGCGGCTTCCGAAGCGTCTCGGGTCGATCTCGATCGAGGGGACGAACCTGACGGACAAGCAGTTCGACTTCTACGAGCAGACCTTGCAGGAGAACTTGATCCCTGCGCGGAAGGTTTGGCTGCGGGCGGACTTCGCCTTCTGATGACTCCCTGGCAGCGGCTCCGGAAGACTCGGACCGCGTTCCTGCTGGCGCTCATACCGGGGCTGTTGGGCGTCGGCCTCACCTACTGGGCGCCCGCGGTCAACCTCGAAAAGGCCGGCGGCCTCGACACGCTCTTCGCCTTGAGGGGCCGGCGAGCGCCCCCTCCCGGGGTGTGCGTCGTCGCGATCGACGACGATTCCTACAAGGTCATCGACCGCGATCCGAAGCTCGCCTGGGAACGCGGGCGCCATGCCGAGCTCATTCGCACGCTGAAGCGCGAGGGAGCCGCCGCCATCGCGTTCGACGTGCTCTTCGAGGGCGAGGGCGATCCCATCCAGGACGAGGCTCTCGAGGCCGCGCTGAAGGAAGCGGGCAACGTCGCCGTCGGAGTCTCGGTCGTGATCACGGAGGATCCGCTGTTCCGCCAATCGCAGGTCCAGGAGCCGTACGAGCCGATCGGCAAGGCGGCCGCGCGGCTCGCGGACGTCAACATCCCCACCGACAGCGACGGCGTCATCCGCCTGATCTGGCCCGCGCGGGAGGGACGGCCGGGGCTCGGGCTCGCGGCGTACGAGCTGGCCACCGGCGACACGTCGCATCGCACGGCGGATCCCCGATACTTCGACTACTACGGCCCGGCGCGCACCATCAAGACGGTGTCGATCTACCAGGCCCTCGACCCGAAGCAGTATCTGCCTCCCGGCTTCTTCAAGGAAAAGATCGTCTTCGTCGGCGCCTCGATGGATGCCGAGCCGGGCCTGGTGCCCAAGGACTCCTTCCTCACCCCTTTCCGCGGCCGGCACGGATCGACGACCTTCGGCGTCGAAGTCCACGCCACCCTGGCCGCGAACCTGCTCGAGCACCGTGAGATCCGGCTGCTCGACCGCCGCCTCGAGATCGCGCTCCTTCTCGTCCTGCCGCTGATCGCCTCGCTGACGTTCATCGCGCTTCGGCCGCTCGCAGGTGGCGCCGCGTTTCTGGGGATGCTTCTGGCGCCGTGGGTGATGGCTTACGCCGCCTTCGCCTCGTGGGATCTGTGGCTTCCGGCCGTCATCCCGTCGGCGATCCAGATCCCCGTCGCGTACGGCCTGAGCTTGATCTGGTACTACCTGACCACCGTCCGCGAGCGCGAGAAGATCAAGCGCGCTTTCGGGCTCTATCTCTCACCCGTCATGATCCGGCGCATCGCGGAGGATCCCGACGCCGTCAATCTGGGCGGACAAGAGATCGTAGGGACTGCGGTGTTCACGGACATCAAGGGGTTCACTTCGATCGCCGAGGGCATGTCCGCGCCCGAGACCGCCGCGATGCTGAACGCCTACTTCTCCGACGCGACGCGCCACGTGTTCGACTCCGGCGGGACGCTGATCAAGTACATCGGCGATGCCGTGTTCGCGATCTGGGGGGCGCCGATCGCACGCGACGATCACGCGACGCAGGCCTGCGTCACCGCGCTGGCGCTGGCGCGCGCGCAGGAGGCCGTCGGCCCCGACGCGGGCCCGGTGGCGAAGCTGGTCACGCGCATCGGCGTCCACACGGGCCCCATGCTGGTCGGCAACCTCGGCTCCGCGCAGCGATTCGACTACACCGCGATCGGCGACGCCGTCAATCTCGCGTCGCGCATCGAGGGACTGAACAAGATGTTCGGGACGCGCGCCTTGGCCAGCGGCGAGACCATGCGTAGGACCGACGGACGCTTCGTCACACGCTCGATGGGGCGCATCCGCGTCGTCGGCCGTACCGAGCCGGTCGAGCTGCACGAGCTGATCGCGACGAAGGACGAAAACGGCCGGATCGATGCCCCGTCGCTCGAAGCGTTCTCTCTTGCGCGCCAGGCGTTCGAAGCCGGCCGGTTCGCCGAAGCGGCAGCGGCCTTTCGCGCTATGCTCGACCGAGCAAAAGGCACGGACGGCGCATCGTCATTTTTTCTCAAGACCGCGGAGCGCTTCGCAGCTCAGCCCCCGCCCGCCTGGGACGGCGTGATCGTCGCCGAGTCGAAGTAGGGAACATCAGGAAGAGGGAGCACTTCCCTTTTTCTTGCAAAGCTCCCCGGATACCGCTTTGCGGCGAAAAAGGGAAGTGCTCCCTCTTCCTGATGCCCCCTACTTTGCGAACGTGTCGGATCGCGGGTCCCAGAAGTCGCCGTCGAGGCCCAGATCGGCGAAGATGGCGCGCATTTCATCCGGTTGGGGCCGGCGAGAGCTTTCGTCGAGCCGCGTCGAGTACCAGATCGACGCGAGTGACCAGAGCTGCGGGATCGTGACCAGCGGCCGCGTCGGGACACCGCGCGCCACGCACCATGCTCGAACATCGTCTTCCGACCGGAAGAAGAGCATGTTGCCTCACGTGAAGACGATGTCGTCCCACCACTTAGCGGCGGGGACGACGCAATGGAAGAGCCACGAGCAAGGCTCCGGGCCCTCGAGCCCGACCCTCAAACGAAGGGGCTCGCCGGACTGCTCGCAGCGTGATCGCACTTCGCCGGGTTGCTTGAGCGCCGCGGGGATCCCCAGCGAGTCCCACGCGCAGTTCGCGAAGTACTCCCTGGCGCCGACCGTGACCACGTGCTGTGTCGGCACGCCCGAGAACGGGGGCGCCATCCTGATCGAGGCGCCGTCCGCTTCGAGCACGAGCACGCGCTGTTGCCTCAGCGCCCGGTAGGCGTCGAGAATGTCCGTGACGCTCGCGCGACACCGCTTTCGGACCTCGTCAGTCGACGGGGCCCGCCCGGTTTCCGCGAAGTGATGATACACGGTCAATTTGACCTTGTTCTCGAATTCCGTGGGCACGACAGCACCTCTTCCCGTGCGCTGCAGTGTAAAACAGTTGGAACGAAGCTTGCGTTATGACGGTTAGACTGCGAGATCGACGGCGAAGCGCTCATCGGGACCCATGAGTGCCTCGCAAGGAGGTCGCTATGTACATCATCTGGTGGATCATCGTCGGATTGATCGCGGGCTGGGCTACCGGAAAGATCATGAAGGGAAGCGGCTACGGAGTCCTCATGGATATCGGCCTCGGGATTCTCGGCGCGTTCGTCGGCGGAGGGATCATGAGTTTTCTTGGATTCTCCTCCTCCGGCGGACTGATCCCCACCATCCTCGTCTCGATTCTCGGTGCGGTCGTGCTTGTCGTCGTCGTTCG
>JACXTT010009658.1_pt1 | contig 13146 bp, 14 predicted proteins | sample 9270951 | NCBI WGS metagenome assembly JACXTT01 (sample SAMN15532306, study PRJNA645909) | rock metagenome | isolation source: weathered quartz diorite | place: Puerto Rico | collected 2017-06-21
GGCGGCCGCCGATCAGGCGGTGGCGCACGACGCCCGCGCTACTGACCAGGCGCACGACCTCCGCGACGCGCTCTTGGTACTCGGCGTCGCCGAAGTCCAGGCACACGATGATCGCCGCGCGGGCATCGGCGGCGGCTTGCTGCTGCTGCGGCAACCTACTCGGCGTCCTTCTCCGCTCCCAGGTTGATCGGGCGCGAGGGCACGACCGTGGAAATGGCGTGCTTGTAGACCATCTGGGTGACCGAGTTGCGCAGGAGCACCACGTACTGGTCGAAGGACTCGATCTGGCCCTGGAGCTTGATGCCGTTCACGAGATAGATCGAGACGGGGACGTGTTCCTTGCGCAGCGTGTTCAAAAACGGGTCTTGTAGCAACTGGCCCTTGTTGCTCATGTTCTTCTCTCTTGGGGGTTTTGTACCCATTACTTTAATTGATTTCGCCCCCCCTTTCTACCTTGGCAGCCCGCTCGGAAAACTGAGTGGCGGCGTTACGTCGCCGCACTGAGCGCGGTGGCGCAGCGCGTGGTCCATCAGCACGCAGGCGAGCATCGCCTCGGCGATCGGCGTGGCGCGGATGCCCACGCAGGGGTCGTGGCGGCCGGTGGTCTCGATGGCGGTGGCGCGGCCCTGCCGGTCGATCGTGCGCCGCGGTAGCCGGATGCTCGACGTGGGTTTTAGCGCAAGCGACACGGTGATGTCCTGGCCGGTGGAGATGCCGCCGAGCACCCCGCCGTTGTTGTTGGAGAGGAAGCCCTGCGGGCTCATTTCATCGCCGTGCTCGCTGCCCTTCTGCACGATGGCGCCGAAGCCCGCGCCGATCTCCACGCCCTTCACCGCGTTGATGCCCATCATCGCGCCGGCGATATCGGCGTCCAGGCGGCCGTACACCGGCTCGCCCCAGCCTACCGGCACGCCTTGCGCAACGACGTTGACGCGCGCGCCGCACGAGTCCCCTGCTTCGCGCAGCTCGTCCATCTGCTCCTCCAGCTTAGCCACGATTCCCTGATTGGGAGCGAAGAACGGGTTGCTGTCGACGGCGTCCCAGGACTCGAACGCAATCACGGTGCGCCCGAGCTGCGCGAGATAGCCGCGCACGCGCACGCCGTAGCGCTCGCGCAACCACTTCTTGGCGATTGCGCCTGCCGCGACGCGTACCACCGTCTCGCGCGCCGACGCGCGGCCACCCCCCCGCGCGTCGCGCACACCGTACTTCTGCAGATAGGTGTAGTCGGCATGGCCGGGCCGGAACTTGTCGGCGATTGCCGAGTAGTCCTTCGAGCGCTGGTCTTCGTTGCGGATGAGAAAGCCGATCGCCGTGCCAGTGGTGCGGCCCTCGTAGACGCCGGAAAGGATTTCGATCGCGTCCGATTCGCGCCGCTGCGTGACGTGCCGCGAGGTGCCGGGCTTGCGGCGCTCCAGCTCGCGCTGGATGTCGGCAGCGCCGAGCTCCATGCCGGGCGGGCAGCCGTCGACCACGCCGCCATACGCCGGCCCATGCGACTCGCCGAACGACGAGACGCAGTAAAGGAGGCCGAACGTGTTGCCCGACATGGCCGATCGATTCTACACGCGAGCCTCGAAGAAGCGCCGCGTCTCGAATACCCGCGGCGCGAAGCGCTTGCCGCTCGAACTCAGATGGCGCTTGAGCACGAAGTCGAAAAGCACCGGGTCATGCAGATGGATTTCGCGCAGCACCGGCGCGGCGACCGGCGCGATCAGCTTGAGCGAGACGAGGTAGTCGACCGAGTAGATCGGCATCACGCCGGGCAGCGGGTAGTCCGAGCCGTTCAAGAGCCGCGCGTGCCAGCGTTCCTCTTGCAGCACGCGCGCGAGGGCGGGGCGCGCGCGGTTCAATTGCGTCAGCGCCGAGATGTCGCCGTAGAGGTTTTTTTCGTAGCGCGACTCGTTCATCAGCCGCGCGAACAACTCGAAGCTCGGCACGTAAGGCCCGTGCGCGCCGCGATCGAGATCACGGTCCTCGCCGAGCGACGCGCAATGCGCGATCACCACGCGCACACCGGCCTCGAGCGCGGGCCGCAGCCGCAGTGGGTTGCCGTAGTCGTGCCAGTCATGGCCGATCACCGCGAGCTCGGCGCCGGCGTGCGTGATGAGCGGCAGGTCGTGCGCGCGCAACGCCTCGTAGAAGCGCGCGCAGCGCGGCGACGCCGGATCGATGCCCATCGCCCCGGGCAGCCACTTCAGCGCGCGCGCGCCGTCACGCTTGGCCTGCGCGAGCGCCTCGAGCGCGTCCGTCCGATAGGGATGGACCGACGCGGCCCATTCGAAGCGCCCCGGATGCGCGCGCGCCGTGTCGCGCGCATACGCGTCCGGCACATGGAAAGCGCTCTGCTCCAGATCGGGAGTGCCGCCCCGATCATGCGCGCGCTCGAACGCGAGTAGCAGCAGTTTTGCGCCGGGGCGCAAGCCTTGCGCGAGCCCGTGCAGGCGCTCGACATACGAGCGATCGGATTTGCCGGGCGCCTGATCCACGCAGGCGGCGTTGAGAAAGAAGGCGCGCCGCACGTAGAGGGTCGGATGGAGCAGGCTCGCCATCCGCGGATTGACGTAGACGCCGCTCGCGCTATCGCCCGTCCCGAGGAGATGCACGTGCATGTCCCAAACCTGCGCGGCGTCCAGGCCGTCCCACGCGGCAGCGACCAGCTCGTGATTCGCCAGGCGTGGCGGCAGCCCCGCGCGGCATGGATTCCAGAAGCCCTGCTCGGGCCAGTAGCGCCAGGCGGCGGCGCCGAATGCCGCCGCGCCCGCGCCGAGAAAACCTAGGAGAAGCTTTCTACGCCGGCCAATTCTTAATGTAGCCCTTGAGCATCTTGTTCTCGAAGTCCTGCTCTTCCAGCACCGCTTTTGCTACGTCGCGGAAGGAGATGACGCCGATCAGCCGGCCGTCCTGCATCACCGGCAGGTAGCGCGCGCTGCTGTCGAGCATCGTGCGGCGCAGGTCGTTCACTTCCATGTCGGGGCTGGCGGTCACCGGATCGCGCACCATGATGTCGGCGACGCGCACTTCGCCGAGCGACCCCGAGCGCTGCGCAAGCGCCTGAAGCAGCTCGCGGAACGTGAGCATGCCGACCATGCGGCCCTGCTCCATCACGACGAGCGAGCCGAGGTTCTCCTTCGCCATCGTGCGGACCGCGTCCGCGGCGCGGCCCGACGGCTCGATGCTGATCAGCCGGTTGCCCTTGACCCGCAGGATTTCCCTCACTTGCATCGCGCGATCCTCCCTATCTCGGCCCGAGAGTATCTTCGAGGCTCGGCATGACGCGAGAATACTCTCAAAAGGCGGCTCTGGTCACCGGTGGCGGGCGCGGCATCGGCAAAGCAACCGCGCAGTTGCTCGCCGCGCGCGGCTACCGGGTCGTGATCGCCGATCGGGACGCGCAACCGGGGCGCAAAACCGCCGCCGAAACGGAGCTCGCCTTCGTCCGTTGCGACGTGGCGCGCGAAAGCGACGTGCGCGGCTGCGTGCGCCAGGTGCTCAAGCGCTGCGGGCGGCTCGACGCCCTCGTCAACAACGCCGGTATCGCCTCGCCGGGCTCGGGCCCGGTGGAAAAGCTGCCGCTCGCCGAGTGGAACCGCCGCATCGGCGCCAATCTCACCGGCATGTTCCTGATGGCGAAGCATGCTGCGCCGCACCTGCGCCGCACGCGCGGCGCGATCGTGAACATCGCGTCGACGCGCGCGCTGCAATCGGAGCCCGACACGGAGGCCTACGCCGCAGCCAAGGGCGGCGTCGTCGCGCTGACGCATGCCCTGGCATTGAGCCTCGGGCCGCAGGTGCGCGTCAACTGCGTGAGCCCGGGCTGGATCAACACGCGCGACGCCAAGCTTTCGCGCGCCGATCATGCGCAACATCCGGTGGGACGCGTCGGGCGGCCCGAGGACGTCGCCGAGCTGGTCGCTTTCCTGCTCTCGGATGCCGCCGGCTTCGCCACCGGGCAGAACTACCTGCTCGACGGCGGCATGACGCGCAAGATGATCTACGTCTAGCCGGGCGGCCGCGGCTGCAGCAGCGCCGCGCGCAGCTCGTCGATCTTGCGGTGCAGCTGCTGGATGGCGAATTCCGCCTTCACGTTGACGCGGAAATCTTCGTCCGCCTGCAGCCGGTCTTTGGCCGCCTGGCGGTTCTGGCTCATCATGATGATCGGCGCCTGCAGCGCGGCGAGGCACGAGAGCAGCAGGTTGAGGAAGATGTACGGATAGGGATCGGGCGGCGCCTTCAGCACGAGCACGCTGTTGACGACGGCCCAGAGCAGCAGAAAGCCGAAGAACGAGATGATGAAGGGCCACGAGCCGCCAAAATGCGCCACCATGTCGGCGACGCGCTCGCCGAAGGTCATGCGCTCTTCGATGAGCTCGTTCACGTTCTTGATCTGCAGGCGGGCGAGCAATGCGTCGGCGCCGCGCAGCCGGTGGATGACGACCTCCATGAAATGACGCGCCGCGCCGGCGTGCCGGTCGAGCAGCTGCGCCACCGCGCTCAAGGGAATGCAGATGAGGCTCGTATCGACGGCGGCACGCGCGGTAGCGGTGCGCGCCGCGCGGTCGAACACCGCGAGCTCGCCGAAGAACGAGCCTGACTCGAACGTCGCGACGATGATCTCGCCGCCCTGCGCGGGCAGCACGATGTCGACGATGCCCTGCTCGACCACGTAGAGAAATTCCGGCAGCTCGCCGTGGTCGAAGATCGTCTCGCCGCCCCGGTAGAGCCGGCGGCTCGCGGCGTCGTTCAGCGTGCCAAGCTCCACGGCGGGCAAGCTGCTGAAGAGCGGAATCGCTTCGATGCGGTAAGGTTCGGCCGTCTCCATCGTTCGTTTCTCCCTTCCGGCGAAAGTCTATGACGGATCGTGGCACAATGCGTCCATGACGCCACGGGCGATCACCATCCGGCTCGCCGAGCCGCGCGACGCGCAGGCACTCGCGCTCATGTCGCGCGACTTCATCGAGGCCGGGCTCGGGTGGAAGTACGACGCCTCGCGCGTGATGCGCGCGGTCCGCGACCGCGAGACGCTCGCCGTCGTCGCCTGCGACGCGAAATCCGCGCCGGGGGCGCGCGGCGCGATCAACGGCTTCGCCATCATGGAATTCGGCGACGAGCGCGCGCACCTCGTGCTGCTGGCGGTGCGCCCCTCGCACCGGCGCTCGGGCATCGGACAGCGCCTGGTCGAGTGGCTGCTCGAGTCGGCGCGCTGCGCCGGCATCGCCAGCATTCACCTCGAGCTACGCGCGGGCAACGACGCGGCGCGGCGCTTCTATCGCGCCATGGGGTTCTACGAAACGGTTCTCGTGCCGGGTTACTACCGCAGCGGCGAGGGCCGCAAGGAAGGCGCGCTGCGCATGCTGCGCGTGCTGCGCGTGCCCGGGCCGCTGCCCGCGGCGTGGCGCCCGCCGCGCATGGAAGACCGCTAGCCTTTCACGGCACGATCGCGAGTCCCACCCGCAGCTGCCACGGCCGCCGCACCTTGTAATCGAGGATGCTCTCGCCGTAGCCGTTGAAGTACTGCACGTGCAGGTAGCCGCTGAGCGGCCCGACCCGCACATCACGCGTGCGGCGCGACATGTCGAGAAGCAGGCTCCCCCTACCCGCGGTGCCGACGCGCGCTATCGCCGTCGTGATCCACTGGCCGCCCGCGTCGTGGCGCAGCCGCCAGTCGACGTAGCCGCGGTAGCGCTCGATGTCTGGGTTTTCGTGCGTGGACAAGTACGTGTAGACCTTCGGCGTGAACTCGAACGTGCCGCCGCGGCCGACGCTCCAGCGCCATTCCGGCCGCACGAACAGCATGTTGATCGAGCGCGAGATGTCCCCGGCCTGGCCGTTCGACTCGTGCTCGAAGCCCACGCGAGCGCCGTCGATCCAGGTGTGCTCGTCGAAGCGCTGCCACTTCCAGAAGAAGGACGGCCGGTACGCAGTGTCATGGAAGGGCTTCGAGTCGGCGGACAGATCCCAGAGCGACGTTTGCGTGTAGCCGAAGTAGAAACCCACGAGCCAGGGCCGCTCGGCACCGAAGCCGCTGCTCGGATCGAACAGGCGGTACTTGAACGAAAGCTGGAAGCGGGCGTTTGCGCCCTGGTGTGCACCGAGCACGAAATACACCGGCTCCTCTTCCGATAGCGGCGGCTCCTCCGCCGCCTGCTCCCGGCCCGTGAGCCGCTGCACCGCGTCGCTGCGCGCCACCACCAGCGCGATCGCGTTCGAGTCATAGCCCGAAAGCGACAGCGTCGCCGGCCCGCCAGCGCGCGACGGCATGGTCGCGGCATAGCGGCGACGTACACCCTGCGCTTCGGCTTCCGCGCGCGCCGGGATAAGCAGCTCCACGATGTCGATCTGTGCGCGCAGCGTCAGCTCATCGGGCAGCGCTTCGCCGGGTGGCGCTACCACGATCACCTCGAAGCGCTGCCCCGCGACCACGCGCTGCGGCGCCACGAGCAGCCAGCGCGGCTCCTGCGCCAGCACCGAGCTGGCGACGAGCCACAGCGCCGCCGCGAGCCATCTCACGCGGCGCTCCAGTCCTCGGCGCCGGCAAAGCGCTCGGTAAGGAACTCGACGAAGCGCCGCACCTTCGCCGACAGGTGCTTGCGGCTCGGATAGAGCGCATAGATCGGCACGGGCGGCGGCACGAACTCCTGCAGCAGCGGCACGAGCCGCCCTGCGCGCACCTCAGGCCCGACGATGAATGCCGGCTCGAACACGATTCCCGCGCCCTGCGCGGCCACCTCGGCGAGGAGATCGCCATTGTTCGAATGCAGCCGTCCGCTCACGCGCACGGTGCGCTCCGCGCCTGCGCGATCGCGAAAACGCCAGACCTGGCGTGGGCTCACGTATTCATAAGTGAAGCAGTTGTGGCCGGCGAGCTCTTCGGGCGTCCTCGGCGCGCCATGACTCGCCAGATACTGCGGCGAGGCGCAGGGCACGAGCCGCGTTTCGCCGAGCTTGCGCGCCACGAGATTGTCCGCCCCGGGCCCGCCGATGCGAATCGCGAGATCGAAGCCTTCCTCCACCAGGTCGACCACCCGGTCGGAGAGCGACACGTCGAAGCGCACCTCGCGATGCCGCTCGAGGAACGCCGCGATCGCCGGCGCCACGTGCCGCACGCCGAAATTCACCGAGGTCGTGAGACGGATAGTGCCGCGCGGCACGACCGCCGCGCTGGAGGCCTCCTCCTCCGCCTCCGCGAGGTCGGCGAGAAGCTGCACCGAGCGCTCGTAAAACGCGCGCCCGCTTTCCGTGAGACTCACCCGCCGCGTGGTGCGGTTGAGGAGCCGCGTCTGCAGATGCCCCTCGAGCTCCGCCACGTGGCGCGAGGTCGCGGAAGTCGACAATCCCAGCCGCTCCGCCGCCTTGGCAAAGCTCCCTGCCTCAACCACCTGCGCGAACACCTGGATCGCAGCCAGCCGGTCCACAGGACGGCATACTATCCCGCTTTGCGAGACAATGTATTCCTTTCTCTGCTCTTTATCCCCATTTACGTCGCGAGCACACTTCGGCTTGGATGCAAGTTGCGGATCGCCGCGGCGCACACAAATTGCGGCGGAAGACGTACAAATGAGAAGGATTTTGGTCAGTGTCGCGGCGCTGAGCGTGGTGTTCCTGCAGCGCGCGCGTGAAAGCTCGGTCTTAACCCTATCGCTTCACTCACAGAGGAGAAACGCATGAAGCTCTACTACTCACCGGGCGCCTGCTCGCTCTCGCCGCACATCGTCGCGCGCGAGGCGGGGATCCCGATCCAGCTGCAGAAGGTGAACACCAAGGACAAGAGCATGGAAGGCGGCGGCGACTTCTGGCAGGTGAACCCGCGCGGCTACGTGCCGGTGCTGGAGCTCGACAACGGCGAGCGGCTGACAGAAGGTCCGGCAATCGTGCAATACCTCGCCGACCAGAAGCCGGAGTCCGCGCTCGCGCCGAAGACCGGAACGTTCGAGCGTTATCGGCTACAGGAGTGGCTTAACTTCCTCACTTCCGAAGTGCACAAGCAGTTTTCGCCGCTCTTCAAGCCGAACACGCCCGAGGACTACAAGCCGATCGCCAAGCAGAACATCGCGACGCGCTTCGACTGGCTCGACAAGCAGCTCGCCGGCAAGGACTACCTGATGGGCAAGCAATTCACCGCGGCCGACGCCTATCTGTTCGTGCTGACGAACTGGACCAAGCCGACGCAGATCGACCTTTCAACGTGGCCGAACATCCAGGCGTTCAACAAGCGCGTCGCCGCGCGGCCCAAGGTGAAGGAAGCGATGCAGGCCGAGGGCTTGCTGCCCAAGGAAGCGCAGCGCGCCGCGTGAGTGCGCCGTGATTCCGCTGCCGAGCGTCTTCATCTCGCACGGCTCGCCGATGCACGCGCTTCAGGCGGGCCCGGCGGGCATGGCCTGGGCGGCGCTCGGCAAGCGGCTCGGCAAGCCGCAGGCGATCCTCATTGCCTCGGCGCACTGGGAAACGAACCTGCCGATGGTGACGGGCACGGCGCGGCCCGAGACCATCCACGACTTTTCCGGCTTCCCCGAGCCGCTCTACCGGCTGCGCTACAACGCGCCCGGCGCGCCGGCAGTCGCGGCACGCGCGCAAGCGCTGCTCAAGGAAGCCGGCTTCACCGCCGCAATCGACGGCACGCGCGGCCTCGACCACGGCGCGTGGACGCCGCTGCTCTACATGTATCCCGACGCCGACGTGCCGGTGGTGCAGCTCTCGCTGCAGCCCGAGCTCGGGCCGCGCCATCACCTGCGCCTCGGGCGCGCGCTGCGCAAGCTCGAGGAAGACAACGTGCTCGTCATCGGCTCGGGACACATGACGCACAACCTGCGCGACTGGATGCGCGGCGCCGGGCAAGCTCAGCCGTACGCGCAGGAATTCGCCGGGTGGGTGGGCGAGCGGCTGGAACACCACGACCTCGACGCGCTCGCCGACTACCGCGCCCGCGCGCCGCACGGCGCGCGGGCGCATCCGACCGACGAGCACTTCCTGCCGCTGTTCGTCGCGCTCGGCGCGGCGCGCGACGACTACAAGGCCGAGCGCATCTACAGCGCGATCGATTCCGGCGTCCTCGCCATGGACGCCTACGTCTTCAACTGATCCCGCAAATCGGGGTCAGGCACCAATTTTCGTATTGCAAACGCGGCGACCTACTTCACGGCCTCCGCCGCCTTGCGCACGATGTCGGGGGGCGTGGCGTACATCTCGGCGACGAGCTTGTGCACCGCTTCGCCGTCGACCGGCGTAATTTCCAGCTTGATTTTCTCCGCCTCGGCGAGAAACGCCGCGTCCTTCATCGTCGCCGTGAATGCACGCCGCAGGAGCGCGAGCCGCTCGGGCGGCAGGCCCGGCGGCGCGAGGAACGGCCGGCCCATCACCTGGCGGGCGAAGACCAGGCGCAATATCGCGCGCTGCTCGGGCGTCTTCACGAGATCCATGATGAGCGGCACGTCGGGCAGATCGGGGTGCTTGGCGAGCGAGAGCTGCACCAGCAGCTTGATGGTGCCGTCCTTCACCCACTGCGCATGGCCGCTCTTGATGCTGGACCATGACCAGCCGCAGCGCGCCTCGACTTCGCCGCGCTGCATGGCGAGCGTGATGTCGTTGCCGCCGGGATAGCCGGTGACGAGCTTCATCTTCGTGCCGAGGATGCTGTTCATCGCCTTGGGAAATAGATCGGTATCGGCGCCCGCACCGGTGCCGCCGATGAACACCGGGCGCGCATACAGGTCTTCGATCTTGGTGATGCCGCTCTTGCCCCACGCGGCGCAGACGCTCACCTCGTCGTTCGCGCTGCCGAGCCAGCCGAACTGCGTCGCCGTGAACTTCGTGCCCTGCGTGCCGAGCAGCGGATCGAACGCGATGCCGCGGCCGATGGTGCCGAAGACGCTGCCGTCGCGCGGCGCCGCCGCGTAGAGCCAGTTCGCGAGCGTCAGGCTGCCTGCGCCCGGCATGTTTTTCGGCGCGATGACCGGGTTGCCGGGGATGTGCCGGCTCATGTGGCGCGCGAGCAGCCGCGCATAGATGTCGTAGCCGCCGCCGACGCTGTAGCCGATGTAAAGCTCTACCGTGCGGCCCTTGTAGTACTCCGCCGGCGCCTGCGCCCACGCGGCGCTGCTCACCAGCAGTGCAAGCGAAATCGCGCGCGTCACTCCTCCTCCTCGCTCGGCATAATGCCACCATGATCATCGACTTCGATTCCCACCTGCGCGAAGGCTACTTCATGGACGAGGTGTACCGGCTGGAGGGGCCTTACGAGCGCTTCCGGCCGGTGCGTCTGAACGACGGGCGCACGCACAACACCAGGTTCCTGCACTCGCTCGATCCGATCAGCCCGCAGGGGCATGCCGCGCACCGGCACCCGTACATCTACGACCCGAAGACCAACTGGCGCGGCGGCGAGGTGGCGGCGCGCCAGGTCGGCGGCTACGACATGGCGCGCCGGCTCGACGACATTCGCAAAGAAGGCATCGACCAGCAGCTCATCTTCCCGACGCAGATCACCATCGCCACCTCGAACCTCGGCGGGCTCGGGCGCGAGTGTGCGCGGCTCTACAACGACTGGGTGGCGCGTCTCGTCAAAGGCCGCGAAGACGTCTTCCTGCCGGTGGCGATGGCGCCGGCCGGCTGCCCCGAAGCCATGGTGCCGGAGCTCGAGCGCTGCGTGAAGCAGCTCGGCTTTCGTGCCGCTCATCTCGTGCCCTACGTCGGCACACGCAACCTCGATGATCCCGCGTTCTATCCGTACTACGCCGCCGCGGAGTCGCTCGGCGTTCCGCTTTGCTGTCACCCGAACTCCAACGGCGAGCTGGTCGATCGCTTCGACAACTTCTACAAGACGCACGTCCTCGGCCGCCCGACGAACTGCAGCGCCGCGCTGATTGCCCTGGTGCTCGGCGGCGTGCTCGAGAAATTCCCGGCGCTCAAGGTGGTCTTCTTCGAATGCAGCGCCGAGTGGATCCTCTACTGGATGCACCGCATGGACGACGACTGGGAGTGGGCGCAGGACTTCCCGCAGATCACGGGCCACCTGAAGAGGGCGCCCTCGGAGTACATCCGGCGCAATTGCTACGTCACCTGCGAGGCAGACGAAGGCGATCTCGCGCGGCCGATCGCCGAGCTCGGCGAGGACCACATCCTGATGGCGAGCGACTATCCGCACTTCGACTCGGAATATCCGCACACCGTCTCCACCCTGCGCGCGCGCAAGGACCTCGGCGAGCGCCAGAAGGCCAAGATCCTCGGTGAGAACGCGGCTCGCCTGCTCGGCCTTTAGCCTCCTCCTCGCGAGCGCAGGCGCGCCCGCGATCGAGCCGACCTCGGGCGTTGCCGACGCGGCGGCGCTAAGCGGCGCCGATCGCACGGCGCGTCTCATCGCCGGCGCGAAGAAGGAGCGCGAGCTGATGCTCTACTCCTCGCTCACGCAGGACGATCAGCTGCGGCTCGCTGCCGACTTCAAGAGCCGCTACGGCGTGGCGCTCAAGTTCTGGCGCGGCAGCCAGACCCACATCCTGCAGCGCGTCATCAGCGAAACACGCGGCGGCCGCTACGAGTTCGACGCGCTCGAAACCAACGCGCCGCAGATCGAGGCGCTCGCGCGCGAGAAGGTGCTCCAGCGCATCGACTCGCCGTACCTCGCTGAGGTGCTGCTGCCCGAGACGCTGCCCGCGCACGGCGAGTGGACGCCCGATCGCCTGAACCTCCTCGTCTACGCGTACAACACCAACAGCGTAAGGCGTGCCGACGTGCCGCACTCCTGGCAGGAGCTCCTCGCGCCCAGTTGGAAAGGCCGCATCGGTATGGAATCGACCAACGTCGAATGGTTCGCCGCGCTCGTCGAAGCGATGGGCGACAAGGCCGGGCTCGACTTGTTCCGGCGCCTCGGCGCGAACGGCGTCGCGGTGCGCACCGGGCACAACCACAGCGCGGCGCTGGTCGCCGCGGGCGAGATCCCGCTCATGCTCGGCATCTACAGCCATGATGCGCAGCGCTACAAGAAGAAGAACGCGCCGGTCGACTGGTTCGTCCTGCCGCCGGCGATCGTGCTTCCCTCCGCCGTCGCCGTCTCGCGCCGCGCGCCGCATCCGCACGCCGCGCTGCTCTTCTACGACTACATGCTGAGCGAAGGCCAGCGGTTCTATCTGCAGGTGAACCGCGTGCCGGCGAGCAAGAGCTACGACTCGCCCGTGCGCCGCCTGGTGCAAGAGCGCCAGCCCATCCGCATCGTCAACTCGCAAGAAGCGATTGACGACTACGACAAGTGGCAGGGCCTCTACAAGCGGCTTATCGTCGATCGCTCGCGGAATTAGCGGCGCTGCTGCGCGCGTGGGCGGCGAAGAAGGCCCAGATCCGCTCGTTGATGTTCGCGTCGGTCGCCCAGGCATGCCCGAGGCCGGGGACCTCGATGTACATCACCTCGTGCCCTTCGCGCCGATACTTGTCGGCGTTCTCGCGTGCGAACGCCACCGGAAAAATGCCATCTGCGGTGCCATGCACGATGAGCACCGGGAACTTGCGCGCGGCGTTGATGCCGCCGAGGGTCTGCAGGCCGAGCGGTCCGGAGTGCGACGCGGCAGCGGCGATCGTGGTGGAGCGCTCGCGCGCCAACAGGTGCGCGAAGTAGCCGCCGTTCGACATGCCGAGCACGTACACGCGCTCGGCATCGATGCGGTAGGTAGCGGAAAGCCGCACGAGCAACGCGTCGAACAACGCGATGTCGGCGAGCACCTTGTCCGGCGCGAGGCCCCAGCTGCCGCCGATCGCATTCGGGTAGACGATGATGAAGCCGTGGCGCTGCGCGGTCTCGTTCAGCCGCGTGTATTTCGGCATCACGTCCTTGTTGTCGATCAGCATGCCGTGGAATGCGACGACCAGCGCTGCAGGCCGGGCAAGATCGACGCTTGGGGGGACGAACAGCCGATACACGCGCGTCGTGTAACCCACCCGGAGCGACTCGTCGGGGAACTCGCCGTGCTTCGCTTGCGCCGCAGCCGGCGCCTCGCCCTGAACGTCGGATTGCGCGGCGCAGCTCGCGAGCGCGAGCGCCAGCACTGCGCAGGCGGCCTCAGCGCCGCCGGTGGTCGGTCGCCCGGCCCACGACCGCCCCCCCCCCCGCGAACGTTCCGCCGCCGCCCAAACCGGGGCCGCGAACGGCCAGGCCGAACTTGC
>JACXTT010009659.1_pt1 | contig 13146 bp, 11 predicted proteins | sample 9270951 | NCBI WGS metagenome assembly JACXTT01 (sample SAMN15532306, study PRJNA645909) | rock metagenome | isolation source: weathered quartz diorite | place: Puerto Rico | collected 2017-06-21
CCGCCGGCGGCGGAGCCGCGCCCACCCCCGACACGACGACCGCGGCGTCGGCGTTCCAGACCGCGCCGCCGCGCGGCGGCAATTCGATCGCCGTCGCCAAGCGCCTCGACGCCGCGCTCGCGAGCGGCGGCCTGGTGTGGTTCCTGGCGCTGTTCGTCGGGGGCCTGCTCCTCAATCTGACGCCGTGCGTGTTCCCGATGCTGGGCGTCACGGTGTCGATCTTCGGCGCGCGCCGCCAGGAGCCGCTGCCCAAGGTGCTGACGGCGGCGGGGCTCTACGTGCTCGGTATCGTGGTGATGTACTCGGCGCTGGGCGTGATCGCGGCGCTGACCGGCAGCCTGTTCGGCGCGGCCCTGCAGAGCGCCTGGGTCGGCATCGGGCTGGGCGTGCTGCTGATCGCGCTGTCGCTCTCGATGTTCGGGCTCTACGAGATGCAGCCGCCGGTCTGGCTGCTGACGCGCCTGGGCGGCGCCGACGCGACCTCGGCGATGGGCCTCTTCCTCTCGGGCCTGGTGGTGGGCGTGATCGCGGCGCCGTGCGTGGGGCCGTTCGTGGTGGCGGTGCTGGCGTTGATCGCGCGCCGCGCCGACGTCACGTTCGGCTTGGGCACCATGTTCGCGCTCGCGCTCGGCCTCGGGTTCCCCTACCTGTTCCTCGCCAGCTTCTCGAACCTGCTCCAGCGGCTGCCGCGCTCCGGCGACTGGATGGTGTGGGTGAAGAAGGCCTTCGGGATCATCCTGGCTGGGGTCGGCCTCTACTACGTGCTGGTCGCGCTGGCGCCCGACTGGGCCGGCGCCGTGCTGCCGGGCGCGCTGGTGCTGGGCGGCGTCTACCTCGGGTTCATCGACCGCAGCGCCGCCTCACGGCCGGGCTTCCGGTTGTTCCGGTACGCCATGGGCGCGCTGGCCGCGATCGCGGGCGTGGTCGTGATCGCGACCACGCCACAGCAGAGCGTCGCGTTCACGCCGTTCGACGCCCGCCAGCTGGCCGCCGAGCTGGGGCGCGGCCGCACCGCGATGATCGACTTCTCCGCCGATTGGTGCGCGCCCTGCCACGAGCTCGAGCGCTTCACCTTCACCGACGGACGAGTGCGGACCATGGCGCGCGCCTTCCTCGCCTACAAGGCCGACCTGACCCGCTACAACTCACCCGAGGTCGAGGCGCTGCGCCGTCAGTACGGCATCACCGGCGTGCCGACGGTGGTCTTCCTCGGGCCCGACGGGCGCGAGGTGACCGAAGCGCGAGTGGAGGGCTATCTCCCGCCCGAATCCTTCCTCGAGCGTATGCGCTACGTCGGGCGCCGCACCGGCGCGATGGCCTCGAAGCAGTGAGCGCGCGGGGCTAGATCTTGAAGTTCCAGCCCACCAGAAGCTTGAGATCCGGGACGTCGCCGAGGCCGAGCTTGAGCTCGGTGAAGAATCGATTGCCCGACGAGGTCGGCACCCCGGCGCCGCCCACCAGATTGAGGCCCACCTCGGTATCCGAGCGATCCACGGCGAAGCCTTCGTCGAACTCGATGAAGTTGAGGCTGATCCCCGCGCCCGCGTAGGGGCGCCAGGGCGAGTTCTGGAGCACGAAGTGGTAGTGGAGATCGAAGTTGGTCGCGATCAGCGTGGCGTGGTCGCCGAATCCGAATTCGAGACTCGGATCGAAGGTGAGACTGGGCGCCAGCTCGCCGATGATGAGCTGGCCGCCGAACACGATCTGATCGGGATTGGAGCTGAAACCGACGCGGGGTCCGACGCCCCCGATGACCGCGTCGGCGTGGGCCGCCGGAACCGCCGCGAGCGCGCCGAGCGTGAGCCAGAGCACGAGCCGCCTGAGCATCTCTTCCTCCTCCATGGGTCGAGCGACGAGACCGGGGAGCGCACCCGCCCGCGCAGCTTATAATGCGGCCCAACCGACCATCAACTCCACGGAGGGCTGTCATGACGTTGTCCACGCTCGGGCCGCGCGCACGTCGCGGCGCGCTGCTGCTGTCGCTGCTCGCGCTGCCGTCGTCCGCGAAGGCCTCGATCACTCCCGATGCCCAGGCGATCGTGCAGCGCTACTTGAAGGCCGTCGGCGGGCGCGAGGCGCTGCTCGCGGAGCGCGCGGTGCACATCAAAGGGACGCTGCAGGCCTTCGGGTTGACCGGCTCGGTCGAGAGCTGGAGCGAGCGGCCGGATCGCTCCGCGAGCATCACCCAGATCGGTCCGTTCACGATCCGCGAAGGCTCCACCGGAGAGCTGGCATGGCAGGTCGACCAGAACGGCAAGTACTCGCGCCGCGACGGAAAGGACCTCGAGGATGCGCGCGCCTCGGCCTGGTTCGAGAACGACCTGTGGCTGATGGACGATCAGGGCGGCGGCACCGTCACCCGCCTGGCGCCCGAGCGCGACTCGAGCGTGACCTACGCGGTGCTCGACGTCACACCTCCGGTCGGTCGCGCGCGCCAGCTGTGGTTCGATCCGAAGACCGGGCTGTTGGCCCGCGTCGTGACCCGCCGCGACCAGCAGACCATCGTCAACCGCATGTCGGACTACGGCGTGATCGAAGGGCGCCCGCGCGCGCGCGTGACGGTGGTGGAGGTCGAGGGCATGCCCATGAACACCGCGCGCCTCACCCTCGACTCGATCTGGGTCAACCCCACGATCGCCCCCGCGGTCTTCGCCCCCGCCGATCAGGCGACGGCCGACGTGCGCTTCCTCGGCAATGCCGAGGCCGCGCAGGTGCCGTTCGTCTATCGCACGCGCCACGTCTGGCTCAAGGCTTCGGTCAACGGCGGGCCGCCCGAGGACTTCCTGGTCGATACCGGCGCCAGCGTGACCGTGATCGACAGCGCCTACGCGGCGCGCCGCGGGATCGCCACGCAGGGCCAGATCGGCGTCACCGGCGCGGGGGCGGCGGGCGGCGCGTCGTTCTCGGCCCTGGATTCGATCGCCGTCGCCGCGGCGGGCGGCGGCGGCGTGGTGCTGGCGCACCAGAAGGTGGCGGTGCTCGCGCTCAACCCGCACCTCGAGCCCTTCTTCTGGCGCCCGATCGCCGGCGTGCTGGGCTACGATTTCATCAGTCGCTTCGTGATGGAGGTCGACTACGACCGTGGCCTGCTCACACTGCACGACCCGGCGCGCTTCCACTACACCGGCGGCGGCAACGCCGTGCCTCTGACCATGGCGGGCAACATCCCGGTGGTCCAAGCCAAGCTCGACGGCGCCTACGCCGGCGATTTCCGTCTCGACGTGGGCAGCGGCTCGTCGGTCGACATGCACAGTCCGTTCGTCAAGGCCCACGATCTGCGCGCGCAGGCCGGCAAGGGCTTCGAAGTCACCGGCGGCGGCTTCGGCGGCACCTTCAGCAGCACCTTGTGCCGCATGAAGTCGTTCGAGATCGGGCCCTATCGCTGGACCGATCCGCTGGTGACGCTGTCCGAGGCCACCACCGGCGGCCTGGCGAGCGAGGACTACGCCGGCAACATCGGCAACCAGATCCTCGAGCGCTTCAAGGTCACCTTCGACTACGACCACCGCGTGGTCTACCTCGAGCCCGGCAAGCGCTTCACGCAGCGCGATCGCTTCTCGATGGCCGGATTCCAGCTCGCCAAGCTCGACCAGCGCTACGAGGCGATGCAGGTGCTGCCGGGATCGGCCGCGGCCAAGGCCGGACTCAAGGCCGGCGACCGCGTGCTCACGATCGACCAGGAAACGATCGCCTCCTACGATCCCGAGGAGCTGCGCCAGCGCTTCGAGGAGGGCAAGCCGGGCGAGCGCCACACGCTCGAGATCGAGCGCGAAGGCAAGAAGAAGAAGCTGACCTTCACTCTGGCCGAGCTGCTGTAGAGCGCTCAGCTCAGGGTGGGGTGGTCCTGATGGAACGTCGTCGTGCGCTGGTAGGCCTCGCCCAGATCGCATAGCAGACCTTCGTCCCACGGCGCGCCCATCAGCTGGAAGCTGGCCGGCAAGTGATCCTTGCCGTAGCCGCACGGCAGCGCGATCGCCGGCAGGCCGCAGGCGTTGCCCACGGCGCCCACCGGATCGGGGTAGGGCAGCGTCTGGTAGAGATCCTTGTCGACCGGCGGCGCCACCGACAGGAAGTTGGGCGAGACGATCACGTCCCAATGGGAATAGAAGTCGGCCATCTGGTCCTGGAGCACGCGGCGGACGCGCCACGCCTTCATCACGTCGGCTCCGCTCATGGCGCGATTGATCTCGGGCTGCCAGGGCGCGTAAGGATCGCGCAGCTGCTTCACGCTGCCGTCGCGGTAGAAGCGCTCGAAGGTCGACAGCGCCTCGGCGGTGATCAGGACGCTGGCCGCCTCCGCGGCGGGCAGCTCGGGCAGCTGAGCCTCCTCGATGCCGATCCCGAGCCCGCGTAGCGTGGCGACCGCCTCGTCGAAGCGGGCCTGGACCTCGCGCTCGGCGCCCGCGGTCTTGGCGAAGTCCACCGGGATCAGCGCGGCGCGCAGGCCGCGCGGCGAGCGGCGCCGCGGATTGATCGCGACCGGCTCGCGCGACGAGCTCGGGTCGTCGGGGTCGGCGCCGGCGATCACGCTCAGCACCAGGCGGACGTCAGCGGCCGACCGCGCCAGCGGACCGATCTTGTCGAACGTCCACGAACCCACCATTCCTCCGAAGCGACTGACACGCCCGTAGGTGGGCCTGAGCCCGGTCAGCCCGCAGAAGGCCGAAGGGCACAGGATCGAGCCCCAGGTCTCGGTGCCGATCGCGAAGGTCACGAGCCCGGCCGCCACTGCCGCGCCGGCGCCCGACGACGAGCCCCCGGTCCAGCGCGCGGTGTTCCAGGGATTGCGCCCCGGCCCCTGCAGCGAGGAATCGCAATAGCGGTAACCCAGGCATCCCGCGAACTCCACCATCGCGAGCTTGCCGAGCAGGACGGCCCCCGCCTGCTTCAGCCGGCGCACCACGGTGGCGTCGTAATCGAAGCGCTGATCCTTGCAAGGCCGGGCGCCCCAGGTGGTCGGTGTGCCCTGCGTGGCGAGGAGGTCCTTCGCTCCCCAGGGGACGCCGTGGAGCGGGCTGCGATAGCGGCCGGCCTCGATCTCGCGCTCCGCCTGACGGGCCGCGGCCCGCGCCTCGTCGGCCATGACGTATGCGAACGCGTTGAGCCGACCGTCGAGCTGGGCGATGCGGTCGAGACAGGCCTCGGTGAGCTCGACCGGAGAGATCTCGCGCCGCCGGATGCGCGGCCCGAGCTCGCCCGCGGTCAGATAGAGGACGTCGTCGCCCAGGCTCATCGCATCCGCCGCGGCGAGACCGGCCGGAACACGAACGCCGGGTCGCTTCCCGGCGGGAGCGGAAAGTCGCGCAGGGTCTTGAGCTGCTTGGCGAGCGCGCCCTTCTGCCGCGCGATGCCTCTTTCGATCGCGGCCGCGCGTGGCGGTGCCGCGACTTTCTTGCGCGCGGGTGGGGTGCGCATCGTGATGGCGCGCGCCGGAGCGCCGGCGATCAACGCGCCGCCGGTGAGGAGTCCGATGAAGCGCCGGCGCGAGAGGCGGCGCGGCGCCGCGCCCCGCGTGAGGCGCCGTCGATCCGGGATCGGTGGCGGCACGGCGTCTCCTCCGAGCTCAGCCCCGCGCCGACGCCGCGCTCGATGCGCGCTTCAGCGGGCGGCCTTCGAAATCCGTGAGCGCCCGCTCCAGCTCCGCGGGCATCGACATGCTGCGTTTGGCGCCGTAGTCGTAGCAGACCTGCACCGAGAGCGCCTCGACCACCAGCCGGCGGCTGTCGCGCTCGCGGATCTCGTAGGCGAAGGCGAAGGACTTGGTGCCGATCCAGTCGCAGCGGATGCCGACCTCGAGCCGCTCCGAGACCAGCGCCTCGGAGCGAAAGTCGATCGTCACGTGGGCCAGGATGAAGGGCACGCGACGATAGTCCGACCCCTGCTGCAGCCGCTCCCAGTAGACCTGCCGCGCCACCTCGAGGTAGGTGACGTAAATGGCGTTGTTGAGATGACCCATGGCGTCGGTGTCGCGAAAGCGGGGGCGAATCTCGTGCGTCACCGTGAAGCGCGGCGCCGACGCGTCGGCCGTCATGCTCAGAAGGCGTTGAACTGGTGGAAGTACACGGGCCGTTGCCGGAACCAGGTCTCGACCACCTCCGCGCCGCCGCTGCCCGACGAGGCCAGACCCACCTCGGCGGCGCGCAGCGGTGACAGCGTTCCGGTGACGATCGGCGCGAGCACGTCGATCGACACGCCCAGCCGCGGCAGGCGACGCGAGGGCTCGGGGCCGACGCGCAGGCGGCCCTCGCGCGCCGTCACGTGGTAGCTGCGCGCGTTGATGGGCAGGACTCGGTCGTCGACCTCGAGCACGATCTCCCCGCGCGCCAGGGGCGAGACCGGCATCAGCTCGAGCGCGCCTTTGACGTCCGTGATCCGCATCATGGCGCCGGTCGCGATGCCGCCGGTGTCGAGGTAGGGGCCGATCTCCGCGCCGGGGCGGAGATTCTGCGCGGTCGTGAGCAGGGTGGCCCAGCCGCCATCGTGAGGAGCCGCGTGATGGATCTCCTCCACCTGGTCGCGCATCGAGGCCAGATACCCGACCAGTCCACGATGCGCTTCGGGCGTCGCCGCCACGAACTCGGTCAGGCTCAGCTCGAGCCGGAACGGCCCATGCGAGTTCTCGACCTCGTAGTACAGATAGCCCTCGATTTGTCCCCGGCGCCGACCTTCGTAGACCACCCAATCGCCGGGGTAGGTCCACAAACGGCGGTGCCACCACTCGGTGGTGCGGGAGATGGCGAAGTGGCCCTGCTGCGCGACGCGCTCGTAGAGCGCCTCGACGGCGCTCCGGTCGGGAAGCATCAGCCGCCTCACGCGCCGCGACTCGTCCGCCGCCGGGAGGTTCGCGGCCGCTACCGCGAGCTGGTGCAGGTACTCGATCACGCCGTAACCGAGCTTGCGGTAGAAGGAGTTGCGGAAGGCATAGAGCACCGAATAGTGGCTGCCGCGCTGCCTCAACTCGCGCAGTGCCGCCCGCGTGGTGGCCTCGCCCACGCCGCGCCTGCGATGCTCGGGGGACACCGCCACCGATCCAATGCCGGTCAGGGGCAGCTTCTGCCCTCGCACCCAAGCCTGCAGCGGATAGAGCACCAGCGACGCCACCACCTGGCCCTCCAGCTCCACGACGCGCACGTCGCGCAGGGTGAAGCGCGGATGATCCGTGTAGAACTCGCGGCGCTTCTCGAGGCTCGCCACCCGATAGGTGCGCCAGCCCAGCTCGGCCAGCGTCTCCACGTCGGTGCGGCGCGCCGGGCGGTAGCGAATGGCCGGCGGTCGCGGCGGTCGCGGGCTCACCGCCGCACCTCCTGGTCGTGGACGAAGGCCACGGTGCCCGAAGCGATCCGGATGATGCCCGGTCCGTGCAGCGCGCGCCCATTCTCGACCGCCTTCATCACTTGGGGCGGTTGCAGATCGGGATCGAAGCGGCCGCGCAGCTGGACGTGGTAGACCCCGGTGGGGAGCGGGCCGCCCGCCCCGAACAGAGGCGGCGACTCGAAGCGACGATCGTGGAGAGCGAACTCGGTCCGCGCCAGGACCCGCGCGCCGCCCGGGGCGTAGACGATTAGCTCGAGCTCGGTGTCTTCCGGAAGGTCGAGCTGCCCGTGGGCGCGCAGCGCGCCCGCGCCGTCACGCTCGACGTCGAACGCCTCGAGCAGGGCCGGACCGCGCGAAATCCCCGTCGTCTCGCCGCCCTGATCCAGACGCTGGAGGCGCAGATCGGACCCCTTTCGGGACGGCTGAGAGCCGCAGCCGGCGATCGCGAGCACCGCCATGGCCGCGCACCAAGGTCGATTCATCAGGCCGCAAACTAGCGAACCCCGCGGCACGGGGAAAGCGCGAAACGCAGCGGCCTGCTCGCGGCCCGACCCGCCTTTGAGGGCGGCGGGGGTGCTTGAGGGGCGCGCTCCGCATTTGCTAGCTTCCGCACCGACTTCGAAACGGGCACACGCGCGACGAGCGCGAAAGGAGCTGAAGTGAGCGGTGGAGCGAGGCGGCGCGTTGGCGCCCAAGCTCGATGGGCCTGGCCCCTGGCGGGATTGATGTTGTTGGCGGCGACGCCGGTGCGGGCACAGAGCTTCGATCCCTGGGTCAAGGGGCGCAATTGGGTTTCGGTGCGCGCGGGCTACGCCAAGTCGTCCGCCCTCGGCGCCGCCGACGGTAACTTCGGCGCGGGTTTCGGCTTCCTCCGCTTCCGCAACAGCAAGTGGTCGTACGGGGCGCAGGCCGCGCTGGATGTCCTGGGCCACTTTGGGAACGCCACCGAGTTCGAGTCCCCGTGGACCGTCGAGGTGCTGCGGCACTACCAGTGGCGCACTCCGGCGCGCCCTTACCTCGGATTCGGCGGCGGGGCCTACTACAACAAGGTGACCGGCACCGGCGACGACCGCGCGACCCTGGTTCCCGGCTACTATCTGGCTGGCGGTCTCAACAGCCGCATCAGTGAGCACGGGTTGTTCGGCTTCGACGTGCGCGCGAGTCTGGTCAAGCTCGACAAACAGGACAATCCGGTGTTCGGGGGCGAAGTCTCGGGCGGCAAGCGCGAAAAACGCGCGCCGCATTGGAGCGCGAAGGTCACCTACGCCTGGGCTTACTGACCGACCCCGAGCGCTGGCGCGTCAACCGCTCGACGCTCCTGACGATCGAGCCGCCGCGCTGTGCGTCTTCACTGAGCGCGACCGATACAATCGGCAGCGATTGCGCGAGCTCTCCCTAGGCACGAAAGCTGCGAAATCCTCGGTGCGCGGAGGACGCGCTCGTTCCGGCACGTGACCGGCGTGCGGTCGGGTGGTGGGGAAGGGAGGGGTGCCCCGAGGTCGTGCGCCGGCTCGCCCGGCGCCCGTGATCAGTCGCGTGGGCCGAGCCGATCGTCACGACTCTGGATCCGACGATCGATGAATTCCAGCACCTCGAGCCCGAGGTAGATCCCCATCACTAGCAGCGCAACCAGGAACCAGCTGTAGCCGCGGGGAAGCGCCGCCAGCACCACCGCCATGACGCCCAGGTAGGCGCACACGTACCACAGAACCAAGACGGCCGAGCGCTGCGAGAGGCCGAGGCGCAGCAGGCGGTGATGAAGGTGGCCGGCGTCTGCGACGAACACGGAGCGGCGCCGACGCGTGCGCCGGGCGATCGCCAAGGCGCCATCCAGAATGGGGACGCCCATCGCCACCAGGGGGAAGAGCAGCGTGACGGTCGCGGTACCCTTGCGGTTGTCGATGAGCGAGATCGTCGCGAGCGTGAAACCGAGGAACTGGCTGCCGGTGTCGCCCATGAAGACGCGCGCGGGCGGGAAGTTGTAGCGGAGGAATCCGAGCATCGACCCCGCCAGGATCGCGGTCAGGAACATGACGTAGATGTCGGAGTGGCTGTGCCCCACCCACCACAGCGTCATCGAGGCGATGAGCACCGCGCCGGCGGCGAGCCCGTCCAGTCCGTCGATCAGGTTGATGGCGTTCGTGACCACGACCACCCAGCCGAGCGTGAGCGGCGCGTTCAGGAATCCCGAGGCGATCGATCCTCCCCAGGGCAGCGATACCATCGGAATTCCCAAGCCGAATTGGGTCAGGATCAGGGCCGCCCCGCCCTGAAACAGCAGCTTGGTGACCGCCGGGACGTCGCGGACGTCGTCAGAGACACCGAGCGCGACGATCAACAAGCTCGCCAGCGAGTAGCCCACGAGCGGCCGTGGATCGATGTCGTGGACCGGCCCCGGGAGCAGGAACACCGCCCACGCCACACCCAGAACCGCGACCGCGATTGCCAGTCCCCCGAATTTCGGAATCGGCGCGAGGTGAACCCGGCGTGGTCCTGGATGATCGAGAGCGCCCACGCGCAGGGCCAGGCGGCGGAACGCCGGAGTCAGCGCGAGCGTGAGCAGGGCGCCGGCCACGAACAGGATCAGCGAATAGGGGACGCGAACCCCGCCCAGCCACGGAACGATCACGTCAGCGGGACTTCAGGGCGTTGGCGGTCAGCATCAATCCCGCGCGCAGGAGGATGAACGAGTCCGCGAAGAAGGCCACCACCGGATGAGTGGGGTGGTGTTTGTGGAAGTAGCGGATCATGCCGCGGTGCCGCTCCAGGATGACGCGGCTGGAGACGCGGCGGCGGCTGGCGCCGATCTCGTGGACCGCGTGCGCATCGGGCACGTACGACACGGTCCAGCCGCCGAGCCCCATGCGGCGGCACCAATCGACGTCCTCGTTGAACATGAAGAAGCCATCGTCCATCGGCCCGACCGCTTCGATCGCGGCGCGCCGCACCAGCATGCAGGCCCCCGAGACCCAATCCACGTCGCGCGCCGTGCGATGGTCCCAATCGGTGAGCAGGTAACGGCGCGAGAAGCGGTTGTGAGGGAACCAGCGGGTGAGCATCGAGTAGCGGTTGAAGAGGAAGGAGAAGGCGTCGGGAAACGAGCGGGCCGAGTACTCGATGGCGCCGCGGCCGTCGAGGAGCTGCGGCGCGGCGATCCCGAGTCGAGGACGGCGTCGCGCGAACTCGAGCAGGGTGCGGGCCGCCTCGGGATCGAGGAAGCAATCCGGATTCATGACCAGAACGAACTCGCCCCCGGTGGCGGCGATGCCCTGGTTCACCGCGCGGGCGTAGCCGACGTTCTCCGCGTTCGTGATCAGGCGTGCGCCGGGCGCCTCACGCGCCAGCCACGCGGCCAAACCGTCGCCGGAGGCGTTGTCGACCACGACGGTCTCGCTGGCCATCCCCTGCGTCGCGCGCCGAAGCGCCTCGAGGCAGGTGGGAAGGGTGGCGAGGGAGCGGTAATGGACGACGACGGTGGAGAGATCCATGCGGGCCAATGGGAAGCGGCAAGCGATGAAGTCTAGCACCCGTCCCGAGGTGGGAGGAAAGCGCCCGGCACGGCGCCACGGGGGGAAAAATGAAACCGCCGAGCCTGGCGAGAAGGTCGCTCGCTCGGATCTCGGCGGTTCCGTGTTGCCTTGAGCGGGCGGCGAACTGGTTGGAGCCGCTCCCCACTTACTCTCCGGGCTCCTCGAGTCCGACGATTCCCGCTCAAGTCCTCGATATAACGGACGGCCGCGTCGGGCGCAACCGCTCATTCAGCGGTCATCCGCGCGTGGACGCGTTGGGGACGGTCTCCTTCCGTCCGCCGCTGGTTGTCAGCCTCTCAGTGACAACCACGCCCAGAGCGCGGCCGTCGATCTCTGGTCGCTGCGGGTCGCGCCACGGCTCCGTTCTTCACGCTCGAGGCGTGGTGCCAACCGACGCGACCTTGCGTGAACTTCAAAGGCTCGGGCCGGACTTGGAGGATGCGTTTCTCGGATGCGATATCCGTGGCCGACCGGCCCGACCTATGAGGCTCACGGGCTCCGGCGGTTGACCGTGGGGACTCCCGATGCGGACGGTCAGTCACCGTTTTTCGAACTCGTAAGCTTCATCACGCTCCGAGAAGAGGGAGCGCTCGATCCTCGGCCCATGCCAAAAGGGTGCCATCCGTTAACGACGGCTGCCCGAGCCGGGGCAATCGGGCCACAAGTCGAGTCCGAGGTTTCGGTTGTGGCACCGGCGACCGTTAAGCCAGACGGAAGAACTAGGACTGGAAATCGAGATCGAACTGCGTAATATCTACCGACCTGGAAAAAAGGAAATGGCTCGAACGGGAGGATCGACCGCTTGAGAGTCCTTGTCGTCGACGACCACGTCGCCTCCGCCGAAGGGCTCCGCGACTACCTCCAGGAATGGGGCCACGAAGCGCGCTGCGCCCCAGGGGCGAGCGAGGCCCTGACGGTGCTGGAGTCGTGGCGCCCGGATTTGATCGTCTGCGACCTCCTCATGCCCCCCGGCCCGGGCGGCCTCGAGCTGCTGCGCCAGGTGCGACCCGCCGATTCATGGATAGGCTTCATCATGCTGACCGGCCAAGGAACCATCGAGGACGCGGTGCTCGCCATTCGCGAAGGCGCGTTCGACTTCCTCACCAAGCCGGTCGACCTCGATCGACTCCGACTCCTGGTCAACCGCCTCGAGGAGCGCAACCACATGCGCAACGAGGTGGTTCAGCTGCGCCGGCGGTTGGCGCGCCGCGATGACGAAGGCGTCGTGGTCAATCGCTCGGCCGAGATGAGGCGAGTGATGGACCTGGTGGAGCGCGTCGCCCCCTCGACTGCGTCGGTGCTGATCACGGGCGAGAGCGGATCGGGCAAGGACTTCGTGGCGCAGCGACTCCACGAGCTCTCGGGACGCGCTCAGGCGCCGTTCATCGCGGTCAACTGCCCGGCCATTCCGGAGGCCTTGCTCGAAAGCGAGCTGTTCGGTCACGAGCGCGGATCGTTCACCGGCGCCACCAACGAACGCGCCGGACTGTTCGAGCACGCCGGAAACGGCACGCTGCTGCTCGACGAGATCACCGAGATGGCGCCAGGGCTCCAGGCCAAGCTGCTGCGCGTGCTCGAGACGCGGCGCTTCCGCCGCGTCGGCGGCCGCGAGGAGCGACTCGCCGACTTCCGAGTGGTCGCCGCCACCAATCGCGATCCCGAGACCGCGGTCCGTCAGGGTCGGCTGCGCGAGGACCTCTACTATCGACTCAACGTGTTCACTGTGGCTATGCCCGCGCTGCGCGCCCGCAAAGAGGACATCGCGCCACTCGCTGCGCGCTTCATCGCCGGCTTCGCCGAGCAGAACGACCGGGCGGTCGAGGGCTTGTCGAACGAGGCCTTGATGGCGCTGGAGAGCTACGACTGGCCGGGCAACGTGCGGGAGCTGCGCAATGCCATCGAGCGGGCGGTGGTGCTGGCGCGGGGATCGGTGATCGAGTTGACCGACCTGCCGCAGCGAATCGCGCGGCCCGCGGGGCCGATCGAGTGGCGCGCGGGCGCGGTGGAGCCGTTGGGCGAGGTCGAGCGCAAGGCGATCATAAGCGCGCTCCAGAGCTTCGCGCAGAACAAGACCCACGCCGCACGAGCGCTCGGCATCAGCCTCAAGACACTGCACAACAAGCTCAAGCGCTACGCGCGCGAGGAAGCGGTATGAACGGCGGTCGAGCGTCTCACGTTGCGTCGACCTGGGCGCTGGCGCTCCTGGTCGGGCTCGGGGCGGCAGGCTGCGCCCACCGGCCGCGCCAGGTGGGCGTGCCGATCGAGCGGCGGCCCACGCCGCCGCAGCCGCCACCCGAGGACG
>JACXTT010009660.1_pt1 | contig 13142 bp, 8 predicted proteins | sample 9270951 | NCBI WGS metagenome assembly JACXTT01 (sample SAMN15532306, study PRJNA645909) | rock metagenome | isolation source: weathered quartz diorite | place: Puerto Rico | collected 2017-06-21
TGGTGCGTCTGGAGGGATGACGCAGGCCCAGCGGTTTCTTGGACCGGGCGAGACCGGCCTTGGTGCGTTCCGAGATCATCCGTCGCTCGGCTTCCGCGAGCGACGCGTAGATATGAAGCGTGAAATTGTCGCAGTCGCGACCTAAGGCGGCCACCACAAAATGCACCTTGTGCTCCATCAGTCCCGTGATGAAGTGCACATTGCGCGAGAGGCGGTCGAGCCGCGAGACGATGAGCGGCAGGCGCCCGATGCGCGCGGCCTTCAGCGCCGCCGCGAGGCCCGGGCGCATAAGGAGCGCATCCCGGCCGGCGCCCGTCTGAATATCCTGGAACCAGCTCTTGACGGACAGGCCTTCCTTCACGCCGAAGGTTTCAATGTCGTGGCGTTGGGCCGCAAGCCCTAAGCCGCTGCGACCCTGTTCCTGGGTGCTAACCCGGAGGTACCCGATCGCGTCCTTCATCGCGACTACCTCCGCGCTCGCGCGACCGCGTGGGACTTGCGAAGCAGTTTGGGGCGCCAGAGATTGTAAAAGCGCCGACCCTTCCGGAGCGCCTGCGGAGAGGGTCGCTTCGCGGCCCAGTGATACTCGCTCATGACTTGCCACACCCAGTTCAATCGAACGGAGACGTCGACTCCGAGCCGCTCGATCACCTGCTTGCCGGTGAACTCCGGGTGCCGGTTCAATATCTCACCGATGCGGATCCGCATCGGTGTCCAGCGATCCACGTGCCATCCCACCCGCTTCTGCACCGAGCTGCGCTTTGCGGCGGCCCTGCGCACTTTGTTGAGCATCAGCCCTGCGCGCCTGACACCTAACGGGTGCTCGAGCCCAACGCCAGCGACCACGTGCTTCGCAGTGCAATCGGGGTGCTCGCGCCAGAGGGCCGAAATGCGCGCGTGAACCGCCTCGTCCTTGAGATAGCCGGGCGGGTGATGAAGACCCAGGCGGCGCGCCATTCTCTGCAAGGCGTGGCCCCGCCAACGCCGACCCATCGGCGATTCAACGTTGCGCGCGTTCAACTTGTTGGCGGCTGCACGATACGAAATCGGACCCCCGTTCAAGCCCGGCTGTCTCAGTGCCCATTCGATGTGCACGCGATACGCGTGGGCGCGCTCCATGGCTTCTTTGACGATCGCGGCTCTGCCCAGTGCACTGACTCGCCGCTGCCAGGACTTTCCGCGCAACTGCAGCCCAAACTTCCTCCCCCGGCGCTTGGCCACTTCGGCCGCGGCGCGACTTCGCTCCGAGATCAGTTTGCGCTCCTGTTCTGCGAGACAGGCATAGATGTGGAGCGTGAACTCATCACAGTCTCGACCCAACTGGGCCACGACAAAGTGCACGTTGTGCTCCATGAGCGTGGCGATGAAGTGCACGTTGCGCGACAGGCGATCGAGCCTGGAGACCATCAGCGGACAGCGCGCGGACTTGGCGTCTTGCAGCGCTGTGGCCAGCCCCGGTCGCAGGCGCAGCGCATCGGATCCGGCGCCAGTCTGAATGTCCTGATGCCAAGACTGGATGGAGAAGCCTTCGCGCGCGCCGAAGGCTTCCATGTCATAGCGCTGTGCCGCGAGCGAAAGGCCGCTGCGGCCCTGCTCGCGCGTGCTGACCCTCAAGTATCCGACGGCGGGTTTCATCGCAAACCCTCCCCTTGATGCGGTGACCGGTAGCCTCCCACGAGACGAGATGGCACACGAGTTCTGCATAGCAATGACTCCGGGACCGACGGGTTCTGCGCGCCGGCACCTCACGAGTTCTGCAGCGGGGGTAGGGCTAAGTTGCACTATCTGTGGGTTTCTCGTGGGTGGGTTGCGGTTGCCGCGGCTAAATGCGAAGCGAGCCCTAGGACCCGCGGACCTCGAAGCGGCGGGGCGCCTCTTCAAGCAGCGGGTGCAGGTAACGGTGCATGACGGCGAGTCCAATCACGATGATCGCCGCGATCGCCGTCGCGATCGTCAGCGCGGAGCTCAGGAGCGACGGCGCTCCCGTATTGAACTGCAACGCCTGCGCAAACACTATCGCCGGCGCGGCCAGAAGCAGAGCCGTACACCAGCCATGGAGGGCCCAGAAGCCGGATTTCTTCTTGTTGTTCTGCCTCACCTTGACGCCCTCCCGCCCTCCAGTCCACGAAATGGAGGGCAATGTCACATTAGACGTCGTCTTTGCGGCAGGGAGGGTTTCGGGGGAATTTCCGGCGATACCCTCCCGAGTGCAGTGATTATTCGATGCCGTGCCCGACCGCAGGCCGCACTACAGTGAATTCACTTCTTCGGATTGCAGAGTGCGTGAAAGTAAGCATCGACGATCTGGAGCCCAGAGCTCCGGGAAGGATCTCTTACCTTCGGCAGTCTTAAGCCACGGACCGAATCCCGCCGCGAGCTCGTACGGCTAGCCCTTCACGAAGGTCTCCGCGATCAGGCTCGCCAGGCGATCCAAGGCCTCCTTGGCTTCCGGCCTCTCCCGCGCTCTCCGGAAGGACTCCTCATCGATCACGATCCGAGTCGGCGGCTTTCTCATTCCGTTCAAGGCTGCACGGGGCCACTCACCGGCGCACTCTGTATTACTGAATCCGTGGTCGTCACAGAGGCAAACACCGACGTTGCGGCTCGCTGCGCGTTCTGGAAGGCCTCTAATTTGGCAAGAGCCACCGAGGAGAGTACGAATTCCGCATGATCGCGAATCCGCTGATCTAGATCGGCCTGCCATTGATCCATCTCCTGTGCGTACGTACCAGGCGCCTGACCGGCCGCGGGAGCCGTGGGTTGGGGCACAGCAACTCGTTCATCGCGCATGATCGTGATGAGCTGCTCTGCCGTATCCTTTGGCAACGGTGTCTGCGCCAGCTCAAGCTGGTTGAGGAACGGCGCAAGGGTTTGCCTGTCGGGCAATGTACTGTCGTAGGCGCGAAGCTCATCGAGCTGTTGCGAGTTGAGCACCCCCAGCACCGCATCGTTGTCTGCCGCATTGGCCCTCGAAGACGGGTCATTGTCGGCGCCACCAGGTGACAAAGCGCTCGCGAGCTGACGCAGCTCGTGATCCGCCAGGGCGCTCATGACTGGTTCCGCGGCAGCGCTCGAGAGATGCCAGCGCTTTAACAGCTCACCGTAGAGCTGGATCGCGGTGCCTTTTTGCTGTTCGCGCAGCGCGTCTCGCGCTGCCGGATCGGCCAGCTTCTTGGCGAACTGCTCACCGAGGGAGGATTTCACAGACGTTGCGGGCTTGTGTTCTTGTCCGATCGCTGTGCTTGCTGATCCGGCGATCCTCGTTGCACCCCCGAGTTTCTCCAGGTGTATCCACTCAGGCCGAAGCGGTGTCATTCGAGCTGCCTTCTGTACCACTTCAACGCGTCGTTCGAGGGCCATGCGTGCCGCTCGTTCACCCTGGAGTGCGCGCCAAGTCACGAAATTGGTCAACACTAACCCCGGCATGAGAAGGATCACCGTCACGTAGGCGGCGCGTAGGCTTTGTCGCAGCTGGGCCGCCGCGTGGTACCGGGTGCGCTTCGGCAATGCGCTGTGGTCACGCAGCGCTTGCTCCGCGGCGATGAAGTTACTTCGCAAAGTTCCCATTCGGTGTCACAGGGTTTCTGCCCGCCAAAATCGCATGCGCCATTCCCTCCAGCTCCGCGGCGGTCGGCGGGCGTCCGAGTCTCCAGCCGTTGATGATCACGGTCGGTGTCCCTTGGACATCCAGCGCTCTACCAAGTGCCGTGCCCTCAAGAATTCGCGTGACCGGATCAGTCTTTTTCATACAAGAGTCGAACGCTGGAATGTCTGGGACATGCGCCTCTCTGGCAAAGTCCTCCCACGATTTCAAGCCAAACTCGTCTTGCTGCTCAAACAGCTTGTCGTGCATGGGCTCGAACCGCCCCTGCGCGCCCGCACATTCCGAGACTCGTGCGGCCGCAATCGCGAACCGATGCCCGGGAAGCGGGAAATGCACGAAGGTCACGCTAAGTCGCGTTGGATACTCCATTCGGAGAGGCTTCAGTCTCCTCTCGAATTCCGCGCAGAAGGGGCACTCGAAATCGGCGAACTCGATGATCTGAATCGGGGCGTCCGCCTTCCCCAGGCGGACGCCCTTTGAGAGGTCATCCCGCCACTGCGTGACAATCACCGGCTTTGGCACCGCAGCTGCTGCGACCAGGGAGGGTGCAACCAGCTGCCGCCACACGACCAGTCCAGTCGTCACAAGCGCACAGGCAACGACCACTGCCATCGCAAGAGCGTCAGACTTCATACGCGGTGTGGTCTTCCCTCGGAAGGTGCGTCTGACCCAGGACCACCGCTCCGGCCACTACTGCTACATGTACACACACCGCAGTCCACCTACACCGCATTGCGGCGGGCCAATGCAGTAAGCGTTTTGGACGCTCGTGCAACCTGAAGGAATGCCGCGTTGGCAAAGCGTAACCCGTTGCGAAGGCGTCAGGTTCAGACAGGTATTCAAGGTTATGCAAAAGTCCTTTGTTTGATTACACCCGGCCGCCCGCGCAATAGGTGCTGGTGCGACGCTAAGAAACGCCGCGTTGCCCAGGGCGATCGTCACCGCCAATAGAGTCGTTTTGCGTTTGAGATTCATGTCTGTCTCCGTTTCACGATTAGCACAATCCTAAAGGCCAACCACGCGCTAATCTGGTGAGTGGTTGGCGGACCCCGCGACTGTCACAGAGTCGAACCGGAGAAACCGCGTCCCACAACAACAGGCGACGCCAATTTCCGTTGCGACGGCTCTTTGCAGAAGTCCGTGGTACTCTTGCAGATCTTATGCAACTCCGTCGTATCTCAAACATATCCCGCACCTTATCTGTTCGCCGGACTCGACCACGCTGTGCGTATGCGAAACGCCTCCAAAATAAAGGCCGTCATGCTTGCGGTATCTTCGATTGTTTGTGCGACAGAATGACTACCCTCATGGCCGGTGCCTAATTCAACGCTCAGGAGAATCGGCCGTCCGCGCGGATTGGCATATTGCATTGCCGCGACAAACTTAAAGCTATGCGCCGGAAACACGACGTCATCGTGGTCCCCAGTTATGACCAGCGTCGCGGGATAGTCGATGTTGGGTTGTACGTTGTGATACGGCGAGTAGGCAAACATGGCTTTGAACTCGCCTTGGTTGTCCACTGATCCATACTCAGACTCGAAGCGTTTCCCTATCCTGGACTCGCGAAATCGCAACATGTCTGTCACAGCCGCGCGCGGTACCGCCGCTGCAAAAAGATCTGGGCGCTGCTCTTCCACTGCAGCAACCAGAAGGCCCCCATTCGAGTGACCGGTGATCGCCAACCGGCTCGCCCTGGTCCACCCCTGCGCGATCAAATATTCGGCCGCCGAAATGAAGTCGTCGAAGGAGGCTTGCTTCCGCTTTTTGGTTCCTGCCTCGTGCCAGTCCCTGCCGTATTCGCCTCCTCCACGGATGTTGGGTTGCGCATATATACCGCCCATCTGTAGCCATGCAGCAACAGCGGGAGAGAACTCCGGCGTAATAGGAGCATCGAAGCCACCATAACCCTCGAGAATCGCTGGCTGAGGACCGTCTCGCCGCGCTTCTCTCTTAGAAACAATAAACATTCCAATCTTCGTGTTGTCCTTCCCTGTGTATGTGACTCTAGTCGTCTCATAGTCGTGGGCAGTGAGGCCCGACACGTGCGGTGCACGCCATAGTGCTGCCGTGCCGCTCGTTAGATCTAGTTGATAGACTGAGTCAGGGACGGAGTAGCTGCTGTAGGTGAAGTAGACCCTCTCGTCCTCAATGTGTCCTTCAAAATGAGCTGCGGTGCCTATGCCAGGGAGCGGGACTTCACCAAGAAACTTGCCGGCAAGACTGTAGCGGTCGACGATGCTGTGACCGTCATGCACGTACTGCACGACTAACTGTTGTCCAGCCAAACTAGCTATGTACAGACGGTCGGCGCGTTCCTGCACCACGGCGCGCCAGTTCTCAGGTTCTGGTCGATCAAGATCCACGGCGACGATGCGGTAGAAGGGAGCGCGGTAATCGGTTTGCAGGTAAAACGTCCGATCGACGTTTCCGACGAAGCGAAACTGCGCCCCTGCCTCGCTTACTATCGGTTTCAGCTCTGTCACTCCGAGTTCTTGCGCCAAGAGGATGTCCCCTGTGGCCGCGCCGCCCTTTGCGGTTACAACTAAGAACTGCCCGTCATCGGTTACCTGGCCATCAACCCAGCCGGGGCTGTCAATGCTGTAGATGGTCGCGTCTCGCGTCTGGGTGGTGCCAAGTTTGTGAAACCGAAGGCTCATGGCTTGAACGACTGCGCGCGCCCGTGTCGGCAGCTCTGGCTCATTGTACGAGACGTAGTAGAAGCCAGACTTGTCCTTTCCCCAACTGCCGCCACCCGGGGTCGCACCGCGAACTTCATCAGGAAGGTCCTTGCCACTGGCAACGTCGCGGACATGCCATGTCTGCTCCAACAATGCCCCCGAGTGCGACAGTGCATATGCAATCAGACGTCCGTCACTTGAAATCCCAATCTGATTCATCGTGGCGGTGTGGCCTGTCGACAGATGGTCGGAATCGAGCAGCACACGCGCTGTCTCCAGGAGTTCGTCCGTGACAAGCAGCTTTGTGCGACCCTGGACACCCTCGTTGTGATAGTAGAACCAATATTTGCCAAAGCGTTTGGGCGGACTCCAACGCTCGAGCGCGTACATCTCCCGAATCCTTACTGCGATTTCGCGGCGCTTGGAGAGATCCGATAGGTAGTGGACCGTCAAGACATTTTCTGCTTTTAACCATGCTCGGGTCTTAGGGGAGTTGGTGTCTTCGAGCCAACGATAGGGGTCACTCACCCGCACGCCGTGATAGGCGTCGACATCGCTGCCTCGTTGTGCGCTCGGATAGTTGAGAACAATCGGCTCAGTTGACGATGTCTCCAAAGCTTGGGAAGTTACCGATAGGCCAAGAAACAAGGAGAGATGGAGCACAGATGGCCAACGAGAACGGCAGAACACGTGCACTGCGATGGCCACGCTCATGTCACCTAGTGCGGTGCCGAGCGCGCGTCGGGACGTAACCAGTAGTCGAACCAACGTAGCTCACGCTCCCACGCATCCCGAACATTTCCCGCTGTTTGAATGTTGTGACTCTCGCCCCAATATCGCGCTAGTTGGACGGTGACCCCTCGACGGTCTAGCGCCATGAACAGCTTCTCTACACCTGGAAGGTCCTCGTCAAATTCTCCATAAAGAATCAACAGCGGCGTGGTCGCTTCTTTCATTTGAAAGTATGGGCTGTTTCTGATGTATGCCTCCACGTCGGCAAGCGGCGCGACACCGAGGTTCAGCGGGACTCCCGGATTTTCAGTCTGCTGAGCCCCGCGGGCTCGAAGCAGACTTGGAGCACAGACATTCGAGGACTCCATGGGAGTCGGCAGGTCGTGAAGATCCATTAAATCCGGGAACGGCGCAGACGCTACGATTGCCTTGAATTTGTCAGTCGTGGCTTCTAGCGCTAGCGCCAGGTATCCGCCAAAGGAATGGCCTTTAAAACCGAGGCGATTGGGATCTGCATACCCCTGCGACAATGCGGCATCGATCGCCGCAAAGACCGGTTGTACGAAATATGCGATCGGCTCCTGGGCACGTTCGTCTGAACGCGTCGGCACGCTGACAAATAAATAGCCATAGCCAGCCGCGGCAAAGAGATTCGGCTCATATTTGTAGAATGAGTTCAGGGAGTTTGCACTTAGCTCGTGCACCTCGGCTCCTGGATAGGCCTCCATGACCATTGGAAATTTGTGCCCGGGCCGATAGTCTTGTGGCAGCCACAGTACACCGTGAACGATCCGCCCAGACGGCAACGCGTAAGTGATGAGTCGTCGCTCCGAGTGCCGAATTTCAGCTAAGTGCCGATTGAACTCCAGTGCTGTGAAAGAGTGGCGCCCGCGGACCAGTAGGTACGTTCCCGTTTCTTCTTGCGACTCGAAGACATACAAATTCTTAGATGGAACAGCAGCAACGAGTTCTGCTTGGGGAGTCGGCCGCGTAAGGCTCCTCGCGCGCAATGTCCTCTTGAGGATGTCAACTCTGCGTAGCTGGTTGCCGGTGGATACGAAGACGGAACTCACCGGGCTCTCGCTCACCCGCGGATCCACAAGCACGCCGTTGTCAATCGACAATTGCCGCTCCAACTCGCCGTGGGATCCTAGTACGGAGAGCTTCCCGTTGAGGAATACCCCTACCCTATGGTCGTGAAGCCGAACGATGTCTCCAGGGATGGAACCGAACATGGTCGGGTCAGTTGGTGCGTAAAGAGGCCTTTTATCTGCGCGGTTGCCGAGCGGTGTATCTCGCTGCGACTGTACGAGGAGCTCCGAAAGCACTTCAGCATCCAACATCGAACGTGCAGCGACCGTTTGTGAGGTCAAACTGGGAACCGTGACGTAGTAAACTGCGTCGGAGCCGGCCGCGCGGTGGACAGGAACAGCAAACGCTTCGCCTCTAGGGGTCCAGCGCGGGAGACGTCTAGCGCTTAGGAAATTCAGGTGCTCGACCCCCGATACGACACCCAAGTCCCTCTGGAGTCGAAGATCGAAGACTCGGAGACCAGTTTCCACATGCGTATCCGGATTAAAGCCGTTCATTTCGTCCACCTGCATCGATCCGTCCATGCCGAATGGTGGTAATGGCTTTGTCGCGAGAATGACGGCGACATACCTCCGCTCTGGTGACAGTGAGGCGGCTCTTATGGCACCGTGAAACAAGTCACGTACCGCGCCAGTTTCGACATCAATGGTCGCAAGCGTGTCGTCAGAGCCGCAGACAAACACATTGCGGTTATCCCACACAGTCACCGATACCTCGCCTCTAGCGGTGCGAGCCCATCTCGGTCCCCAAGCGGCCGTAGGATTCCCCGCGCCACCAAACCGATAGTTATCGGCCAACTCTCCTTCCGGCATGAAAACCGTGAGCAGAGTTGTCGAATTGACCCACTCTCCCCATTTCCGCCACTGAGCGACCAACCAGCTACTCCCGAAATTGCTCCTAATGTCGATGCTCCGCCGCCCACCAATAATCGTCATCTGGCCGGTATCCCGCCGCCAGATCGCCACTCGCGAATATAGGTGACCTTCATTGGTAAGAAACGCGAGGCGCTGACTATCAGGCGACCAGATAGGACTCCAATATGCACTACCGCTTTCTGCCCCGTTCGTGATCTGCGTTGCCCGACCGGTTTCAAGCTCTACAATCCAGATGTCGGTACGATCTCCATCAGCATTGCCAGCCTCTGGTGATCTGGACCGCGGTCGGGCAACCTCGACGGCGAGCAACGCGCCGTCCGGAGATGCCTTGGTAACACCCAACTCCGATAGCTTAAGAAAGTCATCGATTGCCGGAGTACGCCATGCTTCCGCGTGCGCCTCGGCTGTTGGATGCACAGCAGAAAGACTTGACACTAACAGTAGGCCAAGGATCTGCTTTCGTGTCCGATGAGAATTCATCCGCATCTGACGAGGGGTTTACTTCCTTGGTTACTGAGAATTCACCACTTTCCGCCAAATTGCGCATAGATGAACCGTCCTCGAATATCCGATTGGTATGGGTCATATCCGGCTGTACCAAAATTGAAATCTGAATATTGGGGGAGTTTGTTGAAGATGTTTACTCCGCCCACTTCGACGTACATATCCTTGAGGTAGGCGTTGTTTGGACGAAGCGACTGGCCAACTGCGTAGCGGAACGTTGCGTCGCACCTCCAGAAGTTTCCGATCTTTCCTGGCGTGGGAGTCAAATCAGGATAGTCGTAATACGAACCTACATAGCGACCGTTCGCACTCACCGCGAATGGGCCTAGTTGCCAACCAAGCGTCGCAGTCCCCTTCCATCGAGGGGACCAATCTCCGGTATCTTGCGCTCTGCTTGTTGCATCTATCACGGGTGAACCAGGCGTTAACGCGGCTCGATAGTGGTAAGTCTGGGTCACGCTCAACGCTGGCGTTATTGAGCCCCAAGGTGTTTGATGCTGGTAACTCACCTGGTAGTCGATACCAGCCACTTCGATCCGGCCAAAATTCAAGAAGATGTCGTTGACGGTTATGATGTTGCCGTTCGAATAACGTATGACGGCGCCTGGGAATAGGTTCGCGTTGCTGACTACAGCCTGTGGTGGCAACGACTGAATGCTGTCGGTTTCGTCGATACGCCACTGAGTGACAGACAGCCTGAGTTTTGGAATAAAGTTGCTGGCGTAAACTAATCCCACGGTTCGAGACAAACCCGATTCCGCCCTTAGGTTCGGATTGCCCCCGGAATTGATAGTCACGGGGACGGTCTGTCCAGTATTCGGGTCTGTAACCTGAGATGGGATGCTTTGGACAGGCGTATACAGTGAGTACAAGCTCGGGGCTTTGAACGAGTCACTGTAACTCCCGCGTATAAGCAACGTTTCGATCGGCCGGAGCTCTACGCCAAATTGCGGCGTGCTTTTGCCACCAAAATCGTCGTAGTGATCGTAACGGCCTGCAAGCGTGACTGATAGGCGGTCGCCACTAGCCGGGCTGTCATGACTTGTCCACAGCGGAAGTCGCGCTTCGCCAAAAACGGCGTACGTATGTCTCTGGTGGCTCGCCGAGTTTGCGGCGATTCCTCCGGCGTCCGCAAATTGTTCCGTCGCGAGCGTGTCGCGATCGTACTCGGTGCCGACTACCACCTCGAGCGGGCCCGTCGGCAATTTTGCTATTGGGCCGCGAATGAAGGCATTCGCAGCGATCACCTTGCCAGTGGCCTTTGTGAGTGAGTTATACAGTAAAGACCGCAGTAGCCCCTGTGATCCAGGTGCGCCACCTATAAAGGGATTCAGCGCGGTACTGGGGTCCGCCGAGTTCAGAGCATTTTGTATTCCCGCGGGGTTTGCCTGATTTACCTCTCCCGTGCTCGACCAATCTGCAGAGTCCCACGCTGATGCCTCCAAAGTCCAATCTGGGCCGAGACGGCCTCGGACGCCGATCAATGGCCGGAAGAACGTAGTATCAAGTGGGTTAGAAATGTCTCCGGTGTCTGTGAAGAGATAGCTGATGCCAACGGTCTCTCCGAACGGATTGTAGGGATTGGATGCGGGTACCGTGAAACTCTGAAAGCCGGGTACACCGAAGGCGAGCGGAGGGAAAACCGCCTGGACGACCCGGACGTGAGACAGCAGGAGTTCGCTAAATACTTCCACGGATCCGGATACGTGCAACGTACCTTGAGCAAGCAGCCCCCAACGTCGTGTTGCCGGAATGATCGATGCGTAGCCGAATAGGCTACAGGTATTCAGCGTGCCATACGAAAACTGCGACAGAGTCGGTCGACCGCTATCAATGTTCGGGCTGGCAGCAAACGTTGCGCCGCTTCCAGTAGGAGCACCGGGCAGCGGATTACCATTCAGAGAGAAGACGTTACCTGGATTGCACTCGGTAAAACGTGCGTCGACGCCGCCAAATCTCGTGTAATTCTGGTCGCCGGTGATTGAGCGATCGAAGCCTTGAAGCTCAGTGCGATCTTGAAAGCTCGCGACCAGAGAGACTGTCCCTTTCTCCCACTTTCCGCCCCAGCCGATGTTGGCATTTTGCTCGTGCGTCGCCGAGGCCCATCCTTGTTTGGCGTTTATCTCAACACCTTCGAAGCTGCTCTTCAGTATGATATTGACGACACCCGCGATCGCGTCAGATCCATAGACCGCCGATGATCCCGCGGGTACGATCTCAATGCGCTCAACCGCAGCGAGTGGAATGTTATTTAGATCGAAGACGTCGCTAGCCGCGACAGCGCCGGAAGTCTCGACGCGACGGCCGTTAATCAGGACGAGTGTAGTACCGGCCGGCAACCCATGTAGCTGAACAGTTGTCGCACCACCCAACGGGCTATAAAAGTTCTCGAAACTCGATACAGCCACCACGGGAACCGTGTTGAGAAAGTCACTAATAGAGCTTTGGCCGCTTTGCTCAATTTGCTCTCGCGAGAAGGCCTGCAGTTCTTGTGGACCCTGCATGGCGGAGACCGGAATGCGCGATCCCGTAACTACAATTTCATCAAGCACGAATTTGTTCTGGCCGGTTTGCTGGTCCGGATTCGCTACCGAAACATCTCCCTTATCCTGTCCAGAACTCGCCCCACCCACCCGAAAGTCCTGGGAAGATTTCTTCCCTTCCTCCTTCTTCGTGCCTTGCACGCCTCCGTCTGGAACTTGTGCGCCCGCTGGATCCTTGCTCGCTACCGCCGCGGCTCTCTCTCGAATCACCACCGTCTGATCATTGACGAAGTGATACTCCAACCCCGTCCCCGTAAGCAGTCTCGTCAACGCGTCCTTCGCTGAAACCTGCGCCTTCAATGCGGGCGCCTGCTTCCCGTCCACCAGAGCCGGCGAAACCATCACATTCAGATTCAACTGCGCCCCGACCGCCCTCAAAGACTCCGCCAACGGCTGCGCGGGCAGATTGAACGACGACGTCGACTGCGCGAGAGAGCTGAGCGGTGTAAGCGCAAAAAGCGCCAGTGACAGGAAGGTGCGAAGACCAAAGCGGACCGTGTTGGGCATTAGGCTCCCCTAAGTGAGGGCAGTCCCTTGCAGTTATTCAAATCATCGACTCCCCTTAGGAGGTAGACACGGCACACCTCGAAAAACCTCCAAGCGATGTCTATTTACAACGTTGGCCTCCCCGTTGCGGGTACCCCGGTCAGTAGAATTGCCCCAGATTGGTTCACGACCTTCAACCGGTAGGTCTCCGCCACCGCCTGAGCGAAGCTTTCCGAGTCCCCCACCCGGAAGATCCCGGTGACCTCGGCACGCTCGGCCTCCGGCTCCTCGATCTTCAACGCCACGTCGCTGTACCGATTCATCTCCGCCACCGCGTCCTTGAGCGGCGTGTGGTCTAGGATCACCTGGCCCCGCTGCCACGCTGTCACCCGCTCCAACACCGGTTGATCCACCGTCGCGCCGTCACCTGCCGCGAAGGTCACCCGCTGTCCCGGAGACAGCGTCACGTCGTCCTCACGCTGTTTACGAGCTGCAGTGGTTTGAGTCGGGACAGTCACCCCCGGCCCTTCAGGCGGCACTTCTCCCGCCGGCGCCACGGTAACCTTTCCCTCCACCAGCGTGATCGCAACGCTCTGCTCATCCCGTCGGACCAGAAATGCTGTGCCCA
>JACXTT010009661.1_pt1 | contig 13142 bp, 7 predicted proteins | sample 9270951 | NCBI WGS metagenome assembly JACXTT01 (sample SAMN15532306, study PRJNA645909) | rock metagenome | isolation source: weathered quartz diorite | place: Puerto Rico | collected 2017-06-21
GGAACATCTCCGACGGTGTCATGTCGTAGCCTTCGAGAAGCAGGCGCTGACGCTCGAACTGGTGGTCAGCGGTCTCCAGTTCATACGCGCCCCAGGACAGTGAGCTTTCGGCAAACACCACCTTGAGCCTGGGATAGCGCATCAAGATGCGCGAGTAAAGAAAGTTGGCCACGACCTGGACACTACTGACCGGGCGCGTCAGTGCCGACAGGGCTGCTGCCAGCCCAGGCGACAGGTCCTTGTAGGCCGGGAACTGGATGCGCGTGCTGGAGCCGGCATGGAAGCATACGGGCACGCCCAGATCCTGACACGTGGCCCACAGCGGCTCGTACACCGGCTCGTTGATGTGTGGTACGTCGCGCAGGTGCATCGGTATGGCGGGAAAGATGACGCCTTTGTGGCCCTTTTTGACGGCGCGTTGGATTTCCTGGACAGTCGCCTCAACGGGAAAGATCGGCACAATGCACTGCGGGACAAACCGTGGGCTCGTGCTCGCCCACTCTTCGATCAGCCAATCGTTATAGGCCTGCACGCAGGCGAGCTCGAGTTCTGGGTCGGTGAGCCGCCCAAACGTTTCCCCGGCCAGGCCAGCCACGGTGGGATATAACACGCTGTAATCAACACCATCCACATCCATAGCCTGCAAGCGCTCGTTTGGAACGTAGGCCACCCTGGGGACTTCCTCCCAACGCTGCGGCTCATGGGCCCGATCACTCATCGCTGCGCCAGCCGAAGCCACGCCAGTCATGGGCAGCTTCACCCCATCGACCATCCAGCCCTCGGTGCCATCAGGCTGCTGGACAATGTGTGGGATACGCTCACCCCACTTGGCCTGTGACATGCGCTGGGTCCAGACTTCAGGGTGCTCCTGGACGTGGTCATCCACACTGATTAATCCGTACTTCAGTTCCACCGTGCGCTCTCCGTGTGCAAAAATGTACTTAGAGCTTAGAGCGTAGGGCTTAGTTTCTAAGTACAAAGCTCTAAGCTCTAAGTTCTTCCTATGTTACAGATGGTACACCCGCATGGCGTTGCCATAGCGCAACAGCTTCTGCTCCTCCTCGGGCACACCCGCCAGCGTGCGCTTCACGAACTCCCACGATTCGGGATACGTGGAAGTCGAGTGCGGATAGTCCGATTCCCACATGATGTTCTCGATGCCAATGTGGTGCCGTTGCCGGATCCCGGCCTCTTCATACCAGAAGTCCACGTAGATCTGCCGCCGAAAGAGCTCGCTCGGCCGCGTTAAAATGCCTTCGGTCCACAGGTGGCGCCGCTGCCACTCGTGGTCGCAGCCGTCCAGGATGTAGTTCACCCACCCCAGACCGGTTTCAGCGCAGACCCACTTCAGGCGCGGATAACGATCCAGCACGCCTGAGAAGATGAGATTGGGGATGAACTGGGCTTGGACTGAGAAGCCCCCCGAAGGACCCACGGCCTGTTCTTGATTGCGGGTATAGCCGCTCCAGCGTGGCATGCTCAGCCGCAGGCCACCACTGGCATGCCAGTGAATGGGCACGTCGAGATCCTGGCAGGCCGCCCAGAGCGGATCCCAGTATGGATCGTTAAAATGTTTCAAGCCTTCGAGGTTCTGGCTGGGCTCGGCCAGCATGACGATGCCCCTGTGGCCCTTGTACACGGCCCGCTGCACTTCCGCCACGGTGACATCAATGCCACTCATATAGGGGATGACGGCCAGCGGCACATAGCGCTCGCTCACCTCGCGCCACTCGGCGAGCGTGTCGTTGTACGCCCGCACACAGTCCAGCTCGAACTCGGCATTGCCCTGGAAGAAAGTACCGCTCTGCACCGGGTCGTTGGGAAACAGGATCTCGGCGTCAACGCCGTCTTTATCCAGTGCCCACAAGCGGTCCGTCGGGTTGTATACGTAACTCGGGACCTCGTTCCAATGCTGGGGGAAGTATTTGCGCATCGGGTCAGCCATGACCGTCGGGCAATTGACCACGCCACGGTTCCCTACGGTCTGTCCGTTCACCACCCAGCGCTGTACTGGACGGTCCATAGCCACAGCCATATGCGCCTTGTCCGTGGTTTCCATGAGGTGCGGAATGGCATCGCCCCACTTGGCCTGCGACATACGACTGGTAAAAGCATCTTTGTCTGGTTGGGCATGTGAATCGCAGCTGATTAGACCGTACTTTATCTCCATAACATCCTCTCCCCAGATGGTTCCAAACCGTCCTGACACGCCACTGAGCGCAGTATACACGCTGGCTCACACCACCACAAGTCACTGTTGCCAGAGGCGATAAACTACGTTCTGCAGCCTGGGAATCGTCCTGAGAGTATACGCGGCGCCGCTTGGTGGAAAGCTTACACGACTCTTCCGTGCGCATGCATGAAAATTCGTACTTGACATTATTAGGCGAGGACACGCACAATGCGCGCATTTCTCCCATTGCAAATCATGAGATGACACATTTTAGGGGCAAGCGATACCTGAGCGACGTTGCAGCTTTGTGCAATGACTGAAAAGTAGGGCGTGGGAGCACGTGCGCGTGTCGCGCGCCCATAATCCCATAATGTTGATGCACAACATGGAGGGGCCAAGGCATGGTGCGTGCACGAGGATGGAAGACTGTCATAGTGCTCTGTATAGTGCCGGCGCTGCTGTGCCTGGGACTGGCGCCGGCCGATGCCCAGCCGCAGCCAACCGCTGGCAAGGCCAAAGTCGATCGCCTGGTCATGGGCCTCATCACACCTTACCTGGACTACATCCGGCCGTGGATCAATGGCACAGCAGACCACAATATCCAACACGATCCCGCCTTTGAATGGCTCATCGAGATCCATCCGGAGACCGGACAGTACGTGCCCTGGCTGGCTGACGGTTGGACGTCGGCGCCAGACGGGCGGTCCTGGAATGTGAAGCTGCATAAGGGGGTGCAATTCCACCATGGCTATGGTGAATTCACCGCCAAGGACGTCGTGCACAACCATGCCCTGTGGTGCGATGAGAAATACCCGGGCCGTAAAGATCCACCCTACAGTGGGTACAGAAATGGTATCTGCGCCGTCGAGCGTATCGAGGTGGTGAACGATCACGAGATCGTCATGCACTGTAAGGTCGTGTGCCTGGACATGCCGTTTTATTACTCCAGTGCGGCGAACGTCATGATCTTCAGCAAGGCGCAATGGGACAAAGAAGGGGAAACGGGGTACGAAACGCGGCCAGCGGGCACCGGGCCGTACATCTTCAAGGAGCGACAGTTAGGCCGCTACGTCCTCTACGGGCGTGCCCCTACACCGCACTGGAAGTGGGGCGTCGTGGACTGGAAAGAGCTCCAGATGACCTGGACGCTCGAAGAGCCGACGCGCTTTGCGCAATTGCTGGCGGGGGAGACGCACCTCACAGAGGTCAACAAAGACCTGGCTGACGCACTGATGGCCAAGGGTTATAAGCTCATCCGCAGTCGGGGGACGGCGCAGCAGATCCAGATCAACTTCGGCGGGCTCTACCTGGGCACCGAGGACAAGGAGACGAAACGCTACACCGAGGACGGGGGCATTACGGGGAAACTCGACCCGAAACTCCCGTGGGTCGACAAACGAGTTCGGCAGGCCATGAACAAGGCCATCAACCGCGACGAACTGCTCAAGGTGTTATACAAGGGGCGGGCCACGCCGCAGTACGTGCATGGCTTCTACCCTGATCTGCCCGGTTGGGACCCGACGTGGGAGAAACGCTTCCCGGAGATGTATGGCTACGACGTGCAGGCCGCCAAACGTCTCCTGGCCGAAGCTGGGTATCCCAACGGCTTCAAAGCCAAAGCCTGGTTGTTCCCCTTCGCCGGAGCCCCAGAACTCATTCCGCTCATGGAGGCGGTGCAGGTGCAGTTACGCGAGGTAGGCATCGAGATCGAGCTGGAAGAGAGCGACTGGATAGCGGGTATCCGGCCGAAGCTGCGGGAGCGCAAAGCCAGTTGGTACCTGTGGGCTATTCCACCGTCTAAAAAGGCGGTCGAGGCCCAGATCGCCGGGTTTAACACCGGTAAGGGCCTGGCCCACATGTTCGAGACGGACGAACTCTACAAGATGTGGGAGGCGTTGCTGCAGATCGCTGATCCTAAGGCGATGGATGCGCAATTGCGCAAGATCGGCAACTATAAGTTTGAAAACTTCGAGATCATTCCCCTTTTCGATGTGGGTATCGAAGTGATGGTCGACCCCAAGATCGTCAACGACTGGCCCTTCTCCGGCTGGGACGGTGGCGACATCGGCCATACGTTCCTCATCAGTGCGTGTAAGCAGGAAAAGCCCTGCAAGTAAACCGTAGACTACAGGAGGTGCAAGCATGCAGCAGGTGCGGTTCTGGAAGTCTTACCTGTTGTTTTTCATAGTGCCTATGCTACTGGCTCTGCTGTTAGCCAGTGCCCAGGCCCAGCCAGCAGCGGGCAAGGCCAAGGTGGACCGCTTGGTGATGGGGCTGATCGAGAAGTATCGGGACTACTGGCGTCCGTGGATCAATGGCACCCCGGACCACATGATCCAACACGACCCGGCATTTGAGTGGCTCTTTGAGGTTAGCCCGGAGGGCCAGTATAAACCCTGGTTGGCCGAGAGCTGGGAACTGGCCAAGGACGGCAGATCGTGGCGCATCAAGCTCCAAAAGGGCGTGCAGTTCCACCATGGCTATGGCGAGTTCACCGGCAAGGACGTCATGCACAACCATGCCCTGTGGTGTGACGACAACTACCCGGGCCGCAAAGACCCACCGGTCTCGGGCTACCGCAATGGTATGTGCCAGGTCAATCGCGTTGAAGTCATCAACGATTATGAGATTATCATGCACTGCAAGGTAGTCTGCCTCGATCTCCTGTTTTATTACTCCAGCGCCTCGAATATGCCCATGTTCAGCAAGGCGCAGTGGGATAAAGAAGGCGAGATGGGGTATGAGACGCACCCCGCCGGCACCGGGCCGTATATTTTCAAAGAGCGCCAGCTAGATCGCTACGTCCTGTTCGAGCGCGCTCCGACACCGCACTGGAAGTGGGGCACGGTGGACTGGAAAGAGCTGCAGATGACCTGGACGATCGAGGAGCCGACGCGCTTTGCGCAGCTGCTGGCAGGCAAAACTCAGCTCACCGAGATCAACAAGGACCTGGTCGACGAAGCCGTCCACAAGGGCTATAAGATGATCACGAGCCGGGGCACGGCGCAGCAGATCGGTCTGATCTTCGGTGGGTTGTATTTTGGCACTGAGGACAAGCAGGCGAAGCGCTACACTGAGGACGGGGGCACCAATGGCAAATTGGACCTCTCAGTACCATGGGCTAAGAAAGAAGTCCGGCAGGCCATGAACAAGGCCATAAACCGGGACGAGATCTTTAAGGTTATCTATAAGGGACGGGCCACGCCGATGTACGTGCATGGTTACTATCCGGACCTGCCGGGTTGGGACCCCACCTGGGAGAAGCGCTTCCCAGAGATGTACGGCTATGATCCCGCCGCCGCCAAACGTCTCCTGGCGCAAGCTGGCTATCCCAAGGGTTTTAAGGCCAAGATATGGCTCTATCCCTTTGCTGGTGCCCCGGAACTCATCTCCCTGGTGGAGGCGATTCAGGTCCAGTTGCGTGAAGTGGGTATCGAGTTGGAGCCAGAAGAGGCCGACCTGGTGGCGACTGTCCAACCGAAGCAGCGCCAGCGCCAAGCCAATTGGTACCTGCGCGCCACCATCCCCTCGAAAAAAGCGGTCGAGGCCCAGATCGCTGTGTTTAATGCTGGGAAGGGCCAGCCACACATGTTCGAGACCGATGAACTCTACGCCATGTGGGAGCAGGTACTCCAGACCGCAGACCCCAAGGCGGCCGATGAACTCCTGCGTAAAATCGGCAATTACAAATTCGAGAATTTTGAGTCCATCCCGCTCTTTGGTGTGCCCATTGAAGTGGTCGTGGACCCCAAGATCCTCGCGGACTGGCCGTTCTCCGGCTGGGACGGGGGGGATCTGGGTCATACGTTTCTCATTTCGGCGTGTAAGCAGGAGAAACCTTGTAAATAACCCATACAACCAGGTACACGTGCAACTCTACCAACACGAGCAGCGCACAGCAGACTCTGAAATTTCAGGCTGTGGACAACGTAGCGCCAGCACCATCTCTCTCAGCACGTGCAACAGGCAGAGAGATCCCCACATGCAGGAGGCTGTATGTGGCGCTCTGTGGTAGGGACTGTTTGGCAACGGAGGTATGAAGGATGATGCATACGCGGGTGTGGAAGCTCACAGTGTTGTGCCTCACGGTATCGGCGTTGCTGCTCCTGGGAATAGCCGGAGCCCAGGCCCAAACCGCCGGCAAGGCCAAGGCGGACCGCCTGGTAATGGGCCTGATCGAGAAGTATCGCGATTATGTGCGCCCGTGGATCAATGGCAGTCCTGACCACATGATCCAGCATGACCCGGTGTTCGAGTGGCTCGTCGAGGTTAGTATCGAGGGCCAGTATAAGCCCTGGCTGGCCGACAGCTGGGAACTGGCCAAGGACGGCCGGTCATGGCGTGTTAAGCTGCACAAGGGGGTGCAGTTCCACCATGGCTACGGCGAGTTCACCGCCAAAGACGTCGTGCACAGCCATGCCCTGTGGTGTGACGACAACTACCCGGGCCGCAAAGATCAAACTTACGTGGGTTACAAAAATGGCATTTGCCAGGTGCAGCGGGTCGAGGTGGTCAATGACCACGAGGTCGTCATGCACTGCAATGTGGTGTGCCTCGAGTGGCCGTTTTATTACTCGAGCGCCTCGACCGTGGTCATCTTCAGCAAGGCGCAGTGGGATAAAGAAGGCGAGATGTCGTATGAGACGCACCCGGCTGGCACCGGGCCATATATCTACAAAGAACGGAAACCAGACCGCTACGTGCTCTACGAGCGCGCCCCGACACCGCACTGGAAGTGGGGGACGGTGGACTGGAAAGAACTGCAGATGACCTGGACCTACGAAGAGCCGACGCGGCTGGCCCAGCTCTTAACTGGCGAAACCCACCTTACCGAAATCAACAAGGACCTCGTCGATGAAGCGGTGAGCAAGGGGTATAAGCTCATCCGCAGTCGGGACACAGCGCAGCAGATTGTCCTGTGGTTTGGCGGACTGTACTTTGGCACGGAGGACAAAGCCACCGGGCGCTATACCGAGGGCGGGGGCATCACGGGCAAGCTCGACCTGTCGGTGCCGTGGACCAAGAAAGAGGTGCGGCAGGCCATGAACAAGGCCATCAACCGCGAGGAGTTGCTCAAGGTGCTGTATAAGGGGCGGGCCACCTACACGTATGTGGCCGGTTACTATCCCGGCCTACCCGGCTGGGACCCCACCTGGGAGAAGCGTTTCCCGGAGATGTACGGCTACGACCCGGCGGCGGCGAAACGCTTGCTGGCACAGGCCGGCTATCCCAAGGGCTTCAAGGCCAAAGCCTGGCTCTATCCCTTTGCCGGGGCGCCGGAATTCATTCCCTTGATAGAATCGATCCAGGTGCAATTGCGCGAGGTGGGTATCGAGCTGGAGATGGAAGAGGCCGACCTGGTGGCAACCATCACGCCGAAGCGGCGCGAGCGCAAAACCAACTGGTACCTCTCAGCGGGTGTCCCCTCCAAAAAAGCGGTGGAGGCCCAGATCTCACTGTTCAACGCCGGGAAGGGGCTAGCCCACTGGTTTGAGGACGATACGATCTACAAAATGTGGGAAGACCTACTACAGATATCTGATCCCAAGGCTTTTGACGAGCAGTTGCGCAAGATCGGCAACTATAAGTTCGAGAATTTTGAGATCATTCCCCTCTTCGACGTGTACATCGAGGTGGTGGTGAATCCCAAGATCATCAATGACTGGCCGTTCTCTGGCTGGGACGGTGGGGACATGGGGCACACCTTTCTCATCAGTGCGTGTAAGCAGGAGAAGCCGTGTAAGTAACGTCAAACCGGTAGCTCCAGGCGCTGCCAGCCCTGGTTGGGAGCGCCTGGTTGATCACGGCATGCGCAGAATGCCAACCGACGCAGCGTCCAGCGACTAGAGCCGCAGTGCCAGTACCCCCTCTCGGACGCGCATGCACAAGCGATACCTAAGGAGGTTGTGTATGCAGAGGTCTCTGGGCAGAGGGTCTGGACGGGGGGTGCTGCTCATCGTGGGATTAGTGGTAACGGTCGCCTGGGTAGGCACAGCGGCTCTGGCGCAGGCAGCGAAACTGGAGCGGTTACGCATCGCCGTGGCGCCCATAGGTTACGACACCAACTTTACCTGGCTCGCTCCCCGCAGTAGCAACCTGGATAAACGGCCGGCCCTGGAGTTCCTCGTCGGCATTGACCGACACACTGGGGCGTATATTCCCGAGCTGGCGGAAAAGTGGGAGATGGCGCCTGACGGTAAGAGCTGGACAGTCTGGCTGCGCAAAGGCGTCAAGTTTCACGAGCACTGGGGGGAGTTTACCGCCAAAGACGTGCGCCACGCGGTGTTCCTGATCACCCAGCCGGAGTCGGTGCAGAGTGACGCCCCCACCTGGCGTACCCTGATGGGTGTGGCGAAGACCGACACCATCGAGGAGGTGGCGCGGAAAGTGGCACAGGCGGTGGAGATCGTCGACGACTACACGGTGCTGTTCCACCTCACACAGGTGGCGCCAGAGTTTGTTGAGACCATCTCCGCCAACACCGACTTGCCGATCGAGAGCAAGGCGCGCTGGGACGCCGGGGGCAAGGAACTATACGGCCAGAAGGTGGTGGGCACGGGTCCCTTCGAGTTCATCGAGCGTAAGACGGGCTCGCACGTGCTCTACAGGCGAGTCGAGAACCACTGGCGCCAGACCCCAGTGTACCAAGAGCTCGAGTTCCGCTGGGTCCCCGAGGACGTGACCAGGTTGGCCACCCTGCTCAGTAGTGAAGTGCACGTCTCAGACGTGCCCCGGGCCCTGCAGCAGGAGGCGGTGGCCAAGGGGATGCAGGTCATCACGAGCCAACTGCCCGCCATGCAGCACCCGTGGCAGTTGGGTGGGATGTACTTTGCTAGCCCGGACAAGCTCGACTCCACGGTGCCCTTTGTGAAGAAGGAAGTAAGACAAGCCATGAACCTGGCCGTTAACCGCCAGGCTATCGCGCAGTCCCTCCTGGGCGGAAGGGTGGAGCCGCTGCGGGTGCATGGCTACCACCCCCAGCTCGACAGTGCTATCTGGCCTGGGATCTGGAACCCCGAGTGGGACCGGCGCTTCGAAGAGCTGTACGGCTACGATCCCGCCAGGGCCAGGGCCCTCCTGGCGCAGGCGGGCTATCCTAATGGCTTTGAGTTTACCATGTACCTCTACACGTTGCCGGGGCTCCCAGAGATGGTCGATATCGGGCAGGCCATGGCGCTGGATTTCCAGGCGGTAGGGCTCAAGCCAAAGCTGACGGAAATCGATTTCCCCAGGGTACGGGAGCGCTTCCGGACCAAGACAATTCACGGGGCGGTTTTTCCCATACGCCACGGCTTGCGGGCCCTGGATCTCATTCGCCTGGCTAATAAAGCCAAGGATTCAACGGCATACTTCTACGAACACCCCTTCATCGAGGAGCGCCTCGAAGCCTTGGGCAAGGTTCTGGAGCCAGCGGAGCGCGCGCGCCTGTTGCGGGAGATCGGCGACCACAAGTTCACCGAGTTCGCCGAGATACCGCTGTTCTGGCTGTTCGCCGAAGCCACGGTGAACCCCAAGTATGTCGCGGAGTATGTGTTTCCGGGGGTGATCACCGGCTACTTCACGCACCTGGAGTATATCAAGCTGGCGCCATAAGGAGATCGCACTATGCGGAGGTATGGTCGTTGGGGGACTTTGGTGGGGGTTATAGGCGCCCTTGGGTTAGGGGCTATCGTGGCCTGGGCACAAACAGCCGTTCCCCCGAAGGCGAAGCTGGAGCGGCTCATCATCGCGGTGGCACCGCTGGGGTATGACACCAACTTTTCCTGGCTGCAGACCCTCAGTGGCCAGCTTGATAAGCGGCCGGCCCTGGAATACCTCGTGGGCATCGACCGCAACACCGGCGCGTATATTCCCGAGCTGGCCGAACAGTGGGAGATGTCACCCGATGGCATGCACTGGACCATTACATTACGTAAGGGCGTCAAATTCCACGAGAACTGGGGTGAATTTACCGCCAGGGACGTGCGCCATGCGGTCTTCCTCATCACTCAGCCTGAGGCTATAGCGAGTTATACGCCTTTCTGGCGGAACTCGATGGGGATCACCAAGAACGATACGGTCGAGGAGGTGACGAAGAAAGTCGAACAGGGTGTGGAGATCGTGGACGACTACAAGGTCGTCTTCCACCTCAAACAGGTGGTACCGGAGTTTCTCGATCAAATCTCGGCCATCTTCGACCTGCCCATGGAGAGCAAGGCACGCTGGGATGCCGGGGGTAAGGAACTCTACGCCCAGAAGGTGGTGGGTACCGGCCCCTTCGAATTCGTCGAGCGTAAGGTGGGTTCGCACGTGTTGTACAAGCGGGTCGAGAATCACTGGCGTAAGACGCCGGAGTACAAAGAGCTGGAGTTCCGCTGGGTCCCTGAGGGGGTAACGCGCCTGGCCTCCTTGATGGCGGGCGAGGTACACATCTCCGATGTCGATCGCGCTCTGCAAAAAGATGCCATGGCCAAGGGCATGAAGCTGAGCACCAGCAAATTACCAGCCATGCAGTTCCAGTGGCAGTTTGGGGGAACGTACTTTGCCACCCCGGAAAAGCTGGACCACACAAACCCCTTTTTGCAGCGAGAAGTACGGCAGGCCATGAACATGGCGGTCAATCGGCAGGCCATTGCCGAGAACCTCCTGGGCGGGAAGGTGCAACCGCATCGCGTCATGGGTTTCCACCCGCAACTGAGCACAGCGATCTGGCCGGGGATCTGGAATCCGGACTGGGATACGCGCTTTGAGGAGCGCTTCGGCTACGACCCAGTCAAGGCGAAGGCGCTACTGAAGCAGGCCGGGTATCCGCAGGGCTTTGAGTTCACCCTGTATCTTTTCACGCTGCCGGGGCTCCCGGAGATCATCGACATCGGGCAAGCCATGGCCCTGGATTTCCAGGCCATCGGGGTGAAGCCGAAGCTGGTGGAAACAGAGTTCCCGAGGGTGCGGGAACTGTTCCGCTCCCAGACGATCCACGGGGGGCTGTTCCCCACGCGCCACGCCACGCAGGCACTGGACGTTGCGCGCAACGTCCATAAAGCCAAGGACTCGGCGGGGCATTGGTATGAGCATCAGGTGATTGAAGAGCGCCTGGCAGCCCTCACTACGGTGGTGGACAAGGCGGAACGGACGCGTCTGTTGCGCGAGATCGGCGATCATAAGGTCAATGAATTTGCCGAGATCCCACTGTTCTGGCTGTACGCAGACGCAACCGTGAACCCCAAGTATATCGCGGAGTATACGTTTCCGGGTACCATCACCGGTTCCTTCACGCACCTGGAATACGTTAAGCTGGCACCGTAAGCCTGAGGAGACCCTATGCCGAGTGGCCATCGCAGCGTTTTTGGGTGGATAGTGGGTGCTCTAGGGCTGGTGGCAGCAGTGACCTGGGCACAAACGGCACCGCCGCCAGCCAAACCGAAGCTGGAACGGCTACGCGTAGCGGTGGCGCCCCTGGGCTGGGACACCAACTTTACCTGGCTCAATCCGCGCAGCGGCAACCTGGATAAACGGCCGGCCCTGGAGTTCCTCGTCGGTATTGATCGACACACCGGGGCATATGTTCCCGAGCTGGCTGAGACATGGGAGATGGCGCCCGATGGCAAGACCTGGACCATCACTCTACGCAAGGGGGTGAAGTTCCACGAGCACTGGGGGGAGTGCAGCGCCAGGGACGTGCGCCATGCAGTGTTCCTCATCACGCAACCGGAGTCCATTCAGAGCGACTCCAACGCCTGGCGTACCCTGATGGGTGTGGCGAAGACGGGCACCATCGAGGATGTGGCCAGGAAAGTGGCCGAGGGCGTGGAAATCGTCGACGATTACAAGGTCGTGTTCCACTTGCAGCAGGCGGCGCCCGAGTTCGTGGAGATGCTCTCGGCCAATACCGACTTGCCCATGGAGAGCAAGGCGCGTTGGGATGCCGGCGGCAAGGAACTCTACGGCCAGAAGGTGGTGGGCACCGGTCCCTTCGAGTTCGTCGAGCGCAAGCTGGGCGTGCACGTGCTCTACAAACGCGTCGAGAACCACTGGCGTCAGACGCCGGAGTATAAGGAGTTGGAGTTCCGCTGGGTGCCGGAGGATGTGACCAGGCTGGCCACCCTGCTCAGCGGCGAAGTGCACATTTCCGACGTGCCCCGGGCCCTGCAGAAGGAGGCGGAGAGCAAGGGGATGCGAGTGAGCACGAGCACCCAACCAGCCATGCAGCACCAGTGGTACTTCGGTGGACTGTACTTTGCCAGTCCCGACAAGGTAGATACGAAGGTGCCCTTTGTGGACAAGCGCGTCCGGCAAGCGATGAATATTGCCATCAATCGGCCAGCCCTGGCGCAGGCGCTCCTGGGTGGGAAGGTGCAGCCCCTGCGCATCGAGGGATACCATCCCAAGCTGGACAGTGCCATCTGGCCAGGGCTCTGGAATCCGGACTGGGATAGGCGCTTTGAGGAGCTGTACGGCTATGATCCCTCCAGGGCCAAAAAACTCCTGGAAGAAGCCGGGTATAAGAACGGCTTTGAATTCACCCTGTACCTCTACACCATGCCGGGTCTCCCGGAGATCATCGATATCGGACAGGCCTTGGCGCTCGACTGGCAAGCAGTCGGGCTCACACCCAAGCTGGTGAACGTCGACTTTGCCCGGGCGCGCGAGCTATACCGGACCAAGACTATGCATGGGGGGGTGTGGGCCTTGCGTCACTCCGCCCGGACCCTCGAGGTCGTCCGCAACATTCACAAAGCCAAAGATTCCGTGGTCTACGCCTACGAGCACCCCTTTATTGAGGAGCGCATTGAAGCCTTAGGCAAGGTAGTGGACGCTGGGGAAAGGACCCGGCTGTTGCGCGAGATCGGCGACCATAAATTCACCGAGTTCGCGCATATTCCCATGTTCTGGCTGTTCGCTTAAGCAACCGTTCACCCCAGGTATGTGGCGTAATATACGTTTCCAGGGGTTAACACCTGTTTCTTCACGCCCTTCAAGTACTGCACAC
>JACXTT010009662.1_pt1 | contig 13140 bp, 13 predicted proteins | sample 9270951 | NCBI WGS metagenome assembly JACXTT01 (sample SAMN15532306, study PRJNA645909) | rock metagenome | isolation source: weathered quartz diorite | place: Puerto Rico | collected 2017-06-21
AAGTCGAGCCTGGTCGCTCACCTGGTAGCCCAGACCCAACTGGAAGCCAAGGCCGTGAAGACGGTGCTGGCCCACCTGGAAACCACCATCATCGGCGCGCTGAACAAGAAGGGCGCTGGCGAGTTCACGCTGCCCGGCCTGCTGAAGGTCACGGCGCAGCAAGTGCCGGCCAAGAAGAAGCGCTTCGGCAAGGACCCGTTCACCGGTGAAGAGCGTTGGTTCCCGGCCAAGCCGGCCAGCGTCAAGGTCAAGGTCCGTCCGCTGAAGAAGCTGAAGGACGCCGCAGCCTGATCTGCGCCACATTGTCCTGACAAAAAAGGAGCCGCTTGCCGGCTCCTTTTTTTATTGCGCGAGCGCAATACCTGCTGCGCGTTCCTGCATTTTCAGCCGCCGGCGACAGACCGGCGCGGGAGGAGACACGATGCCAAGTCTGCAATGCCAGCTGTGGCGGCTTGCCTTGCGCCTGGTCCGCCGCAAGCGGCGGTTTGCCAGCGCCCAGGCGCTCCATGATGAAATCCGGCGGCGCCGTATCGCCGGGCGCGCCTATCCGTCCCGGCGCCTGCGTGCGCGGCACGCGGTGAGCGAGGAGCGGATCGCCGGGATGGAGGTCTACACCGTGCAGCCCAGGAGCGGGCCTGCGCACGGTAAGGCCCGTCATATCCTTTACCTGCACGGCGGCGGCTATGTTTTCGATATCGTCAGCCAGCACTGGGATTTCGTCGGCAAGCTGGTGGACGCGCTCGGCTGCGCGGTGACGGTGCCGGTCTATCCGCTGGCGCCGGAACATACCCACCGCGACGTGTTCGCGGCCATGGTGCCGCTGTGGCAGGCGCTGCTGCAGCGCTATCCGGGCGCAGACCTGACCGTCATGGGCGATTCCGCTGGCGGCGGCATGGCGCTGGCGCTGGCACAGGTGCTGCGCGACAGCGGCCAGCCGCTGCCGCGGCGCCTGGTATTGATGTCGCCGTTCCTGGATGCAACCGGCGACAAACCCGGCATCGATGCCCTGGAGCCGTTCGACCCGATGCTGTCACGCCCCGGGGGCATTGAATGCGGGCGCGTTTATGCCGGCGCCGATCCGGTCACCTTGCCGCAGGTTAGTCCCATGCACGGCGTGTTGCGCGGGCTGCCGCCCACCACGTTGTTCATCGGCACCCATGACATCCTGCTGCCCGACTGCAGGAAGTTCCGCCAGATGGCCGACGAGCAAGGCCTGCCGCTTCGGTATCACGAGGGCGAGGGGATGTTCCACGTCTGGATGCTGCTGCCGATGCCGGAAGCGGACGCGGCCTTTGCCGAGATTGTGCGGTCCGTGCTTGCCGACGAAGCCCATGGCGCCGGGGGCAGGGACGGGCTGGCGCCAGTATGCGCTGCCGTTGCCCCGCAGGAGGTGACGGATCCGGGCTGATGCCGGACGCCGGGTGATGCATGCCAGGCTGGCCGCAACCGGATCCGACTGGAGCAAGTTTAATCTGCGTCAAATGGACAGGACGGGCGCCCCCCTAGAATCGGTCAGGTCATGGGTGCGGGGGCGCTCCCCATGACAGAGCTTCCGGAGTCTTCCTGAAGCTTCCGCCCGCGGCCGCAATGGCCGCGGGTTTTTTACTTGGCGGCCACCATCCGGTCCGCTACCTCAGGCCACCACCTGCTTGGCATAGGTTGCCCGCGCCATCTCGCAGACTTCTACTGACACCTGCACGTCCTGGCCGGCGCCGGAGCCAGCGCGCACCGCTTCGGCAATCACGTCGCAGACGGCCTGCGCCAGTGCCTGGCGCACGGCGGTGTCGCGGCCGTCCAGGATCGACAGGCGCGCGTGGACAAAGGCCCGCTCGACCGCGTCCACGCCCTGGCGGTAAGTCGACAGCGTGATGCAGCGCGACTTGATGTCCGCTTCCTGGAACTGTCCGGAAGCCAGCAGGGCGGCATTGGCTTCATCCAGCAACTCTTCCTGCGAACAGTTCAGGCGGGTGTTTTCGGTGAGTTCGATGACGAGGTGAGGCATGGCGGCGTCCTGACTGTGTGTTCCGGTGAAACCGAGCATGATACGGGATCGCCGGGCGTACCAATGCAAACGGGGCGCCTTTGGGCGCCCCGTCGGGATGTGCTGCTGGTGCGGGATCAGGCGTGGACGGGCGTGCGCTCGCGTGCCGGTGCCAGCGCGCCGTCGAAGCGGGCCGGATTCTCCCGGGCGAGCTGCTGCAGCTGGGCCAGCTTTGCCTTCAGGCCGGCATCCAGTTTCGGTGCGGGCATCACCGTGGACGGGCAGGCCACGCCCAGGATGCCGAGCGCCTGCTGGAAGTTCTCCAGGGTCAGCCCGGCAGCCGGGTCAACGGTGACGAGGTGCTCGCGCAAGGCCTCGGGCATGGACTCCGGGGCGGCGCAGGAAATGATCACGTAGTGGACCGGCTTGGCGCCCTGGGCGAAATAGGCTTCGATTTCCGCACCATGGCCGCCTGCGGCCGGCGGGGTCATGGCTTCGACCTGCAGGTCCAGCTGCTGCAGGATTGCCGCGGGCGTGCCGCGGCGCCAGGCGTCGGACACCACCACGCGGGCGCCGGCCACGCCGAACAACCTGCGTACGAACCCCAGCGCGACTGGATCAAAGAACCGGACGTCGCGCAGCGTGCCCGAATCCGGAATGCCGCCGAGGCGGGTGCGGGAGCGGTCGGAATACAGGACGCCGGGTACGTCCAGCATGATGAGTCGTTCAGCCATGGTTTCCTGTGCGGGTGCCAGTTCAGTTGGTGTGAACCAAGATTACTCGCCACGGGCAGGCTGACACGTAACCGGCGCGGGTTCAGTTGAAACAGATCTGTAACTTTGTCGGGGAAGACGTAAATGCCGGTTACGCCGCCATGACAAATGTATCGCCCAGACACATCTGGCCGATACAAAGATGACACGCACTAGAAGCGGAAGCGGGCCACATCGTCGGCCAGTGCCGCTGCCTGCTGGTCCAGCCGGGCTGCCTGGCTGGCCAGGTCATCGACCAGCGCCGCGTTCTGCTGGGCGGTCTGACGCAGCTGCGATACGGATTGCCCGGCGGCCTGCACGCTGCCGCCCTGCTCGTCGGCAATCGTGCGCAACGCCTCGGCCAGCGCATGGCTGTGCCCCACGGTAGCCGCGATGCGGTCCATCGCCGCCACCACGCTGGCGCTCAGGCGCGCGCCTTGCTCGATCTCGTGCGTAGCCGTGCCGACGATGCCGCCGATCTCGCGCGCCGCATCGGCGCTGCGCTGGGCCAGCGCGCGCACTTCTTGCGCGACCACCGCAAAGCCGCGGCCGGCGGCGCCGGCGCGGGCCGCTTCCACGGCGGCATTCAGCGCCAGGATATTGGTCTGGAAGGCGATGCCCTGGATCACGCCGACGATCTCGGCGATATGGCGCGAGTGGCCGTGCAGCGTATCCATCGCGCCGCGCATCTGCTGCACGACGGCAGCGCCGGCATCGGTGGCGGCACGTGCCTGGCTGGCCATCTGGCTCGATTCGGTGGCCTGGGCGTGCGCGTCGGCCACGCGTGCGGCCAGTGCCTGCATGCTGCCGGTGGTGGCATCGAGCGCGCTGGCCTGCTGCTGGGTACGCGCCGACAAGGCCTGGTTGTCTTCGGCGATCTGCTGGCCGGCCGCGGTGATCTCCTGTGCGCTGGCCTGGATGCGCGCCAGCACGCCGGCAAGCTGGTCGCGCATGCCGGCCACGTGGTGCAGCATGCTGCTGTGGTCCGACGGGCGCAGGGCAATGGTGGCAGTCAGGTCGCCGGCGGCTATGCGGCGGGCGATCTCGGCGGCGTCGCGCGGCTCGCCGCCAAGTTCGGCACGCAGGCTGCGTGCCGCGATCCACGCCAGCGCGGCGGCCGCCAGCAGGCTGGCGCCGAGCAGGGCGGCCATCCAGGCCTGTGCGCGCAGCTGGCTGGCCGCCACGCTAGCCACCGTGGCGGCGGCCTTTTGTTCCTGCTGCTGGCGCATGGCTTCCACCTGCCGGCTGAGGGATTGCAGCTGTTCGGTGACGAAGTGGCCGTCGACCGAGACCGCGCTGTCGAATTGCAGCGAGTACAGCGGCTGCTTGCGCAGCAGCGCCACGTAGGCCTGTACCAGCTCGCCGGCGCGCTGGCGTTCGCGCAGCAGCGGCGCGGCCTGTGCCGCGGCGGCCTGGCGTGCGCCGGCCAGCGCAGCATCGAGCTGCGACAGGCCGCGCGTAATGTCCGCGGAGGCATCGTCGCGCTCGGTGCCGCTGGTAGCCATGGTCAGCGCCAGCTGGGCACGGCCAAGGGTGGCCAGCGCTGACTGCGCACGCTCGGCCGAGATGGCGCCGTGCATGTCGTGCTGGTACAGGGTGTCGGTGCGCGCCTTGATCGAGACCAGGTTGGCGATGCCGGTCAACCCGACGGCGGCGCCGAACAGATATACCAGGGCAAAGGCGGCGCACAGGCGCGCCACCAGCGGCAGGCGGGCCAGTCGTGCGGAAAGCCGCGCGGGGGCAGCTGCCCGGCTGCGGCCGGGCAGGTGTGTCTTGATGACTTGCAACACGGAGAAGACTCCAAACGGGCACGCTGGCTCCAGAAGGATGCACGGCCCGGGCTTGACCCGAATTGCCGCGCGCGCTGTCCTCTGTCCGGGGCGGTCGCAGGCGGCGCACGGATGGTCGGTCATTAACGTGACGCCGGCGTGACATGGAATGAGGATCTTTGTCATCACGCTGTCATCTCCATGTCATGCAATGTTGCTCGCCCTTCTTGCTCCACCCCCGGATTTCCCTCCATGACAGGCCTGCCTGCCGCCACGCCTTCGCACGACCGCGCACCTGTCGCATCTTCTGGCCCCCCCGTCGCGGCGGCACTGGCGCGTGCGCGGCTGCCGCCGCTACACGCGGTATTCCAGCCGATCGTGCAGGCCGACAACGCAGAGATCCTTGGCTACGAGGCGCTGATCCGGGGGCCGGCGGACTCGCCCTGGGCGCAACCCGACGCGTTGTTCCGGCTGGCGCAGGGCGTTGCCGCGACCATGGCGCTGGAGATCCACGCGGCGCGCACCGCGCTGGCCGCCTGGCGCAGCCTGGACCTTCCCGGCAAGCTCTTCCTCAATTTCAGCCCCATGACATTGCGCCACCTGCTGGCCGAGCGCGGGCGGCTGATGGCGGCGCTGCTGGAAGCGGGCATTGCGCCATCGCGCCTGGTGATCGAAGTCACCGAACAGACTCCGATCGGCGATGCGGCCAGCTTTGCCCAGGCGATGGCGGTGCTGCGCGAGCTCGGCATGCAGTACGCGCTGGATGATTTCGGCACCGGGCATGCCAACCTCGACCTGCTGGCACACCTGTCGCCGCAGTTCGTCAAGATCGACAAATCGCTGGTGCGGGGCATTGCGTCCTGTTCGCGCCGGCTGGAGATCCTGCGCGCGCTGCTGCGCTTGATGAGCGCCTTTGGCGGGCGCGTGATCGCCGAAGGCATTGAAGGCGAGGACGAGCTCGCCGTGATCCGCGACCTGGGCGTGACCGGCGCCCAGGGCTACTACGTGGGCAGGCCCGTGGCACGGCCGGCCGCGCAGGCGCCGCTGCACGTGCACCAGGCGCTGGCGTCGCGGCATATCGCGGTGTTTCCGCAGATGGTGCGCTCAGGCTGGTCGGGCATCACCGCCGGGCGCCTGCTGCGGCCCGCGCCGACCGTGTCGCCTGGCACCAGCAACGATGCGGCGCTGCGCGTCTTCCAGAACCAGCCCGACCTGCAGGCCGTGGCCGTCGTCAATGACGAAGGCCGGCCGCTGGCGATCATCAGCCGCCAGGCATTTGTCGACCGTTACGCGGCGCCGTTCCATCGCGAGCTGTATGGCAAGAAGGCCTGCATCGCCATGGCCAACCGCGAGCCGGCCTGCTTTGACCATCGCGCCAGCCTGGAGGAGATGGCGCAGATCCTGTCCGGCGAGAACACGCGCTCGCTTGCCGATGGTTTCGTGATCACCGAACAGGGCTGCTATATCGGCCTGGGCACCGGCGCTGACCTGATCCGCGCCATCACCGAAGTGCGCATGGAGGCGGCGCGCTACGCCAATCCGTTGACCTTCCTGCCCGGCAATATTCCGCTGAACCAGCATATCGAGCGCCTGATCGAAGCCGCCAGCGAGTTCCGCGCCTGCTATGTCGACCTGAACCACTTCAAGCCCTTCAACGACAAGTATGGCTACTGGAAGGGCGATGAGATGCTCAAGGGTGCGGCCGCCATCCTGGCCGAGGACTGTGATCCCGCACGTGATTTTCTCGGCCATGTGGGCGGCGACGACTTCCTGGTCCTGTACCAGAGCAACGACTGGGCCGCGCGCCTGCAAGCTGCGATCCGGCGCTTCAACGACGCGGCGCGCGCCATGTATTCGCCCGCCGATCGCAGCGCCGGCGGCATGCATGGCGAAGACCGGCACGGACGGCCAGTGTTCTTCGCGCCAGTGTCGATGGCGGTTGGCGTGGTGTGCGTGAGCGGCGAGGGCGTGGCGGGGCTGCAGCGGCTGGGCAGCCAGCATATCGGTGCCGCGGCGGCGGCAGCCAAGCGCGAGGCCAAGCGCTCGGCAACCGGCATGGCCGTGCTGGATTTCCTGTCGCTGGCGGCGACGCTGTCGGCCTAGCGGTCCAGCTGCCTGCGTCTTGTAACCCGGCGGTCCGCTGCGGGCAGCCTGGGCGCGCCGCCCCCTTCCAGTACGTCGAGCCGGTAGCCGTGCGCGTAGACGACGGTGATGACGATGCCGTTGGCGATGCCGATGCGCAGGGTCCTGCGCAGGCGCGAGATCAGTCCCGCCAGCGCCCGCGACAGCGGTGCCAGTTCATGACGCCACACCGCCTGCTGGATGCTGTCGCTGGACAGGACCCGGCCGACATTGGAGAACAACAGCATGGCCAGATCGAATTCCTTCGGCGTCATTTCGATGCGCTCGTCGCGCAGCGTGGCAAAGCGGCCCACGCTGTTGAGCTGGTAGGGGCCGACGCACACCACCAGGCCCTGGCGCAGGCGCTCGCCGGTCACCCGGCGGCGCAGCGCCGTGATGCGTGCCATCAGCACGCGCGCATTGAGCGGGCGGCACACGTAGTCATCGGCGCCGGCTTCGAGTGCATCCAGGAGGCCGTCTTCACTGCTGTCGGCCGCAAGCATGATGATGGGCACATCGCGAGAGCCCGCACATCGCACGGCACGGATAACGTCGACGGCTGGCAGGTCCGGCAACTCGTCATCGATCAGCAGCAGGTCGAACGGTGCCTGGCTGACACCGTGGATCAGGTCGCGGCCCGTTTCAAACACGTTGCAGCGATAACCGGAACGTGCCAGCAGTTCCGGCACCTGCCGGAGTTGGGGCGACTTGCCCATGAGCAGCGCAATATTCATCGATGGCGAAATACGAGAGCCTTGGCAGGGACGGCCGGACCGCGGTAGGGCAGGAGCCGGACCACGATGGGACGAAGGCAGGCACCAGGCGCGCACGCACGCAGCACTACCGATCGCAAGCAGCAAGCGTACAAAAAGTGCGGTCAAAAGGACAATCAGACATTTCTGAAATTTCTGCTGTTTTTTTTGATGGAGCTCGCGTTCTTGGCGTGACGGAGCGCATGTCGACGGGGCCGATGGCGATATGGAAAGTTGTCCACAGTTCCTGTGGACAAGCCGGGGAGCAGTGGCCGGACTTCGGCCTGGCACCGTGATGCTGTCGGCGTGCCAAAAAAGAAGGCAGCCGCGTTGAAGTTATGGGCGCCGTGCTGTCAACATCCGGGCGGGGTGTGCCAAAATAGCGCGCATCCCGTTCCGGTCCGGGGACTCAAGCCCACCGATGCTGCAGAGCCCGAGTGTCATCGCCATCATCGTCCTGTGCTTTCACGTCGTCGGCGTGGTGGCCGCCCTGCATGCCGTCATGACGGTGCGTACCGCGCCCGGCGCGATCGCGTGGGCGGGGTCGCTGCTGATGATGCCGTACTTCACGCTGGTGCCTTACCTGATCTTCGGGCGCAGCACCTTCGCCGGCTACGTCGATGCGCGGCGCTTCAATGACGACCACCTGCGCGAGCTGCGCCACGGCATGACCCCGCGCGAGCGCGAGGCGCGCAGCGCCTGCGTGGTCCATGCGCCGGCGCAAGTCTGCATGCGTGCGCTGCCCCGGCTGACCGGCATGCCGTGCCTGGCCAACAATGACGTGCGCTTGCTGGTCAACGGCGAGCAGACCTTCGAGGCGATCTTTGCCGCGATCGCGCGGGCCAGCCAGGTGCTGATCGTGCAGTTCTTCATTGTGCATGACGACGCGCTGGGCCAGCGCCTGCAGGCGCTGCTGTGTGAGCGCGCGCGGGCCGGCGTCAAGGTGTACTTCCTGTTCGATCGCATCGGCTGCCACGCGCTGCCGCGCAGCTATGTGCGCACGCTGACCGAGGCTGGCGTCGATGCGCGGGCGTTCTCCACGCACCGCGGCTTTGTCAACCGGTTCCAGCTCAATTTTCGCAACCATCGCAAGCTGGTGATCGTCGATGGCAGCGAGGCTTTTGTCGGTGGCCACAACGTCGGCGTCGAATACCTGGGCGAACGCCCGCCGCTGGCGCCGTGGCGCGACACCCATATCGTGCTGCGCGGCAGCGCCGTGCTGGACCTGCAGATGGTATTTGCCGAAGACTGGTTCTGGGCTGCGCGGGAGGTGCCGCACCTGCTGATGCCGCCGCCTGAGGTGGGCGGGCGCATGACCTGCCAGGTGGTGCCATCAGGCCCTGCCGACGCGCAGGAAACCTGTTCGCTGTTCTTTGTCGAGGCCATCCAGTCGGCGCGCCACCGGCTGTGGATCACGTCGCCGTATTTCGTGCCAGACGAGGCGGTGTTTGCGGTGCTGCGGCTGGCCGTGCTGCGCGGCGTGGATGTGCGCATCCTGATTCCGGCGCGGCCCGATCACCTGGTGGTCTATGCTGCCTCCACCATCTATGCGTACCAGGCCGTGTCCGCCGGCATCAAGCTGTATCGCTACCAGCCGGGCTTCCTGCACCAGAAGGTCATCCTGATCGACGACGAAGCCGCGGCCGTCGGCACGGCCAACCTGGACAACCGCTCGTTCCGGCTCAACTTCGAGCTGATGGTGATGACCGCCGACAAGGGCTTTGCCGCGAGCGTGGCCACCATGCTCGAAGCCGACTTCGCCCAAGCCCGGCGCATCGGCGTGGACGAGTTCCTTGACGCGCCGGCGCCGCTGCGCGTGGCGATGCACGTCGCCAAGCTGTTTGCGCCAATCCTCTGAAGCCCGCATTCCGGTCCGCTGGTTCCTGCAATCCTTGATGCAACAGACTTGTTTTGGCTTGATTGTGTACACTGTTCACTATAAGCGTATGCACATCATGAACCGTTATCCATATTCAAGGGGGGCCGCATGACCCGGGCTGTCCCCGCGCCCCCGGCGCGCGCCACCTACCGCCACGGAGACCTGCGCCGCGCGCTGCTGGACGCCGGCATCGACCTGGCGCGCGAGGGTGGCCCCGACGCCATCGTGCTGCGCGAGGCCACGCGCCGTGCCGGCGTGGTGCCCAATGCCGCGTACCGGCACTTTGCCAGCCGGCAGGACCTGCTGCAGGCGGTGCGGGCCTCGGCCTTGTCGTCGCTTGCCATTGCCATGGAAGGTGAAATCGGCGGGCTGCGCCCGGGCCGCGGGGCCGCCGCGCATGCGCGTGCCTGCCTGCGCGCGGTCGGCACCGGCTACCTGCGCTTTGCGCTGGCCGAGACCGGACTGTTCCGCACCGCATTCTCGGTGCCGGATGAAGTGGACGACGATGCCGACCCGGCCAAGGCGGGCAACAGCGGCCTCAATCCGTTCCAGCTGCTGGGCGCGGCACTCGACAAGCTGGTGGAGGCCGGCGTGCTGCCGCCCGAGCGCCGGCCGGGTGCGGAGTACCTGGCGTGGTCGGCCGTGCATGGCCTGGCCATCCTGCTGATCGACGGCCCGCTGCGCAGCCGCGCCAGGGAGCAGGCAGAGATCCTCGGGCAGCGCCTGCTCGACATGGTCGAGAAGGGCCTGTAGCGCCTGCAGCAGGATCGCGGCGAAAAAAATGCCACGATGGCGGGGACCATCGTGGCAGTGTAAGGAACCAGGAAGGGGGTCAACCTGGCTCAGTCGGGGCACCCGCGGGCCGGGTGCAAGAGGACTGTATTCTGTTGTTTCTCATCTGAATATCGGACATTTCTTAAATATGGCGTTGAATTGTCCCGATATATGCACGTCGATTGCTGCACGTCATCAGGGCGCGGCCGCATTTCGAGGAATTGCGAGGCTTGCCGAGCAGTCTAACTTGCTGTCAGGCGGCCGAACGCCGGCGCCACGGTGAGGAGCGGATCATGCGATATGGATTGGGAGCGGCCCTCTGCGTGGCAGTGCTGGCTGGCTGCGTCGCCTATCCATATGCAGGCGACCCTTACTACCCCGCTTATCCGGCCTATCCGGTGTCGTCTGCCTACTACGATGGCTACCCGGCTGCGCCCTACTACCCGTACTACGGTCCCTGGCCCGGCTACGGTGGTTTCTACGGCAGCTTTACCTATATCCATGGCGGCGGTTACGGCGGGCATCACTGGCATGGCGGTGGTGGCCACGGGAATGGCGGCTGGCATGGGGGCGGACGCGGTGGCAGGGGCCGATATGACCATGCGTCGCCGTGATGGCAAGGCAGCCCGCACGGGATTACCATCCGCTCATGGATGCCAACGGAGCCCCATCGCCATGACCAAGCCCGCAACGCAGAAGCACCAGACGCCAGCCTCCGGTGAACAACAGCGGAAGGATGAACTGATCGAGCGCGAACTGGACGAGGCGCTGAAAGAGACGTTCCCGGCGAGCGACCCCGTGGCTGTCGATACCCATGCGCCGCGCAAACCCGGGCCGGGATCGAAGCCGGTGAAGTAGGCGGGCAGGCTATGCCGAGGGGCGTGCAACGCGCCCCCGCAATCCGGCGTGCTATGGCAACTGGCGCAACTGCCCGATCACCGACATCAGCCGTCCGTGCGCCACGATGACGCCGGACTCGTCCTGCAGGGCTTCCTGGTAGCGCTTGCGGAAGGCCGGGTCGGAACCGTCGCTGAACAGTCTTTCCGCGGCGCGTCCGACTGCACGGCAGGTTTCGTCGTGGTGTTCCTTGGCCTCCAGCTCTTCGTCGATCTCGATGATCAGGCGCGACAGCGGGTCGAGCCAGCGGAAGTAGTTGTCTTCAGTCACCAGTTGCACAAACAGGCCCGCCGGAATCGGGCCGTTCAGGCGCTCATACTGGGTCCTGTCATAGCCGATGACTTCCTTGTGAACCTGCAGCAAGGCAGCCCGCAGGGCTTTCAGCCCCGAGCGCCGGGTTTCCTGGGTGGCGAGGAATTGTTCGTTGGGCATCCCCATCTCCGCGTTTCTGCTTGTTCCGGTCCAGGCAGGTGGTGCGCAATTGCATCCCGCCGCTGCACATCGTGCCAATGGCGTTTGCCTGCCGGATTCTCCGGGCGCGGCCGGCCATGCCTGGCACTGTGCGGCGCGCTGCCAGTATAGGCACCCCCCGCAGCCCGAGCCAGCGCTGCCAGCTAGCGAAATACCCGTATTTGCGCCGGCTGCGCGGCATGATTGGCGCCAGTTGCAAGCCGCCGTCAGTCGCCTTCGGCGGATTGCGGCGCTTGCGCCAGCAGGTCGGCCGCACGTGAGCGCCGCGCGTCCGCTGCGCGGAAATACCGCACTACCGTCGACACGCTTGCGTGGCCGGTCATGGCCATGGTCTCGGCCAGCGACACCTGTTGCGCAGCAGCCTCAGTGACAAAGCCCGAGCGCAGTGAATGCGCTGAGTAGTCGCCCTCCAGTCCCGCCAGTGCGCAGCGCGTCTTGACGATGCGGCTGACTGCCGCATCGGACAAACCTTCTGCCACATGCCCGCCGCGGCGGATGCGGCGAAACAGCGGCCCGCTGCTGATGCCGGCGGCCGCAAGCCATGCCTCCAGCGCCTGGCCGGCGGCACCGGTGACGGGCTTGGCGGTATCGGCGCGCTCGTTGCCTGACTGGTTGGTCTTGGACCAGCCCAGTGCATAGACGAAATCACCTGGGCCAAGCCGGGTGAGGTGGTCGAGGGTCGCGCGCGCGACTTCAGAGCGGCGGCGCCCGCCACTGGCCCACGCAAACAACAGCAGCGCGCGGTCGCGCAGGCCGCGCAGCGAGTCATCGCAGGTATCGAGCAGGCGCAGCAGCGGATCGCGGGTCAGTGCCGCCTTGCGCGCCTGCCGCTGCCCGCGGCGCGCATAGGCACGCCGGATGCCGGCCATCAGTTCGCGCACCGCAGCTTCGGCACAGGGGTTGGGCAGGGCCTGCAGGTGGTGGGCCTTGGCCAGTACCGCCAGCCGGTGCGTCAGCGTGGACAGCGCGGGCGGGCCGGGTCGTGCCTTGTATCCGTCAGCGACCAGCGCTTGGTCGATGGCCGCGGGCATCTCGCAGACAGGGCCTTGCGGCGTCTGGCGCGTGGCGTGGTCGACGATGAACTGGATGACGACGGCAGGCGCGAGCGGGAGCCGCACAGGTTGCCGGTAGCGCAGGGCATACCAGGCAGACCAGTAGCGCAATGCGGACCGGTAGCTCGCCACCGTGTTTTGGGATTCGCCTTCGCGGCGCAAGGCATTGGCCGCTTGCTCGGCAAGAGGATCCAGTTCGGACGGACGAAGCGGCGCCGGTAGTTCGACATCGGATGCGATCGGTGGAAAGTAGGCCTCGTGGGCTTCTCTGATTTTTATCATATTAAATATGATGTATGCTGTAATATATCATACGGAAAAGACAAATAACAACCGATAAGTATCCATTATCGAACCTTATTTCTCTTCCTCACAGACTTTTGCCGGATCCCATCATGGAAACCCTCCGCAGCCGTGGCATTACCCGAGACGACGTCTGGCAGGCCGCCGACAGCTTGCTCAAGGCCGGCCAGCGGCCCACCATCGAACGCATCCGACTGCACCTGGGGCGGGGCTCGCCCAATACGGTCAGCCCGCACCTGGATGCCTGGTTTGCGGCGCTGGGTGGACGTATCCAGGATCCACAGGGCTTTGCGCCCGCACCCGGATGCCCGGAGCCAGTCACGGAGGCAGCGCGCTACCTGTGGGAAGCGGCGCTGCAGGTAGCCAAGGCTTCGGCCGAGGCCGCGCTG
>JACXTT010009663.1_pt1 | contig 13140 bp, 8 predicted proteins | sample 9270951 | NCBI WGS metagenome assembly JACXTT01 (sample SAMN15532306, study PRJNA645909) | rock metagenome | isolation source: weathered quartz diorite | place: Puerto Rico | collected 2017-06-21
CGCAACGTCGCGCGCCAGGCCTTCGCCGGCCTGTTGTGGAGCAAGCAGTTCTACAACTACGTGGTGTCGCAGTGGCTCGAGGGCGATCCGGCGAGCCCGCCGCCGCCGCCGGAGCGCCTCACCGGCCGCAACGCCGACTGGCGGAACAACCTCTACAACCGCGACGTCATCTCGATGCCCGACAAGTGGGAGTACCCCTGGTACGCCGCGTGGGACCTCGCCTTCCACATGCTGCCGTTCGCCGAGATCGATCTCGACTTCGCCAGGAGCCAGCTCGTCCTGTTCCTGCGCGAGTGGTACATGCACCCGAACGGGCAGATCCCGGCGTACGAGTTCAAGCTCTCCGACGTGAACCCGCCGGTCCACGCCTGGGCGTGCTGGCGCGTGTACAAAATGAGCGGCGAGCGCGGCGCGCGCGATCGCGAGTTCCTCTCGCACGTGTTCCAGAAGCTTTTGATGAACTTCACCTGGTGGGTGAACCGCAAGGATCCGGACGGCAACAACGTCTTCTCGGGCGGCTTCCTCGGGCTCGACAACATCGGCGTGTTCGACCGCAGCAAGCCGCTGCCGGGCGGCGGCGAGCTCGAGCAGGCCGACGGCACCGCGTGGATGGCCTTCTACTCCGGCACGATGCTGTCGATGTCGCTCGAGCTCGCCCGCGCCGAGGCGGCGAACGAGGACCTCGCCTCGAAGTTCCTCGAGCACTTCGTGGCCATCGCCGACTCGATCAACCACGTCGGCGGCGACGGCCTGTGGGACGAGGAGGACGGCTTCTACTACGACCGGCTGCTCACCGATCGCGGCTCGGCCCTGCTGCGGGTGCGCTCGATGGTCGGGATCATCCCGCTGTTCGCGGTGGAGGTGCTGGAGCAGGAGACCATCGAGAAGCTGCCGGGCTTCAAGAAGCGCATGCGCTGGTTCATCGACGAGAAGCGCGCGGTCGCCGAGCGCGTCCTCGCGTGGAACGACCGGCAGCTGCTCGTGGCGCTGGTGCCGCGCGATCGCCTCGTGCGCATCCTCCGCTACGTGCTCGACGAGGAGGAGTTCCTGTCGCCCTACGGCGTGCGCTCGCTGTCGCGCGTGCACCGGCGGCAGCCGTACGTGTTGCGCGTCGGCGGGCAGGAGTTCCGCGTCGACTACGCCCCGGGCGACTCCGAGAGCGGCATGTTCGGCGGCAACTCGAACTGGCGCGGCCCGGTGTGGTTCCCGCTCAATTACCTGCTCATCGAGGCGCTCGAGCGCTACCACCACTTCTACCCCGACCTGCGCGTCGAGTGCCCCACCGGCTCGGGCGTGGCGCTGAGCCTCGAAGCCATCGCCGACGAGCTGTGCCGGCGGCAGAACCGCCTGTTCCTGCGCGACGAACAGGGCCGGCGCCCGGTCCACGGCGGCGAGCGGCGCTACGCCGAAGATCCGCATTTCCGCGATCTCGTGCTGTTCCACGAGTACTTCCACGGCGACGACGGCCGCGGCCTCGGCGCGAGCCACCAGACCGGCTGGACCGCCCTCGTGACCCGCAACCTCGCGCAGCTCGCGCGCCGCCGCTGACGTCAGTCGGGCAATGCCGCCACGTCCGCGAACAGGTAGAGCTTCCCCGGCCGCACCAGCGCCGCCGGCAACGTCGGCGCGTCCTCGTCGAGCTCGCGCACGAGCCGCGGCAAGATCGCCGCCTTGCCCGCGCCGGTGACGAGGAAGGCGATCTGCCGCGCCGCGTCGAGCGCGGCCAAGGTCAAGGTGATGCGCCGCGGCGGCGGCTTCGTGCCGACGGTCGCGGCCACCCAGCGGTCGCGCTCCGACAGCGCGGGCGAGCCGGGGAACAGCGACGCGGTGTGGCCGTCCTCGCCCAGGCCGAGCAGCGCCAGATCGAGCGGCACGTGCCCGAGCACGGCCTCGTAGCGGCGCGCCGCCTCCGCCGGATCGAGCTCGCCCTCCATCCGGTGCACGCGCGCCGGATCGAGCGGCACGCGCCGGAGCAGCGCCTCCTCGGCCATGGCGTAGTTGCTGTCCGGGTGATCGGGCGCGACGCCGCGCTCGTCGCCGAAGAACACCTCGACCGCGGCCCAGCGGATCTGCGCGGCGAACTCCGGCGTGGCGAGCCGCCGGTACAAGGCCTTCGGCGTGCTCCCGCCGGCGAGCGCGATGCGGAACCGGCCTCGCTCGGCGATGCTCCCCGCCGCCGCGTCGACCACGAAGCGCGCCGCGCGATCCACCACCGCGGCCGCGTCCGCCGCGCGCACCAGCTCGTACTCCATCCAGGCGAACCCTACCACGCCGCGCGAGGAGTGGAGCCGCCCGCCGAGGGCTGATATTCATGGATCATGCTTGAGAGATGGGTCGCTTGGGGATGTGTTTGCGCGCTCGCCGCGTGTAGCGGCAGCAACAGTCAACCGGACGCCACCACCGGCGCGGCCGCGGGCAGCGGCGGCTCGGCGGCGACGACCACCAGCGGCGCGGGCGGCGGCAAGCCCGCCGGCTGTTCGGACATGAAGAAGGACGGGAGCGAGACCGACGTCGACTGCGGCGGCGACTGCAACCCGTGCCCCGACGGCTCGAGCTGCGCGGCCGCCACCGATTGCTTGGGCGGGCTTTGCTCGAGCAACCACTGCTCGTCGCTGCCGAAGATCGACATGCTCGACAAGAGCAGCAGCCCGTCGACCGGCGGCGTCGACGTCACCATCACCGGCGATCACTTCGCCGGCGGCGCGGTGGTGACCTTTGCCGGGGTGGCGGGGCAGAACAAGGAGCTGCAGGTCAACCACATCATCGTCACCACGCCGAAGATCGCCGGCAAGTTCGGCCCGATCGAGGTGAGGGTGAAGAACCCCGACGGCGGCGAGGCCATCGCGGCCGGCGCGTTCAGCTACTTCCTCGGCTCGCCGGGCTTCAAGCCCGGCAAGAGCGTCCTCGTCGGCAAGGGCGGCCTGCGCGACGTCGCCGCGGCCGATCTCAACAACGACAAGAAGATCGATCTCGTCGCCGTGTCGCAAAACGACGGCGCGTTCTACCCCCTGCTCGGCAGCGGCGACGGCACCTTCGTCGTCGGCAAGATCGTGCCGACCGGCATGACCGCCTATGCCGTGGCCGTCGGCGACTTCAACAACGACAAGTTCGCCGACGTCGCGGTGGTCAACAACGGCGCGGCCACCGTGACGGTCGCGCTCGGCAAGGGCGATGGGTTGTTCACCGCGAAGACCGACTACATGGTGCCCGCGCAGGCCACCGGCATCGCCGCCGCCGAGCTCAACGGCGACAAATTCCTCGATCTGGTGGTCGTCAGCCCGGGGAACGCCGGCGCCGCGCTGCTCTTCGGCAAGGGCGACGGCACGTTCGCTCCGGGCAAGTCGCCGCTCCTGCCGCGCAAGCCCTACGGCGTGGTCGCGGCCGACCTCGACGTCGACGGCAAGCAGGACCTCGTCTTCACCGTCTTCGGCCAGGGCAACGAGACGGTGATGAGCGCGCGCGGCGGCGGCGACGGCAGCTTCGCCAAGCCGTTCCTCAGCGACGGCAGCGACGGCGGCGTCGGCCTGGTCGTCGCCGATCTCGACGGCGACAAGTCGCTCGACGTCGCGGTGGCCGCGTTCGGTCTCGCCAACGGCCAAGGCGCGGTGGTCACGCTCTCGGGCAAGGGCGACGGGGCGTTCGCGGGCGGCGTGACGCGCAAGACCAGCGGCCCGCCCTGGGACGTCGCCGCCGGCGACTTCAACCTCGACGGCCGTAGCGATCTCGTCACCGCTAACCCGGTGAAGGGCGACGCCAGCGTGCTCATCGGCAACGGCAAGGACTTCGCCCCGCCGATCGGCCTGCCGATCGGCGGCCAGCCGAACGGAATCGCGGTCGGCGATTTCAATGGCGATGGAAAGCCCGATTTCGCCACGGCGGACGACTCCGGCGGCGACGTCGCGATCCTGCTCAACTCCTCCGAGTAGCCCGCGCGGCGCTCTGCTACGATCGGAGTCAGGTGCGCAAGAGCGATTACAAGGTCGGCCTGTTCGTCCTGTTCGGGCTCGCGGCGGTCGCGCTGGTGATCTTCTTCATCGGCGACGCCCGCCGCGCCTTCGAGCGCACCAAGACGTACCAGCTGTCGTTCGAGGACGTCGCCGGCCTCAAGCCGGGCGCGCCGATCAACATGGGCGGCGTGCTCATCGGCCACGTCACCAAGGTCGACTACGCCAAGAATCCGAACGATCCGCGCATCCACGTGGCGATCGAGGTGGTCGACGAAGCGGTGCCGCGGCTGAAGAGCGACAGCCTCGCGACCATCGCCAACAAGGGCTTCCTCGGCGACAAGATGCTGGTCATCAGCAAGGGCGTGCACGGCACGGCGATCGAGCCCGGCGCGACCATCCCGAGCGAGGAGCCGAAGGACCTGATGGAGTCGCTCAGCCAGATCGGCGGCGAGGCCGAGTCGACCATGGGCGACGTGAAGAAGGTCGCCAAGGAGCTGTCCAACGAGCAGCTGCACGCCGATCTGCGCGCGGCGGTGAAGAAGCTCGACCGGCTGCTCGCTCAGGTGACCGAGGGCGACGGCTACGCCCACCGGCTGCTCACCGATCCGGCCGAGTCCGACCGCATCTCGCACACCATCGACAGCCTGAACCGCTCCGCCGACGAGCTCGCGGGCACCCTGCGCGAGGCGCGCCTCGTCGCCGAGCGGGTGCGCAGCGGCCCGGGCTTCCTCCACGACGCGGTCTACGGCGACCTCGCCAACAAGCAGATCGCCCAGATCGGCAACGCCGCCGAGGAGATCGGCATGACGCTGCACGAGATCCGCAAGGGCGACGGCTTCGCCCACGACGTGCTGTTCGGCGGCAAGGGCATGGCCGGCGACGCGCTGTCGAACCTCACCACCATCACCGGCGACATCCGCGACATCGTCCGCGGCATCAAGCAGGGCAAGGGCACCCTCGGGGCGCTGCTGGTCGACCCGTCGGTCTACGAGGACGTCAAGCGCATCCTCGGCAACGTCGAGAGAAACGCCGTTCTACGCTCGCTCGTCCGCTACTCGATCAAGCAAAACGAGAAGCAGCCGCCGAAGACGATGGACGTCGGCGCCCAGCCGTAGGGTCCCGCGTCCTCTGACGCGGATCTACACGTCATTTCAGTGCGTTGACGCAATCCTGCGTGCCTGTTACAAGCCCGGCAGCATGCCCAAGGCAGAGGACGGGACGAGCCCCGAAGGACACATCTGGCGCATCGCTCCAACGCGGCGCGACATGTTCGGTTTCCTCGGCTGGGGGGCCGTGCTCACCTCGCTCGGGATCGGCAGCCTGGCGTTCGTCCGCTTCATGTACCCGCGCGTGCTGTTCGAGCCGCCGTCGCGCTTCGGGCTGGGCAAGCCGACCGACTACGGCCCGAGCTCGGTCAGCGAGAAGTGGATCAAGGCACTGCGCTTTTGGCTGGTGCGCTTCGACGACCGCTTCGTGGCGCTGAGCGCGACCTGCACGCACCTCGGCTGCACCCCGCGCTACCTGGCGACCGAGGACAAGTTCAAGTGCCCGTGCCACGGCTCGGGCTTCCGCGGATTCAAGGGGGGCTGGAAGGTGCTCGGGGTCAACTACGAAGGCCCCGCGCCGCGTCCGCTCGAGCGCTACATGCTCGCGACGGACGACACCGGTCAGCTGATCGTCGACAAAGGCAAGGTGTTCCGCCTCGACAAGAACCAGGCGGACGACACCGGCGCCTTCTTGCCCTACGCCTGAGGAGAACAAAGCCAGTGGAAAAGAAAGGCTGGTGGGACATCGTCCGAAGCTCGTACGTGTGGAAGAGCGTCTTCCGCCACGAGTACCAGGACACCTACCGCAACCGCGTCCTGCAGGTCTCGTCGAACGTCTTCTTCCACCTGCACCCGACCAAGATCCGCCGCCACGCGCTGCGGCTGCGGTTCACCTGGTGCATGGGCGGGATCACGTTCCTGTTGTTCCTGATCCTCACGGTCACCGGCGTCATCCTGATGTTCTATTACCGGCCGACCGGCGAGTACGCCTACCACGACATGAAGTACCTGCAGTTCGACGTCCCGTTCGGGATGATCATGCGGAACATGCACAGGTGGGCGGCGCACGCGATGGTCATCGCCGTGTGGCTCCACATGTTCCGCGTGTTCATGACCGGCTCGTACAAGCCGCCGCGGGAGTTCAACTGGGTCATCGGCGTGAACCTCCTCGTGATGACGCTGATGCTGTCGTTCACCGGTTATCTCTTGCCGTGGGACCAGCTGTCGATCTGGGCCGTCACCGTCGGCACCAACATGGGCCGCGCGACGCCGCTCATCGGCCACGAGGGCCCGTTCGCCGAGCTCGTGGGCGTGAACGCGCGCTACGACGCGCGCGCGCTGCTCACCGCGGGGCGCCTCGTCGGACCGGCGACGCTCCTCAGGTTCTACGTGCTCCACTGCATCTTCATCCCCCTCATCGCCGCCGTCTTGATGGTGGTGCACTTCTGGCGCGTGCGTAAGGACGGCGGCATCTCCGGGCCGCTCTGATCTTCTGGCTCTTCGCCCCCGCTTTCGCTGGGGGCAGGCTCTGACGGCTCATCGCATCGAGAGCAACTAACCAATGGCACAAGCAGTCGTAGAAGCCACCGAGGCAGAAGGCCGGTCCGACGCGGCGAAGGTGAAGGAGCGCGCCGCGAAGGCCGAGCGGCTTTCCAAGGCGCTGCCCGACAAGGTGCACACCTGGCCGTACCTGGTGCGGCTCGAGATGATGGTCGGCACCGTCGTGATGGCGTTCATGACCATCTGGTCGATCCTGGTCGACGCGCCGCTCGAGGAGCCGGCCAACCCGACCAAGACGCCGAACCCGTCGAAGGCGCCGTGGTACTTCCTCGGCCTGCAGGAGCTGCTCGTCTACTTCGATCCGTGGTTCGCCGGCGTGGTGCTGCCCGGCATGATCATCGTCGGGCTGATGATCATCCCGTACATCGACATCAACCCGAAGGGGAACGGCTACTACTGCTTCCGCGATCGCTGGTTCTCGATCTCGGTGTTCCTGTTCGGCTTCCTGGTGCTGTGGATCTCCACGGTCATCATCGGCACGTTCTTCCGCGGCCCGGGCTGGTACCTGTTCACCCCCGGCCAGTACTGGGACGTGCACAAGACCGTGGCGATCACCAACGTCGACTGGCCGACGCGCTTCGGCATCACCGCGTTCTGGCCGGCGTGCGCCTTCGGCGCGGCGAGCGTGGCGGGCTTCCTGTTCGGGCCGCCCGCGCTGTACTGGCGGCTCAAGAGCGGCACGAGCGCGACGCTGCAGAAGCTCGGCCTGGTGCGCTACGGGATCACCGCGTTCTTCTTCATGTGCATGGCCGGCGTGGTGGTGAAGATGATCCTGCGCCTCGGCTTCAACGTGAAGTACATCATGGTCGGCCCGATGGGCTTCAACATCTGAGTCGGGCCCCCTCTGGGAAATTTCTCCATGCGATTTGTTCGTGACGAGAAACGCACCTTTCCGTTCACCTGGCTGGTGATCGGCGGGATCTTCGCCGGGACCTCGCTGTGGGCCGGCTACGCGGAGATGACCACGCGGGTGCCGTGGCAGGAGCACCAGCAGCGCTTCTACGAGCTCGACCTCGAGCTCGCGCGCAAGGCGAAGGAAGCGGCGCAGGCCGAGTGGGACAAGGCCACCGCCGAGGAGCCGCTGAAGAGCCAGCTCGCCGAGCAGCAGAAGCTCCAGGGCGAGACCGAGGACAAGGGCAGCGACTACGGCAAGGCCAAGGCGCTGCTCGACGATCTCAACGCCCGGTTCGTCGCCGCCGAGAGCGAGAAGACCTTCGGCGCGAGCGACCTCGACGAGGCGTACTACTACCGCAACGCCGCCGAGTACGCACGCGACGAGAAGCAGGTCGAGGTGCGCCGCCTCTACAAGGAGGCGTTCGGCGAGAGCGAGCCGGGGCGGGTGGAGGAGCCGAACAAGATCTACGCCGATCCGCCGGCGCCGCCGCGCGGCGAGGAGACGGCCGAGTCGCACCACATCGTCGCGGAGATCGCCCGCAACAAGGCGCACGCCGAGCAGATCGACAAGGCGCTCGAGGCGGGCGGGCCGGCGACGGTGGTGGCGGCGCTGCGCGCGTCGAAGCAGGCCGAGCTCGCGGTGGTGGCGAAGCTCGAGCTCGAGGCGGTCCACACCAGGCGCATCGACGAGGCCAAGGCGAAGATGGCCGCGATCGACGGCCCGGCCGATCCGGCCGTCGCCGAGAAGGACCCGGAGAAGCGCGAGGCGGCGCAGAAGGCGGCGCGCGAAGAGGCGTGCAAAGGCCACGACGACACGCGCAGCTGCGTCAAATGGCTCAAGCTCGGCCCGGTCGACGCCAAGCTCAAGGAGCTGACCCTCGCCGTGGGCAAGGCCAAGCGCCCGCTGCAGGACGCCGAGGAGCGCTTCAAGAACGCCGAGGCGAAGGCGCACCCGCAGTTCGACCTGAAGAACCCGCTCGCCTACCTGGTCGGCAGCTACGAGATCAAACAGGTCGTGACGACCTGGCTCGACTACAAGCGCGACGTCGACATCCAGCAGGTCGACCGCTGCGAGACCTGCCACCTCGGCACCAACAAGCCGGTGTACGGCTCGAGCGAGATCCCGCGCGAGTTCCGCACCCACCCGCGCCGCGACCTGCTCATGGCGTCGCACCCGGTGGAGAAGTTCGGCTGCACCTCGTGCCACCAGGGCCAGGGCCGCGCCACCACCGAGGAGTACGCCCACTCGACCTGGAAGCTCCACGAGCACCACGGCGCGGAGCGCTGGCACTTCGACGGCGACCACTACTGGGAGGACCCGCTCTTGCAGGTGGGCAAGCTCGACAGGATCGTGGTCGACGACGCCGACGACGAGCTCGAGGTGAAGCTCGGCAAGAAGAAGGCGAAGGTCGCGCTGGAGAAGAAGACCTACGAGACCGAGGAGGAGTTCTTCGGCGAGCTCAAGGGCAAGATCCAGGCGGCGCTCGGCGACGAAGCGGCCGGCTACAAGATCGTCTGCGACAAGGTCGACAACCGCGTCCACATCGGCGTCGAGGCGACCGAAAAGACCGACGCCAGCAAGAGGCCGAAGACCTTCGGGCTGTCGTTCACCAAGCCGGAGCTCGGCAGGGTGCTCGGCATGATCGGGCCGTACGGCAACCTCGCGCGCGAGGTCGAGTCGCCCGAGCTCATCCTGCACGCGCCGAACCCGCCGTCCTTCCCGGTGCGCGCGGAGAACCCGAAGGCCCAGGGCACGCTCGTCAACAGCGACAAGGACTACAAGTACGTGCCGCCGAACGGCAGCTATGGCCTGCAGATCGGCGACGAGACGCGCAACCACTTCATCGCCGCGCTGCCGGAGGTGGAGTCGGGCTGCCTGCGCTGCCACGCGGGCGATCCGGACCTCGTGCCGCACCGCTCGCACGGGCAGTACGTCGCGGCCAAGCTCGCCTACGAGAAGGCGAACGCCGAGCGCGCCCACGATCCCGACGGTTACCGCAAAGCGCACGGCTCCGACGATCTGCCGCGCGTGCCGGCCGACTCGAGCGAGGTGATCTCGCTGGCGCCGACGCTCGATCAGGGGCGCTGGCTGTTCCGCCAGCTCAACTGCACCGGCTGCCACCTGCTCGACGGCTTCGACAACAACAAGGACGCCGGGCCGCTGCTCGACAACGTCAGCGCCAAGGTCTCGCCCGAGTGGCTGCTCACGTGGATCCGCCACCCGCGCGGCTTCCGCGCCAAGACCAGCATGCCGAACCTGTGGCCGGTGCCGCTCGATCCGGCGTCGAAGGTGCCGTACGCGCCGGGTTCGCCCGAGTACGACAAGTGGAAGCAGGACCGCGCCGAGGAGACGATCGCCGTCGCTTCGTTCCTCTACGAGCGCAGCGAAAATCCCTCGCTGATCGCCGGGAACACCAAGGAAGCGAAGTCGCTGCGCGAGACGATCAAGGGCTACGCGACCGTCGACGGCGCGAGCGCCGAGGCCGGCAAGAAGCTGTTCGAGAGCTACGGCTGCCAGGGCTGCCACGCCAACACCGAGGGCGCGGCGCTGCCCGAGGCGTGGCGCGCGCGCGAGCGCGACATCGCGCCGACCCTGGCGAACCTCGCGAGCAAGACCAACGCCGACTGGATCGCCTACTGGGTCGAGGATCCGACGCGCTACTGGCACGGCACCTCGATGCCGGTCCTGCGGCTGACGCACAAGGACGCGGCGAGCATCGCCCAGTACCTGATGACGCTGAAGAGCGAGCCGCCGGCGCCGGCCGAGGTGAGCAAGGACGAGGCGGCCATCGTCGGCGACGCGAAGAAGCGCCAGGAGCAGGTGGCGTGCGCGGCGGCGGGCGGGGCCAAGATGAGCCGCGTCGACTGCGGCGAGAAGACCATCGCCCAGCGCGGCTGCTTCGGCTGTCACCGCATCAGCGGCTTCGAGAACAACGCGCCCATCGGCCCGGAGCTGACCGGCTTCGCCAAGAAGGACGTCACCACGCTCGACTTCGGCTACGCGATCGCCGACCACAACCTGCAGACGACCGAGACGTTCGCCGCGCTCAAGCTCGACTCGCCGCGCATCTACGCGCGCGACCGCATCGAGCTGAAGATGGGCGACTTCGATCTGTCGGCGGACGAGATCCGCGCGCTGGTGGTGTTCCTCAAGGGCACCGTGCCGGCGACGCCGACGAACGAGTTCAACCCGATGAAGAAGCCCGGCTTCGCGGCGAAGATGCAGGGCCGGCAGCTGGTGAACGATCTCAACTGCCGCGGCTGCCACGTGATCGAGGGCCGCGGCGCGGAGATCGACGGCTGGCGCCAGGCGCTGCTCATCTCCGACGCGCAGCAGCGCGCGCCGTGGCTCGACGGCGAGGGCGGGCGTACCCAGCCCGAGTGGCTGTTCGACTTCCTGCGCGATCCGGCGGCGCACGGCATCCGGCCGTTCCTGCACCCCGAGTGGGCGTACGGCGCGGAGGTGCCCGAGGACAAGCTCAGCATCCGCATGCCGACGTTCCGGCAGCTGTCGGCCGAGCAGTGGACGGCGATCGTCCGCTACTTCTCGGCGTGGGACGACCAGCCGTACCCGTTCATGATGCCGAAGGCGAACGAGCTCGACAAACAGGAGAAGCTCTGGGCGTTGTCGAACATGAACTCGGATCAGACGGGCAACTGCCAGAAGTGCCACTACTACGGCGAGTTCCCGGTCGAGCGCGGCAAGACCGAGCTCGCGGCGATGGCGCCGAACATCGCCGAGATGAAGAGGCGCCTGCGGCCCGAGTGGGTGGCGCAATGGCTGATGCGCCCGGCGAACTTCCTGAAATACACCAAGATGACGGCGTTCTTCGCCACCGCCAACCGGCCCAAGGACGCGAAGCTGTGGCCGGACGAGAACGATCCGTACCTGTCGCCGCCCGCGACCGGATGGGACCAGTTCGTGCCGGGCTTCCGCAAGCTCACCACCGAGGACCAGGCGACGTTGCTGCGCGACTTCGTCTTCAGCATCCCCGACGGCGCGCCGTGGCCGAAGAAGGGCGAAGAGGCGCGGAGCGTGTTGGTGGATCCGGAGATCGCCGCGACCATCGCCGAGGCGGCGGAAAAAGAAGAGAAGGACAAGAAGAAGGAAGACAAGGAGAAGAAGCCGCCGCAACATGGGGCGCTTCCCGGCCCCGCACGCTTCTGATCCGAGAAAATGTGGAACAGAGAACGGGAACCTGAACTGGGAACGCCAGAAGGACTCCACCGCCGCTCTGAACATTCCCCTTCTCTGTTCCCCTTCCCTGTTCTCTGTTCTCTTCCGTAGGCGATTCGGGCTACCGTGGCCCCATGCCGTTCAAGAGCCTCGCGGGTTTGAAGAAGCTGGGGAGCCTCGATGCGGAGGTGGTGGCGCTGGCGCCGTATCAGCCGGGGAGCATCTGCGCCGCGTTCACCAACGATCCCGTGAAGGTGGCCACGTTCCCGTTCGCCTCGGGGCAGCAGCGGGTGCAGAACGTCTCGCTGGACGTGTGCAACCACGGCGTGCTCATCGACGAGCGCGTCGCGGTGGTCAAGAGCGGCGACGAGCTGTGGGCGCTGCTCGACATCCAGCACAAGCCGAAGATCGATCCGATCTCGCGCGCCATCCGCTCGCTCCACGACAACCCCGGCGGCTCGACCGCGCTGGCGATCGGCTGGGACGGCGAAGGCGCCGAGCTGCGGGTGCAGGGCCACGAGGTGACCGGGCGGCAGTTCACCTTGCGCGGCGCCCTCCGCACCTGCTCGATGGACGGCACCAACTGCTACGTGGTCGCGGACGGCGAACAGGGCGGCAAGTTCCGCGAGCACCCGGGCAGCACCCCGGAGTCGGGCACGCAGATCCGCTGCGACCTGCCGCTCGCCGCCAAGAAGATGGATCGGCTCGCCGGCGGGCAGCAGCTCTCGGCGCTGTGCCGCAAGGGCGGCGCCGAGGTGTGCGTCATCCGCAAGATCGGCGCGGCCGCGCTCGAGCCGAAGATCGTCGGCGTCGACGGCGGCGTGGTCGACTGCGCGGTGATCGAGTCGAGCCTGTTCGTGCTGTGCGCCGACGGCAAGCTGCGGGTGTTCGGCGCCGACGCGCTCGGCCGCGCCGGCGACGGCAACCCGCCGCCGACCTTCGAGCTCGACTTGAAGGCCGACGGCGCGCCCACGGCGATCGCCGCGACGACCCGCGGCGGCAACCGCATCTGGATCGGCACCAAGGAAGGCGAAGTCCTCCGCTGCGAAGCGGTCAAGGGCACGATGATGAGCTTCTGATGCTCATCGTTTGGCTCTTCGCCCCCGCTTTCGCTGGGGGCAGGCTCTGACGGCTCATCGCTGCATGATCTCGCGCACGTTGTCGCTGGTGGCGGCGGAGAGGCCGTCGAGCAGCGCGGCGGCGTCGAGCTCGGCGTGGAGCGACAGGGCGTCGGGGCCGGCGGTCACCGCCGCGGGCGATTTCGGCGTGGCGAGGCCGAGCAGGTGGCCGAGGTCGCTCTTCTGCAGATCTTGCCACGCGCCGTCGAGGTAGCGCGCCGCGTCGGCCGGGAACGAGCCGCCGAGCAGCACGTCGAGCGCGAGCGTCTGCGCGGGGGTGGGGGAGATCGCCGCCGCGACCGCGTTCGCGCCGGCGAACAGGCCGCGGGCCCCGCGCGCGAGCTCGCCCTCGAACGGGCCGGGGAGCAGCGCCTGGGCCGGGGCGCCGCGGATCCGCT
>JACXTT010009664.1_pt1 | contig 13138 bp, 9 predicted proteins | sample 9270951 | NCBI WGS metagenome assembly JACXTT01 (sample SAMN15532306, study PRJNA645909) | rock metagenome | isolation source: weathered quartz diorite | place: Puerto Rico | collected 2017-06-21
CCCCTTTGCCCGTCCCTCGGTCTTCGGCACCTGGGTGCGCGGGCTCTCGAACCGCCTCCGGCTCGGGGACCTGCTGAAGCGCCACCCCGAGATCCTCGACGTCGAGATCCACGCCCCGATCATCGTCGCCGGGCTCCCGCGCTCGGGTACGACGCATCTGTTGAACCTGATGGCGGCCGATGCCCGCCTGCGCTCGCTGCCGTACTGGGAGAGCCTCGAGCCGGTGCCGATCCCCGGCGAAGGACCCGGGCGCGACGGCCGCGACCCCCGCTACGAGCGCTGCCGCATCGCCTACGAGGCGCAGGCGGCCCGCATGCCGCTCCTCCGCGTGATGCACGACATGCCGCCCGAGCACATCCACGAGGAGATCGAGCTTCAGGAGCTGGACGTCGCGACCTACCTGCTCGAGTGGCTGGCCGACGTCCCGCGGTGGCGGGACTTCTACCTGTCGCTCGACATGCGTCCGCACTACGCGTACCTGAAGCGCGCGCTCCAGGCGCTGCAATGGCTGCGCGGCCCGGACCGTTGGGTCCTCAAGTCGCCGCAGCACCTGGAGCAGCTCGTCCCGCTCCACGAGACCTTCCCCGACGCCACGATCGCGATCACGCACCGCGATCCGGTGGCGGTGATTCGCTCCGCGATCACGATGCTGGCTTACGGCGATCGTCTCCGGCGCACGCGCGTCGACGCAGCCGGGCTCGCGGCATACTGGATCGACCGCGTCGAGCGGCTGCTGCGGGCCTGCGTTCGGGACCGGGACCGACTCCCCGCCGCGCGCAGCATCGACGTCCCGTTCCACGAATTCATGGCCGACGACGTGGGTATGGTGGCGCGCATCTACGAACGCGCGGGGCTCGCGCTGACGGATGCCGCGCGGGCGGCGCTCGAGGGCTTCATGGACGAGCACCCCCGCGGCAAGCACGGCCAGGTGGCCTACGACCTCCCGGGGGACTTCGGCGTGGACCCGGCGGCGGTCCGGGAGCGGTTCGGCTTCTACTTCGACCGCTTCCCGATCCGGGCGGAGGACTGACGATGGCGACGCGAACCGCAAGATCCTCCAAGTCGGATGCGCGTCGGCGCGGGCATGCTGGCGGCGACATGCGAGAGTTCTCGCTGTTCGAGACCGCGATCGGGACGTGCGCGATCGCCTGGGGCGAGCGGGGGATCGCCGGCGTCCAGCTTCCGGAACACCGCGAGAGCCGGACGCGTGCCCGGATGCTGCGACGCTTTCCGGGCGGGCACGAAGGCCGGCCTCCCGCTGACGTCCGGGGCGCGATCGACGGGATCGTGGCGCTGCTCCGAGGCGAGCGGGTCGACCTGTCGACGGTTCACCTCGACATGGAAGGCATCGCACCGTTCCACCGTCGGGTGTACGAGTCCGCACGCCGGATCGGGCCGGGGACGACACTGTCGTACGGGGAGATCGCGAGAGGGATCGGTGCACCGGGCTCCGCGCGCGCCGTCGGACAGGCGCTCGGCCGGAACCCGTTCCCTGTGATCGTCCCGTGCCACCGCGTGCTCGCGGCGGGCGGCAAGGCCGGCGGCTTCACTGCTGACGGCGGCGTCTCGACCAAGCTCCGCATGCTCGCGATCGAGGGCGCGCACCGCGACGGGCAGGGTCCGCTCTTCGACGGCGACGGCGCCTTCGGCTTCGACCCCGGGGCCGCGCTCGCCCACCTGCGTGCGGCCGACAAGGGCCTCGCGCGCGTGATCGACGCGGCCGGCCCGTTCGCGATGGAGCTCAAGCGGACGCCCAGCATCTTCGTCGCGCTCGCCGAGGCGATCGTCTACCAGCAGTTGAGCGGGAAAGCCGCCGCGACCATCTTCGGCCGCGTGTGTGCGCTCTTTCCGCGCTCGCAGCACACGCCGACCGCCGAGGGCATCCTGCGCATCTCGGACGAGAAGCTCCGCGGCGCCGGCCTCTCGCGGCCGAAGCTGCTGGCGCTCCGCGACCTGGCCGCCCGGCAGAAGCGGGGCGAGATCCCGACCCTCGCCGAAGTCCACCGGATGGAGGCCGACACAATCATCGAGCGCCTGACGGCGGTGCGTGGCATCGGCCGCTGGACCGTCGAGATGCTGCTCATGTTCCGGTTGGGGCGGCCGGACGTACTCCCGGTCGACGACCTCGGCATCCGCAAAGGCTTCGGCGTCGCGTTCCGGACCCGCGAGCTCCCAGGGCGCGAGGAGATCGAACGTCGCGGCGAGCGCTGGAAGCCGTACCGGACGGTGGCGAGCTGGTACCTCTGGCGCGCGGCCGAGCGGGCGTCGAAGTAGGGCGTCTGAGCGCCCCGGGGCGGTGCCATGCGCCGACGGTCGGTTGCCCGGGGCCGGCGCCGGCACTACAGTCGCACGCGCATGGTCACGGCGACGGTGCTCCGGCGCGGCGCAATCTCGGTCAGCGACTACCACTGCACCGCCGGCCCGGCCGACGAGCCGTACGTCGAGGTGCACCAGGGCTACTCGGTCTCCTACGTGCGCTCGGGAAGCTTCGGGTGCCGGACGCGTGCCGGCTCGTTCGAGCTGGTGGCCGGCTCGGTGCTCGTCGGCCATCCCGGCGACGAGTACACCTGCACGCACGAGCACGGCGTCGGCGACGAGTGCCTGTCGTTCCAGCTCTCGCCCGAGCTGGTCGAGACGGTCGGCGACCACGCGCAGGTGTGGCGGACGGGCGGCGTCCCGCCGCTGCCGGCGCTGATGGTCCTGGGCGAGCTCGCGCAGGCGACGGTCGAGCGAGAGGGCGACGTCGGCCTCGACGAGGTCGGCCTGCTGTTCGCGGCGCGCTTCGTCGACGTCGTGAGCGGCACCGCGCGTCGGCCTGCCGATGCGGCGGCGCGCGATCGTCGGCGGGCGGTGGAGGCGGCGCGCTGGATCGACGCCCACGCGCACGAGCCGCTCGACCTTGAGCGCGTTGCGGCCGAGGCCGGCCTGAGCGCCTTTCACTTCCTCCGGCTGTTCTCGCGCGTCCTCGGCGTCACCCCGCACCAGTACCTGGTGCGCTCGCGCCTCCGGCACGCCGCCCGCCTCCTCGCCGACGACGCGCGGGCGATCACCGACGTGGCCTACGACGTCGGCTTCGGGGACCTCTCGAACTTCGTCCGGACGTTCCACCGGGCGGCCGGAGTCTCGCCACGGGGCTTTCGCCGCGCGGCGAGGGGCGACCGTCGGATGTTCGAAGCGAAGCTCGCCGCGCTCGCGTAGCTACTCGTCAGCAGAGCGGGTTTCGTGGCACCCCGCGGCACGGGTTCGGCATCGTCGGCTGCGCGGGCGGGACGGGCTGCGGAACCGACGTCCGCGCCTGCGACCGCGCCTGGAGCGCCAGGATGTAGCCCAGGGCCGCACCGCCGGGATTGGGTGTCGTGCGGTTGTGGCACGACCACTGCCCCTGGATGTTCGGCGGCGACGACGACGTCAGTTGATTCCGCGAGACGCAGTTGTTGACCGACTGCTGCGCGCCGAAGAGCCCGCCGGCGAGCGTGACGTCGGTCGAGTTGGGGTCCGCGTCGGGGCCGACGGTCGTGCCGTTCCCCGCGAAGGTGTTGTCGACGATCTGGTTCCCGGCGAGCTGGAAGTAGACCGTAGTGGGTTGCGGCGGGAAGGGGTCGGGGTTCTCGAGCCCGAGGATGCCGGTGCTGGGGTTGTTCTGGATCGTGTTCTGCCTGATCGAATCGGCGTACGTCCCGATAAGGATGATTCCGTTGCCCCACGGGATCGACGCGGTCGTCGAGTTGGCCGGCGTCGAGAAGTTGTCGTTGTGCTCGACGACGTTCTTCCGGATGATCGTGCAGCGCCGGATGCGCGTGCCGACGAAGGCCGGCGTCGCGGACGAGTTCGTCCCCGCGTCGCAGGCCCCGTCCTGCGGTGGCGGGCGGTCGTCGTTGTTGAGGGAGTTGGGGCCGATGCCGTTCGAGTTGTTCCGGAAGGTCGACTTCTCGATGATGATGTGGCCGCCCGAGTTCGTGCCCGAGTACCCGAGCGCGTTGTTCTCGACGAGCGCATGGCGGATCGTCGCCTGGCAGTCGCGACAGGCGCCGAGGTAGAGGCCCGAGTCGTTGAAGCCCGACGCGTAGACGGTGTCGAGCGAGCCGTCGACGGCGTTCGACATGAAGATGCCGTAGCCGCTGAGGAGGCCGTCGGAGTACGTGGTGAGGTAGCGGCCCTTCCAGCCGTGGATCCCGATCAACCCCGACCCGTCGCCGCCGTTCCACCAGATCTCGTTGCCGTCCTGGCCGTCGAGCGTCGCGCGATCGAAGTTGCGGACCGTCAGGTTCTCGATCGAGACGCCGTCGGCCTTCCAGATCTCGATCCCGTTGCCGACCTTATGCTGCCCGTCGACGACGACGCCGTTGCGGTCCATGCCGCGGAGATGGAGGTTCGGCGTCGTGATGTAGACCGCCCCGGGGTAGGTGCCGGCGTCGACGAGGACCCAGTCTCCCGCCGCGGCGTGGTCCACGGCATCCTGGATGCTCGTGAAGTGCGGGTAGGAGACGGACTGCGTCGTCACGATCTGGACCGCCGGGACGGCGAAGGCGTTCGCTGCGACGAGCATGCCCACCAGCGCGAGGCCGAGTGCGTGTTTCATGAGAAACGCTTACGGCGGTCGCGCGCCGGCGACAAGGCGATTCTTCGATCGATGCGGTCGACTACCGGGTAAACGCGTGGGGCAGGATGCCCCGCCGTCTACGTCGGGAAGAGGAGCGTCACGACGAACCGGAGTCCCCAGTCCGGCCCGCCGCTCGGTGCCTCTGCGTAGTAGCGGGTGCCGAGGGTGAGCTGGAGAGGCTGCCCCGCGATCTTGAGGAGCTGGCTCGCGGTCGGGTTCAGCGGGACCGTCCACCGACCCGCGGCCCAGTCGTACGTCGACTCGGTGTTGATCCCGAACGTCGTGTGGGTCGCGGTGGTGTACGAGAGGAACGGTTGGACGAACGAGGAGCTGACGTGCGTGCGGTGGCTGCTGCCCGCGAAGGACCAGACGTGGTTGAAGAGCAGGCCGTACGTCCAGCCCGACTGCTGCTGCAGGAGTACGATCGTCGGCCCGGCGCCCCACTTCTGGCTGCCGAGCGCGTTGTCGGTCGCCGTCGGGTAGAGGAAGACCGGGCCGCCGCCCATGATCCAGTCGTGGACCGGCTGCTTCGGCGAGAAGAAGAAGCTCTGCAGGATGTCCCCCAGCCCCGACGCGTCGTCGCCCCCGTCGACCGGGGACTCGGCGTGGATTATGGACGTGATCGTCCGGGTGATGAGGTTCCAGTGCTCGGAGAGCGAGAAGGGGATCACGGGCTGGATGTTGACCGTGTACTTCATCGCGTGCGCGTGGCCGATCCCGAAGTCCCAGCCAGCAGACGGGATGCACGGCCAGCGCCCAATGCGCCGTGTACCAGGCATGCACCGGGGGTGAGTGTTGTCCGCTCTGCCCCTGAACCCGATACGTCAGGGATTGCGGGGGGCGACGTAAGCGACTGCACGTCGCTCGGGATCGTGTGCAAGGGGCCAAAGGGGTGTCGCAGCCGACGGCCGCGTCACGCTCAGGGTCGAGGCTCTTGTGCGGTGACGAGACCCCGAAACAGCTCGTTGCGACTCGGCGCTCCCTGAACCGAAACGCTCGGCGAGGTGCGGCACTGCCTGTTTCGGGTTTCCGACGCCACCCGCCCGACTGCCTTCCAACTAAGGCGCAGCAGCCCTGCCGCTCTCCAGGACCACGGGGGGGAAGTCGAATTCGTCGTCGGGTGGGCGCCGTTCGACCTTGCCGCTCACCTGAAGGTGATCGCCCACCGTAGGTGCCGCGCTGGGGCTGACGACGTTGATGCGCCGGCCCTCGCCGGAGAGGGTGTAGAAGCTCTGCCCCTGGTACCCCAGGGTCAAGGTGACGACGGTGCCGACGATCGTGACCTGCGCATTGGCCCAGGTATCCGGATGGTCCACGATGTCCTGGATCGACGTCACGGCTCGTGCGGTTGTCGCCGCGAGCAGGCAGGCAAATCCGAGGACGAGCAACAGCGGCGCGCGAGGGAAGCGTGGCATGAACGTCTCCTCGCCCCGGACTGTAGCGCCCCCAGCCGACGGAAGGCAACCGAGAAATCATCCGCGCGTCAGAATGCTGTTGACGCCGCACGGTGGCCTCGGCTACGCACGAGTCACGCGGGGGGACCCATGCGACAGCAGCGCGCAATAGATGGCTTGCGACTGGGGTGCGTAGCCGCCGTCCTTGCAGTGACCGTCGCCGTCGCCGCGCCGGTGGACAGCGACCTCGCCGTCGCCCAAAACGGTGGGGGCTGCTACCCGACGGGCATTCATCCTGCGGTGCTCGACATGCTCACGCTCATTGATCCCGAGTGGGCGCCGGTCCTGACCGGACAGGTGGTCGACTCGTCACCGGTCCTGGTCCACGGCACCGTCCAGGGGATGCACGGAGACACCAGCGGCGACTTCCCCTCTACGCACATCCGCGCCGACGTGAACCACTTCGTGCAACTCGATGCTGCCGACGCCGATCGCCTCGCGACCGGGAACGACGACTTGCTGTTGCACTTCGAATGGGAGGCCGGGGCGTACCCGCCATGGGCCTGGGCTGGGACCGGCGACCGCGTGGTCGGGCTCGGGCGCTGGATCTTCGATTGTGGACACCCGGGAACCACCGCCGGTACGTGCACCGTATCCAGCGCGACCCAATGTTTCATCGACGGCGACTGCCCCACCGGCGAGACCTGCGCCGGCGAGCACTTCGCCTACAGCGCCGAGCTCCACCCACCATACGCGACCGCAGCCATCCGCTCGGGGCGTGGCGCGGTCGTCGGTCGGCAACTTGCAGCCAAGCCGGTGCTCGCCACCAAGGCAGACGTCTTCGTGAGCCCAAACGGCGGTGGCGCCGGAGATCGCTGCATCCTCACACACCAGGCATCCCCGCTGAGCTTGCTGAGCGTCCAGTGCTTCCCGCTGTCGCAGCCGGTGGCGACCCTCAACGCGAGGGATTTCGAGTTCGATCTTCCGCTCCCGCCTCGGCCACCGCGCGGGCGGGTGCGCTGGCGCATCGTGCCCCAGGCGGCACCGGGCGGCGTCGCGGCGAGGGTCCGCGTCAAGTACCTCCCCCGGACCACGCCGACGAGCCTGCACGTCATCGTTCGCCTGACGCGCCGGGTCCACGGCCAGCTCCCCACGGGCTACGCAGGCACGATCGTCGCGGGATGGCTGGGGGACACCACCGCGTTGACGCACGTTCGCGTGACGACGCAGGCGGTGGTGATCAACAACGCGCTCCAGCCGGCGATTCCTGCCGCACCCAAAGCATGTTCGGTGAGCAACACGACCTGCAACACGTCGGCCGACTGCCCGAGCGGAGAATCGTGCTGGGGTGCGGATCCGATCAAGAGCTGGGTGCTCCAGGGAGCGATCAACGGCGAATGGCAGTACCTGTCCGGGCTCGACTCGGTCAGCACCGGCGACGTGGTTCCACAGACCGTCGTCTACGATCAGTATCTGCCGGCGACCGGTGCCTTGCATCTGGAAATGAACGGCGCGGCCCACGAGTGCGTGGACACGCTGTACGCGAAGTCGCTCGCTCTGGACCTCAGCAACTTTGGGCTGGTGAAGGGCCTGCAGTGTCTCAACTCGACGGCTCACCGCCCCGGCAGCATTGACGTGACCTACCCCGGGCCCGATTTCGGCGCGGGCGTTGGTGGCTCGACCGACTACGAGACGGTCAGTGTCGGCGGCGAGGGCGGGCACTGTTCGCTGACGACGGGGCTCGTCTGCGTCGTCGCCACCGACTGCCCGTCGGGGGAGAGCTGCAACACGACGGGCGGGGCGTTCTCCCTTCGGTATCGGATCGAACGGCTTCCGTAGCAGGAGTTCGCAGCCGAAAAGGGCACGTCCACGCCGGTTCGGGTTGGTGGGCGACGTCGTGCAGAGCTTCTTGGACGAGCCCCGCCGGCCCCGGCTTGCACGGCGAGAAGAGCCCCCGACTCGCCGCGTGTCGATTGTTGCGACGAGCCCAGGGCTTACGGATGCCGAGAGCAGGACTCGAACCTGCACGACGGTTGCCCGTCAGCGGATTTCAAGTCACTCACAAGTGCCCCGGACGGAGCGGGATGGACCGACAAGAGCCGGAGACGGCGCGGTTCTTTGCAGCCCGACGGAGCGGACTAGAGTTCCCTCATCGCGGGGCCGGCACGACCGTCACCGTGCCCGCGTGCGCGAACCCCTGTGCAGTACCGGCGTGATCTTCGGCCAGCACGTCGACGCCGTACGTGTTTCCGGCGGCCTTCGGCTTGAAGGAAACGTCGAGCGTCAGGGTTATCGTCCGGCCCGGTGGGCCGTCGATGAAGCTTCCGGCCAGATGGACGGTCGCCGCATTCGTCTCGAGCCGGTTCGGGCTGCCCGGGGGAAAGGTCGGCCCGAGCGTTCCCGTGGTCGGACGGAGGAGGCCGAACGTGCCGGGACTGCCGTCGACCTCCTGGAAGCGGAGGACCAAGGCGACGTCCTGCTCGTTTCCGATCAGGAGCTGGAGATCGTCGAGGGTCCGCCAGCCCTCGCCCTCCGGCACGGTCCACGCGAATGTGTAGGTCACGTGATCGCCCACGGCGACGGTCGCGTCGGCCGGCGTCATGCTGAAGGTGCCGAGCGACTTGGTCGGAGGAGACAAGGACAGCTCGAATGCCCCGATGTCGCAGCGCGCGGCGCCGTCGCCGTTTCCGTCCGCTGGCCGGCTGAAGCTGCGTTGGTCGAACGATCCGCATGCGGGGTTGCCGGCATCGATGGCCGGGCTGGGCGGCAAGTAGATGCATATCTGGCGGAAGTTGACGACCGAGCACGAGAAGCCGCCCTGGAGCAGGGCGTGAGTGAGCGTCGCGCCACCACCGTTCGGCAGGCCGATCGCGGGGCCACCGTTGTTCTGCAGGGGACCGAGCCGGGCACCGACGTTGACGATGTTGCCGTTGGTCGTGCCCGTGATGAAGCAGCCGCTGGTATTGCCGATGAGATTGTAGCCCTGCGAGGTAAGCGCTCCCAGGCAGTCCGGGAACTTCGCGTCCGGGGGCGACCGGAGTCGAGGGCTCCGCCATCGGAGCCTTCGGCAATCGCAGCCCGCCACAGCTTGTCCCACATGCGCGACGGAAGGTCTGCTACACTTCTGCTACGTTCGTAGCTCTCGGAAATCGACGGGCCACTCTCTAGGGCGATCCAAGTGATTGGGATATCAATGCCGAGAGCAGGACTCGAACCTGCACGACGGTTGCCCGTCAGCGGATTTTAAGTCCCCGACAGCGCCTCAAACGGAACAGAGCGGACCAAGGAGAGCCAGGGACGGCGCGGTACTGGCGCTCTGGGGACACCCGCCTTCTTGGCCTGTATTGGCTGGCCACCGATCACAGAACAATCACACTGACGCTTCCAGCGGGACGACCTTCGGAGCGCCTCGTCGCGGAGGTCTCCATGTCGTCATCATCTGGGAGTCGGGTCCCTCGACGACGGGAAGCAGTCGAGGTATTGTCAAAAGGTGTGGATCACGTGCCTTCCGCTCCCGGGGCTCCACCTGGCCGAATCCATCCCGAATGCTGCCACCGTGACCGAATCCTCTCTCGCACTCGAAGGTGACATTCGGCATTGACGCGCTGAGCATCCGAGGAGGAATCTCCGCAACACGAAGGAGAGACAAGACATGCCTCGCTCCTCGTTCACCGCACGTCACTCCCTCCACACATCGCTAGCGCTCATGCTAGCTCTTATCTGCGTTGAACCGCGCGTAGGGAGCGCTGACGGATGCAAGCCGGACGGCAAGCAATGCGCAACCAACATGAGCTGCTGCAGCCGTGAGTGCATGAAGCCAACGCTGCAACACGGGGCTGCCCTCTTCGGCATCTGCTGTACGCCAACGACCTGTGCGGCGCAGGGAAAGAACTGCGGGACGATTCCCAACGGGGATTGCACGGGCTTCACGCTCAACTGCGGTACCTGCACCGCGCCGGAGACCTGCGGCGGAGGCGGCACACCGCATGTCTGCGGCTGCACGCCGACCCTCACATGCGCGAGCCAGGGCTTCAGTTGCGGGACCTTCACCGACGACTGCGGCAAGACGGTGGATTGCGGGGCGTGCGCCGCGTCGCAGACGTGCGCGAATCATGCGTGCTGTACCCCGGGGACGTGCGGCACGCTGGGGGCGTTCGCGTGCGGGACGATCTCCGATGGCGGTGGCGGCTCGCTCAACTGCGGGAGCTGCCCCGCGTTGCAGACCTGCGGGGGAGCGGGCACTCCAAATCTTTGTGGTACGGTCTGCGGTGTCGGACTTGAATGTTGTCCCAACAACCCGTGCGGACCGAACCTCGTCTGTGAGTCGGGCTTCTGCGTATGTGGCGGGGTCGGAGAACCGTGCTGCAACGGGACGACGTGCGGCGCCACCGATCTCACCTGCATATCGGGGACCTGCCAAGTACCCTGCGGTGGTGCGTCGCAGAATTGCTGCGCCGGAAGCACGTGCGCAGCGAACCTCACATGTAAGGGCACGCTCTGTGTGTGTGGCGGGCTTGATGAAGCGTGCTGCGACGCCACTACCTGCGGTACCGCGTGTACAGCGGGCTGCTCCTCCGGCCTCACCTGCGTGGGGAGCACTTGCCAGGTGCCCTGCGGCGGAGCGTCCCAGAATTGTTGCGCGGGCAGCACCTGTGACGCGAACCTTACGTGTTTATTCACGCTCTGCGTCTGCGGAGGACTCGGTGAACCCTGCTGCGACGCCACCACGTGTGGCGCTGCCTGTACGGCGGGCTGCGGGGCAAATCTCACGTGCACGGCGGGTACGTGCCAATAGAATGTGCGCCGAGATGGCGATTACCTGACCCATCGCCCAGACCGTCCACTTCCGTCCCCAACCCGGTCAGGCGGGCGAGCGCCTAGCAAGCTGGCCTATCGACAAAGTGAGCGCGTAACTCCGCAATCTCAAGCGCCGAGGGATGCGGCCGCCCGTCGTCGCCGTCGGGGACGGGGCCCTCGGCTTCTGGGCCGCGGTGCGCGACGTGTGGCCGAAGACGCGCGAGCAGCGCGATTGCGTGCACAAGCTCGCCAATATCCTCGACACGCTGCCCCGGCGGCTCCAACCGCGTGCGAAGGCCGCGCTCCACGAGGTGATGTACGCCGAGACCGGCCCGCACGCGCGCGAGGCGATCACACGGTTCGCGACCGAGTACGGCGCGAAGTACCCGAAGGCCGTGACGACGCTGGAGAAGGACATCGATACCCTGCTCACGTTCTTCGACTTCCCCGCCGAGCATTGGAAGCACCTGCGGACGTCGAACGTGATCGAATCGCCGTCCGCGACCGTGCGGCTGCGTCAGCGGGTCACGAAGGGCGCCGACTCACGAACGAAGGGGCTCCTGATGGCCTACAAGCTCCTCGACATGACGCAAGCGCGGTGGCGCCGACTCGACGGCGCACACCTCCTGCCCCTCGTGCGGGCCGGGATCACGTTCGTGGACGGCGCACAGCAGACGACGAGGCGGCGCTCCGGAGCGGGTCAGCGGATGAGCGAACGGGACGCGTGGGCGACCCTGCCACCCGTCGAGCTGATAGCTGGCCTACCGCTAGAAGAATTGCCCGGTACGCTGACGCATCTGGCGGCACTCCAAGTTGCGGTAGCAGCCCGACTCGCGATGCCAGGAGCGACATGCCGGCGAGCGCCGGACGAGAAGGGTTCCGACCATCTCTTGACGATTCGTGACGCCGCCTCGCGAGCTGGAACGAGCGTGGACTGGTTCCATCGACACGCGCGTTCTCTCCCATTTTCTCGTCGCATCGGTCGGAAGCGACTCTTCAGCGAGCAGGGTTTGATGCGCTGGCTGGCGACGCGCGGAGCATAGGACCCAAGGCAACGATCACGTTTCAATCACATCCGGGGCTGCCTCTGCAGGACACTCCGTCGCCACTTCGCCTAACTGCCTAAGTTCATTCATGCCGGGACCGAGACTCGAACTCGGACGCCCTTGCGGGCAGCGGATTTTAAGTCCGCCGCGTCTGCCAGTTTCGCCATCCCGGCTCGCTCCGAGCCTCTAGCAGCAGACGACCTCGCGTGTCGAAACCGACGGCACTGGAGTGCCAGTCCGTTGGCCCGGTGACGCGTCGAGGGGCCCCACGCCCCAGTCTCGGCCGCAGTGGGGCCCAGGCATGCCGGTTGCTCAACCCCCGGCATGCTCCAGCTCTCCCTCGCCCTGCTCGTCTGGACCTGGGCCATGCGCCCCGGCCGCTGGGGTCCCGCGTGGCGCGGCGTCCCTGCCCGCAAGCCCAAGGCCCGCTAGGCAGGGACCCCGCACCCCGCACGGCGCCCCCCCGGTCGACCGCGCTACTTGCAGCTCAGCGTCGTCGCCGAGCCCTTGCAGAACGACGTCGTCCCGACACGGTCGATGCTCGCCCCGTGGGTCACGCGGACGGTGGTCGGCGCCGTCAGCGGGCCGGGGATCGTCACCTTGCTGAGCCGCGCCGAGAAGCCGTAGACGCCCGCCGTCACCTTCGACGGTTTGATCATCACCGTCGCGTGGCGGTCGAGGCTCTTGCACTTGATCCGGCCCGACGTGGCGACCACGCACTCAGCCGGTGCCCAGGCGTGGCTCTGGATCGTGACGGCGGCGTCGCGGACCTCGATCGCGAAGCCGTTGGCGAGATCGAAGGTGTCCCCCGACGGGCCGAGCTGCCAGTAGCCCTTCGCGCTGACGCTCCCCGCGCCCGCGCCGATCTTGAGCCGCGTCGACTGCGCGACCAGCGGCGCGTCGTTGTCGTAGCAGGCATCGCCGAGCCCGTCGCCGTCGAGGTCCTTCTGATCCGGGTTGGCGACGTTCGGGCAGTTGTCGACGTTGTTGCAGAGCCCGTCGCCGTCGGGGTCGCACGTGAGGGTGCTGGAGGTCGACGTCGTCGACGTGGACGTCGTCGACGTCGAGGTGGTGCTGGTGGAGGTGGTGGAGGTGGTGCTCGTCGACGACGTGCTGGTGCTGCTGGTCGACGTCGTGCTCGTCGAGGTCGTGCTGGTGCTGCTCGTGCTCGAGCTGCTGGTCGACGAGGTGCTGGTGCTGGTCGACGTCGTGCTCGTCGAGGTGGAGGTGGACGACGTGCTGGTGCTCGTCGACGAGCTGCTGGACGTGGACGAGGTCGACGTCGACGTGCTGGTGGTCGA
>JACXTT010009665.1_pt1 | contig 13138 bp, 9 predicted proteins | sample 9270951 | NCBI WGS metagenome assembly JACXTT01 (sample SAMN15532306, study PRJNA645909) | rock metagenome | isolation source: weathered quartz diorite | place: Puerto Rico | collected 2017-06-21
TTGTCTTAGAGAGGTGCTCGGTCGAGCGCCACCCCCATCCCGTCCCCTGCTTCCCGGGCTTAATCTATTCGGAAATGATGATGGGCCTCGCCCCCTGCTTCAAAGGTTGCACCGACCGGGCATACCACGCCGAAGTAGCCCGGGTGCAAACCTACTTCGACAGCTCCGGCGACTCCTTAGTGCGTGAGATAACCCAGCAACGCGATCAGGCTTCCACTAATCTCGAATTTGAACAAGCCGCAACCCTGCACGCCGCAGCAGAAAAGCTGAAACTGGTGCTCACCCAGCTTCCCGAAATCGTTCGCCGGATTGACCAGCTCACCGCCATCATGGTGCAGCGATCGGCCATCCCCGAATCGGTCGCATTTTTTTCCATCGACGCTGGCCTGATCACCGGCCCGGTCTCATTCCCCATTCAGGCAACGGAACACACTAAATCGCAGTCCATGGAATCCCGCGTGCAGGCAGCGCTCGCCACGCTTCCGCCCCCACGATCGAGAAGCGCCCTCGAAACAATGGAACATCTGGCTCTGCTGAAACGCTGGTTTTACCGCAGCACCCGCGAGGGAGAAATTTTCTTAGCCGACGTCAAGGGCGGCCTGCCCCTGCGTCGCCTGGTAAGAGGAATCGCCCGCGTCTACCGCGGCGAAAAACCCGGTGAGGGATCTAAAATGTAGGCGCGAGCGTCCACGCTCGTGCTGGCGATGGGCGGATGCCGGCCACTTGATTTGGATTTTGAAGGACAGCAAACATGAAAACCGGCCAAGACCGTTCCCTGCGCCAACACCTCGTGGACCTGCTCAAAGGCGGCAACGCCCATGCCCGATTTGACGAAGTCATCGCCGGAATTTCCCCCAGACTACGCGGGCAAAAGCCGCGAGGCTTCCCCCATTCCCCATGGATGCTGCTCGAACACATGCGCATCGCGCAGTGGGACATCCTGGAATTCAGCCGCAACAAGAACCACGTCTCCCCCGACTGGCCGCGGGGATATTGGCCGCGCAGCGAAGCCCCGCCCAGTTCCGCTGCGTGGAATGCAAGCATCAAGCGTTTCCGCAAAGGCCTGAAAGCCATGCAGAGCCTGGTTGCCAACCCGAAGACTGATTTATGTGCGCGCATCCCGTGGGGAGAAGGCCAGACCATCCTGCGGGAAGCCTTGCTGGTAGCCGATCACAACGCATATCACCTGGGCCAGCTAGTGGATGTACGCCGCCTGCTTGGAGCGTGGCCAGAAAAATGAGAACGGGATAGCACCCGTAACTCTGTCATCCCGACCGGAGCCAGCGCAGCGAGCACAGCGGAGGGACCTGGTGTTTGGACAGCTCCAAGTACGTCGCAGGTGAAATGCAGCGGAGTTTCGTCCCGGGCTCGTAATTCTACCCAGCTCTAGGAAAGCTTTCGCCTTTCTCCGCGTCCCCATGTCTCCGTGGTGAAGCCTGCCCAGACCGTTTCCGGAACACGACTCTGACCCCATCCCTCCATCTTTCATCAATCCCGACCACGGCCCCCTCAATCGCCGGCGAGATGTAGTGCAACAGAATGTCGGTCGCGGGATGCACGTGCAACGCCGGCGCCACCAGAAACAACAACGGCGATTCCGAGTTAAGCTCTCGCCCCGAGAAATATCCGAAGCGCTGGAACTCGCCACGCGCATGGTGCCACGCCACCCGCGACCAATAATCCAGGCCTTGCAACGGCAGATGGATGTCTTCATCGGCTTTCAGCTCCACCACCGCCAATCTGCCCTCGCGTGTCACCGTCAGCACGTCAATCATGGCTCGATCCGAGGCCGAAAATGCCGGCACTTGCGAGTACACACAATCGGTATCCAGCCGCTCGTCCACCGCTCCGACGTCTCGCACGACCAGAGACTCCAGCCAGCGTTCCGGCTGCAACCTCCACAAAGCATGGTCCCGCGGCCCCGCCGCATGACGCACCTCTCCGATGCTGAACACAACTTGCTGGAACGCGGCCGCGCTCTGCTCTCCCAGCACTCGTTCTGCCGCGCCCACTCCGAACACTATCTCCGGCATGCTCTGCAGCGACCCCGGCTGGTGCGCCAGACGCGCCCGCGCAAATTCCAGTCCGTGACAGCGAAACGCAATCTCCGCCGCCGAAAGCACCGCGATTTCCGCTCCCGGCATCAACTCCCGGATCAGGTCGATCGCCGCCGCGAACCGCTCTTCAGCTGCAGCTTCATCGGCCCAGTGCACCAGCCTGGTCCGCACGTTGCCGCGATCGGAAACGTCTATTTCCGTTAAGACGTCTTCACGATTTTTCAGTTCATACAGCTGCCATTTGGCCGCGCCGGCATGCAAATGCGCCATACGCTCACGGGTCAAGGCGGACGCACCCGCCGGCAAAAACAGTTTCAGACCTTCAACCACCATTTTCCTCGCTTGTGCCTCGCGGCAGACATCAAGCCACAGAATGCCAAACGTCAAAGCAGCGTCGATTGAGGACTGCGTCTCCTGCGGATTCACGCCCAGCACCGCGAAACCGGACGGCCCCCGTCGCAAGAGTCCTCGTGTATAAATCGGCCCAAACGATCGCTCCAGGTCAACGCAGGTCGTGAGCCGTGACGCTTCATACGCAGAAAAGCGCCGCTCGAGTATCCCCTGCAAGCTCCGCTGGTAGGCCAACCGCGCAGCACGCTTCGCAGTCGGAGTCCGCCGGTCGCGCTGCCGGCAAATTTCGAGTTTGCTGGGCCGTGTTTGCCCCAACCGCTGCACCGCCAGCCGCAACACTTCATTCTTGACTTCGACATCAAGCACCCGCCGGACCAGATTTCGCTCCTCCGACCAGAAGTGAAGCAAACACTTGTTCCGTTCCCCCGAGATGGAATACTTCGCCTGCGCCAGATCGAACAGCAGCGCGCCATCGTCCAGCACCACGGCATCCCGTGCTCCAGCCAGGAAGTCTTCTACCGTCCGCATGAGAGCGTCAGGTGTCATAGATGAGAATGATGTCATCTTCGAAACCGCGTGTCTGTGACGCACAACCATCACCCCAGGCCACGTAGGGGCAGGTGTCCCCACCTGCCCAGCCGGGCACGGCCCGGTAAGCTTGACCTTACGCACCTGACATATCACGATGTCTCCGGCCCGCCAATATGCCAGCCAAACCTACACCCAGCCCCACATCATCCCTGTGGGATAATGGCCTATCCGGGAGTCTTTCCCGGCCCAAGGACATCTAATCACCGTGGATAAGAATCGGTTCTTTTTCCAGCATTACGGCCTGACCGAACACGACCTCGAGCACTACTTGGCAGCGGCCCTCTCAGCCGGCGGAGAATACGCCGACCTGTACTTCGAATATCTAACCTCCACGTCGTTGATGGTGGACGAGTCCATGGTGAAGTCCGCGTCCCAGGGAATCTCGGCGGGATGCGGCGTGCGCGTGGTGGTCGGCGAGCGTACCGGCTACGCCTATACCGACGATCTTTCGTCCGAGCGCATTCTGCACGCGGCTCGCACCGCAGCCCTGATCGCCAGCGGTCCGGCCAAGACCCCGTCGGTAGGATTCCAGGAAAAACCCGCCCGCAGCCTTTACCCGGTGACTCTCCCCTCCGTGGACGCCGAAATCACGGCCAAAGTCGAACTGGTAATGCGCGCCGACCAGTCGGCCCGCGCCTACGATCCGCGCATCCAGGAGGTTCGCGCCAGTTACGCCGACGAGTTGCGCAACATTCTCGTGGTAGGTTCCGACGGCACATTTGCCGAAGACTCCCAGCCTCTTGCCCGCATGAACGTCTACTGCATCGCCAAGACCGAGGGTAATTCCGCCCGCGGCAGCTCCGGCGGCGGGGGACGCGTTGCCCTCGACTTTTTCTTCGGCGAGAAGACTCCCGAATACTTTGCCAAGGAAGCCGCCCGCCAAGCCATCCTGCAACTCGACGCTCGTGAAGCCCCGGCAGGCGACATGGAAGTCGTGCTCGGCCCAGGCTGGCCCGGCGTCCTTCTGCACGAGGCGGTCGGCCACGGCCTGGAAGCCGACTTTAATCGCAAGCAGACCTCAGCCTTTGCTGGCCTCATCGGCAAGCACGTAGCCAGCGAAAAGTGCACCGTAGTAGATAACGGAACCATGCCCTGGCGCCGCGGCTCGCTCAACGTGGACGACGAAGGTCAGCCCACCCAGAACACGGTTCTCATCGAGAACGGAATCCTGAAGGGATACCTGAGCGACAAGCTCTCCTCCCGTCTGATGGGCATGGCCGACACCGGCAACGGCCGTCGCGAAAGCTACGAACACATTCCCATGCCGCGCATGACCAACACCTACATGCTGGCGGGCCAGGACGATCCCGAAGACATCATCCGTTCGGTCAAGCATGGCGTGTACGCGGTAAACTTCGGCGGCGGCCAGGTGGACATCACCAGCGGAAAATTTGTCTTCTCTGCCTCCGAGGCCTATCTCATCGAAGACGGCCACGTCACCGCGCCGATCAAGGGCGCCACGCTGATCGGCAACGGCCCCGACGTTCTAACCCGCGTCTCCATGGTAGGCAACGATCTGAAACTCGACGAAGGCGTCGGCACCTGCGGTAAAGATGGACAAGCCGTCCCCGTAGGAGTCGGCATTCCCACGCTGAAAGTCGACCGCCTCACCGTGGGCGGAACCGCAAGGAAAGATCCCGGCGGCTTCATGCAGTAAGCGACGGGCGAACGGCATTTCAGATTGCAGATTTTAGATTGCAGATTGGAAAACCGTTGGCCCCTCAAATCTGAAATCTAAAATCACAAATCCGAAATCTCCAATGCCCCAAACTGAACTGACAACTAAGAACCAGGAACTGAAAACTGATCCTCCCGATCTGGCCCAGGACATCGTCCGCCGTGCCATGGCCGGCGGCGCAACGGCCGCGGAATGCGTAGTGCGGGAAGGCGACGAGTTTTCTACTCTCGTCCGCCTGGGCCAGGTGGAAACCCTAAAAGAAGCGGGCTCCCGCTCCATCGGTGTACGAGTGTTTCACGGACAGCGTTCCGCCAGCACCTATTCCAGTGATTTCTCCCGCGAAGCTCTCGACCGCATGTTGAAGTCCGCGCTGGAGCTGGCCAAGATCACTTCCGAGGATCCTTTCAGCAGCATTCCGGAAGCTGCCCAGCTCGGCTCTCTCGAGGGCGATCTCGATCTCTACTCCGCCGACGTCTACTCGCTTCCCGGCGAGGAGCGCATCAACTACGCTCGCCGCGCTGAGAAGGCGGCTCTCGATTACGACCCACGCATCAGGAATTCCGAAGGCGGCTCCTTCGACGCCGCCACCGGTCACAAAGTTCTGGCCAACTCGCACGGCTTCGTCGGCGACTACCGCCGGTCGTACTGCTCGGTTGCCGCAGTTCCCATCGCACAAGCGGAAGCCGGCGGCATGCAACGTGACTACTGGTTCTCAGTCGCCCGCAATCTGGGCCGCCTGGATTCTCCGGAGGAGGTAGGAAAGATCGCGGCGCAGCGCACCTTGAGGAGGCTGGGCGGGCGCAAGGTGAAGACGGCGCGCGTCCCGGTCGTCCTCGACCCCCTGGTCGCCAATTCCATCCTGGGTCATATTTTCGAAGGCATCAACGGAGACTCCGTCTATCGCGGCGCATCCTTCCTGGCGGGAAAGCTCGGCCAGAAAGTCGCCGGCGATCACGTGACGGTCATTGACGACGGCACCATGGTAGGCGGCTTCGGCACCGCGCCCTTCGACGGTGAAGGCATTCCGACCCGGCGCACCGTCGTGATCGAACATGGTGTGCTCAAGTCGTATCTGTTGAATACCTACACCGCAAAAAAGCTGGGCCTCCAAACGACAGCCAACGCGTCTCGCGGACTCGCTGGCACCCCAGGCATCGGTCCCGGAAATTACTTCCTGCAGCCCGGCACGAAGACTCCAAAAGAAATTATCGCCGCCATCCCCGAAGGTCTCTACGTGACCGAATTTCTAGGCCACGGCGCCAACCTGGTGACAGGCGATTATTCTCGCGGCGCCTCCGGTCTATGGATCTCCGGCGGAGAACTTGCCTATCCGGTCGAAGAAATCACGGTCGCTGGAAACCTGAAAGAACTCTTCTTCAACATCTCCGAGATCGGAAATGACCTGGAATTCCGCGGCGCCATGGCCTGCCCCACCATCCGCGTCGACGGTCTGGTCGTAGGCGGAGAATAATTCAGGGTTGTGTGGGGCGGACACTCTTGTCCGCTGCCTTTGTAGTTGACCTTGAATTTGATTTTGAGCCTGGGGTGCTCCACCCCGGAAATCTGCGATCTAAAATCATCAATCTGAAATTCCCGTACAATCTCCCCATGGGAAGCCTGTTCCAGCCGGCTCCGGCAACTGAAGATCAGAAGTCAAATCTTCTTCCCATTTTCGTGGGCCTGGCGCTTGTACTTTTAGTAGTTGGCATCGCTGCCTTCCTCTTGCGTACCGACTCTAAAATCGCCGCCCCTCCTCACCCCTACGCCGTCAATCTGAAACTTTCTGACTTGAAGATGAGCGCGGCGGAGAACTTTATCGGTGCCACCGTCACCTATCTCGACGGCACCGTCACTAACGCCGGAGACAAGGCCGTGAGTCATGCCATCGTCCACGTCGCCTTCAAAGACTCGCTGGGCCAGGTTGCCCAGGCCGAGGACGTCCCTCTTCATGTTCTTCAGGCCACGGGCCCCTATTCCGATGCGGTCGACCTGAGCGTCTCGCCTCTAGCACCGGGTCAAGGCAAACAGTTTCGTCTAACCTTTGAACACGTCACCGCCGACTGGAACCACGAATATCCGGAGTTGCGGGTCACCGGTGTCTCGATAAGGTAGGAACGCCGAACCAATTCCCTTCGTGATACTTCGTGTCCTTCGTGGCCAGTGCCTTCTTCCCCGGCATAAGTTTGTCATCCCGACCGGAGCGAAGCGCAGCGAGCGCAGTGGAGAGCCTGCCCTGAGTGAACCCGAGTGCAAACGAGGGGGAGTCGAACGGGGACCTGCTTTTTCCTGCTGCTAACGATTGCCAGCGAAATTTGATTTATGGTGCGGACTTTTGACTTGTCGCATTCGCCAATCCTTTACAATGTCCCCCATGCCCGAAGTTAGAACCCGGCTTACCGAAACCGTAAAGGCCGGAGGCTGCGCCTCCAAGCTAAGCCCCGCGGTGCTCGACAAAGTCCTGGGAAAGCTCCCCCGGCAACACGACCCAAATGTCCTGGTAGGCTTCGATCACGCCGACGACGCCGGCGTCTACAAAATCGCTCCCGGCCTTGCCTTGGTCCAAACCGTCGATTTCTTCACCCCCATCGTGGACGACCCCTACACCTTCGGCCAGATCGCCGCTACCAATGCCTTGAGCGACGTCTACGCCATGGGCGGCCGCCCCGTCACCGCGCTGGCTCATGTGTGTTTCCCGGCCAATGGCGATCTTGAAGTCCTCGAGCAGATCCTCGCTGGCGGCCTCTCGAAAATGATGGAAGCAAGTTGCACGGTAGTAGGCGGCCACAGCATCCGCGACGAAGAAACCAAGTTCGGCTATTCGGTCACTGGCCTCATCGACCCGAACAGAATTTTCACCAACGGCGGCGCGCAGCCCGGCGATCGCCTGCTGTTTACCAAGTCCCTGGGCACAGGCGTAATCTCCACCGCCATCAAGAATGGCGCCGCCAGGCAGTCCTGGATCGATGCCGCCACCCGTTCCATGACCACTCTGAATAAGACCGCCGCCGAGGTAATCGTCAGCTTCGCCCCTGCCACCGGCCACGTGGGGACGGCCGCCCCCGGCCGTCCAGCCGAGCGAAGCTCGGCAGCGCTTGGCCAACGCCCAACGGCCGGCGACCAACGACCCATCCACTCCCTCACCGACGTCACCGGCTTCGGCCTCATCGGCCACGCCCGCGAAATGGCGCTGGCATCGCAGGTCTCCCTGCGCTTTCGCATCAGCCAGATCCCATTACTCGAAGGCGCCCTGGATTGCATCCGCGCCGGCAATATCCCCGGTGGCTTAAAAAACAACCGCGATTTTGCCGAGTGTGTGGTCGGCTACGAAGCAGCCCTTCCCGAGGAACTCAGAACAATCCTCTTCGATCCCCAAACTGCGGGCGGCCTGCTCATCGCCGTCGCGGCGGAAGCTTCACCAGACCTGATCCGGGATCTCAAAGCCGCCGCCGTACCGGCCGTCGAAATTGGCGAAGTCCTGGCCCAGATCAAGCCCCTGATCGCAGTCACGTCCTGAAAAGTTTGGTCCACCACAGCACACGTGGGGACAGCCGCCACGGCTGTCCGGCGGAGCGTTAGCTCCGCAATTTGGTCCACCGCAAAGCTGTCGAGCTTCGCTCGACTGGACAGCCGCCACCCACATCATGAATTGAAACCAAAAAATAAGGGCGGCATAATGCCGCCCAATGTTTTGCTGAAGACTGATGACTGATTAAGCTGGCGCCGGTCTTTCCCCGCCCTTGGCCCTTCCCGGCTGCAAGTCGGGCTTGATCACCTGCTGCACTCCCTCATCCGCCTTGGGTGGCGGAACGATCTTCGGTAGTTCCTGTCCGTCAATGATCATCTTGATCTGCGACGCGTCCAGCACTTCCCGCTCGATCAGGGCATGCGCAATCCGCTCCAGCACATCGCGATTGGACGACAGGATTTCTTTCGCTGCCTTGTAGCCGTTGCCCACCAGCTTCTGCACTTCCGCGTCGATCTTGACCGCCGTAGCCTCGCTGTAATCGCGGTGCTGCGCAATTTCGCGGCCCAGGAAGATCTGCTCTTCCTTCTTCCCGAAGGTCAGCGGACCCAGGTCGCTCATGCCCCACTCGCACACCATCTTGCGCGCCATTTCTGTCGCGCGCTCAATGTCGTTCCCGGCGCCGGTGCTCATCGAATTCAGGAACATCTCCTCCGCGATGCGCCCGCCCATCAGGATCGCAATCGACGTCTCCAGGTAATTCTTGTAGTAGTTGTGCCGGTCGTCGATCGGCAATTGCATCGTGACGCCCAGCGCCATTCCGCGGGGAATGATCGTCACCTTGTGCAAAGGATCGGAATGCGGCAGCATCGCCGCCACCAGCGCATGCCCGGCCTCGTGATACGCCGTGTTCTTCTTCTCTTCATCCGACAGGAGCATCGACTTGCGCTCCACGCCCATCAGCACTTTGTCCTTGGCCAGTTCAAAGTCATACATCAGCACAGCCTTGCGGTTCTGCCGCGCCGCCGCCAATGCCGCTTCGTTCACCATGTTCGCCAGGTCAGCGCCCGAGAAGCCCGGCGTCCCCCGAGCCAGCACGGAAAGATCTACATCGTCCGCCAAAGGAATCTTGCGCGTGTGCACCCGCAGAATCTCTTCCCGCCCGCGCACATCCGGACGGCTCACCACCACCCGCCGGTCAAATCGTCCCGGGCGCAACAGCGCCGGATCAAGCACGTCAGGCCGGTTGGTCGCGGCCATCAGAATCACGCCTTCATTGGACTCAAATCCATCCATCTCCACCAGCAACTGGTTCAGCGTCTGCTCGCGCTCATCGTGACCACCGCCCAGGCCGGCTCCGCGATGTCGCCCAACCGCGTCAATCTCATCAATGAAGATGATGCAAGGGGCGTTCTTCTTCCCCTGTTCAAACAAGTCCCGAACGCGGCTAGCTCCCACGCCCACGAACATCTCAACGAAGTCCGAACCCGAGATGGAGAAAAACGGAACGTTGGCCTCGCCCGCCACGGCTCGCGCCAGTAGGGTCTTACCCGTTCCCGGAGGTCCAACCAGCAATACGCCCTTGGGTATCCGTCCACCCAGCTTCTGGAACTTCTGCGCCTCGCGCAGGAATTCGATGATCTCTTTCAGCTCTTCCTTGGCCTCATCCACGCCCGCCACGTCCTTGAACGTGACTTTCTTCTGCTGCATGGAGAGCAGCCGGGCCCGGCTTTTGCCAAACGACAAAGCCTTGTTTCCGCCGGTCTGCATCTGCCGGATCATGAAGAACCACAGCGCCGCCAGCAGGATCAGGGGAGCCCACGTTCCCAGCAACTGGAGCGGCCAACTGCCGTTGCTCATGTCGCGGATGTTCATGGTGACGCCCTTATCCCGCAGCATCTTGTAGATATCGGGATAGTTCACCGGAGCGGTGGTATGGAACGGGGAACTGTCGTTGCGGTACTTGCCCCGTACTTCCATGCCAGTGATGGTGACCTCTTTCACATTCCCCTGGTCAATGTCCGACAGGAATTGCGAAAAATTGACTTCTTTTTCCTTCTGTCCCGCGCTCCCGGCTTTCATCACCTGCCACAGCAGGAAGGCCGAAAGCACGATCACCAACCAGAACACCACCGTTTTAACTGTAGAATTAACCTAAGACTCCTGAGAAAAAGCACGCTCCAGAACGCAGCCGGATAAGGCTGCTGCCTCTGAATTAGATGCCCGGCCGCGGCTTTCGATCTGACAAGTTGCTAGACCCGTATTCTAACCGTTCCGAGGGAAAAAAGGTCGGTGTTCTGCCAGTGACTTAAGTCACGAGGTCACTTCAGCTTGCAGCCCCAATATATGGCAGGTTTCGGTTCGTCTGCTCCGGCGAACCCAACCCATAGCCCACAAGGAAGGCTTCATCCACCAGAAAACCGAAATAGTCCGGCTGCAACTGCACTCTTCGGGCCGATTGCCGGTCCAGCAAAGTCGCCAGCTTTACCGAAGCCGCCCCTCTGGCTTTCAGATCGTTCATCAGAAATTCGGTGGTAATACCGGAATGCACCAGACCCTCCACCACCAGAACGTGCTGGTCCCGAATGTCGGATTGGTGGCTGAAGAAAATCTCCAGCACCCCGCCCGAGCCATCCGCCTCACGATACCTGGGCTTAATGAACTGGCAAATCACTGGAACCTCCAGTGCCCGCGCCAGGTCCGCCATGAATATGAATCCATTCTCCAGCAGCGCCAGCAGGTGGATCGCCCGCCCACGGTAGTCGTCCGAGATCTGCCGCCCCATCTCCCGCACCCGCTTCTGTATCTGCTCCGCCGGAATTACAGTGCGGGGTTGCTCCGGTTTTACACTCGGATTCATGCGCTGGCGTGCTCCTGGATGACCAGAACCTCTTTCGCGCCTTCACGTGGACGCAATCGCGCCGGTGCCGGAAAACCGCGCAGCCACACAATTTCTCCGTGGCTCACCACCACCGGCCACAGCTTGCGTTCCCTCCCAGTAAGCTTGCGCTCCTGCAGCAACTCCTTTACCTTCTTCGAAGTCTTGCTATGCGCGGGCCAGAACCGGTCGCCCGCGCGCCAGTTCCGCACGGTCAGCTCTTTCTGCAGCAGGGTGGGATCGAACATTTGGTCGGGATTATACCCCGCCACTGTATTCCCGGGAGCGATCACCGCTTCAAACCGGGCCCCAACCTCAGGAACATGAACCACTCCCGGTACGGCCAAGACGCACTCGTAACCAGAAATCGCCTCGGTTCCGTGCCCGAGTTCAAACTGCCACCAGCCGGGGGTTCTCGAGACTACCCATCCTTCCGGCAACATCGCCGGCGTGGCGATTCCCAGACCCAGAATTTCCTCCACGTGCCGAAACTCCAGCCGTAATCCCAACGACTCCGCGACCGCTATCACGACTCGCCGTCGTAGAGCCAAAGGCAGCCCAGCCAGTCCAGTCAGCCTTTTGGTGCGAGCCTCCCACACTTCTGGCAGCACGCGCTCCACTTCGCTTTGCCAGTATTCCTCTTCCGATCGCGCAATCCCCGCCGTCTCCGCCAGCGCTTCTCGCCCCCGTGGATTGAACGTTCGCCCCCGCCGTGGCACCAACCCGTGTCGGACCCGGTTGCGGGCATGGCGCAGGTCGCGATTGCTCGAATCTTCGCGCCAGTCCTGTCCGATCTCCCTGAGGTAAGCTTCCAACTGCGCTCTCCGAGTCCGAAGCAAAGGCCGAACAACTGAGAACCGGGAACTGCCCACTGACAACTGAGGGTAAATTAACGCAGGATAAATCCCAGCCAACCCACGCGTACCAGCCCCGCGCACCAGCCGAAGTAAAACCGTCTCAGCCTGATCGTCCAAAGTATGACCGGTGGCAATGCAATTCAGCCGCTCCTCCCCCATCAGCCGTCGAAAGTATCGGTAACGCAGCTGCCGGGCCGCAGCCTCGGTGCTCAGGTGTTGGACTTCGGCGTGTTTCGCCACATCCCCGCGATCGCAGTGCAGTTCCAGTTCGTGACGCTGGGCCAGTTGCGCGACGAAGCGCTCGTCCGCGTCCGATTCCGCCTCACGCAGCTTGTGATTGAAGTGAACCACCGAGAGCACAACGCCGATTTCCTGGCGCAACTCGAGCAACAGCCGCACTAGCGCAACCGAATCAGCTCCGCCCGAGACTGCAACTCCGGCCCGATCGCCGGCCTTGAGAAAGCCCTGCTGGCGAATGTACTCGAGGACGCTCTCAGCCAACTTGCCCACGCCCCAATGTTACATCCCCACCCTCACCACCGCCCACGTAGGGGCGGGTGTCCACACCCGCCTGGTCGAGCGAAGCTCGACATTGCAAAAGCCGAATGCGAATCACGTCGTCATCATTCCATCATCCGATTCACATCCGCGTAAGAAATCGCCCCTTTGAGCCTCTCGTAGGTTCCCGCGCCTTTCAATTCCTCCGCAATCCGCCGCGCCAGCCCCAGCGTCGCACGCATCGCGCCCGAACCCACAGTAACCCGCGCCACGCCGATCTTTTCCAGTTCCGGAACCGCCGGAGCTCCAGGCCCGCACAGAATGTTCACTGGACACTGCAAGTCCTTCACCAGCCGCTCGATCGCTTCCACGTCGCCCAGCCCAGGCACAAACACGCAGTCCGCGCCCGCGTCCCGATACGCTGCCAGCCGCCGGAGCGCCGCATCGTAGCGCTTCTCCGGCGCTTCAAGTCCCAGTAGATAAACGTCCGTCCGGGCGTTTAGCACCACTACTTCCCGCGCAGCCTCCCGCACCGCTTTCACCCTCTCCACCTGCCGCGTCAAATCGAACAGCGGTTGCTGCGGATCGCCCGTCGCATCCTCCAGATTCATTCCCACCGCACCGGCCTCCGCAACTTCCCGTGCGGTCCGGGCGGCATCTTCCGGCCGATCGCCATACCCCGCCTCCACGTCCGCTGTTACCGGAACCTTGACCGCCCTCGCAATACGCCGCACCACTCCCAGCATTTCCTCGCGAGAGACGCGC
>JACXTT010009666.1_pt1 | contig 13137 bp, 14 predicted proteins | sample 9270951 | NCBI WGS metagenome assembly JACXTT01 (sample SAMN15532306, study PRJNA645909) | rock metagenome | isolation source: weathered quartz diorite | place: Puerto Rico | collected 2017-06-21
GTGCGCCGGCGGCCCGTCGACGCCCGCGTCGGGCATGTCCACGGTACCGTAAAAGAACGCGCCGAAATGCATCCTGGCCTCCCGCCCGCGCGATTCCGGGAACGGTTGGTGCCTGTCGCGCGAGCATGCCGGTCTGGCTACGCCGTTCTCCGGGAATACACCATCCCGGCGGATCAATGCAACACGCGCCCGGCCGGGCAGGGCACTATGAGACATGGGCGATGTGATCAAGCGAATAGCCCGGTGGGCGGCGGCGCTCACCCTGATCGTGATCGGCCTCGTGCTCTCCATCCCCGGCATTCCGGGGCCCGGCCTCCTGATCGTCCTGATCGGCGTGTTCCTGCTGCTGCCCGAGAGCCGCTGGCTCCGCAAGAAGTACGCGGCGCTCAAGCGGCGCTTCCCCCGGGTCTTTCACCCGATCGAGTCGCGCCGAGCCCGCGCCCGGCACGAGCGACAGCGCCGGGTGCGGCGCGGCTCCTGACGATTTCGCAGCCGCGCCGGGCGCGCTATCATCCGCGGCGCGGGCGGGTTAGCGGCCGATGCCCGCCCCATACCAGGAGGCCAGACATGGCGCTTCACGTGCGTCGGGTGATCACGGGCCACGACGGAAATGGACGCGCGATCGTCAAGATCGACGAGGTGTGCAAGCACGCCGCGTCGGGCCGTCCGGGCGCGACGGCGGTCAACGTCTGGACGACCGAGGGCTTCCCAGCCAACAACGACGGCGCCGCCGACGATGGGCTGCGGAAGGTCGGGACGACGTTCGCGAGGGGGACGATCTTCCGCATCATCGAGTTCGCGCCGGGGCTCGCGGCGCGCAACCACCGGACGGACTCGATCGACTACATCGTGATCATCTCCGGTGAGATCGACATGGAGCTCGACGACACCCGCGTCCATCTGAAGGCCGGCGACGTCATGGTGCAGCGGGGTACCATCCACAACTGGGTCAACAACGGCACGGCGCCGTGCGTGCTGGCGGTGATCCTGATCGACGCCAAGTCGGTCGAGGCCGGCGGGAAGGTCCTGAGCGCGATCGGTTAGGACCCCAGGAGAAGGCGTACGCCAAGGAGGGTAAACGATGAACCGGGGATATCACGCGCATATTTACTACGACCCGCGGACCACGCGCTCAACCGCCGAGCGGCTGTGCGCCGCCATCGTCGGCAAGTTCGAGGCACAGCTCGGCGGCCTGCGTGACGAGCCGGTTGGCCCGCATCCGGTCGCCAACGCCCAGGTCATCTTCAAGCCGGACCAGTTTCAACCCGTCGTCGAGTGGCTGATGATGAATCGCGACGGGCTCGACGTGCTGATCCACCCGCTGACCGAGGATTCGGTCGACGACCACAGCATCTACGCGGCGTGGCTGGGCTCGCCGGTGCCGTTGAAGCTTGACGTGCTGCGACGCAGCTATCGCACGGAGCTCTTGCCCAGGACCTGAAGCGAATCGAAAAGACCCGCAGTACGCACCAACGCCCCGGCCGGGACTGCGCCGGGGCGTCAGGTGCACGCTCGGCCTGGCCCGCGAACCCGTCAGGTTCGCGGGCCGTCGCTCAGCTGATCAGGCCGTAGAACTTTCCGGCGTTCTCGCAGGTCATCTTCCGCGTGATGTCGTCGGGAAGATGCTTGAACTGCTCGGAGATGTACTTCGCCGACTCCGGCCACACCCCGTCCGGATGCGGGTAGTCGCTGCCCCACATCAGGGTCTCGACGCCCATCTCGTCGATCAGCTTGGTGCCGACGCGGTCGTACTGGAAGGTCGCCTTGCACTGGCGCCGCCAGTACTCGCTCGGCTTCATCTTGAGCGGAAGGTCGTGGTACTGGTCCTCGAACTCGAAGTCCATGCGGTCGAGCACGTAAGGGATCCAGCCGATGCCGCTCTCGCCAAACCCGATCTTCAGCCTCGGATAGCGCTCGAAGACCGCGCGGCCCATCAGCGCGGTGAGGATGTTGGCCAAGGTCATCTGGAACAGGCAGAGGCCGCTGTACATCAAGGCGCGCTGGGTGAGGCCGGTGTACTTCTCCCGCAGCGCCGGCGACACCGACGGGAAGGTGTGGAAGTGCAGCGGGATCCCGACCTCGTCGATCGCCGCCCACAAGGGCTCCCACTGGTGATGCCACATCGGCTCCATGTCCCACGAGCACGAGAGCTCGAGCCCCTTGAAGCCGAGCTTGGCCGCCCGATGGACTTCGGTGACGGCGGCATCGATGTCGCCATACGGCAGGTTCGCGAGCCCGATGTGGCGGTCGGGATACTGGCGGCAGAAGTCGGCCATCCAGGTGTTGTAGATGCGCAGCATCTCGTTTGACGCCTCGATGTCCTTCAGCTTGGCGGCCGCAGCCAGGATGCCGTAAATCACCTCGGCGTCGACGCCGTCGCGGTCCATCTCCTTGACGCGCAGGTGCGGATCACCCGGCCGGCGGATGCCCTTCTTGCCGTCATCGTAGAGGCCGGTCGAGGCCATGACGTCGACCCGCAGCTGCTTGCCCGGCTGGTACTTGGTCCCCGAGGCGCCGACGCCTCCGGCCAGGCCGAAGACGGCGCCGTTGTTGGCCACCCAGCGCCGGCCGTCGGGGCCGTCGGCGACGTACGGCATGCGCTCCTTGAGATGCTGTGGGGCCTCGGACACGAACAGGTCCGGCGGCAGCCAGATCAGGTCGAGATGACAGTCCGCCGAGATCCGATTGTAGGTGCGCATCGCTCGCCTCCCGTTAGACTTGCACTGCCTCGTGTCGCCGCCGTTGAGCGAAACGGTATCGCTCTTGGCCGCCGAAGGTCAAGACATCGCGCGCTAGCGACCGACCAGCGGCAACCCCTCCTGCTGCCGGACCTCGTTGAGGACCTCGAGCACGCGCGTGTGCAGCCCGGGGTACTCGACCCCGAACTCCTTGGCCAGGCGGCTCCAGTCAACCAGGTAGTTGCCTGATTCCTCGCGGCCGCCTTCCTTGGCGAACGTGATCTGCGCGTCTGGCAGGAAGCCGCGCACGATGTCGGCCAGCTCGCCCAGGCTCACCGCGATGCCGCCCGAGTTGTAAAGCGAGTGGCGAGGCGCGTCGGCCAGCAGCACGCGGGTGAAGACCTCCGCGATGTCCTCGACGTGGATCAGCACGCGCATGAGCCCCTTGGCCGGCAGGTGCACCGGCCGGCCGCGCGCGGCGTCGACCATGATCTGCACGTGGTCGACCGAGCCGCGGACCTTGTCGGGCCCGGTGACGTTGGCCGGGCGCACGCCGACGATCGACAGGCCGTAGTTCTTGATGTACTTCTTCGCCTGGAACTCGTTGAACATCTTGTGCATCGCGTACTGGCTGGTGCCGTACAGGGGATCGTCCTCGGTCGCCATCCGGTCGCCGAAGTTGCTCTGCTGGCCGCTCACCGCGATCGAGCTCGCGTACACGACGCGCTTGACGCCGGTGAGGCGCGCGGCCTCGAAGCAGTTGTCCATCCCGAGGATGTCCAGCCGCATCACCTGGTGCGGATTGCCCTCGCCGGCGCCGAGGCCGTAGGCGAGGTTGATCAGCCGGTCCGGCTTGACGTCGAGCACCGTGCGCATCACGTCCTCGAACTGGGTGACGTCGCCCCGCACGACCGGCGCGCCGATGGGCACGCCGGCGAAGGTCGCGGCGCCGGGATTCAGGTCCATGCCGACGACCTGCTCGCCTCGCGCCACGAGGCGCCGGATGAGCCGAGGGCCGATGAAGCCGGTCGCGCCGATCACGAGCACCGACATACGAGCCTCCTGCCTAATCTTGGCGGGTCGACTGCCAGGCGATCATGCGCCAGTCCGCCCCGGTCTTCCCGTACACGGCCAGGTAGCGGACCGTGAACCGGTTCTCCTTGCCGTCACGCTCGACGTGCATGTCCGACACGCCGTTGACGATGCCGACGCCGCCGACGACACGTACGCGCCGGTCGCGCGGCGCGATGCCGCGGTAGTGCGGCTTGCCGCCGCGCAGGTTCGCGATGTGCTCGGCCTTCGATTCCTGGCGCGCGGTGGAGTGCACGTAGATCAGGTCGTCGGCGAGCGCCGCGTCGAGCGCCGCCCAGTCGCCCTTCTTCATCGCCTCGAAGCGTCGGTCGTCGGCGCGAAGAACCTCGGCCTCGACTCCGGTCGTCGTCGCTGTCGCCATCGCAGTCTCCTTGTTGCGCGTTGGATTAGAGGCGCGCCTCGGCCGGCGGGGCCCCAGCCCCGCGACGGCCTGCAGCGCGCACTGCTAAGCCCCCGCGGCGACGGGCGCGCGTCGGGCGCCCGCGCGGCACGCGGGGATCACGTGTTTGCCGAACATCTCGATCGATTGCATGGCCCGCTCGTGCGGGATGGTCTCGGTCTGGGTGATCAGGATCACCTGATCGACCCCGGCTTCTTCGTAGAGCTGCACGCCCTTGATGCAGCTGTCCGGATCGCCGGCGATGATGATGCCGCGCTCGCAGAGGGTGTCCGGATCCATCTGGCCGAAGGCCGCGCGCGCGGCGCCGGGGCCGCTGTCGAGCGAGATCCCGACCTGCGCGGCCTGCTCCTTGTGCGCGGCGTCGGACTGCCGGAGCCACCGGCCGAAGTCGGCCTTCAGGTGGTCGGGCACGCCGCCCCACGACTCCAGGAGCTGCTCGTAGGCGTTGACCCGGTCGCGGATGTACGGCTTGTCCGGGCCGAAGAACGTCTTGAGCGAGAGCGCGGCCAGGTCACGCGCCTCGCGGTTGTTCGTTCCGCAGAACGCGTGAACGTTGTTGCCCCAGTAGTCGTTGACGACGGCACCGACCGGCGTCGATTGCTTGACCCGCGCCCGGTAGCGCTTCACGTGCTCGGCCAGGATGTTCGTGGCGAACGTGGCCGACGAGAGCACGCCGATGCCCTTGTCGGCGGCCACGTCGTAGCTCTCGGTCTGCGTGCACGCGAGGTACATCGGCGGGTGCGGCTTCTGGAAGGGCTTGGGCAGGACGTGGCGCTTGGGCACCTTCCAGAACGTGCCCTCCCACGAGAACTCCTCCGACTGCCAGATCTGCGGGATCATTGTGATCGACTCTTCCCACATGGCGCGCGTGTTCCGGGGATCGATGCCCTGGCCGATCTGCTCGTAGGCATTCGACCGCCCCGTGCCGAACTCGAGCCGGCCGTCGGTCAGCTGATCGAGCATGGCCGCACGCTCGGCGGCGCGGACCGGATGGTGCGACGGCAAGATGCACACGCCGAAGCCGATCCGGATCCGCCGGGTCGCCTGGCTGAGGGCGCCCAGCAGCACCTCCGGGCACGGCGAGCCCGAGAAGCCCGTGAGGAAGTGGTGCTCGACGAACCACAGGTTGTCGAAGCCGACCCGGTCGGCCAGCACGCACTGCTCGAGGGTTTCCTTGTAAAGCTTGTTCCAGTCGATGTCGGTGCCTTTGAAGGGTCGCTGCGCCTCGTAGAGCAGACCGAATCGCATCGGGGTGTCTCCTGGGGCGAAAGTGGCGCCATGCTACCACGTTGGCGGGGTGTCTTGACGGCGCCGTCCGGGGCGGCATAGTGTCTCGGCACCATGCATGAGCGCCTCGTCGAGATCCCCACACAGGCCGGTCGGATGGAGACGTTCGTCACCCATCCCGAGCAGGACGGGCCGTTTCCGCCGGTCGTCATCTACATGGACATCTGGGGGGTGCGCGAGGAGCTCTTCGAGATCGCGCGCCGGGTCGGGACCGTCGGGTACTACTGCATGGTGCCGGACCTCTACTACCGCCAGGGCAAGGTGCGGCACGAGTTCCGCGACGCGCAGAACCGGATGATCTCGTTGCACGCGCTCGACGAGGAGCGCCGGCAGCGGGTCATCGCGCCGGGGCGCCGGCTCTCGAACCAGATGGTGGTCGACGACACGGGCGCGATCCTCGACTTCCTCGGCCGCGGCGAGCCCGTGCGCCCGGGCGGCGTCGGCTCGATCGGCTACTGCATGGGCGGCCGTCACGTGCTGTGCGTCGCCGGCCACTTCCCCGAGCGCATGACCGCGGGCGCGAGCCTGCACGGGACCTCGCTCATCAGCGATGCGCCCGACTCGCCGCACCATCTGACCAAGGAGTTCCGAGGCGAGCTCTACTGCGGCTTCGCCGAGATGGATCCCTACGCGCCGTTGTCGATGGTGAAGGAGCTCGAGGCGCTCTTGCGTCCGTGCCCGGTCGACTATCGCTACGCGATCCACGAGGGCGCCCAGCACGGCTACGCGCTGCCCAACCGCGACATCTTCGACCCGCACGGCGCGGCGCGCGACTGGGAGCAGATCTTCGCGATGTTCCACCGCCAGATACCGCCGTACGCGGCGTAGCCCCGGCGGGGAGCGGGAGGGCGGCTGATGAACTGGATCGAGGCGAACGGCGCGAGCCTGCGCTATGACCTGAGCGGCAACGGCTCCGAGACCGTCGTGCTGCCCCACGAAGTCGGCGGCTGCATCGAGAGCTGGGACGACGCGCTCCCGGCGTTCCAGCGCCGTTTCCGAGTCCTGCGCTACGACCAGCGAGGCTTCGGGATGTCGGAGCGCACGCGGACGATCACGATGGACGGCATCGTGGCCGACCTGGCCGCGCTGCTCGACGCCTTGCGGATCGGCGGGCCGGTGCACCTGGCCGGCTGCGCGATGGGTGCGGCCGCAGCGCTCGCGTTCGCGGGGCGCCATCCCGGGCGCACGACCCGCGTGGTGGCCGCCAGCCCGGCGACGTGGGCCAATGCCGATCCGGCCGCGGCGCGCAAGCGCATCGACGAGATCGAGCGCGGTGGCGTCCGCGCGGTCGAAGCGGGGAGCCTCGCCGCGTCGTATCCGGAAGCCATGCGCGCCCTCGATCGCGGCCGCTTCGAGCGCTTTCGCGGGCGCTGGCTGGCCAACGACCCCGAAGCGATGGCGGCGATCTTGCGGATGTCGACGAATCCCGCGTACGACCTGAGCGCCGACCTGGCGAGGATCACGGCGCCGACTCTCGTGATCGGGTGCACGCACGACGGGATCCGCACGCCCGCGATGGCCAGCAAGGTCGCCGCACAGATCCCGGGCGCAAAATACGTCGAGGCGGGCTCGGGCCACTTCATGGCCGTCGAGACGCCGGATCTGTTCGCCGATCTGGCGGTGCCGTTCCTGACGGCCGGCGCGTCGGGAGCGAAGTGACTGGCGGGGCGAGATGATAGAGTAAACAGGATGTCGCTCGCGCCCGCCCCGTCGATCGACTACAAGACGCTCGTGCAGGACGACCGCATCCATGCCTCGCTCTACACCGATCCGCGCATCTTCGACGACGAGATGGAGCGGATCTTCCGCCGCGGCTGGGTCTTCGTCGGCCACGCCAGCGAGATCCCGAGCGCGGGCGATTTCGTCACCCGGCGCATCGGGACGGAGCCCGTCATCATGGTGCGCGGGGCCGACGGTGACGTCTCGGTGCTCGTCAATCGCTGCATGCACCGGGGCACGCTGGTGTGCGCCGCCGAGCGCGGCCACGCGCGGACGTTCACGTGTCCGTATCACGGCTGGACGTACGACGTCTCGGGTGCCTTGCACGGTGTGCCGTATCCCGGCGGCTATGCGGCGTTCGACAAGAGCGCGCACGGCCTGACGCGCGCACCGCGCGTGTCGAGCTACCGCGGCTTCGTCTTCGCGAGCCTGAGCCCCGCGGGCATTTCGCTCCCGGAGCATCTGGGCCTGGCCACGCAGCTCATCGACCGCTCCTGCGACCTCTCGCCCGCCGGGGAGATCGAGCTGACGGCGGGCTGGGTGAAGCATCGCTGCGCCGCCAACTGGAAGGCGCTGCCGGAGAACGACAGCGACGGCTACCACCTGGGCTTCGTCCACCGCTCGCTCTTCATGACGGTGCGCTCGCAATACCAGCGCGTGGTCGGCGACGAGAAGGCGATCAAGGCCGTCGTGCGCGACTGGGGCAACGGCCACATGGAGATCGACTGGTCGCCCGGCTACCAGGGGCCCTTCGAGTGGCTCGGCGGCGCCTCGGGCCCGGCGGTGGCCGACTTCGTCGCGGCGCTCGAGCGTCGCGACGGCCCCGAGCTCGCCCGCCGGCGCGTGCTCGAGGGCCCGGCGCACGTGCTGATCTTTCCCAATCTGTTCCTGGGCGAGACCAACATCGCGATCGTCGAGCCCGTCGGCGTCGAGGAGTGCGTGCACTGGCACACGCCGATGTTGCTCAGGGGCGCGCCGCAGCTCAACAGCCGACTCCTGAGAATGGCCGAGGCGGGCATGGGCCCGGCGTCGTTCCTGATGCCGGAGGACCTCACGGTGGCGGCGCGCAACCAGCTCGGGCTGCACGCGCGCACGGCGCCGTGGCTCGAGCTGGGCCGCGGCCTGAACCGCGAGCGCGTCGACGCCGAGGGCCGCACCGTCTCCCACGTGACCGACGAGACGACGAACCGCGCGCTCTGGCGCCACTACCGGACGGTGATGACGGAAGCCTAGTCGCTCCGGTCCCGATGCTCTCCGACGCCGAATACCGAGCCGCCGTCGAGTTCGTCTACCGCGAAGCGCGTCTGGCCGACGAGGCGCGCTACGCCGAGTGGCTGGCCCTGTGGACCGACGACGCCGTCTACTGGGTGCCGGCCACCACCGATCCCGGCGCCGATCCCGACAAGCACCTCTCGCACATCTACGACAACCGCGGCCGGCTCGAGACGCGGGTCAAGCTCCTGCAGACCGGCCATCGCTATAGCCAGGAGCCGCCGTCGCTGATGCGCCGCCTCGTGTCGAACATCGAGGCGAGCCCCGCCGACGGCGGTGAGCTCCTCGTCGAGTCGAACTTCGCCCTCGCGGAGCTGGCGGTCCAGGCCAAGCGCGAGATGCACTGGTGGGTGGGGCGCACGACGCACCGGCTGCGGCGGGTCGGCGGCGAGCTCAGGATGTGCCGGAAGAAGGTCGTGCTCGTGAACGCGGCCGAGCCGCTGCCGAATCTCGCGTTCTTGATCTGAGCCGTCGTTGCGCCTAGGGCCGCCCGGACGCGATCAGCATCTCGACCGACATCAGGAGCCGGCTGCCCGACTCGAATTTGGCGAGCCGGTCGCGAACCTCGGCGCGGACTGCGCGGCGGCTGGACTCGGGAAGCGCGAGATAGGCCTGAGGGAGGCTGCCGACCCCCTCCTCGATCGGGGTCCAATAGTGGTCGAAGGATTCGAACTCGCCCGCGCGTATCTCTGGCTTCACGAGGATCTCTCGAAAGCCCGCTGCGGCCATCAGCTGCTCGAGGTGTCCGACATCCGCCAGCGCAAATGAAAGGTTGAGCATGTCGCGCTGATCAGGAAGATGGCGCGTGAGCGTCTCGGCGAGCGCTCCCCACATCGGCGCTCGCTCGCGCGTCGAGATGACGCAGACGGCGGCACATCCTCGCGGTCGGAGAACACGGCGGAATTCGGCCAGGCCCCGGGCGGGGTCGGGGAAGAACATCAGGCCAAGCTGGCAGGTCACGGCGTCGAAGACGCCTTCGCCGAAAGGCAGGGCGACACCATCCGCCTGTACCGGCCGGAACCTCGAATCAGCAAGCCTCGTACTCGCCGCCCGGAGCATCTCCGTCGAGATATCGGCGCCGAGCACCACCCCGGATGGTCCAAGCTGGGACAGCGCGCTCAGTGCAGCCTCTCCCGTTCCAGTCGCGACGTCGAGAACTCGATGGGACCCGGCGACCTCGGCGGCGGCGCACGGCGCGGGCACGAACAGGCCGAAGTTCACGCTCATCGGCCCCTCCTACGCTCCGCGGGAGATGGTACATTGCCTCGAAGACCCGCGCCTGGCGGGGCATCGACCGGAAGGAGATCCTGCATGGCGGTGACGACGGGGTTGCACAAGCTGACGGCAGACGAGGTGCTCAAAGGGCTCCAAGCGCTCCGGGCCAAGCAGCCCGTGAAGTACTGGGCGTTCTACTCGAGCCAGCTCGGCGGGATCGTGACGGATCCGGCGCTCATGATCGTGCCGTTCGACGACCACATGGTGCACCGGGGCCACGGCATCTTCGACACGGCGGCGATCGAGGGCGGCAAGATCTACGACCTCGAGGCGCACCTGGACCGGTTCATCCGCTCGGCGCGCAACTCGAAGCTCACGCTGCCGACGCGGGACGAGATGCGCGACGTCATCGTGCGCACCGCGGCGGCCAGCGGCAAGCGCGACGCCTCGATCCGCTACTGGGCCTCGGCGGGGCCGGGGAGCCTCGGGCTGGCGCCGGCCGCCGGCGCCGAGCCCGGGTTCTTCGTGATGATCTCGGCCGGGCTTTCCTATCCGGAGACGTGGTACACGCAGGGGCTGCGCGTGATGACCACGACGTATCCGATCAAGCCGCCGCTCTACGCCGTCACCAAGAGCGTCAACTACCTGCCCAACGTCCTCATGCAGATGGAGGCGCAGGAGCACGGCGTCGACAACGGCGTGTTCATCGACGCGGCCGGCAACGTGGGCGAGAGCTCCAACATGAACGTGGCGTTCGTCATGGCCGACGGCACCCTGAAGCACCCGAAGTTCGATCACATCCTGTCGGGCTGCACCTCGCTGCGCCTGCTCGAGCTGGCGACTTCGTTGAAGACGAAGAATCTCCTCAAGGACGTGCAGGTCTGCGACATTGCGGTCGCCGAGGCGCGGGCCGCCCGCGAGATGCTGCTGATCGGCAGCTCGGTCAAGGTGGCGCCGATCGTCGAGTGGGATGGCAAGCCGATCGGCGACGGCAAGCCGGGCCCCATCGCCCGCGCGCTTCGCGAGCTCCTGCAGAACGACATGCGCTCCGGGCGCGACCGCCTGATCGAGGTGCCCTACTAGGGCCCGCTCTCCTGACGGCGCCCGGCGTCCGCGGCCAGGAGGCCGAGGGCGACCACGACGACGGCAACCGCGCTCAGCGTGAGCGAGAGCTCGACGCCGATCACCGCGCCGAGGACGCCGACCGTGAGACCGCTCCCGGCCCGGAGCCCCATCATCGACGTGTTGAAGAGCCCGACGACGCGGCCCCGTAGATTGGGCGGCGCGAGGATCTGCACCACCGCCTGTGCCATCGACGTGTAGGCGATGTTGAACACGCCGGCCAGCACGAGGAGCGCCACCGCCGCCGCGTAGCCCTGGGCGAACGGGAAGAGCGCCATCACGGCGCCCCAGATCGCCGCGCATACGATCGCGGCCCGCACGCCGCCCCGCAAGACCGCCACGCTCTCCAGCAAGACCGCGCCGATCACGGCGCCGGCCGCGTTGGCGCTGAACAGCACCGTGTACCAGACGTCCGCCTCCTCCGAGCCGTGGTGGTGCGCGTACTCCGGCATCTGGGCCTGGAACGCCGTGCCCACGAAGAACGACGTGGCGCCCGCCAGCACGATCATGCGAAGGATCCGCGGCTCGGAGCGTACCTCGGCCAGGAGGCGCCCGGCTTCGGCCAGGCTGAGCCGCGGCGTCCGACGCGCCTCGGCGCCCAGGCTCCCGTGTCCCGTGTACGGCATCCAGAACAGATACAGGGTGAGCGGGATGTACAGGAGCACGTTGAGGAGCAACGCCCAGCCCGGCCCGAGGGCGAGCATGAGGCCGCCGCCGAGCGCGGGCCCGATCAGCATCGAGATGTAGCGGCTGATCGCGTTGAGGCGAATGGCGCTCGCGAGCTGCCCGGGCCCGACGATGTCGTGCACGATGAGCTGGATCGGCGGCGAGGCGAGGACGCCCGCCATGCCGTGCGCCATGAGGAGCGCGGCCGCGTGCCACCCCTGCAGGGTTCCCGTGAGGAAGAGCAGGCCCCAGGCGAGCGAGACGAGCATCAGGAGACCCTGCGCGATCTGGATGAGCCGGCGGCAGTCGAAGCGGTCGGCGAGGGCGCCCGTGTAGACGGAGAACACGAGGAAGGGCACCCAGTGGCTGATGACGGCGAAGCCGCCGAGGGTCGGGGAGTGGAACGACTCGAAGATGACCCAGTAGCTGGCGACGTGCTCGATGCTCTCGGCTGTCATGCCAACCAGCGCCAGCAGGAAGTAGTTGCGGTAGTCCCGGTGGTAGAGAGCGCCGAACTTGGTGATCGCGGATAGCTCCGCGGCGGGCCGGCTCACGCCGGCGATCCTACATCATTTCCCGTCGCGGGAGCCGTCAGCGCCGCGGCAATTGTCAGCGCCGCCGCAGACGCTCCGTCGCGAGCTTTGCGCCCGCGGCCAGCGCCTCGAATTTCGCCCACATCACCGAGGGATGCTGGCGCTGGTAGAGCGCGCCCTGCGCGAAGCCGCAGTCGACCCCCGCGATGACCCGCTCGCGGCCGACCAGCCGGGCGAAATTGGCGATGCGCTCTGCCACCGTCTCCGGATGCTCCACCACCGCGGTCGTGTGCGCGATGACGCCGGGGATGAGCAGCTTGCCCTCAGGGAGCTTCACGTCCTCCCACACGCGCCACTCGTACGAGTGGCGCGGCGTCGCCGCCTCGATCGAGTAGGCCTGAGCTTTCACGCGCAGCACCAGGTCGACGATGTCGCGCAAGCCGAGATCGTGCACGTGCGGCCCCTGCCAGCTGCCCCAGCAGAGGTGGTAGCGCACGCGGTCCTCGGGAATGCCGGCCAGCGCGTGGTTGAGCGTTTCGATGTTGCGGGTCTGCGTCCGCCGATACTCCTCGAGCGGCGGCGCCGGGATCGTCATGTCCCAGGTCTCGCCGAGCCCCGGATCGTCGATCTGGAGGATGAATCCCGCGTCGACGATCGACTTGTACTCGGTCTTCAGCGCGTCGGCGAGTGCCCACACGTACTCCTCTTCGGTCTTGTAAAACTGATTCTGGCCTCGGCCGACCATCGCCGGCGCGATCGCGGGAACGAACGCCTCCTCGACGCCCACGCCCCGCAGAGCGCCCTTGAAGGTGTCGAGGTCTTTGCGGAGCAGCGCCTGGCCCTTGTACGCGATCGGCCCCTGGCACACGGTGGGCCGCGTCGAGGGCGGCATCGCGCGCGGCAGATACACTTCGTAGTAGTCGCGGAACGCCCGCCACTCGCGCCGTGTGTCGATACGGCGCGCCCACAGGCCGCCCGCGTTGCTCGACGGCACGCTCGGATCGCCCGTCGTGAGCGTGACGAACCCGGTCAGCCGCTCGTCGGTGTAGGCGAGGAAGCTCGTCTTGGACATCTCGCCGTCGGACACGACGTCGATGCCCGCGCGGGCCTGCCCGCGCACGGCCTCGGCGACCGCTTCTTGCACGCGCGAGGA
>JACXTT010009667.1_pt1 | contig 13136 bp, 11 predicted proteins | sample 9270951 | NCBI WGS metagenome assembly JACXTT01 (sample SAMN15532306, study PRJNA645909) | rock metagenome | isolation source: weathered quartz diorite | place: Puerto Rico | collected 2017-06-21
TCGAACGCGGCGAAATCCTTCGGATCGATGCCCACCACGATGGCCGCGTTCGCATTGCGCTCGTTGCGCGAATACTGGCTCATGCCGTTGGTGACCACGCGCTCCGGTTCGGACGCCGCCGCCACCACGGTGCCGCCCGGGCACATGCAGAAGCTGTACACCGAGCGGCCGTTCTTGCAGTGATGCACCAGCTTGTAGTCGGCGGCGCCGAGGATCGGATGCCCCGCCTGCGGGCCGAAGCGCGCCTGGTCGATGATCGACTGCGGATGTTCGACGCGGAAGCCGATCGAGAACGGCTTCGCTTCCATGTACACGCCGCGCTCATGCAGCTGGAAGAAGGTGTCGCGCGCACTGTGTCCCACGGCGAGCACCACGTGGTCGCTGAGGAGCTGCTCGCCGCTGGCCAGCACTACGCCGCGGATCTGGCGCGCCCCATCGGCATCGGTGTCGACGAGGAAATCATCCACGCGCTGCGAGAAACGGATTTCGCCGCCCAGCGATTCGATGGTCGCGCGCATGTTCTCCACCATCGTGACGAGGCGGAAGGTACCGATGTGCGGCTTGCTGACGTAGAGGATTTCCTCGGGCGCGCCGGCCAGCACGAATTCGGTGAGCACCTTGCGGCCGTGGTGGTGCGGATCGGAAATCTGGCTGTGCAGCTTGCCGTCGGAGAACGTGCCGGCGCCGCCCTCGCCGAACTGCACGTTGGATTCGGGTTCCAGCTTGCGCTTGCGCCACAGGCCCCAGGTATCCACGGTGCGCTCGCGCACCGCCTTGCCGCGGTCGAGGATGATGGGCCGGTAGCCCATCTGCGCCAGCAGCAGCCCGGCGAACAGGCCGCAGGGGCCCATGCCGATCACGATGGGGCGCTGGGCCAGCTGCTCCGGCGCCTTCGCCACGAAGTGATAGCTGGTGTCGGGCGTGGGCTGCACGTGCTTGTCGTCGGCGTGGCGCTTGAGCACGCCCGCCTCATCGGCCAGTTCCACGTCCAGCGTGTAGATGAGCTGGATGGCGCCACGCTTGCGCGCGTCGTAGCCGCGGCGGAACACGTGGATGGCATGTACCGCGTCCTTGCCGAGCCCGAGCTTCGCGCGCACGGCGGCCTCGACCGCCCCTTCGGGGTGGTCCAGCGGGAGCTTGATGTCGGTGAGTCGGATCATGCGGGGAGGGCGTCGGACGTGGATAGTCCGGCATTTTCGCATGGTCGGGCGGTGGGGCGGGGGTGGGGCAGCGATCGCGCACCGGGTGCGCTCCTGCAAGGGGCATCGCTGCCCGGGCGGGCGGTTAGCCTTCGGCGGCGATCCGGCGCAGGGTCTGCTCGAACACCTCGGGGGGCTGGCCGCCCTGGATCAGGTAGCGATCGTTGATGATCACCGAAGGCACCGCGCGCACGCCCTGCGACTGGTAGAACTGCTCCTGGGCCCGCACGTCCTGCGCATAGCGGTCCTCGGCCAGCACGTGGCGTGCCTCGGCGGCGTCCAGGCCGACCTGCACCGCCACCTCCACCAGCACGTCGCGCGAACTCACGTCGCGCCCATCGGTGAAGTAGGCCGCGAGCAGCGCCTGCTTCAGTTCGGGCTGGCGACCCTGCAGGGCGGCCCAGTGCAGCAGGCGGTGCGCATCGAAGGTATTCACGATGCGCGTGCGCCGATCCATGTTGAAGGTGAAGCCGACCTCGGCGCCGCGCTGGCGGATCGCCTCCTGGTTCTGCGCCATCTGCTCCGGCGTGCTGCCGTACTTGCGCGCCAGATGCTCCACCACGTCCTCGCCGTCCGGCGCCATCTGGGGGTTCAGCTCGAATGGCTGGAAGTGCATTTCCACCGCGACATCGTCGCCCATGTTCTGCAACGCGCGCTCGAGCGACTTCAGGCCCACGGCGCACCAGGGGCACACCACGTCGGAGACGAAGTCGATCTTCAGGGCAACGGGAGCAGTCATGGGCGATTCCTCGGGGATGCCCATTTCATGGGTGCGAGGCCATCCACAATCAAGAGCCGGAGGGTGACGTCCCGCCATGCCCGGTGCTGCCGGCGTGGCGGGACGTGCAACGACGGACGATCAGGCCTTGCCGATGAAATCCGTCTTGCCGAGGTCGGCGCCGGCCTCGCGCAGGATTGCGTAGGCGGTGGTGCAGTGGAAGAACAGGTTCGGGATCACGAAGTGCAGCAGGTAGCCCTGGCCCTCGAAGTGCTGCTCGCCGCTGCGCATCTTCAGCGTGATGGCGCGGGTTTCGCTGCCGTCGATCTGGTCGGGCTTGAAGGTCTTGATGTACTCGATGGCGCGATCGATGCGCGCATGCAGCTCGGCGAAGCTGGCTTCGTTGTCCTCGAACTTCAGCGGATCCACGCCGGCGAGACGCGCCGCGCCGTTCTTCGCCATGTCGGTGGCGATCTGCACCTGGCGGGTGAGCGGCAGCATGTCCGGGGTGAGGCGCGCGTCCAGCAACAGCGAGGGTTCGTACTTGCGGGCCTCCGCGTGCGCCTCGCCCTTGCGCAGCACGTGCTGCAGGTTGTGCAGCGCGCGCAGGAAGACGGGAACGGAGGCCTGGTACATCGACAAGGTCATGGGGATTGCTCCGGTGGTTCAGGGGTGGTGACGGTGCCTTGAAGCGTGACGACCGAGGAAAGCTCGCCCGTCGCGCCGGCATCCACGGGGGCGTCGGCCTTGGCCAGGTCGCCGCTGTGACGGGTAACGCGCAAGGCGAGCACGGTGCCGACCGCCAGCAGGCCGGCCGCCAGCACGAAGGGCAGGCCGGGTACGTGGACGGGCGACGAAGGCGAGATCGAGAACGAGAACACCTGCGCGAACAGGAAGGGGCCGAAGATGCCGGCGAAGCTCGCCAGGCTGCTGATCGCGCCCTGCAGGCGGCCCTGTTCGGACGGGTCGACCTGGTGCGTCATCAAGGACTGGATCGGCGGCTGCGAGAGCCCCCATAGCGCCATCAGCGGGATGCCGAGCAGGAACACCGCGCCGGTATGGGCCAGGCCCATCACCAGGAACGAACCGATGCCGCACACCATGCCGCCCAGCATCAGCCGCCGCTCGCCGAACTTCGGCGCCAGCTTGCGGGTGAGCACGGCCTGCACCAGGCCATCACAGGCGCCCACCAGCATGAGCACGTAGCCCACCGCTTGCGGACCCCAGCTGTAGCGATAGTCCGCGTAGAGCACGAAAGTGGTCTGCAGCACGTAGTGCGCGAGGTAGACCAGGAACATCACCACCGCGAGGCCCATCACCAGGGGATAGCGGCGCACCAGTTTCAGCGAGCCCAGCGGATGCGCGCTGTGCATTTCGAAGTGCCTGGTGCGGCGCTCCCTGGGGAGCGATTCCGGCAGCACGAACAGGCCGTACATGAAATTGCAGGCCGCCAGCGCCGCGGCGACCCAGAACGGCAGGCGCAGGTGGATGTCGCCCAGGAAACCGCCGAGGCCCGGCCCGATGATGAAGCCCAGGCCGAACGCGCTGCCGAGGATGCCGTAGGCGGCGGCGCGCTTCTCCTTGGGTGTGATGTCGGCGATATAGGCATTGGCCGTGGTGAAGCTCGCCGCAGTCATGCCCAGCACCACGCGCGCGACGAACAGCAGCCACAGCGTCGGTGCCAGCGCGAGCACCACGAAGTCGATGGCCAGGCCCGCATTGGAGATGAGGATGACCGGGCGACGCCCGAAGCGGTCCGACAACGCGCCTTGCACCGGCGAAAACGCGAACTGCACGATGGCGAACACCGTGCCGAACACGCCCACCCACCAGGCCGCCTTGGCGATGCCGCCACCGGCCAGCTGTTCGATCAGGTGGGGCAGCACCGGAATGACGATGCCGAACGCGAGCATGTCCAGCACCACGGTGATGTAGATGAACACGAGCGCGGCACGACGGCGCGGATGGAGTTCGTTGGTGCTCGGCTGGTCCATGGGGAGGCGTTCGCAGTGAAGCCCGCACGATAGCCGATTGCGTGTGACGGGGTGTGTGCAGTGCAGTACGCGTTTTCCTGCCCCTCAGGAAGCGCCTCGGCCGGGGCCAGGGTCTCCCCCGGCAGGAGCGCACCCGGTGCGCGAAAAGCCTTTTCCCCGGGGAAATGTCGCGGAGCGGGGACGCTGGCAGCCCGCGGCCTCCCACCGGGTGCGGTCCGGCGAGGGCGGGACCGCGGGCCCCCGGGGTGTCGTCAGCCTTGCGGCGGCTGGGTCAGCTCACGCGCGTCGAGATAGCCGTCGTGGTTGCGGTCCAGCTTGTGGAACTGGCGGCGCAGGTTGTCCTGGTACTGCTTGAGCGTAATGGGCTTGCCGTGCCCGCCCGGCAGTTCGTCGACTTCCAGCACGCCATCACCATTGAGGTCGAGCCGATGGAAGCCTTCGCTGAGATGCGCCACGTACTCGGCCTCGCTGACGCGTCCGTCACCGTCGGTGTCGAACAGGCGCAGGTACTCGGCCGGCGTGCCCTGCGCATGCGCCAGTGTGGGCAGCAGGAGCAGCAGGCCGAGCTGGCGCATGCTCAGGCGGCCTCGGTGCGACGGCGCAACACCGCCAGCGGCTGGGCCCAGGTGGCGCCCGGGCGGCGCTTGCTGGTCACCAGGGTGAGGTCGCTGGGCTGGAACACGTTGATGTTGTGCGTGGCCGGCGTGGTGAGGATGTACTGCGCGCGGGTGGACTTGAGGAACGCGCCCACCTTGTCGATGTTGAAGATGTCCAGGTGCGCGAACGGCTCGTCGATGAACACGAAGCCGCCGGGACGGTCCTCGTCGCGCATCAGCGCCACCAGCAGCAACAGCGACTTCATCACCTGCTGGCCGCCGGATGCCTCGCCGTCGTCCATGCCGATCCAGCCCTTCTTGTCGAACTCGAAGCGCACGTTGAGCCCGGCCTGCGCCAGCGCCAGGTCTTCGTTGGAGAGCTCCGGCAGTTCCGTTTCCACGCCGATGCCGGCCAGGTCGGCCAGCACCTTCAGGTTGCGCGCGTAGCGCTTCACCGTATTGCGCAGCACGTTGAGGTACGCGCCGCGCGCCTCGTGCGTGATGCGGGCCGCGCGCTCCAGGTGCACGCGGCGGCGCTGCAGGTCGCCCTTCAGGCCGTCATGGTCGTTGGCGTACTTGTCGCGCAGCGGAAGCACGCCGTCGTCGGTTTCCCAGTGGCCTTCGTTGAGGCGACGCTCGATGCGGTCGATCTCGCGGCGCACGGCCGCGGGCGATTCATAGCGCTCGCGCAGCTCCAGCATGGCCTTGCGCGTGCGATGCGCCGGGCGCACATGGCTGCGTTTGTGGCGGAAGGCCTTCAGGCGGTCGACCTGTTCGTTGCGGAACTGGGCAAACTGGCGAGCGCTGTCGGCCAGTTGCTGCTGCGCCTGGCGATGCTCGCGGGCCTCGTTGTCGCGCTGGCGCGAGTTCTGTTGGCGCTTTTCGCGAACCGCTTCGTAGTGAGCTTCCGCGGCGGCATAGCTGTCGGCGCAACGCTGCACGTCGTCCTGCAGCGCAGGTTGAGCCTCGTGCGCCGCCGCGAACTCGTCGGCGCGGTCGGCCAGCTGGTTGCTCGCGTTGGCGCCGCGCAGCAGGCTTTCGGCGTCGCTGGCCTGTTCCTGGTAGGTTTTTCGCTTGTCGCCAATGGCGCGCAGTTGCTTCTCGATCTGTTGCAGGCGATCTTCGCCCTCGCGCAGCTGGCGCTCGCGCGCGGCACTGCCGAAGTAGACATCGTCCACGCCCAGGTGACGGCCACCGCGGCGTTCGCGGAAATAGCCCTGTGGGGTGATCCAGTCCTGCTCCTTGCCCAGCTTCGCGCCGTCGGCCACGTCTTCGACGCGGCGGACGCGGTCGAGCTGGCGCAGCAGCCATTCCGGTGCGGGCGCGGTGAAGTCCACCACTTCCAGCAGCGAGCCACGCGTGGGTGCCGTGGTCGGCGCACGCTCGGCCACCACGAAGTGCTTGTAGCGATGCTGCTCGCCCAGGCGCCACGCCGCTTCGCGATCACGCGGATGATCCAGCAGCACGACATGGCGATAGCCCGCGAGCACGGCTTCCACCGCCGCCTGCCAGCGCGGCTCGCTGATCTCCACGATCTCGCTGAGCATGCTGTGGCCGATGCCTGCATCGTCCAGCGCGCGGCGGAACGACTGCTCGAACTCTGGCGTATAGCGCTGGCCGCGACGCCATGCCGCCAGCTGCGCGGTGAGCGTGGACAGCTGTTCGCGCAGGCGTGCCTCGTCGTTCTGCAGGCGGCCGAGCTGGCTGCGCGCTTCCACGAGTTGCTTGCCCTGCTTTTCGTGGTCGGCACCGTCCTGCTCGGAGACCAGCTTGCGCAGGTGTGCCTCCTGCTTGAGCAGGGTGGCATTCTCGGTTTCGGCGCGGCGCGCCTCATCCAGTTGCTGCTTGGCCTGCTGGCGGGCCTGGTCGGCCACGTGCTGCTCGCCGCGCAGCGATTCCTCGCCCGCGTCCAGCGTCTGCAGTCCAAGCTGCAATTCCACATCGCGCACGGACAGGTCGCGGCACTTGCGCTTGAGGCCGAGCAGCTGCGGGCGCGCGCCGCGGATCGCGGCGTGCAGTTCCGCCAGTTCCGTCCGGGGCAGCGTCTCGGCCACCAGGTCGGTGTGCTCATGCTTGAGAGCGTCCCACTCCTGCCACGAACGCACGCGGCCCTCGGCTTCCTGCAGGCTCACGCCGATCAGCGAAAGCTGGTGCTCGAGGCCGTGCAGTTCGCGATCCGCTTCGGATTGTTCGTTGCGCGCGCGCTGGTAATCCTCCAGCACCGTCTTGTCGCCGAACACATCGAACACCAGGTCGAGCAGCGACTTGGGCGGCAGCTGGCAGAGCTTGTCGGTGGCGCCCTGTTCCAGCGTCAGCACGCGACGGATCGCCTGCGACAGACCGGCGCCTTCCAGGCGCACGCGGTATTCGCGCAGGCCCAGCCAGTCGTTGCGCGCCTCGATCTCGTCCACGCCCACGTCGCCGCCCATCACGGCGTACTGGCGCTGCCATTCGCCACCCTTCTTCTGGATGCGCATGGCCAGCGTCACTTCGCTGTCCATGATCGGGAAGAACGGACGCTCGCCGCGCGGACCCGGCAGGTTGCCTACGCGGGCGCGCAGCCATGCGAACGGCTTGCCGTTGTGGCGCAGGTAGCTCTTGTAGTCGCGGTTGCCGGCGCAGTCGATGGTGAGCAGGGTGCGCAGCGCGTCCAGCAGCGTGGTCTTGCCCGATCCATTCGGGCCGACCACGGTGACGATGTTGGTATCCAGCGGCAGGCTGAAGCGCTGCCAGTAGTCCCAGTGGATGACTTCGAGGCTGCGGAAATCAAACATCGTGGATCGCCTCGCTGTCTTCGGATTCGTCGGCCTCGTCGTACAGCGGCTCGTCGTGGTCGCCGACGTCCTCGCGCGGCGTGAGGCCGGCGAGCAGGTCGCCCAGCGCGCCGTCGAGGATGCGCCGCGCGGTGCGCTCGTAGTCGAACACGAGATCGAGCAGCGGGCCTTCGGCCAGCTCGCCCTTGCGGCGGATGATGAAGCCGTGGCGGCTCAGCACGCCGAGATTGAAGTTCACGCGGGTCTTGCCGCCGAGGCGGTCGCCAAAGTCGGCCAGAAGCGTGCGCTCGGCGACCAGGGGCGAAAGCGACGCATCCCGCGAGATGGGCTTGGCTTCGGCGAACATCTGCGTCTGCGAGGCGTCCGCTTCGGCCTGCTGGCGGTCCAGCTGGCGCTGGCGCTTGGGCAGCACGATCAGCGCCCACAGCACCACCAGCAGCGCCACCGCATCGCGGTCGAGCTGCAGCGTATTGGAGATCCAGCTGTCGCTGCCGCCGAACACGCTGCGTTCAGTGCCGCGGGTGATGGCTACGCCGATATAGGCGGAGTAGGGATGTTCGCGCAGCTCCAGGCCCACCGCGGCGAGGCGGCGGTCCAGTTCTTCGCGGAAGGCTTCGTCGAGCAGCGCCTTGCGGGCCTGCGCGTCGTCGCGCGGCAGCCAGCGCTGCGACAGCAGGCGCGCGGTCAGCGCGGCGATGTCGTCATGCATCGTTGGTTTCCTTGGGATGCAGGCGGCCCGCGCTCACCAGCGCGATCGCCGCCAGGCCTGGGTCCACCAGGCGGGGTTCGATTTCCAGCTGCAGCGGCAGACGCGCCAGGTCGGCGGTTGGGCCCTGCAGGGCGGAGGATTCGGGATCGCCGAGCAGGCCGAGCAGCGAGAGGCGATAGGCGCTCAGCGCGTAGTCGTCGCCACGCAGCGCGTCGCGCAGCTCCAGCGGCGTGCTGACGGCGGCCAGTACGCCATGCCAGTCGAGCAGCGGCGAGAGGTCTTCCTCGTCGATCGGCAGGTCGTGCGTGGTAGGCGTTGCTTCAGCGCCGGGCAACTGAGTGTTTTCGGCAGCGGCGCGCTCACGCTCCAGCAGTTCGTACTCGGCCACGTCGAGCGCGATCTGGTCCTGCACGAACGGCGGATGCAGCGGCAGCAGGTGCGCTTCGTCCGCGTGCTGGGCCAGCGTGTCGGCGGTGAGCGAGCGTAGCCAGGCCACCAGGTCCGACGAGGAGAGGCCGGTGCGGCCCAGGTGTACGCGATGCTGATCGATCTTGTTGAGCTCGCGCTGGAACACGCCGGCCTGTCGCAGCAGCGCACTTTGCGCTCGGCCCACCGCCTGGGCGAGGCGATGGGTGGACGAATCCAGGTCTTCGCTGTCGGCGATGGCGCTCACCACCTCGGTGCCTTTTTCCACCCAGGTCCATACCGACTCCAGGTGCAGCGCGGCGCGGCGGATGCGGTGCTCGGAACCCGACAGCACGGCGCGGTCGAAATCTTCCTTCAGTTCGGACAGGCGCGACAGCAGGTGCCCCAGCTCGTCGGCCGAGATGCGGCCCACCGCCTGGCCGGCGGCGAGCTGCGCGGTGAGGTAGCCGAGGCCATCCTCGTCGTCGCGCTCGAACTCCAGCAGCGTCGATACGGCGGCCAGTGCCTTGCGGCCCAGCGGGCTCACGCGGTAGCGCAGCGTCTCGCTGTCCCAAGTGAGCAGCTCGTGTTCCTTCAGGCGCTGCACCACGGTTTCCAGCTTCACCGGCTCGACGAAGGCGAGCTGGTCGCGGATTTCCGCGGGCGTCCATTCCGGCGCGTGCGCGCGTGCGCCGAGGGTGCGCAGCACCAGCAGGCGCAGCAGCACCTGGGCGTCACCGCCATGGAACAGCGCGCTGAAGGCGCGCAGCAGCGCACGCCCGCGCAGCAGCGGGAACACGGCGGGCAGGTCTTCGGCGGAGATACCTTCGCGCAGTACGTCCTGCAGGCGCTCGTCGGCGCCTGCGCTATCGGTCGGCAACATCAAGCGCGAGGCTTCAGCGGCCAGCGCCGTGGATGCCGATGAACTGCAGGAACTCCGCCCGCGTGCGCGCGTCGTCGCGGAAGGCGCCGAGCATCTGGCTGGTGACCATGGACACGCCGCGCTTGTGCACGCCGCGCGTGGTCATGCATTCATGGCTGGCATCGATCACCACGGCCACGCCGGCCGGGTGCAGGTTCTCCTGGATGCACTGGGCGATCTGCGCGGTGAGCTTTTCCTGCACCTGGAAGCGGCGCGCATAGGCATCGACCACGCGGGCCAGCTTGCTGATGCCCACCACGCGGTTGGTGGGCAGGTAGCCCACGTGCGCGCGGCCGATGATCGGCGCCATGTGGTGCTCGCAATGGCTTTCGAACTCGATGTCGCGCAGCACGACCATTTCGTCGTAGCCGGCCACTTCCTCGAAGGTGCGGCGCAGGTATTCGCCCGGGTCGACCTGGTAGCCGGAGAACCAGTCGCGGTAGGCCTTGACCACGCGCTTGGGCGTATCGAGCAGACCTTCGCGGGCCGGATCCTCGCCCGACCAGCGCAGCAGGACGCGCACGGCCTCCTCGGCCTGTTCGCGGGTGACTTCGGTCGACTCGTTGCGCTCGGTCATGCGGCTTCCTTCGGGTACGGCTTTTCGGACGCGCCAGTGTAACGCCACCGTCAAGCTTTCGGCCTTGGGGATGGCCCTTGTTTCGCCGGATCAATGACTTGGCAACGCGCGTCGGGGGTGCTTACGGGGCCCGTCACCGGCGGGTAGACTTCCGGCCAGGCCAATAGGGAGTGTTGGACATGAAGCTGGGAAGCGTGATCGGGTTTTGCATGTGGCTGCTGGCCGGGGCGGGTGCGGTACATGCCCAGAGCGTGCGCCAGACGGCCGAAGCCAGCATGGTGCTCACCGGCACGGTGGACGTGAATCCGGACGGCAGCCTGCGCGGCTACACCATCGACAAGCGCGACGCGGTGCCCCCGGACGTGGCCGCCATCGTCGACAAGAACGTGTCGCGGTGGACCTTCAAGCTGTCGTCGCCCACCACCGAGGTGATCCATTCGAAGATGAGCCTGCTGGTGCTGGCCAAGCCGGCGGGCGAGGGCAAGTATGCCGTCACCGTCTCGGGAACCTCGTTCAACGAAGGCGACGCGAAGCGCGACGAGCGGGTGACCTACAAGTCGAGCAACACCCACCCGGCCTACCCGAAGGCCGCCATCAATGCCCGCGTGAGCGGCACGGTCTTCGTGCTGCTGCGCATCGGGCGCGATGGCGTGGTGGAGGAGGCCGTCGCCGAGCAGGTCAACCTGGACCAGTTCGGCACCAAGAGCGAGATGACCCTTTATCGCAAGATGTTCGCCGACGCCTCGCTGCGCGCGGCCAGGCAATGGACGTTCAACCCGCCCACGCAGGGCAAGTCGGTGGATGATCCCTATTGGCAGGCCCGCGTGCCGGTGGAGTTCAGCCTCCACCAGGCGGGAGAGTCGATCAAGGAACGACCCTACGGTCGCTGGCATGGCTACATCCCGGGGCCACGCGAGACGCCGCCGTGGCTCAGCCAGACCCTGCTGGGCGAAGCACCCGACGCGATGCCGGATGACAGCCTGCATACCGGCCACTCGATCCTGAGGTTGGCCACGCCGCTCGGCGGGACGTGAGCAGCGCCCCGGCCTAGGCGGGGCGGAACACACCGACCCGGTTGGCCTCGCATGGGCCGACCAGCACAAGCCATGCTTCGGCCGCGATGACGCGGGTGCATGGACCGAACGTGATGATGCGGATGGGGCGCTGCTCCGCCTCGCGGCGCAGCGCATCGAGCACGTCGCGCAGGATCGCGCCGGTGAACGGCGTATACAGGTAGAACGCGGTGCCCCGGGACAGGTCCGCGGCGCGGACGTCCTGCGCGATGAAAGACACCCGTTCGAGCCGCAACGATTGGGCGCAGCGCTGCGCCATGTCGGCATAGATCGGTTCCCGCTCGATACCGACGCAGCGCGCCCCGGTGAGGATGGCCACCAGCATGGGCACCTGGCCCAGGCCCGAGCCAAGATCGACGAAGACGTCGGCCGCGGTGATGCCCGCGCGGTCCACCAGGTCAAACACGTGCCGCGCCGGCGTGGGCTGGTAGTACACCATGTCCGGCTCCAGCGGGGCGATCCCGCCGGAGGGCTCCTCGAATGCGAGGACATCGCCGACCAGCGCATCGAGGTGGTCGTAGCCGTCGGTGGCATCGATGCCGTGCTCAGGCGACCAGCGACGCAGGGCCTGCGCGCCGTCGCCGCGCCGTACGTCCGCACGAATCGCCTCGCCCAATCGGCGCTGGCTGTCGAGCATGCGCGCATGCACGGCCTGCGCACGTGCATGAAGGGGTTCAACCATCGATGCGTCGGCGAGCCATTCCTCCAGCTGTTCGATGGCATGGATGCGCTCGCGCAGGCGATCCGGCCTGGCGAGCGTGCGATCCCGCTCGAGCGCATCGATCAGCGCGTGGGCGGAGTCCGGGGGTGGGGGCGCGTCATGGTTCATGGCGCGCGCATGCTGCCACGGGGCGCGGTGTCGTGGCTGAATGTCGCCCACGCTTCAGCGCGGGTCGGGCACGAAATGACCGGGGAACGGATCGGGTCGCGAGGGCGGTGTGCGTTCGACCGGCGGGATCACGCCTTGTGCCATCAGCCGCTCGCGCGTGTCGTAGTACAGCGTGATCACGTCGTCGGGCGTGCTCGAGGCGCGTTCGAAATCGGTATAGCTCACCACCGAGGTTTCGCGCGGACCGTGGCCGGTGCCGATCGCGCCACCTTCCGGGGCCACGGCCTTGGCGAGCGGCGCCGCCGCAGCCGGTGCATAGCGCAGCTGGTCGGCGGCGGCGCCGGAGGACTCCTCGATCACCGGCCTCACCGGCAGGGGCATGGGCCTGGGGCGCGGACGGAATACCGCCATGCCGATCACGCCCACGTTGTCCGGCCTTCCCGTGCGCGCTGCGTAGCTGCGCGAGGCGTCGGCGAATACGAAGTCGGCCACTTCGGACAGGCTCTTGCGCCAGCCGCGGATCTCGGTGGCGGCGAACGGATCGAGCACGTAACCGGTCTGTGACCAGTCGGCGGTGTCACCGGAGAGCACGTTCACGCCATCGACGGAAAGCACGCCCAGCACGCGCCGGCCTTCGAGGCTGCGCAGCTGGATCTGGTAGCGATGGCCGGGCTGCCCCGCCACGTAATAACGGCCGTCCTGGCGATAGACCGGCAGTTCCTGTTGCGAGGTGCGGTCGTAGACCCTGAGGTCCACCAGGCGGCCGAGGGCCTGGGCCTGGGTGCTGGCGGCGAGCAGGGCCATCAGCATGAGGGGAACATGGAAGGGTTTCATGCGAGGGCTCCGGGATGCATCGCCAGTCGATGCATGGGGTGGAACGCCTGGTGCGGTGAAATGGGGTTGGCGGCGCGGGATTGCCGATGGTTTCGCCCCCCTGTAGGAGCGCACCCTGTGCGCGAGGCCTTTCGCGTCGGTCCACATGTTCTTGGTGCTTGGGAGAGGTTGGGTTTGCCTTCGGTAGCCCCGTTCCCGCCAGGGTGCCGCCTACGACCGAAGGAAGTCCCCGTGGGACGCGGCGGGCGTTTCGATCCCCTGCCCCTGCATCTGGCCGCCTTTGCACTTGTAGGAGCGCACCCTGTGCGCGAGGCCTTTCGCGCCGGTCCGCATGCTCTTGGTTGCTGCAGCCGATTCAGGCCTTCGGTAGCCACGCTGCCGCCAGGGTGCCGCCTACGACCGAAGGAAGTCCCCGTGGGACGCGGCGGGCGTTTCGATCCCCTGCCGGCGACGCGAAGCTAGTCCCCGTGGGACGCTCGAGTCACTTTTCTTTTGCTGGCCCACGC
>JACXTT010009668.1_pt1 | contig 13135 bp, 9 predicted proteins | sample 9270951 | NCBI WGS metagenome assembly JACXTT01 (sample SAMN15532306, study PRJNA645909) | rock metagenome | isolation source: weathered quartz diorite | place: Puerto Rico | collected 2017-06-21
AATCAGGAGGGCAACCATGTGGCAGGATACGGCACATCGGTCAGATAAAACAAGGTAATAACGCCAAAGAAAACCTCGGGCAGACATTCCAGAATTAACAACCACTGCCAGCCTCGCAGGCCGCCCCAGTGAACGCCCAACAGCAATCCCGATATTGGGGAACCCACCACGTAGGCCAAAGGAATGGCAGCCATGAAACCGGCCACTGCCTTGGCGCGATCTTCATAGATGAACCAGTGGGTGAGATACACGATGATCCCGGGGAAAAATCCCGCCTCCGCCAGTCCCAGCAAAAACCGCATCGTGTAGAACTGATGCGGGGTACGGATAAAGGCCATCCCTATCGTGACCAGCCCCCAGGAGACCATGATGCGTGCGATCCAGCGCCGTGCGCTCCAACGCTCTATGATGAAGGTGCCGGGAATTTCCAAAATGACGTAGCCGAGGGCGAAGATGCCCGCCCCGAACCCGATTACGCCATAGTCGAAGCCGAGATCGTGCGGCATTTGCAGGGCCGCCGTGGCAAGATTGTTGCGATCAAGGTAGGCAATTACGTAAAGCAGGAGCACATAGGGCAGAAGACGCAAGGTAATCCGACGGCGGGCGCGGCGGGCAACGTCATCGACGACAATGGCTGGGGTAGACAATTTTCCTTCCGCGAAGATCGGATTGGCTGGGCAGAGCCACGCTGCCCCAAAAATTAGGCGATTATATACTGAGTCTCCTTGAGGCGGCCCGGATCACGAAGACTTTGACTTTCGATTTGGCAACCCCCTAACATACGGCCACCGGGATTTCGTCCCATGATCGACCAGACTATCTCTCACTACCGGATTACCGAAAAATTGGGCGGCGGTGGCATGGGAGTGGTTTACAAGGCCGAAGACACGCAGCTCGGCCGCTTTGTTGCGCTAAAGTTCCTGCCCGATGACCTCGCCCGAGACTCGCAGGCGCTGGAGCGTTTTCGCCGCGAAGCTCGCGCCGCATCTGCCCTGAACCATCCCAACATCTGCACGATTTACGAGATTGGCAAGCACGAAGCCCAGTCCTTCATCGCCATGGAGTTTCTGGAGGGGGCAACGCTGAAACACCGCGTTACCAACCGTCCCCTCGAAGTGGGACTGCTCCTGACGCTTGCCATCGAGATTGCCGACGCGCTCGACGCCGCTCATTCGAAGGGGATCGTTCACCGCGACATTAAGCCGGCAAACATTTTCGTGACCGAGCGCAATCACGCCAAGATTCTGGATTTCGGACTGGCGAAAGTCATGTCGGAGCGCACCAAGGCCGTAGACGCAACGGGAGCTACGGCCGGGGTCAGCGTCGAGCACCTGACTTCGCCCGGCTCGGCGCTGGGCACCGTGGCTTACATGAGCCCGGAGCAGGCGCTCGGCGAAGAAATGGATGCGCGCACGGATGTGTTTTCGTTCGGCGTAGTGCTGTACGAAATGTGTACCGGCCGCTTGCCGTTCGAAGGAGGCACATCAGCGGCCATCTTCAATGCGATTCTCAACAAGGTTCCAATCGCGCCAGTCCGCTTGAATCCGGAGCTGCCGCCGGAGCTGGAGCGCATTGTCAACAAGGCCATGGAAAAAGATCGCGATCTGCGCTATCAGAGCGCAGCTGAAGTGCGTGCCGACCTCAAGCGTCTGCAGCGTGACTGGCATCCATCCTCGCGGCAACTGGTCGCGGCAGCGGACTCCGGCGTGTCAGAGACGCCCGTGGCGGCGCTGGAGAGTGTTAGAGGGGATGTCTCGATAAGCGGGAAGCGTATGAGCCTGCCCGTCCTGGGCGGTGCAGCCCTGGTGGCGCTGTTCGCCGTTGGACTTGCCAGTTTCTTTGTGGGTCAGCGAAACGCGACACGACCGGTACCTACATTTCGCGAACTCACTTTCCGCCGGGGCGCGCTGGTGGCGGCGCGGTTTGCTCCCGACCCTCGCTCGGCCATCTACAGCGCCTCCTGGGAGGGCAATCCGCAGGCTGTCTTCGTCAGTTCGCCGAATTCTACTGAATCCCGTGATCTGGGGCTGGCACAGACGGAAGTGCTGGCGGTTTCGTCGGCCGGACAACTGGCCGTCTTGCGTAACTTTCGCGTCAGTGACGATTCCTTCTTGCATGTGGGGACATTGGCTCAACTTTCCATCGGCGCGGATGCTCCCCGCGACCTGCTAGACAACGTTGAGCAAGCCGATTGGACGCCAGACGGGAGCGCGCTGGCGGTAGTTCACACGATCGGCGGCAAAAGCCGACTGGAGTACCCGATCGGCAAGGTGCTATATGAAACCGCGGGCTGGGTCAGCCATATCCGCTTCTCTCCCAAAGGCGATCGCCTGGCGTTTATTGACCATCCGCTTCGGGGCGATGACGGCGGCACCATCAGCGTCGTCGATCTCAGCGGTAAGAAATCTGACCTGACTGAGCGCTGGGCTAGCGCGTTCGGTTTGGCTTGGTCGCCTTCCGGGAACGAAATCTGGTTTACCGCCACTGCTACCGGATTCAGCCGCTCGCTGCGCGGCGTCGGTTTGTCTGGACAACTCCGCGAATTGCTAAGCGCGCCCGGGACGCTCACGCTGCATGATGTGGGCGCAGACGGCCGGGCCCTGATTTCACGTGACGCGATGCGTTCCGGCGCGGTCGGTCTGGCGCCTGGCGAAAACAAGGAACGCGACCTGAGCTGGCAGGATTGGACGGTCCCGTCCGACATCACCGAGGATGGGAAGCTCGTGCTATTTATCGAGGCGGGCGAGGCGGGCGGTGGCGAGTATGCAGTTTTCATTCGCGATACGAATGGTGGATCCGCGGTCCGGCTGGGCCAGGGATCTGCGCGGGTGTTTTCACCCGATGGAAAATGGGCCCTGGTGCTGCGGCAAAACATGGCGCCGCCAGACTTCGTTCTTCTCCCTACTGGCGTCGGACAGCAGCGGGGGCTGCACACGGGGAACGTCAGTCCCAATTATGGTCAGTTCTTCCCCGACTCCAAACGCCTCCTGTTTGACGGTCACGAACCCGGCCACGCTTCGCGTGTCTATCTCATGAATCTGGACGGTGGGCAGCCTCGCGCCATCACTCCCGAAGGATTCGGCCTGCGGGGGCGTTCGCTGTCGCCTGACGGCAAACGCATCGCTATGTTGACCAACGAGGGAATTGCCTTAGGCTCCATCGAGGGTGGTGAAACGCAGCTGGTGCGAGGTTCGCAGCCAGGTGACCTGCCGCTGCGCTGGGCGAAAGATGGACAAGGATTGTTGCTGGGAACCCGCGGCGAAACCTCATGTCCGGTTTCCCGCCTGGATATCCAGACCGGCGCAAGGACGCCGTGGAAGACGTTCAGCGTATCCGATATAGCCGGTGTGGTCGGGTTCGCGTGTCCTCTGCTCTCGGCTGACGAGGAGCACTACGTTTCTGGCTACACCCGCAACTTATCCGATTTGTTTCTCGTGGAACACCTGAAGTAAGACAAGCCACAAAACAAGGCCAGAGCGGCGCCTGGAGCCGGCAGTCGCAGCCCCAGGATCACCTTATGGACGAATCCCCGGGATATTCAGCCGGATGCGATACAGGCCCGTACGAGCGCACAAATACAGCGTTTTTCCATCGTCGTCGCCCCAGGCGAAGTTGTGCGGATGCTCCGGCCCGATGATGGTGCCGAGGTGTTTGCCATCGGGCGAGATGATCCAAAGCCCGCCCGGGCCTGAGACGTAGAGGTTCCCCTTCTGGTCAACCTTCATGCCGTCGAGAGCGTCTTCCCCTTCCGCGGACGTCATGTCGAAGAAGACTTTCCCGTTAGACAGAGAGCCATCTGCGGCGACTTCGTAACGCATGACGATCTTCTTCCCGGTGTCCCAGTCGTCCACGTAGAAGTACTTCTCATCTGGAGAAAAAGCCAGACCGTTCGGACCCTTCAAATCGGTGGTCAGCAACTGCACCTGCTTGCCATCGGGCGAGACGCGGAACACGCCGCTGTAGGGCAATTCTTTGCGAGGATCGTCGAAAAACTTCGGCAGCCCAAAGGGAGGATCGGTGAAATACAGTGCCCCATCCGACTTGTAGACGAGATCGTTCGGGCTGTTAAGCCGCTTTCCCTGGTAGTGATCAGCCAATACGGTGAGCTGTCCGTTTTTCTCCATGCGGACTACGCGGCGATTGCCGTGCTGGTTGATAGTGAGGCGGCCCTGCTTATCGAGGGTGAGGCCGTTCGAGCCCGGTTGCCCGTATTCACCTATGTCCATTCCGCGGTAGCCGCTCTTGGTCATGAAGATGGAGAGCTGCCCATCCTGGGTCCAACGGTAAATCACGTTGTTGTTGGGGTCACTGAAGAGAAGGTAGCCGTCCGAGTCTTCCGTGCGCGGCACCCAAACCGGGCCCTCCGTAAACAGGAAGCCTCCGGCTAATTTCTCGATCTTCGCACCCGGCGAAACGATCTCATCCAGCGCCGGGTCCTTCCTGATGATCTGGGCGGGAGTCTCGCCGATCGCCACCTTGGGTGATTTGTAGAAATCCAGAGTTGCCGACTTGATCCAGATGAAATTTTGCGGGCTGTATGAAATTGGTCCGTTGATCCCGAAGACGGCAAGCTGGATTTGCTGGCCCGGCTGGGCGTTTCTGGTGATGATCACGCGATTGGGCGCGTTGAAACCTTTAATCACTGGCCCGCCGAGTTGACCGAGGACGCGCGGCATTTTTCCATTGACCCAGACTTCAGCATAGTCATCGATCACGATTTCAAAAGCCACGGTCGAACCCGCGGTGTTGAGGTTTCCTACTTTTTCGGGAATGGTGACGTTGATGCGATACCAGTTGAAGCAGACCTTAGCGGTTGATCGCCGCTGATCGAGAGTGGTGGCGTCGATCGTTTCCCATTGCGAATCATCGAAATCCGCCATACCGGCGTGAGGAGTGTAGTCGTAGGTCTTGATGGGATCTCCGCTGGGCTTGAGATCCGGGCCAACAGCACGCGAGCCGGCGTCTACTATCTTTACGTCGTGGTAGCGCCATTGGCCCTTTACCAGTTGCACGCCTTCGCGCGACGCCAGGTCGACCACTGCATCAGAGCGGCCTACGGGAGGGTCCTGGATCGTTTGCGCCCGCGTCCTTATCGGGGACGAAGACAAGAGCAACAGGGTTGTCGATACGATCCACACATGCCGTCGTTTATTCATGATCGTGTCTCGCTTATCGAACCTTCACAACGTAGTAAAGGAATGGATTGGTGACTTCCATGAACTGGTGCGGCACGCCGTGGGGCACGATGATTACGTCGCCTTTGGCGATCTTTCGGGTTTCGCCACCCTTGATGCTGCTGCCGCGAATCTCGTCGGCCGCGATAGGCTTACCATCGATAGCTTCGCCGCCGGTGATGAATGTAGCCGTTCCCTGCAACACATAGATCACGTCGGCATCTTTGGTGTGAATTTCGGCCTGGCCGGGCTTCTCGCGGCGGCTGGCGTGAACCATGTAGTTGCGTCCGTCGCTTCCGTCGAATAGCACCGCACCCTTCGAGAAGGCTTCGTCCACTTTGCTCTTCTCCCAATAAGAAACCGCAGGTGGTGCATCGCCGCTCATGCTTGCGGTGCTGGCTTCGAATGCGTTCGAGCCGGCAATGGCGAGCTTTTCGTCCTGATCGGCGCTGGCTGCACCGCTGACGCCCACCCCGCCGACGATCTGGCTATCTACGAGAATGGGAATGCCGCCAATCAGCGGAGTAAAGTTTTCGAGGGCCGTCATCACCGTGCGGCCTTTGCCGCTGGAGTTGATCAGCTCTTCAAAAAAGCGGGTCGGCTTCTTGAACATGACCGCAGTTTTGGCCTTGCCGATGGAGATGTTGGCGCCTGCCGAGAATGTTCCATCGAGCCGTTCCAGGGCCATCAGGTTGCCGCCGTCATCCACGACCGCGATAACCCCGCCGGGGGCTTGCAGCTTTTGTGCTTCGGCCTTGGCCGCGGCGATCACTCGCTCGGCACCCTGCAACGTAAGAGTTTTCTTTTCGACGGTCTGGCCTACAGCCACAGTCGCGAATGTGGCAACGATCGCGAACAGTAACGTCGAGCAAATGAATATGAATTTGATTCGCATTTCTTTGCCTGCTTTCTGCTTCGGTAAAGGGGCGCTGGTCCTTGCACGGTCTGCGCCCCGTGGTTTGAGGTTTTGTGCCTACTGAACCGGGCTTGAGAAAGAGGCCTCGCCCAGATTGGCTTCTGCCCATGCGCACCAGATCACTACCTTCGAGACGTTTTTTACGTAGCTGGGCAGCACGATTTCCTTCTGGTACTTGTCGCCGAGCAACGCCTTCTTCTTGAGTTTGTCGAGCAAATAGACCTGGCCGTCGGAATCCACGACCTGCCAGTGCGGATCCGGCGTGTCAGGGACGACAAAGTCGTCCGACAACGTGAGCACGCTCTTGCCATCGCGTGTGCTGTGGGTAACGTGCCCTTTGTTGGCTTTCGGCCCCTGGAACTGGCCGGAAGCGTGCATGTCTTGAGCAAATGCCGAGACGGCGAACAGTGTCGACATCAGCAGCAGAGCCCGCAACGAAAACTGGATTGTCTTATTCATGTTCCTTCCTTGTGCTTGGAGATTTATTCGTGAGTCTGTCTCAGCACTCCGCGATGAATCGTTAACGATTCGCGAGCCCATTCGAGAGTGAGCTCATGTGCTGTGCTGAAGCACTCACGTGGCAGGTGGGATTCGCAAATGTTATGAAGGTTTCACCGGCGCTCCATAAAAAACAACCGTGACAATGTCTGTCACTTCCAATGCTCTGCGGCATCTGTGCGGCTGGTGCCTTGCAAGCCAATCTTCGTAGAGCTAGATTGCCATCAGTTCGCCGGGAGCTCTCTGACTATCTGGAAGGCGACCTCTCATCTGAACTGCGAGCGCAGATCAAGAAACACCTGAAGACGTGCGGTCACTGCACTGCTGTGTATGACGGCTTGCGGAATGTTGTGCGGTTGCTAAGTGACGGGAGGGTCATTGAACTCCCCAAGGGCTTCAGCCGGCGTCTGTACAAATGTTTCATGCGTCCAACCTGGTAACCTCTGGTTTTAGCTTCCGCGCTCACTCCGCTCCGCCGATTTTTTGTGTCACTTCCCTGCTTCATCGGAATCACACGGCCCAGATCCCATGAATGGCACCGCGCACAACCTGGGGGTAAACGCACCAAACCTGGCGACAATACCCACGCCGCCCGCCGCGGCGCCTTTCGAACAACCGCCCAAACTGGGCGCATTGGCATCTCTACGTGTTCACTGGCCTGAGTACCTGATGGAAGCAGGACTGCTCGGTGCATTCATGGTGTCGGCTTGCGTATTCGGCGTACTGTACGGGTTTCCGGGGTCGCCGGTGCGGCAGGCAATCCCTTCTGAATTCCTCCGAAACGCACTCGGTGGCCTGTCCATGGGCCTGACAGCGCTCACGATCTTTTATTCGCCCTGGGGAAAGCAATCGGGCGCGCACATCAACCCTTCAGTGACGCTGACGTTCTTCCGGCTGGGCAAAATCAAGTTCTGGGACGCCCTCTTCTATATAGCGGCGCAATTCGGCGGCGCGCTGCTGGGGGTTGTGCTTGTGGCCAGGTTTCTCCGGCAGGAAGTCTCCAATCCAGCGGTGCGATATGTGGCTACGACTCCGGGACCGCGCGGGCCGTGGATCGCTCTCATCGCGGAGTTCGTAATTGCGGCCGGAATGATGTCAGCTGTGCTTTACTTCTCGAATCACCACCGGCTGGCCAATTACACGGGGTTGTTCGCCAGTATCCTGGTGGCGACCTACATCACGTTTGAGTCGCCGTTGTCCGGGATGAGCATGAATCCTGCCCGGTCGTTCGGTTCGGCCTTTCCTTCGGGTATTTGGGATCACTTCTGGATCTATCTGACGGCACCGCTTCTGGGCATGCTTACGGCTTCGGAATTCTACCTGTGGCGGAAGGGCCGGCAGGCCGTGAAGTGCTGCAAGCTCCACCACGACAACGAGCAGCGCTGCATTTTCTGCGGAGCGAATGGAGGATTCGCATCATGAGCGACAATCGTTACGACGTGATCATCATTGGGACCGGCGCCGGCGGCGGGACGCTGGCTTACCATCTGGCCCCGTCCGGAAAGCGCATCCTTATTCTCGAGCGCGGCGACTATGTTCCCCGCGAGAAGGCCAACTGGGATCCGCAGGTGGTCAACGTAGACGGTCACTACAACACCAAGGAATCCTGGCTCGACAAGGACGGCAAGGACCTGCACCCCCACACCAACTACTACGTGGGAGGTAACACCAAGTTCTACGGCGCCGCTCTGTTCCGTTTGCGTAGAGAGGATTTCGGCGAACTGCGGCACAAGGGTGGCATCTCGCCCGCCTGGCCTATCAGTTATGACGAGCTGGAACCGTACTACACGCAGGCCGAAAATCTCTATCAGGTACACGGCAACCGCGGAGAAGATCCAACCGAACCGGCGGCCAGCTCCCCCTATCCCTGGCCTGCTGTCAGTCATGAGCCGCGCATTCAGCAGCTGTCCGACGATTTCGCACGTTCGGGTCTAAAGCCGTTTCACGTACCGGTCGGGGTCATGCTCGACGAGAAAAACCCGCAAAAGAGCCGCTGCATCCGCTGCAACACCTGCGACGGATTCTCTTGTCTGGTGGGCGCCAAGTCCGACGCGCAGGTTGTGTGCATCGACGAAGCCATCAAGCACCCTAATGTGACTCTGCTGACGAATGCCCTGGTAAAGAAGCTGGAGACCGATGCAACCGGCCGTGAGGTAACGAGTGTGGTTGTGGAGCGCAACCGCAGCCAGGAGGCCTACTCGGCAGATATTGTCGTCGTCGCTTGTGGCGCCATCAACTCCGCCGCGCTACTGTTGCGCTCCGCCAATGACAAGCACCCGCACGGACTTGCCAATAGTTCGGATGTTGTAGGCCGCCACTACATGGGACACACCAATTCGGTGATGATGGCCATTTCAAAGTGTCCCAATCCCACGATTTTTCAAAAGACGCTGGGAGTTAATGATTTTTACTTCGGTTCGAAAGATTTTGAGTATCCCATGGGACACATCTCGTTTGTCGGCAAGTTGGACGCCGTCACCCTCAGGGCTGGTGCACCGGCTATTGCCCCGAATTTCACTCTGGAGCTGATGGCAAAACACTCGCTGGACTTCTGGCTCACGTCCGAAGACCTGCCCGATCCGAACAACCAGGTCACCATCGGCCGTGACGGTAAGATTGTCCTGACCTACACGCCGAACAACCTGGAGTCGCATGAACGACTTCAGGCCAAATTGAAGCAAGCCATGAAGCAGACCAACTGCGCGATGCATGGCCACGAGTGCCATCAGGGCTTATTCGGGCGTAACCTGTATGCCGGGCAACGAATTCCGCTCGCCGGCGTGGCCCACCAGAATGGCACGATTCGCTTTGGACACGACCTCAAAACTTCAGTGCTGGATGTGAACTGCAAGGCCCATGATGTCGATAACCTATACGTGGTGGATGGGAGTTTCTTCCCCTCGAGCGCAGCCGTGAATCCGGCGCTGACCATCATGGCTAATGCGCTGCGTGTGGGGGACCACCTGATGGAGAGGATGGGAGTCTCGGGTGCTGAATTGGCTATGGCCGGGGCGACGCGCGTCACGAAGTGACTTGGAATCCCCCTGTCCTTTGTGGCTCTTCTGATCAGAACCAGGAAAACCACAGAGGACACTGAGGACACAAAGGTGGTTCGGTCTGCATGATCAAATCGTTACAATCAGGTCGCAAATTCCAGAGTGCAGTTGTGCTGTGGGTGCTTTCGCTGGTCCTGAGTATTCCGCCGGTACTGGCCCAACGGCACACAGCTCTGGTTGATGGCGTAGACGCGGTTGCAATCACGGTCGCGGACATGGACCGCGCCGTGGACTTCTATTCCAAGGTGCTGACGTTCGAGAAGGTATCGGACACCGAAGTGACTGGTGAGAACTACGAGCACCTCGAAGGAGTGTTCGGGCTTCGAATGCGGGTGGTAAGAATGAAGCTCGGCGACGAGTTCATCGAGCTGACGGAATATCTGGCGCCGAAGGGCCGTCCGATCCCGGTTGATTCCCGCAGCAACGATCGCTGGTTTCAACACATAGCGATCATTGTCAGCGACATGGACAAGGCTTATGCCAGGTTGCGGCAGAACAAAGTGGAACATGCTTCCTCGGGGCCGCAACGGCTTCCAGACTGGAATAAGAACGCTGCTGGCATCTCAGCCTTTTATTTCAAAGATCCAGATGAGCACCCCGTGGAGGTCCTTCAGTTCCCGCCGGACAAAGGTGCCGAGAAATGGCACCGGCCCACCGATAAACTGTTCCTGGGTATCGATCACACCGCAATCGTGGTATGGGACACCGACGCCAGCCTCAGGTTTTACCGGGATTTGCTCGGAATGCGTGTGGCTGGCGAAAGCGAGAACTACGGAACGGAGCAGGAGCACCTGAACAATGTATTCGGCGCCCATTTGCGCATCACGGCCCTACGTGCCGCCCGCGGACCCGGGATTGAGCTGCTGGAGTATCTCGCGCCCCGGGATGGGCGGCCTTTCCCCGCCGACGAACATGGTAACGATATCGTCCACCGGCACACGATCTTGTCAACCCCAGGGGCCGATGTTGCGGCTCATCAATTGCTAGCGGACAAAGTGATTTTTGTCTCTTCTGGCGTGGTCGCGAATCAAACGGGACAGATCGGATTCAGCAAGGCCTTCCTGGTCCGCGATCCGGACGGCCATGCAATCGAACTGGGAGAGAAATAGGAGGACTTATGAGCCGCAGCATCATCCAGACCGCCGTAAACAACAAAACTCTGCGTTTGGAGCTTGAGTATTTGCAGCCTTCGAGGCCCCGGCAAGGCGATGCCGGCATCGCGCACCCGATGACCGACACCGGACTCATCCTCCGGCATGTCGATCCACAGGCCTGGGATGAGTTTGTTCATTTGCTAAGAGTGATTTGAGGAAAAAGCGGAGAATTCTCATGACGCAGGAAGAGATCCGGCTATCAGAAGCCGGAGCCCGCCGGAAACACTGGAAGCGCTGGGGACCCTATCTCAGCGAACGCGCCTGGGGCACGGTCCGTGAGGACTACAGCCCGTACGGAACTGCCTGGGAATATTTGCCACACGATCAGGCCCGGTCACGCGCCTATCGCTGGAACGAAGATGGCCTGGCCGGCATCAGCGACCGGCGACAGATGATGTGTTTCGCCCTGGCGCTGTGGAACGAGCGCGATCCCATCCTGAAAGAACGGATTTTCGGCCTGACGGGCAATGAGGGCAATCACGGCGAGGACGTGAAGGAGTACTACTTCTATCTCGACAGCACTCCCACGCATTCCTACATGAAGTACCTGTACAAGTATCCCCAAGCGGAGTTTCCTTACGCCCAGTTGGTGGAAGAAAACCGGCAGCGCAGCAAGAATGAGCCCGAATATGAGCTGCTCGATACGGGGGTCTTTAACGAAAACCGTTACTTCGACGTTTTTGTTGAATATGCCAAAGCTGACACGGAAGACATCCTGATCAAGATCACAGTCGCGAACCGCGGGCCGGAAGCCGCCAATCTCCGCTTGTTACCCACGGTCTGGTTCCGCAACACATGGTCGTGGGGAGGCCGGGACCGGCGGCCCGAGCTGCATCAGGCACGGCCCGCGCCCAATCCGGTGATCGGGCTGAATCACGATCAACCGGGGAATCGCTGGCTCCATTGCGAAGGCTCTCCGGAACTGCTGTTCACCGAGAATGAGACCAACGCACGAAGAATTTTCGGAGTTGAAAATCGCACGTCCTACGTCAAGGATGGCATCAACGACTACGTGGTACACGGGATCAGAGATGCGGTCAATCCACAGCATACCGGCACCAAGGCAGCCGCGCATTATCCGCTCACCCTTCAAGCAGGAGAAACGGCCGTAGTCCGGATGCGGCTTGCGCCCTCCGACTTCCAGGGGAAGAACGCGTTCGAAGGCTTCGACGCGATTTTCGCGCTTCGCCAACACGAAGCAGATGAGTTCTATCGCACGGTGATTCCCCAGGACCTGTCGGCGGATGCGCAGAACGTCATGCGTCAGGGCTTTGCCGGAATGCTCTGGTCCAAGCAGTTCTATCACTACATAATCAGAGACTGGCTCCAGGGCGACCCTGGCAACCCTCCCCCGCCCTCGGAACGCAAACGAGGACGTAACCACGAGTGGACCCATCTTTATAACGCAGACGTCATTTCCATGCCCGATAAGTGGGAGTACCCGTGGTATGCGGCGTGGGATCTGGCGTTTCACTGTATTCCGCTGGCGCTGGTGGACTCGGACTTCGCCAAGGAGCAACTAACGCTGATGCTGCGCGAGTGGTACATGCACCCCAACGGCCAGATTCCCGCTTATGAGTGGGCGTTGGGCGATGTGAATCCCCCGGTGCACGCCTGGGCCGCGTGGCGGGTTTACAAGATCGACAAGAAGCACAAGGGCAAGGGTGACCGCGGGTTTCTGCAGCGTGTCTTCCACAAGCTCATGCTGAACTTCACCTGGTGGGTGAACCGCAAGGACGCCGGTGGAATGAACATCTTCCAGGGCGGGTTCCTCGGGCTGGACAACATCGGCGTTTTCGACCGCAGCGCGCCACTGCCCACCGGCGGGTACCTGGAACAGTCGGACGGAACCAGCTGGATGGCCATGTATACGCTCAATCTGCTGGCTATCGCGCTGGAGTTGGCCAAGGAAGATCCCAGCTACGAAGATGTAGCCAGCAAATTCTGGGAACATTTCATCTACATCGCCCATGCCATGAGCCATCGCGGCGAGGACGGCATGGGGCTGTGGAATGAGGAAGACGGTTTCTTTTACGACGTGCTGAAGCTGCCCGACGGCAACCAGTTCCCCATGAAGATCCGCTCCATGGTGGGATTGATACCATTGTTCGCTGTGGAAACGCTGGAACCGGATGTGCTCAATCGGCTGCCGGACTTCAAGCGTCGCCTGGAATGGTTCATCCACAACCGCCCTGATCTCACCAAGAACCTAGCCTGCATGGCCACCGCGGGCCTGGGAGGACGCAGATTGTTTTCCATTGCCGGCCAGGACCAACTGGCACACATTCTTAATGTCATGCTGGACGTAGGCCGGTTTCCCACACCCCATTGTCACCC
>JACXTT010009669.1_pt1 | contig 13135 bp, 14 predicted proteins | sample 9270951 | NCBI WGS metagenome assembly JACXTT01 (sample SAMN15532306, study PRJNA645909) | rock metagenome | isolation source: weathered quartz diorite | place: Puerto Rico | collected 2017-06-21
ATGACCACGGTGGGGATCCCCCGCTGCTCCAGCACGATGGCGCCGTGGATACTCCACGACGTGCACGACCCTCAGTCGGCGCTGCCGACCAGGACGAAGTCGCACGTCGTGAGCGCGGCGAGGATGTCCGGGTTGGGCGCGCCCGCGATGCCCTTCTCGCGCTTGACGACGTCACGGACGCCGTACTTCTCCTTTAGCCGCGCGACCACCGCCAGCATCAGGGTGCCCGCGTTGGCCTTGCTGTTGTCGAGGATGCCCGCGCGCTTGCCCTCGAGGCTCTCCAGGCGGGGCGCCAGGCCCGAGGCGAGGATGCGGGGCTCGGCGGTGGGATCGTAGAGGACCTGCTCGTCGCTCATCGGCTCATCTCCTTCCGGCCATTCAGCAGCGCCAGCATCCGGTCCAGCCCCAGGTCGAGGCAGCGCTTGATCTCGTCCCGCGTGGCCCGGTGGCGATCCTCGCCCTGACCGAACGGATCGTCGACATCGCCGACCTCGCCGGCCAGCTCGTGAAGCGTCAGGATCGATCGGCCCCGGGCCTCCTCGTAGCCGCCGATGGTGCGCTTCTGCTCGTCCGTCATGGTCACGATCAGGTCGGCCTCGGCAACGACGTCACGGTGCCGCCGCAGGTCGGTCGAGGCGAACGCGTCCTCGGCCAGGTGGATGTCCCACTCGCGCAGCACGATGCGGGCGTCGAGGGAGGGGATCATCCCGTCGCGCGCGTGGTTGGCGATGCCCCCGGAGCGCACGAGCACGTGCCCGTTGGTCCCGCGCTCGGCCAGCATCTTCTCCAGGAGGACGTGGGCCATCACGCTGCGGCAGGTATTGGCGTGACAGACCAGCAGGACGTTGGTCAACGCGCCTCCCAGGGAGACTGCCAGAAGCGCACGCCCTTGCCGAGGTCCTTCCACTCGCTCTTGGGCTTCTCTCCGAGGGTCCGGCCGAAGTTGGTGCCGGACGGCTCGTGGAGATTCTTCCCGAGCGTGTCGGGGAAGAGCTTCGCCAGCTCTTCCGGGTCGAGCCGCCGGTCGGCCTCCACCCGGCGGATCGGCTCCGGCAGGGCCATCAGGGTGTAGCCGTAGCCGAAGGAGTGGAAGACCTGCCCGTTGACGTGGCCGGCCCCTTCGCTGGCCAGGAACACCACGAGCGGCGCCACGTTGTCGGGATCGCGCTCGGTGCCGATGGCCTGCTCGCTCGGCCACTTGCCGGTCTGCTCGAACACCTGCCGGCCGCGCGGGGTGGAGTCGATCATCCGGGTGGCCCCGCTCGGCATGATCGCGTTGGAGGTCACGTTGTATTTCGCCATCCCGTTGGCGGTGGACCAGGACAGCCCGATGATGCCCGCCTTGGCCGCGCCGTAGTTGGGCTGGCCGGGCGAGCCCAGCGCGGAGACCGATGACATCGAGATGATGCGGCCGTACTTCTGCTCGCGCATGGGGATCGAGGCGGCGCGGGTGCAAAAGAAGGTGCCGTCGAGATGCACGGCCAGGACCGCGTCCCACTCCTCCTTGGTCATGTTGAAGATCATGCGATCGCGCAGGATGCCCGCCACGTTCACCAGGATGTCGATGCGGCCGAAGGTCTTCACCACCTGCTCGACCATCTCGTTGGCCGCCTTGTAGTCGGCCACCGAGCCGTAGTTGGCCACCGCGGTGCCGCCGTCCTTCTTGATCTCGTCCACCACCTGGGCGGCCGGCCCGGTGGCCACGCCTTCCCCGTCCAGGCTCGCGCCCAGGTCGTTGACCACCACCTTGGCGCCGGCCTTGGCCAGCGCGATCGCGATGCCGCGGCCGATGCCGCGGCCCGCGCCCGTGACGAGCGCGGCCCTGCCCTCGAGCAGCTTCGCCATGGCGATCCCCCGGCTACGCGGTCGCCCGCGCGAGCGGGCCGCGCAGGAGCCGACCGGGGTGCGCGCCGGTGTGCTTGCCGTCGCGCAGGAGGGTCTCGCCGTTGACCACGGTGGCCGCGATGCCCCGTGTGCGCTGGATCAGCCGCTTGGCCCCCGCCGGCAGGTCCCGCACCACCTCGGGCAGCTCGGCCGCGATGGTGTCGGGATCGAAGACCACGAAGTCGGCGGCCATGCCCTCGCGGATCAGGCCGCGGTCGGTGAAGCCCCAGTACGATGCGGGCACGAACGTGAGCATGCGCACCGCCTGCTCGAGCGTGAGCGCCTGCTTGGCGCGCACCCAGTGGCTCAGCAGGTAGGTCTGGAGCGAGCTGTCCATGAGCTGGGAGACGTGGGCGCCCGAGTCCGAGAACGTCACCACCGCGCGCGGGTGCTTGATCAGCTCCAGCGCGTAGTCCTGGTTCTCGTTGGCGATCGGGTGGAAGAAGAAGCGGTCCATGTCCTTCTCGAGGGCGAGATCGATGATCGCCTCGACCGGGTCGACGCCGCGCTCGCGCGCGATCTCGGCCACCGACTTGTGCGGCGGGTCCACCGCGTCCATCACGAAGATCCACTCGTAGGCGACCTGGCGCGCCTCGGTGCCGAGGGCGCGCCGCGTGTCCCGCTCGTGCGAGGCCTCGACCAGCTTCCGGCGCAGCTCGGGATCGCGCAGGCGCGCCTGCTGCTCGCCGAGCGGCAGGGCGCGCAGCTCCTTCCAGACCGGCAGCCGGTCGAAGGGCATCTGGGTCTTGAACGAGAGCACCACGCTGAGGGCGCGGCTGTGCACCTGGGCGAACATGCGGCCGCCCGCGGCCGCGGTCTCCTCGAGCAGGCGCACGTAGTGGCGCCACATCTCGGGGGCGTCCTTGCGGCTGAACAGGCCGAAGGTGATCGGCCGCCCCGTCTCGACGGCGAGGGCCTTGAGCCGCGCGTGATAGTCCGACAGGTCGGGATGGCCCACCTTGCGGTCCACGCCTTCGCCCGCGATCTCGAAGATGCCCGCGTTCATCTCGCCCATCGCGCCGACCAGCCGCCGCACCTCGTCCCAGGGCGCGACCCGGCTCGCCACCGGCCGCGAATCGGGCGTCTCGTGGCTCGGGGACCGGGAGGTCGTGAAGCCGATGGCGCCGGCCTGGATCGCGGCGCGCAGCTCGCGCTCCATCGCGGCCAGGTCGTCCTCGCTCGCCGCCTGCTCGAAGGCGCGCTCGCCCATCACGTAGGTGCGGAGCGCCGAGTGGCCGATATAGCCCGAGTAGTTGATGCCCTTGGGCAGCGAGTCGAGCGTGTCGAGGAACTCGGGGAAGGTGGTCCACCGCCAGTCGATGCCCGCCTCCATGGCCTCGGCCGCGATGTCCTCGGCGCGCTGCAGGTTGCGGATGACGAGGTGGCGATCCTTCTTGGCGCACGGCGCGAGGGTGAAGCCGCAGTTGCCCATGACCACGCTGGTGATGCCGTGCCAGCAGGACGACGTCCCGAGCGGATCCCAGAAGATCTGCGCGTCCATGTGGGTGTGGCCGTCCACGAAGCCCGGCGCGACCACCCGTCCGTCCGCGTCGATGACCTCCTTGGCGCCTTCGCGGAGGCGACCGATGGCGGAGATCCGGCCGTTGGTCACCCCAACGTCCGCACGAAACCGCGGCAGGCCGGACCCGTCCACCACCCATCCGTTCTTGATCAGCAGGTCATAGGACATCGCGCTGGCTCCTCTCCCCCCGCCCGGGGGTCTCTCTGGAAGCGGCCCCATGGTACCCTACCTGCCGGTCCCGCCACCAGACGGGGCCGGGCTGGCCACCGCCGGCTCCGGGAGGGCACATGGACCTCGGCATCTTCGACCATCTCGACCGGCGGGACGTGCCGCCGGCCGACTTCTACGAGCACCGGCTGCGGCTGCTCGAGAAGTACGACGCGGCGGGCTTTTACTCCTACCACCTGGCCGAGCACCACGCGACGCCGCTCGGGCTCGCCCCGGTGCCGGGCATCTTCCTGGCCGCCGCCACCCAGCGCACGCGCCGCATCCGCCTCGGGCCCTGCGTGTACTGCCTGCCGCTCTACGACCCGCTGCGGCTCATCGAGGAAGTGTGCATGCTCGACCAGCTCTCGCGGGGCCGCTTCGACTTCGGGGTGGGGCGCGGCATCGTGCCCTACGAGATGGCGTACTTCAACCTCCACCATCTCGAGACCGAGGAGATCTATCGCGAGGGGCTGGAGGTCATCTTGCAGGGGCTGACGAGCGACGTGCTCGAGCATCGCGGCCCGAAGTACGTCTACCGGAAAGTCCCGATGATCCTGAAGCCACTGCAGAAGCCGCATCCGCCGCTCTGGTATGGCCTGGGCCACATGGCGGGCGCGGAGTGGGCGGCCACCAACCGCGTCAACGTGATCACGAACCTGCCGGCCGAGATGTCGGCGCCGCTCTTCGACCGCTACCGCGAGGTCTGGCAGCGCAAGCACGGCGACGCCGCGCTGCCGCGCCTCGGCATGGGACGGCACGTGGTGGTGGCGCCCACCGAGACGCAGGCCATGACGCTCGGCCGCTCCAACTACGCGGTGTGGTACGCCAACCTGACCAAGCTGTGGCGCGACTTCGGCTCGATCCCGGTGCGCTTCGCCAAGGACTTCGACGAAGCGCGCCGCCGCGGCGTGGCCATCGCGGGCACGCCCGCCCAGGTGCGCGAGGAGTTCGAGCGCCAGGTGGCGGCGAGCCGGGGCACCTACATGACCTGCCGGCTCATGTTCGGCGAGATGACCGAGGCGGAGGCCGACGCCAACATCGATCTGTTCACCGCCGAGGTCATGCCGCTTCTCGCCGCGCTGAAGCCGTCCGCATGAAGCTCCGCGGCCGCACCGCCTTCGTCACCGGCGCCAGCCGGAACATCGGGCGCGCCATCGCGCTGGCCTTCGCCTCCGAGGGCGCCGACCTCGTGCTCAACACCCGCGTCAACCGCGACGAGCTGGAGGCGGTGGCCGCCGAGTGCCGCAAGCACGACGTGCGGGTGGCGCCGGTGCTCGGCGACATCGGCGCCGCCGCCGCGGTGGAAGCGATGGTGAGGGAGGGCGTGGCCGCGCTGGGATCGATCGACGTGCTCGTGTGCAACGCGGCCATCCGGCCGCACAAGCCCATCACCGAGACCTCGCTGGAGGACTGGCACCGGGTGGTCGCGGTCAACCTGCACTCGGCCTTCTACCTGGCCCGCGCGGTGGTGCCGGACATGAAGGCGCGCGGGTGGGGGAGCATCATCGCCCTCGGCGGCCAGTCGAGCCTCACCGGGCGGCCGGGCACCGCCGCGGTCACCGCGGCCAAGACCGGGCTGCTCGGCCTCGTGCGGGCGCTGGCGGCCGAGCTGGGGCCGTCGGGCATCCGGGTCAACATGGTGGTGCCGGGCACCATCGATACCGAGCGCCGCTATGCCGAGTGGTACCCTGAGTTCCGCCAGGCGCCGCCGGGCGGGCCGGAGCAGCTCAAGCGAATCCCGCTCGGCCGGCTCGGGCGCCCGGAGGACATCGCGGAGGCGTGCGTGTTCCTGGCCTCCGACGCCTCCGCGTACATCACGGGCGACACGATTCGCGTCATGGGCGGCAGCGTCATCGGATAGCGACAGAGAGGAGAGCAACGTGGCCGCACAGGCGATGGTCCTCGAGTTCGGGATGGGCGTGGACGTGCACGGTGAGGAGGGTACGAAGGCGGCGTGCCGGGCGGTGTCGGACGCGATCCGGCACTCGAGCCTGCCGCTCTTCACCGAGGTGCGCGCCAAGGGCGGCCGCATGCTGGTGGACGTGACGGTCGGCGTGCCGGACCCCGGCAAGGTGGACGTGGAGCGCGTGAAGAAGGAGCTGCCCCACGGCGAGGTCACGGTGCGTCCGGTCGCGGGCGGGCTCCGCGTGCCCGGAGCCGACACCATCATCGCGTGCGCGGCCATCACGGTGAGCGTGGAGTACCCCGCACGATGAGCGCGGGCGGGATCGGCCTCAAGCGGCTGCAGCATCTGGTGCTCTGGGTCTCCGACGTCGAAAGGAGCGTTCGCTTCTACCAGAATGTCCTCGGGTTCGAGGTGACGACGCGCTATCCCAACGCGGCCTTCCTGCGTATCGCGGGGAGCAGCGAGGACCATCACCTGGGCCTGTTCGAGCAGCCGGGGGTCACCGGGCCCGACGAGCGCGCGGTGCGCATGTACCACTCGGCCTGGGAGGTCGGCGAGCTGACCGATCTGGTGCGCGCGCGCCGGCGTCTGATCGACGCGGGCTCGCTGGTCGGCTCCTCCGACCACGGGGTGAGCCTCTCGCTCTACGCCAAGGATCCCGACGGCCTCGAGTTCGAGGTCTTCTGGACCGTGCCCGAGGGCAAGCCGGTGCGCACCCGCGCGCTGGACCTCGAGGGCGAGCTGGCCCGCCGCGGGATCCCGATGCCCAAGGAGATCGACGTCGCCTCGTCCTCATGACGTGTGACGGCTGCGGCTTCGAGGCGCCCGCCGACTTCGCCTTCTGCCCGCGATGCGGCAACCGCCTCGTGGCCGCCCAGCCGGCGCCGCCGCCTCCGTCGCCCCAGCCGGTCGCTCCCGAGAGTGATCGGCGCCTCGTCACGGTGCTGTTCGCGGATCTCGCCGGCTTCACCTCCCTCAGCGAGGGGCTCGACCCCGAGGACGTGCGGGCGATCCAGAGTGACCTGTTCCGCGAGATGTCGGTCTCGATCGAGCGCTACGAGGGCTTCGTCGAGAAGTTCGTGGGCGACGCGGTCATGGCCGTGTTCGGCGCGCCCCGGGCGCACGAGGACGATCCGGAGCGCAGCCTGCACGCCGCGCTCCTGATGCAGGAGCGGATGCGAGAGCTGAATCGGCGCTGGGAGCGGCGCGTGGGCCGTCCGCTCGCGCTGCACGTCGGGATCAACACCGGGCCGGTGGTGGCCGGCCGCATCGGGGGGAGCCCGGACGCGGCGTACGCGGTCACCGGCGACACCGTGAACACCGCCTCGCGGCTGCAGAGCGCGGCCCCGGCCGGCGAGATCTTCGTGAGCGACGCCACCCACCGGCTGAGCCACCACGCCTTCGCGTTCGCCCCGCGCGAGGCGCTGCGCCTGAAGGGCAAGAGCGAGCCGGTGGCGGTGTACCAGCTGCTGAGCGCGCTGATCGCGCCGCGCTCCGCGCGCGGCCTGGAGGGCCTCGGCCTGTCGGCGCCCCTGGTAGGGCGCGAGCGCGAGCTCCGCCGGATGGAGCAGGCGTTCGAGGCGATGCAGGCCGGGCAGGGGCAGGTCCTGAGCCTCATCGGGGAGCCCGGCGCCGGGAAGACCCGCCTCCAGCGCGAGTTCTTCGCCCGGCTCGACGCGGCGGGGCGGCTCGAGGGCACCACCATCCGCCATGCTTCGTGCTCGTCCCTCGGGGAGCAGACCTACGGTACGGCGGCGGCGCTGCTGCGCGACGCATACGGGGTGGCGGCCGGAGACGCCTCCGAGGTCGCGCGCGCGAAGCTCGCGTCGGGCCTCGAGCAGGTCGGCGTCGGGGCGTCGGACGTGGCGGCCATGGTCGCGGCGCTCACCCAGGTGCTCGGTCTCGAGCGCGACGACGCGCGGCTGCGGCATCTCGAGCCCGAGCAGCTCAAGCGGCAGATCTTCATGGCCACCCGGGCCCTGGTGGAGCGGCGGCTCGCCTCGGGCCCGCTCGTGCTGGTCGTCGAGGACCTGCACTGGGCCGACGCGGCGTCCATCGAGCTGCTGGGAACGGTCGCCGATCGCCTCGCCGATCGACGCCTCATGCTGCTGCTGATGTTTCGCCCGACCCTCGAGCCGGGCGCGCTCGGCACCAGTCAGATCCCCCACACCGCGATCGAGATCAATCCTCTCTCGGCGCTCGACGGGGAGGCGCTGCTGGACGCATTGTTCGCCGGCTCGGCTCGCCAGTTTCCCGAGCGCCTGCGCGCGGTGATCCTGCAGCGCGCCGGCGGCAACCCGCTTTACCTCGAGGAGGTCGTCCGAACGCTGATCGCCGATGGGGTGCTGGTCCGCGGCCCGGACGGCTGGGTATGCACCGCGGACGCCGGCGCGGTGCAGGTTCCCTCCACGCTACAGGGTCTCCTCCTCGCGCGGCTGGACCGCCTCCCCGCGCCGGAGCGCCGGACGCTGCAGGACGCGGCGGTGATCGGCGCGTCCCTCGATCGGGAGCTGCTCGACGCGATCTCGGACGAGCCCGCCGCGGTGGGCGACCGGCTCGACGCCCTGGCCCGTGCCGAGTTGCTGACCCCTGGGCCGGATCACCGCTTTCGCCACGGGCTCGTGCAGGAGGTCGTGTACCAGAACATCCTCGTGTCCCGACGCACCGAGCTGCACACTCGCGTCGGCGAGGCGCTCGAGACGCTGGCCGCCGGCCACCCGCCGCGGCTCGAGATGCTGGAGGTGCTCGGCCATCACTGGAGCCTCGGCACCGACCGGCGGCGAGGCGCGCGCTACCTCGTGACCGCCGGAGACTGGGCGCGCCGGATGTACGCCAACGCCGACGCCATCCAGCACTATCAGCGGGCCCTCGGAGCGCTCGAGCAGTCGGACGGCGCCGCGGCCGGGCGCGAGCGGCTGATGGCACGCGAGCGGCTGGCCGATCTCCTCGGCCCCGCGGGACGGCGGGGGGCGGCGCTCGACCAGTACGAGATCGTCGAGGCCGAGTACCGCGAAGCGCGGGACGCCCCGGCCCGGGCGCGGATCCAGCGCAAGATGGGCGGGCTCCACTGGGACGCCGGCGCGCGAGCCCGCGCGCTCGAGTGCTTCGAGGCGGGTCTCGGCCTGCTCCGCGATCACGCCGAGCACATCGAACGGGCGCATCTCTACCAGGAGATGGGGCGGCTCGCCTTCCGGAGCGGCGAGAGCCAGCGGGCCATCGAGTGGGCCGAGCAGGGACTGGCGCAGGCGGAGCGGCTCGCCGCGTCCGCGCCCGCGGACTCCGAGGACCGCGCGGAGGCGATCACGGCCGCCGCCCAATGCCAGAATACGCTCGGCGTCGCGCTCGCCCGTCTGGGCCGGCCGGAGGAGGCGGTGCGCCACATCGAGCGCAGCGTGAGCCTGGCCCAGGAGAGCGGATTGCTCCAGGCGGCCTGTCGCGGGCTCGCCAACCTGAGCGTGCTCTACAGCACGCTCGATCCGGCGCGCGCCATCGAGACGTGCACCGCCGGCCTCGACACCGCCAAGAAGATCGGCGACCTGGGCTTCCAGTCGCGCCTGTACGCGAACCTCGCGGTCGCCTACTGCGCGCTCACCAACCGCTGCGACGAGCAGGGCATCGGCGCGGCGAACGCCGCGATCGATCTCGACCGTCGCCTGGGCCAGCTCGATCACCTGGCGGTGCCGCTCATCGTGCTCGGGCAGATCTACCAGTGCCACGGCGATCCGACCCGCGCGATCGCGCACTACAAGGAAGCGCTCGCGCTCGCCGAGGAGGCCGACGAGCCGCAGCTGCTGTTCCCCTGCTACGATGGCCTCGCCACCGTCAACCTGGACCTGGGCGACGAGGGCCGGGCGGAGGAGTTCATGCAGAAGGCCCAGGCGGTCTGCGAGCGGGCCGGGCTCGAGCCCGACGCGCTCGTGGTGCTGCCGTTCCTGGATTGATCCGAAGACGACTCGAATAGAAAGGGACTCTGCTCATGGCATCCAGTCCTCCTCGCTCCGGTGATCGCGCTCCGGACTTCGCGCTGCCCGCGGTCAACCGAGAGGGCCAGGTCTCGCTCGGCGACTATCGCGGGCGCAGTCCGGTGCTGGTCGGCCTGTTCCGCGGCCTGCACTGACCCTTCTGCCGGCGCCAGCTCGTGCAGCTGGGCACCACGCAGGAGAAGCTCAAGACGATGGGCGTCGAGACGATGGCGGTGGTCAACACCCCCCTGGAGCGCGCGCGGCTCTACTTCAAGTACCGTCCCGCGCGCGTGCTGCTCACCGCGGACCCGGAGGCGGCGACGCACCGGGCGTTCGGGGTGCCCGCCGGCGTGCTCGTCGAGGACGAGTTGGAGTCCTCGTGGGCCCGGGGGAAAGTCACGATGGGCCAGATGCAGGCGGCGCTGATCAATCCCACCGGAGAGCTACCCGAGCCGCAGAATGTCTTCCAGGCGATGGAGACCCTGAACAAGCGGGACGGGTTCGACCTGACCGAGATCGATCAGCAGATCGCGGCCACGCACGGCATGCAGCTGGGCGGGCATTTCCTCAACGACCGGGACGGGATCATCCGGTGGCTGCAGCTCGAGGCCGCTGAAGGGATCAACGACCTCGCGAAGTTCCCGAGCGACGAGGAGATCCTGGGCGCGGCCAGGAGCCTCTAGCCGGATCCGGCCCTGGCGGGCCGCCGACCGGCGGCTGGCCGGATTCGTCATCTCATTGTCATTGCGGCCACCGGCCGCCGCGGGCATGCTCGGTCCATGCGACAGGCAAGCCCGCGCCGCCGCCGCGTGCGGCTTCGGGCGCGTCGAGACCATGCACCGCGCGTTCCGGCGCGGGGTCCGGGTCAGCCCCGGCCAGTATCGCCGCCACTTCCGCGCCGTCTCGTGACGACGCCACCAACAGGAGAAATAACCATGGATATCGCTATTCCACTCTTCGACGCCATCACCGCGCTCGACGCCATCGGCCCCTACGAGGTGCTCTCGCGCCTGCCCGGCGCCACGGTGCGCTTCGTCGCGGTGACGGCGGGCCCCTATCGCACCGACAACCGCCAGCTCACGCTGATGGCCGACGAGCCGCTCTCGGCGGTGCCACATCCGGAGGTGCTCATGGTGCCCGGTGGCTTCGGCACCCGCCCGCTCGAGGCGCCGAATCCGCTGCTCGACTGGATCCGCTCGGCGCACGAGACGAGCCAGTGGACCACGTCGGTGTGCACCGGCTCGATGCTGCTGGCCGCCGCCGGCATCCTGAGCGGCCTCGAGGCGACCACCCACTGGATGTCGCTCGATCGCCTCGCCGCGTATGGCGCGCGCCCCACGCTCAAGCGCGTGGTCGAGCAGGGCAAGGTGATCACCGCGGCAGGGGTGTCGTCGGGCATCGACATGGCGTTGACCCTGGCGGCGCGGATCGCGGGCGACGACGTGGCCCAGGCCATCCAGCTCGGCATCGAGTACGATCCGCAGCCGCCGTTCAGGGCGGGCTCGCCCGCGACCGCGCCGGCGCACATCGTCGAGGGCCTGCGGGCCCGGATGCGCGCCCGAATGGAGCGCGACGAGGCGGCCCTGCGCCGGACCGCCTAGGCCTGGTCGAAGAGCTTCAGGGCGAGCGCGCCGTGGGTGGTGGCCGCGCCGGCCCGGAGGGCGGCCGATAGCAGCGCGGCCTCGGTCACCTCCTCGCGCGTGGCCCCCGCCTTCTTCGCGTTGCGGGCGTGCACGTCGAGGCAGTACGGGCACTGGGTGGTGCAGGCCACCGCCAGCGCGATCAGCTCGCGGTATTTCCGCGGGATCTTGCCGTCGTCACGCCCGACGATCGAGTCCAGCTCGACGAAGCCCTTGAACTCCGCGGGGGCGAGCTTCTTGAACTCGCCGAGGACCTTCAGGTCTTCCGAATCGTGGTAGTGGCTCATGGTGGCCCTTTCTCGGTCGGCGGTGGATTGGACGCCGCAACGCAGTATACTCCCCCACCATGCGGTACCGGTTCGGGGACTAGGGCCTCGTCTCGCATGGAGCGACGCCGGCTCGGCAAGACCGACATGGTGGTGAGCGTGCTCGGCTTCGGAGGGTCCGAGATCGGGTACGAGCGGGCGAGCGCGCGAACCGTCGCGCGGCTGCTCGGCGGCGCGCTCGACGCCGGGCTCAACGTTGTCGACACCGCGGAGTGCTACGAGGACAGCGAGGCCCTCATCGGAGGCGCGCTGGGTGCGCGGCGGCGCGAGTGCTACCTGCTCAGCAAGTGCGGTCACCCGCGCGGCTTCGGCCGCGGGGACTGGCGGCCCGCCTCGCTGCTGTCGAGCATCGAGCGCAGCCTCAAGCGCCTGCGCACCGACCGCCTCGACCTGATCCAGCTCCACAGCTGCGAACTGGCCGACCTGCGCCGGGGCGACGCCATCGAGGCGCTGGAGCGGGCGCGCGAGCGCGGGCTCGCGCGCTACATCGGCTACAGCGGCGACGGGGAGGCCGCGCGGTACGCGGTGGAGTGCGGGCGCTTCGACACGCTCCAGACCTCGGTGAGCATCGCGGACCAGGAGGCGCTCGAGCTGACCCTGCCCCCGGCGGCGGCCCGCGGCATGGGCGTGATCGCCAAGCGGCCGATCGCCAACGTGGCCTGGCGGTACGCGCGCAAGCCGGCCGAGCCCTACTACCAGGCCTACTGGTCGCGGCTGCGCGCGCTCGACTTTGCGTTCCTGCGGGACGCTGAGCGCGCGGTGTCGACCGCGCTCCGCTTCACGCTCACCGCGCCGGAGGTCCACACCGCGATCGTCGGGACCAAGCGGCCGGAGCGCTGGGGAGAGAACGCCCGGCTGGTCGATCGCGGGCCGCTGCCCGCGGCCGAGGTCACGCGCATCCGCGACCGCTGGAAGCAGGTCGCCGGCGCCTCGTGGACCGGCGAGGTGTGAGTCGAGGCCCCCTCCGACTTCTACCCGACCTGGTAGCGCTTGATCGCGGCCTGATCGAAGGTGAGCCCGAGCCCGGGCTTGGGCGGCACGACGAGCTGGCCGGCCTCGATCTTCGGCGTGTCCTCGTAGAGCCGGAGCGTCCACGGCATGTACTCGACGGTGAGCCCGTTGGGGATCGCCGCGATCAGCTGGACGTGTATCTCCGGGATCAGGTGGCTCACCACCGGCAGGTTGAACGCCTCGGCCATGCCCGCCACCTTCATCCACTGGGTGATGCCGCCGACCCGCAGCAGGTCGATCATCACGATGTCGATCGACCGCGCCTCCAGCAGGTGACGGAACGGCACGATGCCGTAGTGGTACTCCCCGGCCGCGATCGGGGTGGAGAGCGCGTCCGCGATGCGGGCGAGCCCGGCATAGTCGTCGTGGGCCGTCGGGTCCTCCAACCAGTAGAGCTGATACGGCTCGATGCGCCGGCCGACCTCGATGGCGTGATGCACGCTCCAGAGCTGGTTGATGTCGCACATGAGGTCCACGTCGGAGCCGATCGATTCGCGCATCACGCGCACGCGCTCGATGGAGGCCGCGATCGTGGGCTCGCTCCCGCACTGCATCTTCATCTGGCGAAAGCCCATGTCGCGCAGGCGCGGGCCCGCCTTGGCGAGGTAGTCGATGGGGTGCGGCCGCATGAGCGCGCCGGAGGCATACGTCGGCGCGCGGTCGCGCAGGCCGCCCAG
>JACXTT010009670.1_pt1 | contig 13135 bp, 12 predicted proteins | sample 9270951 | NCBI WGS metagenome assembly JACXTT01 (sample SAMN15532306, study PRJNA645909) | rock metagenome | isolation source: weathered quartz diorite | place: Puerto Rico | collected 2017-06-21
CGTGTGGGGAAGGTCGGGGGTCGTATCCCCCCTTTAGAGTACTACAGGTTAGAGGGGGGTATATATGGGGTATACTACCGGGAAAAATGGGCCCCCTAATTTTTCAGATTTTCGGAATTTGGACAGGATTATTCATTCTAAAATTATGGAAAACAATTATGTAGATTTGAGATATGAAACTGTATCTATTATTGTTAATATTCATCATACTAACGTCGAGTGCAGAGGGTCAATCAAAAAAGGTCAATTCGACCCCTAGTCAAAGAGTACATAGACTATTCAAAAATCCAATACTACCAATCAACTATAAAAAACATTTAAAGGTTATTGAAAAATCTTTATTCGCATTTCAAGATACAGTTACTTTGTGCTGTCGATTAGATTTTGCAAGTACTCGATAGAGACACAACCACTAATCCCATTTGACATATTTGTTAAAATACCGGTAATTTTTGCCATTGTCTCATTAGGGTCAATCCCCCCAATTTTTACAACTCCACTGGAGACCTTTAAATTATCGAGTAGCTCAGAAACATCCTTACCAACTGGAGTAATAATAAAGTCAGCAATCCCAATTACCTCATCGTTCGAGACGTCGTTACCTAATTTTATAATTGCCCCCCCTGAATTACCCTTATTCATGGTTATATCCATAAGAGCATAATTGACTGGTGTCTTTTCAATAATTCCATTATTATTAAAAGATGAGGTGTCCTGAAATTTAGTAGAAATTATTCCTTTTGAAACAAATTGTTTGGGTATTCCCAACGGGTATCCACAGGTAACAACTTCGTCTCCTTCACTTAGATTAGAGAAATTACCAATTTTTAAAAATGACTGAGGCGAAGAAAAATTCACATTAGGAACTAATCCACAAATGTCGTAGGATAATAGAACTTTCGCACCTTTATTTAACAAACTTAAAGGAATTCCATATTCTATTTTTCTACCATCATTAAATTCGGCAATAACTTTCCTATAACCGATAATTTGGTTGTTGACACCTGTGATTAATAAAGGTTTAACTACATGCCAACAAGTCAGAATAGTCCCAAATTGGTCAATTACAAATCCTGTTCCAACTGAACCTGTACCGTCAACTGTAATTCTGACTGTACAGGATTTAATATGGTTAATTCTCTCAGAATTTAGAGATTGACAAAATGATTTATTGTAAATGAACTGTACAAATACGATTATCAGGGCAAGTAATTTTTTTTTCATCTCTGTCGGGTTTAAGTAAGTCCAAATATACCCATTTCAAAAAATAAATTTCACATCGATAGTATCGAATGTGAGAATACAGATAAAAGGTTTGAAGTAGATGATATTGATATAAGGGTTATAATAGGAGAAAATTTTAAACTTTCCTTAAAACCTAACGGTATTCATCCTTGAATATTTCTAAAAAATCAACTTCCAGTCCTTTACATAGGTCTAAAAGATATAAGTACGTGGGATTAATATCTCCCATCTCAACCCTACTAACAGATTGTGGGTCTTTGTCAATGAGATAACCTAGTTGCTTCAACGTGAGACCCCTGGCAATTCTTATGTTTTTAAGTCGTTGACCTAAATCCTTTAGTTTTTCCTTCTGTGACTCATCGATACTCATTACCAATGTTGTCCAGATTTCATAAAAAACCTATCAACGGATACGTTGATTATTCAAAAAAACTTTATAATATTGTCAGGCAACAATAATCATCGATATCGGAAAACCGATTGATAATTCAACTAACCTTAACATGAGTCGGATTAAAGTTTTTGAGAAACCTAAAAACGGTGAAAAAATCTTATCGTTTGATGACCACAGATATTTGTACGGTTTTGTCTGTTGGGTCATTGCATTACTAGTGATAGAAAATACCTTCTTCCCTAACCTTAATCCTGGGGTATTATTACACATTGGAATTTTCGCCTTTATTATTACCACTTATTGGGGTTTGGCATACCTCTTTCTTTCGTATTTCGACAAGAGATTAATACTGTCAATTTATTTCTTCGATGATTATTTAGAGATTGGTAAAGAGAAAATATTCTATCAGATTGTCGATAATTTCAGGTTGGAGGATGATGGGTATGTCACAATCTCATTCGTTGATAAATCCAGAATTGATTTCATCCCCATGCACCACGAAATTTACAACATTAACAGTGTGTCTGAGAAGATGAAAGTGTCAAACAGGTACAAAAGAGTTTCTCTCGAATTGGTGGACTTCCTCAATTCAAAGATTAAGACCAGTAGGTAACTTATCGTCACCTGATTTATCGATATTCATTAGATAGTCGGTGTACCTCTGCAACAATTCCCCGATAAAATATGTAATCGTATCAGTCGTACCCATTATTGAGAGGTTTTTAGGATGTGGAGTATAGTCAGAGATTAAACACTTCACACCTACTCTGGCAAACTTTTGGGGGTGTTCATTGAGGGTGTGGACTTTATCACCAATTGACATCGGGAGATAAATGTTTAAATCATCCTCATCATTTTTTGAAGGTTGGGTTAAGGTTGCTTCGACATTTTTAGAAATCGCTTCGTCATTCGAACAAGTCTCTATATTTTCTGACATACTATCTCGATGGTCTTGCATTAGTTTTTCCCGATTTTGGTATCGATATCCGTATTCTCGTTATTCCCTTGAATTACACCGGTGGTATTCAGTTTACGACAATTACTGACGTACTTATCTATCATTTCCCTCAACAACACTGATTTTGATTTTTGTTGGATACAAAGTACCTCTGACAGTTTTTTAAATTGGTCATCAGTAATTCGAATCCGAACGTGTTTGGTTTTCTTCACACATATAAATAGTCATCTGTATCACAAAGTGACTTGACTTTTCAGATTTTTTTCGATATAATTTAAAAACAGACCCTTACTCTGATAAGATATTAATCGACCTCATTTTTTAGTGTGAGTAAGGGTCCACTAAAATTTGGGGTCATTTTTTTGAAATAGTTTAATATGTCAGATAGAAAAAGTTTTATGTTCTACCTTAATTGGGAACGACAGATAGAGGAATTACCCGATGAAACCGTAGTTAGATTTATGAAGAATCTCATTAAGTACCACTCCGGACGTGAGGTTGAATTACCATCAATTGTAGATAAAGTACTATGGTTTGGTGTATTACCAGGTCTCGATGTCAACATCGACAAATGGAATGATAGAGCGGAGAGGAGCAGAGAGAACGGGAAGTTGGGAGGAAGACCCCCCAAAATTGAACACACACTAAAAACCAAACAGGTTACTTTAGAACCTAAGAAACCTGAACAAACCCGACAGGTTAATTTGGAACCTAAAAAACCTGTCAATAGTGAAAAGGAAATTGATAATAGTAAAATGACAAAAGATAACCGTAAAGATTTAATGGTAAAAAGTGAAAAGATGAATGATAATGTCACTGTTGAGATATCATCAGTCAATTCTCCCTCAATGACCTTAAAAGAATATAGAGAGGTGTTCAATGAACTTTTCGAAGATTATCCAAATTGGGAATCCGATTTATTGAAGTTGGGAGTAAATCAATTTTTGTTTAAGAATAAAGATTATCAAATTAACAACAAGGAATACAAATGTCTGTTTGAAGAATTTCTTTCGTTGTAATATATACCCAACAGGTGAACAACGTAGTTGGAAATCTATATAGGTAATAAAGATTTCTTAAACTTCAACTTGCCAGCTAAATCATCTCGGTCATCACTGTACATATCATCAATAATTTTATCATATTGTTCAATAAAGATTTCAGTGAATCGGGACCCATCAATTAGTTGGATAGTTTCTCGCTCTTTGTCAGAAGCACTTTCTTTGGCTTTTTTATTGAACGTTGACAGGGTTATAAAACATCCTTGAAAATTCTTCTTCAATGCACCCCTAAAGTGTCGTATATCCTTTTCTCCAATAACTCCTTTATCATACCTTTTTACCTGCACCTGAAGATTGATAGAGGCAACTCCAAAAACGTCTAGAACTCCTTCAAAATCAATTCCACCATCCCCAACCTTTCCGGTCTCCTGTTTGGGGTCAAATCCCAATGACCGGAGTACGTAACTAACCAGTAATTCGAACTCAGTTGCCTCCAGTTCTAGAAATTTCTTCCTTATTAATTCAAAGTTCGAAACTGAAACCTGGGTTTTGTTTTCCGAACCGTTATCTATAGTTATTTTCAATAGACCCAGGTTAACCAATATCTCATCTGACATAAGTACCCGGAAACAGGTAAGGGACGACCTGAGTGTATTCTGCAATGGCACTGATAGTGTATGTCGGTCAATGTTGTCTGGAAACCATTTAACTTTCCTACGCCATGGATAAGGAGATGTATTATCTTTTTCGTAATATAAATCACTTGTTATAGTGCCCACTAAAAGTCTATTATCGTTAAACGGTGATATAATTATATCACCAATCTTCATTTCATTTAAGAACCTATTAATCTGACCCACATTTTGGTTCATACTCATAATTGATTGGTCAGGGTAAATATTCCTGTACACCTGTTTCAATTCATCTCTGTTTGTTAAATCTAGGTCGGTAGGAACGTGGTCGAACCATCCTATACCGACGTATCCCCCTGTATTAAAGGAATCAGTATATTTTCCAAAATCTGCACGAACTACAAAAACGTTAGGGTTCATAGGTTAAAGATTAGGTTAATCAACATCCCAAATTTTATTAATTTTAGATTGAACTTTTTGGGTGTAAATCTCAATTAGCTTTTTATTTCCTTCCATTATTTGTCGTTCAATTTCAATTCGTTCAATTAATGATTGTTGAATTTCCAATGGGGGGATTGCAATACTAAAACTTCTTATTGATTGTAAGGAAACATTTTGTATGGTACTTCCTGTCGAAATCCTTTGGGCATAATCGAGAAAGTGTGTAGACTGGAGGTATGTTTTGATAAATTCTTTTTCGACATCATCCTTTAAATTTATATAACAGACACTCTTTCCTAACACGACTTTTTCATTGTTATAGACTGAAACATTCCCCAGAGTACCATTTATTGAAATTAGGATTGTTCTATCATTCAATTCTTTTTTGTATTTCTCATATTCTACATTTGAAACCTTTTTATTTGTTTCCTTAATGAGAATTTTAGAATCTATCAAGTTATTTCCGTTTATAAAGAAATACTCTCCATCGTTGGTATACTTTGGAGTTCCATGTAATCCGTCCCCTATTTTAGTGCAAATAGAGCTTAGTTCTACCGTCTCCCAACTACTGTCAATATCAATAATCGGTTTATAGTTTGACAAGACTTGTTTGGCACCATCGATAATTTTTTGGTAAGTATTAAGTTCACTTACGATTTCCTCTTGAATATCAATAGAGGGAAGTGGGATTTCAAGTGTTTCAAAGTTGGATTTTGAAATTTCTTTAAATGTTCCCCCACTCGATAATTCAATCATTCTTTCCTTTAGAAAGGTACACATCAAGGCTAGAAACTTCACGTTGACTTTGTTTTTGTCCTTAATAATGATATTCTTGAACCCTTGATTAGTTGACAAATCAATTTCCGTAATCCCAACCCTACCTATCGTAGCTCTTGTCGATACAACTACTGACCCTCGAGGTATAATCTTTGCCGATGAGTTTTTTATCCCTTTCTCTGTGATGGTCCGTTTGGTTTCCCGAATAAAACTAATCGACTCATCTTGGGGTAAATCAACAAGTGAAATCCACGGAATATCTCCATCCCAATAATCAATAACTGAGGTCTCAGGTGTTCCACCTGAAGCAATTTCAAAATAGTCTTTGTTACCGAAGCAAACTTTATTGTAGGATGAAATAATTCTATTTTTTGTAGAATATCTCTCATAGTTTAATCCCACATCAGCCGAATCCAAAATCAATTTTTTGGGAACATAGGTTAACTTGTTGCCCATTGACTCCCTCCCAACTCTTAATCCTTCAAGGTAATTTTTAATGTCTTCGGATAAAATCGGTAAATCATTTTTTGTGATTTCTTTTCGCTGAGCACCCAAATCGTATCCATCATTGGCAACTTTTCCGAAAAATATTTTGTCGGTCTTTTGTGATAGTTCCTTATCCAATATTAGTATTGAAGTCTTAACACCACTATATGGCTGAAATACACCGGAAGGCAGGGATATTACACCTACGAGATATTTTTCGATTAGTGATTTCCGAAGAGACTTGTATGCGACAGCAGTTTGAAATATTATCCCTTCAGGGACTACAACACCACCTCTACCTTTCGGGGTTAAGTGTTCCATAATGTAATCCACAAATAATACTTCCGACCTGTTAGCGTCAATACCAAATCTTTTATGAGGTCGAATACCACCCTTTGGGGACATAAAGGGTGGGTTTGCGAGAATTACATCATAGTATTCATTCCATTTGTCCTCACTTGTCAAAGTATCGTACTCATAAATTTTAGGATTTGTAAATCCGTGTAGAAAAAGATTGACCAGACATAATCGAACCATGTCAGGTGATATATCATACCCGGAAACATTGTCAATCAATTTCCTTTTTTCATCAGGAGTAAGTTTGTCACCTAATGTCTTATTGGTGTTAGACTTTAGAATGTGTTTGTACCCACTAATTAGAAACCCCGCAGTTCCACATGCTGGGTCTAACATGGTTTCATTTTTCTTTGGGTCTATTATTTCAACAATAAAGTCAATAATATGTCTTGGGGTTCTAAACTGTCCGGCATCACCCTGCGAACCTAGTACAGACAAAAGGTATTCAAAAGCATCCCCTAACCGTTCACTATGGTCGTACTTGAACTCATTAATAGTTTTTAGGAATAATTTAAGAGTTTCCGGGTCCCGGTATGGTAGGTAAGCATTCTTAAAGATGTCCCTAAACAGTTGGGGGAGGTTTGGGTTTATATTCATCTTCACCATCCCTTCACCGTATAAACTCAACATCTCGTCACCCCCAATTCTCGGAGAAAAAATGTTTTTCCAAGAGTATTTCTCGTATTCATCAACAAAGTATGTGGGGACACCACCCAACTCAACAGCCTCAGTGTCCATGTCATCCATGAACTTGTATATAAGTGCAATTGTTATTTGTTCAACCTGACTTTTTGGGTCTGTAATTTTCCCCACCAAAATATCCCGGCAATCATCAATTCTTTTCTTAGTCTGTTGGTCTAGCATTTATAATTTATGATAAAAATTTGTTCAAAGGAACATAACTTTTGATATAATCCGGAATGATGGTTTTAAAGTTATTGGGCAATTTCTTAAAACTCTCTCCTGACGGGTGAAGATTTAGTAATCCGTACTTTTTCTTGTCAACAATATCCCTGAGTTCAGGGTCAGTTATATAAGAAATGAACGATGTTTTTACATCGGCAAAGTTGATATCTTCAGGTAAGTAACGGTCATCGAACTTATCAAATTCTTCGTCCAACAATTCATTTTTACTTTTTATATATGGGACTTTGCCGTAGATAAATTCCATAAGGTCCTTAACGGATATTCGCCTATCAATGCCCAACGATTTCCTAATTTTCTCAAGGTTAAAAAAGTCATTCGGTTTGTCGAATACCACTTTAGCCATATAATTCTCAAGCCCGTCCCAATCCTCTTTTTGAACAAAGTTATTGACTTTGGGGTCATGGGTCGTTTGGTCTTTAAACTTTTCATAAGGTCTCCTGTCAACTTTCATCCCATCATGTCCAATTTCAGTTTCTTGGAGTGTTAGAATCGGGTCAGGGTCGAAATTGAAATATTCATCAAGGTTTATAGGTGGTGGACCGGTTATTGGACCTTCCTTTTTAGGTTTATTAACGTTTGGAAGTTTTAAGACTTCATCGTAATCGAACTTTTCTTCGAAGTATTCACAGTTACCGAAGAAATCAAATAATTTGAACTTGGTTTTATTGTTCTGAGTGATATCCGGGAGGTTCTTTTTATCGGTCCAATTGGTAAAAAAGTCGTGTTTCCTCGTGCCACGTCCTTTCATCTGAACAAAATCACTTGGTGAGAACACTGGTTTCATCAAACAAACATTCAAAACATCTTCACAATCATATCCGGTAGTCATCATCGAACAGGTTACACATACCCGTGTTTTTGAGGTTCGGTATAAAGGGTTAAAATTACCCTGACCACTCAATTTATTGTAGGTGAAGTTACTGGTGAATGTCTGGGCCTCTGGGATATTCGAGGTTACCTGTATGGCAAAGTCACTTTGATACTTGTTGGGGAAGATTTGGTCGGCAAACTCATTTAGAATTTGAGTGATTTTACCTGCGTGTTTTTGAGACACACAAAAGATTAGTGTTTTCCCAACCTCCCCAGTTATAGGGTCTCGGAAACAGTTATCCAAAAACGTTTTACAAAAAATCTTATTGGTTTCATCACTGAAGAACTTCTTCTCGAAATCTCTGTGCCCAAAGGTATCTTCAACATCATTACCATCCTCATCAGTATCCGAAATGATATAACCCTGGTCTGATAATAATTGAGTTGTGATTTCTGTTCTTGCATCTACGACAACAGGATTGATAAGATAGTTGTCCTTGACTCCGTCCAGTAACGAATATCTGTATGTCGGTTCTCCACTTTCACACCCGAAAGTGTGGTAGGTGTCCATAATAAGTCGTCGCTCAAGTTCCCTTGGGTCTTTCTTGTTTAGTACTTCCCTCTCGATTTTTTTAAGAAAATCTTTCGGGGTCGCTGTTAAACCCAACTTATACCCAATGAAGTATTCAAATACCTTTCTACTTTGTCCACCAATAGACCTGTGAGCTTCATCGGAAATAATAAAGTCAAAGTCATCGGGTTTAAACAGTCTTTTGTATCTGTTTTTTGTGATGAAAGATTGAACAGTAGATACCACTATGTCACCCTTCATCCAATCATCCTTGTTCTCCTTCCATATAACGCAATTGTAATCAGGTTTCAAGGACTGAGAGAATGCCTTGTGAGCCTGTTCCTCTAACTCAATCCTATCAACCAAAAACAAAACCCGTTTGGTGTTCTCGGTTCTTAGAAAAAGTTTTATAAGTCCCGCTGTGGTTTTGGTCTTTCCAGTTCCGGTCGCCATTTCCCACAAAAATCTATCATTACCATCCTTGATACTTTGCTGGACTGACCGTATCGCATCAAGTTGGTAGGGGCGAAGAAATACTAAATTATTTTTATGAATAAAGTCTTGACGGGTATCTTGGTTGATGTACTCAGGGTCTTTACTGAATAAAGGGTTTTGAGTTAAAGCAACATAATCTCTTTCAACGACTTCTTTTATGATTAAATCCTTCTTGGGTTTGTATTCCGCATACCCGATGAGAGTTTTTTGGGTCGGAAACCTGTTAATTATCGTTGGGTTACCTCGTTCTAGGTCCCATAAGTAATGTATGTTCGAGTTGGTTAAGATTATAAACCTTGCACCGACCGACTTACTGTAAGTTCTGGCCTGTTCTTTACCGATTAGAGGGTCTTTGTCCTCATTCTTCGACTCAACCACCACTAACGGAAAACCTTTGTGGTCTAGAAGGAGGTAATCAATAAAACCCCTGTTTCCAGACGTATCAGTTTTGGTTTCAACCCGTACATTGCACCTATGAGTAGGAGTATCAACTAATACCCACTCACTTTCCTCCAGTAGTTTATTGATTTTAAGGCGAGCCTGAGCTTCTTTACTCATGTTATTGTGATAATGTTCGGTTATTCGTTCAAGAGTTGTGACGGTTTAACATTCAAAACCTGTGCAACCTTAAACAATTTTTCGATGGATGGTTGAGACTTGTTCTGACACCAACCGTTAACGGATACAGTTGTGGTTTTGAGTTTTTCAGCCAACCACTTTTGTGATAACCTTTGTCTCTCTAATTCAACCTTTATCCTGTTCATCGATAAAATTTATTTGACAAATTAAAGAAAAACTTTAATCTAACCACCAAAAATCCAACAATCTTCAACTCAGGGTTCCATAATCTTGCTATATTCGACTAATCCGAATATTTTTAGACCTATGAAAGTCTTGGTTGACACCTTAAAACACCATCCTATCAATTCGGAAATCTATAACCTGAGTTCAATTGAAGAACTTATGGATAGTATTAAAGATATCGGATTATTACAGCCATTGACTATCGACCAACATAATCAAGTTGTATCGGGTAACCGGAGGTTCGAGGCTGTTAAACGGTTGGGGTGGACCAAGGTAGAGGTAAACAAAATCGATGTAAAATTGGGTCAGGAGGTAATGTTTCTCATTCACTTCAACAAACAAAGGGTTAAATCGATTACCGAACTAATTGCAGAATACGACCATCTTAAAAAGTATTATAAAACTCAAGAAAATCGGGTCAAAAATGTCCGTGAAGTTGTGGCCGATGATATTAAGGTTAGTGACGGGACACTGGCTCGTATCCTATATATTCGTAAGCACTCCCCGGATTTCATCAAACTTATAGAGGATGGTATCCTAACTGTCAATCAGGCATACCTTCAGACACAAAGATTATTCAAGGAAAATCAGACTATTAATAATACAGTTGGAGTATCAGACAGTCTCCGAAATGACGAAGATTTTAGGTTCTTTAAAAAATCTTCTGATAATATGAGTGAGTTGGGAGATGGGGAGGTAAATGTAATTTTCACATCTCCTCCTTATTTTTCAAAGAGACTATACGTACCGGAAGGAGGACTTGGCAACGAAACGACCAGTGATGAGTACGTCGAGAACTTGGTGGGACACTTGAAGGATTGTTATCGTGTCTTGAATAACAATGGGTCGTTCTTCTTGAACCTGGGAGACACCTTTGTAAATGGTGACCTTCAAAATATCCCCCATCGGGTAGTAATTAAACTCAAAGGAAATGGGTTCATCCTACGTAATTCAATCATCTTCAGTAAGACAAATGCTAAACCATCGTCGTCAAAAACCAACTTAACACCCTCTTATGAGTTCATTTTCCATCTGGTAAAGTCTTTGGACTATCACTATGTACCAACCCTGTCGTCATTATCCGGTAACACTAAACCGTCGTTACCACCTCGTCATCGGTCTGGGAAAAATGGTTCCTATCGGTCGGTGTCACCATATATCCCGAACCCATTAGGTAAAAACATGGGTGATTATTGGACTGAGGATGTTGTACGGACTGCGGTCGTAAACCAAAAACAGTTCAACGGAATTGAACACCCCGCTATGTTCCCGGAACAAATTGTATATCTACCTCTGTTACAAACCTGTGTTTACCCCTTTGTCGATAATCGTAACTCATCACCTGTCGTCCTCGATTTGTTTGCCGGGTCTCTTTCTGTTTATAAGGTGTGTCAAAAAATTAATGAACAATACGGTACTAAATTGAAGTTTATAGGATACGACATAAAAAAGTACTTCTAACCGATTTGATTAAAACGTTCCGTCATTAATGTCATCAATAAAACTCTGAACATTGTTGATATTTTGAATTAATTGAGGTAATCGGGTTTCTTTTTGTGATTGAATATACTGTTTACGTTTTTCGAAATCAGTAATACCTATTCCTATCAATTCGTGTTCGATTTTGAATTTTTCTAGTTTGAGATTAGAAATTTGAGATTTCAATTCTTTAAGAAGTTCCTTGTTCTCCTCCGAAAGTTGGTATTTAAACATATACCCTTCGAGGCTAAGAACGAAAATGGGTTCCAATCCATCGGGCGTGTCAATTAAATCCCGACATAAGGTGTGATTTTGAAACTCAAAATTAACGGGATATAGTTGACTTACCTTCTCATCACACTCATCGTCGATGATATTGCAATAAGTGATTTCAAAAAAAAAGTATTGTCCTGTTTTATCTTCGAGGAAATAAATATTCACTAAGGTTGAAGAGGTAAAATCGAATTTGTAGGCATCTATCAATCTATTGATTTCAATCTTAAAGTTCTTGAAATTCTTAGTAAATAATTCGACATAAGGTTCCATACACTTACATTTGATAATCAAATATAACTTTAATACACTGAGACCTAAACATCACTTATTATGTCAACAAAATCCAATTTGGGGGAGACGGCATTTTTTATTGGGAATGGTATAAATCAATTAGAAAAAACCAATAGAATATCATGGCATACCCTTTTAAAAAGAATCTCAAATAAGTTTAATTCAAAGGTCGATTTAACCAATTTACTCAAACCTTTCCCACTGGCGTTTGAAGAAATTCTTTACCTAGATAACTCCAATGTTAATTCATCAGAGAAGGTTCGAAAACTTAAAGCTGGGATATCTGAGATTTTTTTGAATCAGGTTTTACAAAACAATGAAATTCATAAAGGTTTTCTATCATGTGGAGTGAACGAAATTATCACGACGAACTATGATTATAATTTAGAGAAATCGATTGACGGTGACTTTCTAAAACAGAAAGAAGTCTTTGCAATAAATAAGAGGGAGTCCAAACACAGCCTATATAGAAGATATAAAATCGGCCAAATAGTTATTCGACACATTCATGGAGAATTGAGAAATAATAGGGTTCTGACACCTTTCAGTACAGAGTATCCCGAAGAATCAATAATGATTGGATTTGAACATTATTCAAGTTATTTTAAAGTTATTCAAGATATAATTCATGGTCAAAAAGGTCGTCACTCTGAAATTGATAGACAAAGTTTGATAATCAGGATACTGGAAAATTGTAAACTTTCCCCGGAAATCTGGACTGATTTATTTTTCACTCATAGGATTGTCATTGTAGGGTTTTCGTTCAATTTTGCCGAGAATCATTTATGGTGGTTACTTTTAGAGAGGAAGAAAATGATTGATAATGGCAACATCCACGATGTTCAAATTAATAATGAGATTATCTTTTGTCTTCCTAAATTTAAAGAACAGTCATTCGACTACGAAATACATAATAAGGGGGAGTTCGATAAAGTTTACGAAAAACATATTTCTATGCAAACCAGTAAAGGAGTTGCGGAAATACTGAAATCGTTGAATGTTGTCATTGTACCAATCAACTGTGACAGTTTTCGGGAGTATTATCAGATTGTAATAGACAAGTACGGGAAGTAATTCCGAAAATCTGAAAAATTAGGGGGCCCATTTTTCCCGGTAGTATACCCCATATATACCCCCCTCTAACCTGTAGTACTCTAAAGGGGGGATACGACCCCCGACCTTCCCCACACG
>JACXTT010009671.1_pt1 | contig 13134 bp, 8 predicted proteins | sample 9270951 | NCBI WGS metagenome assembly JACXTT01 (sample SAMN15532306, study PRJNA645909) | rock metagenome | isolation source: weathered quartz diorite | place: Puerto Rico | collected 2017-06-21
CCGACGATCGTGGCCGACATCCTGTCGAGCGGGTCGACCTCGCAGATCGCCGCGCGGCTCGAGGACGTCGATCCGGTGAGCGGCAACCAGACGCTCGTCGCCCGCGGGCTCTACCGGCCCGAGATCAACTCCACGGCCTCCTGCCAGGTCTTCCAGCTCCATCCCAACGGATGGAAGTTCGTCGCGGGCCACATCATCAAGCTCGAGATGCTGCCCGCCGATCAGCCCTACGGACGGAACTCGAATGGGCAGCTGCCCGTCACGGTCTCCAACCTGCGGCTACGGCTCCCGGTGCTCGAGGCGCCCGGAGGCATCGTCCAGTCCCCGTCGGGGAAGGTCTTGCCGCCCGGGTACGCGCTCGCGGTCGACGTTCCCAACAACATCGACTCGAGCTGCGTGATGGTGACGACCACGACCACGAGCTCGACGACCACCACGACCGTGCCCGGAGCGACCGGCACGCTCGCCGTCGGTCGGGCGCGGCTGAAGCTTCCCGCCGGGGCCGCGAACGACCGGCTCCGTCTCAAGGGAAGCCTCACCCTCGCGCCGGGCAGCGACGGCATCGACCCGGCCACCCAGGGCTTGAACCTGAGCCTGGACACTCTCACATTCGACATCCCGGCGAGCGCGTTCAGGGCGGCGGGTAGCGGATGGCGCTACCGCGACTCGAGCGGGCTCGGCTCGAACCCCGACGGGCTGACGTCCGTGCTCGTCCGCCCACACGCCGGCGGCTACCGGCTGACCGTGCGCGGGCGAAACGCCGAGCTCTCGACCTTCGATGGGACGGGCGACCGCACCATCGCCCTCGGGGTGAAGATCGGCAACGACCAGTTCCCGGCGAGCGCGCTCTTCCACCGCCGCGGCCGCGATCTCCGGTATCCGTGACGGCGACGCTCTGACGGCCGGCCCGGTGGTCTCCGCCGGGCCGGCACGCAGATCTTTTTGCGCCGTGTGTCGTGGGAGTGACGCACGGAGGGACCCGCCGGCCGAAATCTTCGCCTGGACCAGCGGCACGTCCCGTGCTAGCCGACCCCCGGGCTCCCGTGCGCCTCCTCGTCCTCCCCGCCCTGCTTCTCGTACTGGCCGCCCGGGCGGCGGCGGGGCAGGGGGCGTTCTACAACTTCGAGACGCCCCCCGTGCATCCGGTCGACATGACGCCGGACGGCGCGAAGCTGCTGGTCACCAACACCGCCGACGACCGGCTGGAGGTCTTCACGTTGGGCGGGGCGCTGCCCGTGCCCGCGGCCTCCATCCCGGTCGGGCTCGAGCCGGTTTCGGTGCGCGCGCGGACCAGCAGCGAGGTCTGGGTCGCGAACAAGCTCTCCGACACGGTGAGCATCGTGAGCCTCTCCTCGCTGAACGTCGTGAAGACGCTCGCGCCCGGCGACGAGCCGTGCGACGTCGTCTTCGCTGGCAGCCCGCAGCGGGCGTTCGTGAGCGTGGCGCAGGAGAACGCGGTCGCGGTCTACGACCCGACGAACCTGGCCGTGGCACCGACCATGGTGGCCATCCAGGGGAAGGACGTGCGCGCGCTCGCGACCGACGGGACCCGCGTCTACGCCGCCATCTTCGAATCCGGGAACCGCTCGATGATCCTGTCCGAGGCGATCGTCTCGGACCCGTCCGGGCCCTACGGCGGGCAGAACCCGGCGCCCAACAGCGGCTCGTCGTTCAACCCGCCGCTCGCGGCCGGTCTCCCGGCGCCGCCGCCCACCGGCCTCATCATCAACAAGGAAGGCGTCAACTGGAAGGACGACAACAACCACGTCTGGGACGCGTTCGTCACCTGGAACCTGAACGAGAACGACGTCGCCGTGATCCAGACCGCGGGCCTCGGCGTCAGCTACGCGAAGAACCTGCTCAACATCGACATGGCGCTGGCCGTGAACCCGTCCACCGGGAAGGTGTCGGTGGTCGGCACCTATGGGCCCAACGAGCATCGGTTCGTCGAGAGCGCGCGCAACAACCTGCGCATCCGGATGGCGACCTTCGACCCGCTGAACGTGGGCGCGGTCGCCGGCGTGGCCGACCTGAACCAGCACCTCTTCGCGACCCCCGGGAACCCGATGTTCCTGAAGACCAGCGCGACGCCGGCCGAGCGCCATCTGACCGTCAGCGATCCGCGCGGCGTCGTGTGGAAGCCGGACGGCAGCGCCGCGTACGTGACCGGCATGGGGTCCAACAACGTCGTCAAGGCGAACGCGATGGGCGTGCGGCAGGCCACCATCGACGTGGGCCAGGGGCCGACGGGCATCGTGCTCGACGTACCGCGGAGCCGGCTCTACGTGTGGAACCGCTTCGACGCGACCGTGTCCTCGATCGACACCACGACCGACGCCGAGGTCGGCCGGGTCGGGACCTTCGACCCGACGCCGGCGGTCATCAAGGCGGGGCGCCCGCTCCTTTACGACGCGCACCAGACCTCGCAGCTCGGCAACTTCGCGTGCGTCGGCTGTCACGTGGATGCGACGCGCGACACCGAGGACTGGGACCTGGGCGATCCCGCGGGCGCGATGAAGACGCTCGACGAGCCATGCAACGCGGGCATCGGCCTCGGCGGCACGTGCAACGACTGGCATCCGATGAAGGGCCCGATGATGACGCAGACGCTCATCGGGACCGTGGGGACGGAGCCGCTCCACTGGCGCGGCGATCGCGAGGACACGGCGGCGTTCTCCGTCGGCTTCACCGACATCCTCGGGGCCGACGCGCCGCCCACCCCGGCGCAGATGAACGCGCTCGCCGCGTTCATCGCGACGATCCACTTCCCGCCGAACCCCTACCGCACCATGACCGACGGCCTTCCGGCGACGGTCCCCGGGTTCCCCGGCGATCCGGCGAACGGCGAGAGCCTGTTCATGACCTCACCGATCGACAACGGCACCACGCCGTGCGTCACCTGCCACTCGCTGCCTGCGGGGACGCGCCCGACCATCGTGTCGCCCAACCTGCTCGGCGAGCCGCAGGGTATGAACGTGGCGCAGCTCCGCGATCTCTACAAGAAGGTCGGGCTCGACTACACGTCGCAGACGAACAACCGCGGCTTCGGCTTCGGCCACGACGGGAGCTTCGACACCGTCTTCGACTTCCTGGAGCAGCCGCGCTTCGCCTTCCCGGCCAGCCCAACCGGCGACGCCCAGCGTCGCGACCTGGAGGCGTTCCTCATGTGCTTCGCGACCGACACGCACCCCGCAGTGGGCGTGCAGCTGACGGTCGACGGCAGCAACGACAACGACCCGACCACCGTGAGCCTCCTCGCGACGATGACGGCGCTCGCCGACGCCGGGGCCGTCGGTCTCGTCGCCAAGGGAGTCTCCGGCGGCCTCCAGCGCGGCTGGACGTACCTTGCCGGCACCGGCACGTTCCAGTCCGACCGCCCGGCGGAAACGCCGAGCGTCGCGGCGCTCCGGCAGATGGGTGCGGCGGGCAGCGAGATCACCTTCACGGTGGTGCCGGTCGGGACGCAGGGCCGCATCGGCATCGATCGCGACCAGGACGGCTGGTACGACCGGGACGAGCTCGACCACGGTACGGATCCCACCGACCCGGCGTCACATCCCTCGGGTCCGAGCGGCGACGGGGACGGCGACGGCGTGCCCGATGCGTCCGACAACTGCCCGACGATCGCCAACCCGAGTCAGGCCGACGGCGACGGCGACGGGATCGGCGACGCGTGCGATCCGTGCACGGGCGGCGCGCCGGCGGTGACGCCACGTCTCGGCCTGGGGCATTTGAAGACGCCGCCGGGCGACGAGACGATGAAGCTCGCCGGCACGGTCACGGTGCCGACGACGCCGGCGATCGATCCGTCGTCGAAGGGCATCCGGGTCCAGGTGATGGACGCGAGCGGAGCCACGCTGATCGACGTCACCGTGCCGGGCGGTCCGCCCTGGCGCCACACCGGGAGCAACGCCGTGTACGTGAACAAGGCCGGCTATCAGGGCATCACGCGCGTGCTGGTGAAGCCGATCCCCAGGACACCAGGAAAGCTCCGCTTCGCCGTGCAGGGCCGCGGACTCACGCTGCCGGCGGCGACGTTGCCCCTCCACGCGACGCTGGTGATCGACGTGCCGACGGCGACGACCGGCCAGTGCGCGGACGCGACCTTCACCGGGCCGGCGCACTGCGCGACGAAGCCGAGCGGCGGCGCGATCGTCTGCCGCTGAGAGCGCCTACCCCTCCGGCGCGACGCGCTCGACGACGCGGTCCACGACGAAGAGGGGACGCCGCTTCGTCTCGTCGAGCGCGCGCCAGAGATACTCGCCCAGCACGCCGAGCATGAGAAGCTGGACCCCGCCCATCACGAGCACGACGACCATGAGCGCCGTCCAGCCCCGGATCGGGATGTTGTTCGTCACCTTCAGGACGATCACGATGACCGCATGCACGAACCCGGCGACCGCGAACAGGAGTCCCAGCAGCTGGGCGAGCCGGATCGGGAAGTACGAGAACGAGACGAACGAGTCGATGAAATACTTGACCTTCTTCCGGAGGGTCCACATGCTCCGGCCCTTGGTGCGGCCGCGCCGGGTGTACGGAATGGCTGCGCGCCGGAAGCCGGTCCACAGGATGAGCCCCATGAGCGTCGTGTTCTTCTCCTGGATGGCCACGACGGTATCGATCACCTTGCGGTCGATGAGCACGAAGTCGAACCCGCCGAGCGGCATGTCGGGTAGCGCCCAGCGCCGCATCGCGCGATAGTAGAGGTTCGCGAGCGCGCGCTGCACGATGCCCTCCTCGCGCTCGGCGCGCGTGGCGAGGACGACCTCGTGGCCCTGTCGCCACAGGGCGATCATCGACGGGATCAGCTCGGGCGGATCCTGCAGATCGGCGGCGATCAGTACCGCGGCGCGCCCGCGCGCGTGCACGAGACCGGCGACGCAGGCGGTGAAGGAGCCGTAGTTCCGCGAGAGCTTCACGAGCCGTGCGCGGGGCTCACGCGCCGCGTACTCTTCGAGCACGCGCCAGGAGCCGTCGCGCGAGCCGTCGTCCACGAAGACGTACTCGAAGTCCGGCCCCGGCGTCGCGCGCTCCAGCGCGGCGGTGAGGTCCGGGATGTTCTCCTCGTTGTGGAACACCGGGATGACGACCGAGATCTCAGGCATGAAAGTCCCGTACGGCATCGACGACCATTGCGACCTCGGCGTCGGTGAGCTGGGGAAAGATCGGCAGGCTGAGCAGCCGCGTCGCGGCCGCTTCCGCGACCGGGAAGGCGCCGGGCCCGAAGCCCCAAGCCCGGCACGCGGGCTGAAGGTGCAGCGGGATCGGGTAGTGAATGAGCGCGGTCACACCCCGGTCGGCCAGGTACGAGAGCAACGCGTCCCGGCGATCGGAGAGCACGGGGAAGAGATGGTGGACGGACTCGCCCCTCGCCGTCACGGCCGGGATCTCGACCCCTCGGATCTCGCGCGCGTACGTGGCGGCGATCTCCCCGCGCCGGCGATTCCAGCCATCGAGGTGGCGCAGCTTCACCCGGAGGATGGCGGCCTGCAGCTCGTCCATCCGGCTGTTGAGCCCCGGCATCTCGTGGACGTACCGGGTCCGTTGCCCGTACTGCCGCAGCATGCGGAGCCGCTCCGCGAGCGCCGCATCGGACGTCGCGACCGCGCCCGCATCGCCGTAGGCGCCAAGGTTCTTCGAGGGATAGAAGCTGAAGCACGACAGCGCGCCGAAGGTGCCCACCTTCCGTCCGGCGTAGCGGGCGCCGTGGGCCTGGGCGCAGTCCTCGACGACGGGGACACCGAGCTCCAGGAGCGGCGCGAGATCGACGGGCGCTCCGTAGAGGTGGACGGGGACGACGGCACGGGTGCGGGGGCCAAGCGCCTGGCGGGCTCGGACGGGATCCATCTGGAGCGTCGCCGCGTCGACGTCGACGGGGACCGGTGTCGCGCCGGTCATCTCGACGCCGGTCGCGGTCGGCACGCAGGTATTGGCGGGAACGAGGACCTCGTCGCCGCGACCGATGCCGAGCGCGAGCAGCCCGAGCGCGAGCGCTTCCGTGCCGGACGCGCACGCGACGACGTGCCGGACGCCGATCCAATCGGCGAACTCCCGCTCGAAGGTCTGTCCCTCGTCCCCCAGGAGGAAACGCCCGCGCGCCAGCACGGTGGCCACCGCCGCGTCGATCTCGGCGCGGATCGTGGCGTACTCGCGGGCTAGGTCGCCGAACGGGACGGTCGATGTCGACATGTGCGCGGCCGCCTCGCCATCCGGATGCCGCAGAAGCACACCCAGCCGGCGCGCCGGGACGGGGTCCCATACACCAGTGCATGATCCGGAATGTCCTTCGTCACGACGGTCCCCATGCCGACCATCGCCCAGCGTCCGATGGTGACCCCGGGACCGATGACTGCCGCCGCGCCGATGGACGCGCCCTCCCGCACCGTGGTCACTGCCGGCGCCACGGGCCGTCGGCTGCGCGGCCGGGGATCGTTCGTGAACGTGACGTTCGGACCGACGAACACCCCGCTCTCGAGTCGGACGCCGTCCCAGAGGTACACTCCGCACTTCACGGTCACGTCGTCGCCGATGACGACGTCGTTCTCGATGAACACGTGCGAGTTGATGTTGCAGTTCCGCCCGATGCGAGCCCCGCGCAGCACGTGGACGAACTCCCAGATGCGCGTGCCGTCGCCCACGTGCGGCGTGTCGACCATCGCCCGGGGATCGACGAACACACCGGTCGCGCTCACCAGTAGTGAGCCTTCCATTTGCGGTAGTACTCCACGGTCCGACGTACTCCGTCCTCGATCCCCGTCTGGGGCCGCCAGCCCACCACGTTTGCGATTCGGGAGATGTCGCTGTAGAAGTCGCCCGGCTCCTGCGCCGCGCGCTCCGGTGAGAACGGCGCGTATTCCCACCGCCCGGTGCCGGCCACCGCGATCACCGTCTCCGCGAAGTCCCGGAACGTCGTGGGTGTCCCGAATCCGAGATTGAAGATCTGCCCGTGCGCCGCGGGACAGCGAGCCGATTCGATGAGTGCGTCGACACAGTCGTCGACGTAGAGGAAGTCGCGCTTGATCGAGCCATCGCCGAAGATCTTGATCGTCTGGTCGTCGATCGCGAGCCGGACGAACCAGTTCGCCACCCCGTACTGCGAATGACGCATCTGTGCACGCGGACCGTAGATGTTCGTCAGCCGGAGGTTGACGCAGCGAATGCCGAACTGCTCGTGATACACCTGCATGGTCTTTTCGGCGGTGAGCTGGGAGATCTCGTATATGCCCTTCGGGTTCGTGGCGGCCTCCTCGGACACCGGCAACCGCGACGCCGGCCCGTACTGGCCGCGCGTCCCGGCCCGCACGATGACGACGTCTCGTTTGTGCGCCTTGCAGGCCTCGAGGAGAATCGCGCTTCCCTTGATGTTGATGTCGATGTCGTCGAAGGGATCGACCAGCATGCTTCGCAAATGACTCACTTGCGAAGCCAGGTGGAACACATAGTCCTTGTCCCGCACGAGATAGTTCATCCCGTGGCGATCGCGGATGTCCGAGATGTTCAAGGTCACGCGGTCCGCGATCGGCGCGATGTTGAAGAGGTTGCCCCCGTATTCGGGGATCATCGCGTCGAGCAGGGTGACCCGCGCGCCGAGCTCCACGAGCCGGATGGCGAGCGTGCTGCCGATGAAGCCGAGTCCCCCGGTGACGAGGACGTTCGCACCGTCGAGGTCGCGTGCCGTCATGCGCGTCGCTGCCGCAGGGGCGGGTGCCGAACCATGAGGGCGCCGGACCTTACCGGGAGCGCTCCGCGGTTGTCCAGCGCCGCCGTGGCTTCCCCGACGTGATGATCGCCGCACAGTTCCTGGACATCTCGCCCCGGATCGTACAGGGCGCGACGATCGCGGTGGGGATCTGCGCAATCGCTCTGCTCGTCCGCGCGCTCTGGATCCACCCGCGACCGGCCTGGGATGCCATGACCCCCTTGCCACGCGGTCGCGAGCTCGCCCTCCTCGGCGTCATCCTCGCGGGGGCGGCGGCGATGCGACTCGCGTGGTGGCGGAGCGGCGTGACGGCCCCCTTCTGGTTCTCGGAGACCGAGCCGCTCCATTTCGCGAAGCTGCTTCAGCTCGGCACCACGTGGAGCGTCTGGCGGCAGTCGTGGCAGAACTTCCAGGTCGGCTGGCTGCACGACTCGCCTCTCACCCTGCCCGTCGCGCTGGCATTCCAGTGGCTCCTCGGGCCGTCCTTCCACCTGCCGATGGTGATCGGCGCTTTCTACGGGACGCTCGGCGTGCTGCTGGCGTGGGCGGTTGGCCGCGCGATGCATTCCCCGGCGGTCGGGCTCCTGTTCGCGGCCTTCCTCGCCGCTTCCCCCCTCCAGCTCGTCTGGTCGCGGCTCGGGGGGCTCTACATCGCGTGCGTGCCACAGCTGCTGCTCACCATCTGGCTCGGATGGCAGGCGGGCCATCGACGTTCGCTCTTCATCGCGCTCCTCGCCGGCATCGTCGCGTTCTCGAGCCTCTACTACTATTTCGCCGCGCGCGTCGGGATCCCGCTCGGGATGATCGCCCTCGTCTTCGGCGCCCGGGCCCGTGGGGTGTCTTGGAAGCGCCTCGCGATGCTCGCGAGTCTCTGGGCGCTCGCCTTCGGCGTGGCGTACTGGTGGATCGCGCTGTCGCACGGCGCGACGTTCGCCACCAGCGTGTGGCCGAGGTACGGCGGCTACGTCGGCAACAAGGGCGAGCGGACCCTCAGCGATCTCGTCACGCGCAATACGCAGGAGGTCACTCAGCAGCTTCGCCGTGCCTACCAGCAGTACTTCCTCTGGGACCGGGCCTTCGGGGAACCACGGCTCCGCTGGTTCGACTGGAGCGCGCGCTCGGGCGGGCTCGCCTTGATGCCGACCGCCCTCCTCGGGCTCGTCGGCCTGCTCGTCACCCTCCTGCGCCCCGGGCGCGCGTGGCTCTGGCTCGCCGTCGCTGCCGCGGGAATCATCATCCCCTCGCTGAGCGTCTCCTCCGCGCGGCGCTTTCTCGTCCTGGACGTGGCGTGGGCGGCGCTCGCCGCGAGCGGACTGCTCGCACTCGCGCGCTCGCGCCTCGGCCGCGCGCTGTCCCCGACGACGGTGCGGTGGACCGTCGCGACGGTGCCGGTGCTGGTCGCGGCGTGGTCGTTCGGCACGGTTGTGGCGCTCAACGTGACTCTCGCCCGGCGCGTCACCCCCCTCCCGTTCGGAGAGTCGGGTTTCGGCGATGGGCTCGCCTGCCGCCGTTGCTTCGAGGCGGGGAGGGAGTGGCAGCGTGAGATCGCCGACGGTGCGTTCATCATCCTCGGCGACACCGATCTCGAGCGCGAGAACCGGACGAGCCCGGGCGGCCTGCCGCTGTACGGCAAGCTCGCGGCGCTGAGCGCCGGGCGTCCGGACCAGTTCGTCGATCTCTACGCGGCCATGGAGGACTTCGACATCGAGCCGCCGTCCGCCGGGATCCTGTACGACCGGAGCCGAACGACGTTCGACGCATGGATCGCGGGCCGCATCGAGAACGCACGGCCGGGGCGAATACTCTGGCACTTCGAGCGGCCCACGCAGTGGGAGCGGTGGCTCGCCGATCGCCTCGCCGCGGCGGGCGGCACCCTCCGCACGTTCGACACGCCCCTCGCCGCGACGCCGGCGATCGAGGTCGAGACGCCGTGGACGGAGCGACAGCCTGCCTTTGCCGTGCTGCGGGAGCTCGCCGCGCCAGCCGTCGCGCCTCCGGCCCCCTGCTTCGATCTCCGCAGAGTCGCCACGACCCGCATCGAATCCTTCCCGCTGGCGCTCGCGTCCGCCCCGGACAGCAAGGACGGTGCGCGCCCGGACTGGGCGATCGGGAGCTGGTACTCGCTGTGGTTTCGCGAGCACACGGTGGCCTTCACGGCGCCCGCGGGGCTCGCGGTCGAGCGCGACAGCACGAACGAGAAGGCGGTGCGCGTCCACTGCCTCGGCCGCCGAGGCGAGTACGCGATCTATGACGGGCCGCCCGGTGCGAGTCGGCCGGCACCCGGTGTCCCGGTGGCCGGGCTGCTGGGGCTGGACTGTGCCGCACGCGTCGGAGCGAACTGGTGGACGGTCGATGCAACGACCGGCAAGCTCTCGACGACCGACCGGGAGGCCAAGTGGTTGCCCGCCGGCGCGTGGGCCGGGATCACCCGCGCTCCCGGCGGCGACGTCGTCCTCGCCTCCGCCGACCAGTCGCTGGTCGTGCTCGACGTCGCCCGCCAGACCGAGCGCCAGCGTTTTCCAGCGCTCGTCGGACCTTCGCGTCGGGTGACGACCGGCGAGTGTACGCCCGTCCTCGCGGGCGACGGCTGGTACGCGACGTTCAACAACGTCCTGTCGACTCTGAGCTTCTACGACGCCGCCGGGCGCCCGCTGGGAACCGCCGCGCTCGACCGCGCGGTCGGCCTCCCGGGGAATGCGATCGTGTCCGTCGCGGCCGCCGGGGACCGGATCGGGGTCGCCCATCCCGGATCGGTGGACACGCTCGCGGTCGAGATCCGGCCCGGCTGCACGACGCCGGACACGCCGCCAGGGTAGGCGGTCCAGCAGACTGGGCGACGTGGTCGGGCGCCGGGGGTCCCCGAGCGCGGCTCGGGAGCCCCTGCGATCCGGACTCGCATGCCGCGGCCTCGGGTCGAGGCGGCCGTGGAACTCGCCCGAGTCCGCGCTCGGGGACCCCCGGCGCCCTCTGTCCGTCCGCCCTTTTTCAGCAGCCCGCTACGCGGCGCGCCTGGCCGAGTGCGGGCGTTCGAAAACGAGGACGACGATGGCCGCCGCGCTGATGAGCGAGATCGTCTTGTCGACGATCTCGATCAGCATCTCCTGGACGAGGAGTGACGCCGGGAGATCCCCGAGCCCGGAGCGCAGCGCGTCGCGGAAGACGCGGGTGTTCGGGTCGTCGGAGATGCCGATCACGAAACGGAGAATCCCGGTCGCGAGACAGGCGTTCGCGAGCCCGGTGAGGACACCCGCCGCCACCAGGCGCGCCGGCCGCTCGATGTCGATCCACCGCGCGCGCCAGAAGACCCAGGACGAGCACGCGACCAGGACGCTGCTCGCCGCCCACGCCCACGCCTGCGCGCCCCAGACCGTCGCCGCCATGAGCGCGTTGTAGAGAATGCCGCCGGCGATGCCGACGCCGAGACCGCCGGCGATCACGCCTGCGGATGTCGCCCAGCTGTCGAGGAAGAAGGGCACGTGGAGGGCGCCGATGGCGAGCGCGGTCAGCCAGTCCGCGAGCGCCACGGCAATCGCGAGCGCGACCCTTCGCGTCGTGGTCACGTCCCCCGTCTGGAGGCGTGCAGGCCGACGAGGCGCCCGATGAGCACGGCGACGAAGATGACGCCCACCATGGCCTCGACGATCGCGAGCGAGCGCGCGATCGGACCGACGGGCGACATGTCGCCGTAGCCGACCGTCATGAGCGTGATGAAGCTGAAGTACATGAAATCCCCCGGCACGAGCTGGCCGCTCGTCCCGCGGATCGATCCGGGACGCACGAGCTCGAGGAGCCCGTAGGCCATGCCCCACACGAAGCCGAGCAGGATGTAGACGCTCACCGCGCCGTACAGCTCGTCGGCGCTGACCTCCTCGGTTCGCAGCACGTAGTTGAGGATCAGGAGAAGCGTGTACACGTAGAAGACGATCGAGGTCACCAGGGCGACGCCGCGCACGCCGGGCGTGTTCTGGAAGAGGAACGCCCAGCGCGCGGCGAGCGCCGGCATCGCGAGGAGAAGCGCCGTGGCGAGGCGGCGCCGCTCCCGGCTCGCGGCGTACGCGCCGGAGAGCCCGATCGCGGTCGAGACGATGACGAGCACGGCGCGCCCGACGAGCCCCTCGTCGAGCACCGGGAAGAGGAGCAGCAGGAGGACGAGCGAGGCGAGCAGCGCGCGCAGCCCGCCCCGCATCGTCGCGGGCACCCGTACGCTCATGACCGCGGCCTGCCTAACGCCTATCGCCCCGAAAACTCAAACGCTTCGACCCGCGAAGCGGGGGGAACAGCGCCAGTGCGTTGTCCCAGTCGGTCACAACGTCGCGCCGAGTCGTCGAAGACCCGACTCGTTCCCGACCCCGACGTCTCCGAGTTGACGAACCGCCCGTTCGCCAGCGGGAAGTCGCTCCCGAAAAGGATTTGGCCCGCGCGAAGGAACTGACGGAGCGCACCCTTTCGGGATGTGCCGCCGCATCTCGGGGACCACCTCTCCCATTCCGAGGCGGCACGCGAGGTCAGCCACGGCGCCGCCGGCCTGGGACACGAATAGCGGATCGACGAATGGCGCTCGAAAGCCCCGCTGTAGCGGAGGTTCGCGTCCGGTTCGCGCTTCACCCGACGGAGAAAGGCGGCCTTCCAGACGAGGAGAACATGGGTAACCGTGCTCGAGAAGACCATGTTTTCACGCTTGACTAGGCCCCATGGAAACGTGCTAGCACGCGAACATGCGTAGTTGCTCACCTGCCTTGGCAACTGCGTGGTCCTGTCACCTTCGCGCGCGAGACTGAGACCGCGGGCGGAGCTGTAAACAAGGGGAGACAACAATGAGGTCGAATCGTTCGGTAGGAATCGTGACAGCGTTGCTTCTGTTAGGCACGAGCTGTGCGATGCGTGTCAGTGGTGTGGTACGCGACGCCACCACGGGGGTTCCGATCGGCGGAGCGGTACTCACGGCCAACGACGGGAGAAGTCGCTTGGTAACGACCGACCCGGCCGGTCGGTACGGCGTGAAGACGACTTGGAAGGACACTACGCTCACGGTCAGTGCCCCCGGGTACCAAACAAAGACGGTACGCGTAGCCGGGAATACGCGCTACCCTATTGTCTTCGTCGACCTCCAACGTAACTCCCCAACCGCAGCCGAGACAGTATCGACCATTCCGACTGAGCAGGGCCGAGGAACGCCTCGCGGTCGCGAGGACGGGGAGGGAGCGGCGGCTGTCAAGCTCAAGGAGCTTCAAGACCTACACGACCGTGGATTGATTTCGGACGACGAGTACAAGCGAACACGCAGCCGTGTAGTCGGAGAGCTCTAAGGCTGCTCTAGGGCCAATGCCGGTCAGTTAAGCGTAACCGACCGGGTTCTGGATCTTTTTTTCGACCGGTAGTACTTGGTCTCCCCCACAGGAGGTGGGGGCGATGGGGTTGGGGGAGGCCATTCTCGC
>JACXTT010009672.1_pt1 | contig 13134 bp, 10 predicted proteins | sample 9270951 | NCBI WGS metagenome assembly JACXTT01 (sample SAMN15532306, study PRJNA645909) | rock metagenome | isolation source: weathered quartz diorite | place: Puerto Rico | collected 2017-06-21
GAGCGGGCGCTGCGGCGGGGCCATCCCGGAGGCCGCCAGGATCTCCGAGACGTCGCGCACGCGTGACGCCGTTTGCGCGGCCGCGGCGGCCTGCCGCTCGTCGCCGCCGAGCAGGTGGCCGTACTCGCGGAGCGTGGCGCCGCACCCGGCGGCGTTCGTGGCGATCAGGTCGGCGCCGGAGCCGAGGAACGCGTTGACGTTGCGGCGCGCGCGGCGCTCGGCTTGCGCGCGGTCGCCGAGATGCGCCGGGAGCGCGCCGCAGCACGTCTGTCCGCGCGGCACCAAGACGCGGTAGCCGGCCTTCGCGAGCAGCCGCGCGCTTCGCTGGTTCACGCGCGGGAAGAGTGCGGCCGACACGCACCCGGTGAGCAACGCCACGGTGCCGCGCACGGCCCCTTCGGGCTCGACCACCGGAGGCAGGTGCTCGGCGCTCTCGACGGAGGGCAGCATGGCCGCGAGCCGCCGCAGGCGTACCGGCGCCCAGCCCGCGGTCGCGAGGCGCGGTACGCCGAGCGCGGACGCCACGCGCACGAGCGGCCCCAACAGGTCGATGGAACCGCTCTCCGGCAGGAGCCGCGCGAGCAGGCGCCGGAACGCGCGCTGCAGCTCGGGACGATCCCCGCGGCGCTCCACGAAGGCGCGAGCGCCTTCGATCAGCGAACCGTACGGGACGCCGGACGGGCAGGCCGTCTCGCAGGCGCGGCAGCCGAGGCAGAGATCGAGGTGCCGGACGACGCTCTCGCCGAGCGAGGTTCGTCCCTCCTCGATCGCCTTCATCAAGTAGATGCGGCCGCGCGGCGAGTCCGCCTCGCGGCCGGTCTCGAGGTAAGTCGGACAGGCCGTGAGGCAGAGCCCGCAGTGGACGCAGGACAGGAAGCGATCGAGCGGCGCGATGCGCGGGCCCGCGGCGGCCGCTCGCGAGGATTCGTCTAGCTCTGCCAAGCTCCCTGCGCTTCCTCCCAGCCGATCACGGCGATCGGCGTGCCGTCGGGCCGGATGAAGTTCAACGGCCCGAGGAACGTCATGTAGAACTCGCTCGCGACCGGGAAGTAGGTCTTGTCGTGGCGCGCGTTCGCGGACTCGTAACCGTAGCCGGGCGCGACGGCGGTGTCGCCGCCGGCGTCGTTGCCGCCGCGCACGTCCATGCGTCCCTTCGTCAGGAAATACTCGCCGGGACCGATGTGGATGTGCGACGCGAACGAGGAGCCCGCGGGGCAGTCGAAGATCGCCGTCCACGCGCCGAGCTCCGGTGAGACGTGGAGCAGCTTCCAGCGGATGCCGCCCTTCGAGAACGCGTCGGGGAACGGCTTCCACGCGACCGCGTCCATTTGAACGTATTCTTCCTTGACCTTCGCTTTCATCGGCACCTCCTGCGGGTTGCGGAAGCGTGACCTCGGTCGAGTAGCACAGTCAGATGCGGCCGACGAATCGGCCGGGACTGAAGCGGCGGCGTGGATCGAACGCCTGCTTCACCCCGCGCGTGAGATCGGCGACGGGCGAGGAGCCCCAGACGTCGGTCGTGGCCTTCCACTCGCGCGGCGCCTGCTCGATCACGAGGTAGCCACCCCCCGGACGCGCCTCGTCGCGCAAGCGCTCGACGACCGATGCGATCTCGTCGCGGCGCGCAGCCTCGAGGCGCAGGCGGGCCACGCCGATGCCGGCATGCGCGGACGCCGCGAGCGACTCGCCGAACGGGCGCAGCGCTCCGAGCGCGCCCTCGAGCCACGGACCGAGTCGATCGCGGCGGATCCCCGCGCGGATCACGAGCGACGTCGGAGCGGCGGCCTGGAGATCGGCGTGGCGCCTGCGGATCTCGTTCGGGTCGTAGCTCGACGCACCCGCCAGCGACTGCGCGGCCGCGATCCCCTCGACTCCGCGGCTCGCGGCTTCGACGTCCGCCTTGGTCCCGGCGACGCCGACGACGAGCTCCGACGTTCCGTCGTCGGCGACGAGCAACTCGACCAACTCCGGCTCGAACACGGAATCCGCGACACCCGAGGCGACGCGGAGGAGGGCCCCGCGATCTTCGGACGCGAAGCGCAGCAGCTTTCGCGCGCGCGGACGGGGCGCGAGCTTGAACGTCGCCTCGACGACGAGCGCGAGCGACCCGAACGAACCGACGAGCAGCTTCTGGAGGTCGTAGCCCGCGACGTTCTTGACGACGTGGCCGCCGCTCTTGACGAGCGTGCCGTCGGCGAGCAGCGCGCGCACGCCGAGCAGCCACCCGCGGGGCCAACCGTGCCGCTGGCGGAAGGGCCCGGTCGGCTGCGCGGCGATCAGGCCGCCGATCGTGGTCGCCTCCGGACTCGCGGGATCGAGCGGCAGCCATTGGCCCGACGGGCGGAGCGCCTCGTCGATCGCCGCGAGCGTGGCGCCCGCCTCGACCGTCAGCGTGAGGTCCGCGCTCGCGTGCTCGACGATGCGCGCGAGGCGCTCGGTGGTGAGCAGCAGGTCGCAGCGCTCCGGAGGAAATCCCTGATCGAGCCGGCGGCCGAGACCCGCCGGCACCACCGCGAGATCGTACTCGTTCGCGATCGCCAGCACCGCGCTCGCCTGCTCCACCGTCGACGGCATCGCGACCCACGAGGGCTCGAGGCCGTCGACGGCGAAGCGGCGCTGATCTCCTTCGTCGCCGAGCCCGTCCGCGCCGAGCACTTCCAACAACCGGCGCGAGATCGCGAGGAAGTCGCGCGGTGGCGTCACAGCGCCGCCCGCCGCGCCGGCGCCGTGACCTCGACGCCGGCCGACTCGGCGGGAAAGATCTTGTGCGGGTTGCAGCGAAGCTCGGGATCGAACACGCGCCGCACTCGCCGCATGAGGTCGAGGTCGGCTTCGGAGAAGAGCAGCGGCATGAGGTGCATCTTCTCGACGCCGATTCCGTGCTCGCCCGTGAGGCTGCCACCGAGCGCGACGCAGGCTTCGAGGATCTTTCGTCCGGCCGCGAGCACGCGCCCGACCTGGCGGCGGTCGCGCTCGTCGTAGAGCAGGATGGGATGGATGTTGCCGTCGCCCGCGTGGAACACGTTGGCGATGCGCAGTCCGTTCTCCTCGCCGATCGCGCGGATGATGCGGAGGATCTCGGGCACCTTCGTGCGCGGCACCACGCCGTCCTGGGTGCAGTAGTTCGGCGCGAGCCGTCCGACGGCACCGAACGCGCGCTTGCGGCTCTTCCAGAGCAGCGCGCGCTCGCTCTCGTCGCGCGCCACGCGGATCTCGCGCGCGCCGTGCGCGCGGCAGACCGCGAGGATCGTTTCGGTCACGCCGTCGAAGCCGGCTTCGATGCCGTCGATCTCGATGATCAGCACGGCCTCCGCGTCGGTCGGGAAGCCGAACCGGTACGCCGTCTCGACCGCCTCGACCATCAGGCCGTCCATCAGCTCGAGCGCCGCCGGCACCACGCCGCCCGCGATGATGCCCGACACCGCGGCGCTGGCGTCGTCGATGCGATCGAACACCGCGAGCATCGTGCGTACGCCCTGCGGCAACGGCATCAACCGCAGCGTCGCCTCGGTGACGAGCCCGAACGTACCCTCGGCGCCGATCGTGACGCCGCGGAGGTCGTAGCCGGGACCGTCGTCGGCCACGCCGCCGAGCTCGACGATTCGGCCGTCCGCGCGCACCAGCTCGACCGAGAGGACGTGATTGGTCGTCACTCCGTACTTGAGCGTATGCGGCCCGCCCGAGTTCTCGGCGACGTTGCCGCCGATCGTGCAGGCGGATTGGCTCGAGGGATCGGGCGCGTAGTAGAGCCCGAGCGGCGCGACGCGCGTGGTCACGTCGCGATTGACCACGCCCGCCTGGACGCGCGCGGTCCGGTTCTCGACGTCGACCGAGAGGATCCGGTTCATGCGCGAGAGACCGATCATCACCGGAGCCTCGACCGGCAGACAGCCGCCCGAGAGCCCCGTGCCGGCACCGCGCGGCACGAAGCGCACGTCCGCGCGGTGGAGCGCGGTCACGATGGCGGCGACCTCGGCCGTGGACGCGGGCAGTACGACCAGCTCCGGGCGTGCACGCTCGAGCGTGAAGCCGTCGCACTCGTAGACCATGCGGTCCTCGGGTCGACGGATCATCGCCTCGCTCCCGACGATGCGGGTCAGTTCTTCGACGAGCGTGCTCGGAATCGCCACCGCGATGATTGCTCCGCCGGCGACTCCTAGCATAATAGGTCGCGCTGTGGAGCGCTCGACACGCCGCGCTCCCACGCACGTCGAGCGAAACCGATCTTGCGAATGAGGACGTGCCGATGACGAACGTTTCGTTTCCCCTGCCGCAGCGCCTGCTCCTCGGGCCGGGCCCGAGCGACGCCCATCCGCGCGTCCTCCACGCGCTGTCCCGGCCGCTCGTGGGTCATCTCGATCCGACGTTCCTCGGCCTCATGGACGAGGTGAAGCGCCTGCTCCGCGACACGTTCCGCACCAAGAACGAGCTCACCTTCGCGGTCTCCGGAACCGGCAGCGCGGGGATGGAGACCTGCCTCGTGAACCTGCTCGAGGAGGGCGACGAAGCCGTCGTGCTGCAAAACGGCGAATTCGGCCGGCGCATGGCCGACATCGTCGGCCGCTGCGGCGCGCGCGCGGTCGTGCAGGAGGTCGAGTGGGGCCGCGCCGTCGAGCGCGCCGATCTCGAGAAGGCGCTCGCACGGGCGACGCGCCCGAAGCTCGTGGCGATCGTGCACGCCGAGACCAGCACCGGCGCGCTCTCGCCCGTCGAAGAGCTCGCCCCGCTGGTGCGCGAGGCCGGTGCTCTGCTCGTGCTCGACACCGTGACGTCGCTCGGCGGCTGTCCCGTCGAGGTCGACGGCTGGGGCGTCGACGCCTGCTACAGCGGCACGCAGAAGTGCTTGTCGTGTCCGCCGGGCCTCGCGCCGGTCACGTTCGGCCCCCGCGCGCTGGAGGCGATCCGCGCGAGACGCAGCAAGGTCCAGAGCTGGTACCTCGACGTCTCGATGATCGAGAAGTACTGGGGCGCCGAGCGCGTCTACCACCACACCGCGCCGATCTCGATGAACTACGCGCTGTTCGAGGCGCTGCGCGTGGTCGCGGAGGAAGGTCTCGAGGCCCGCTTCGCGCGCCACCGCGCGAACCACCGCGCGCTCGCGGCCGGGCTGGAGGCGCTCGGCTTTCGCTTCGTCGTGGCACCCGAGCGGCGCCTCTGGATGTTGAACAGCGTCTTCCTCCCGGAGCTCGCCGCCGGGAACGACGAGGCCAAGCTCCGCCGGCGCCTGCTCGACGAGTTCTCGATCGAGGTCGGCGGAGGGCTCGGCGCGTTCAAGGGGAAGATCTGGCGGATCGGGCTGATGGGCGAGTCGAGCCGCAAGGAGAACGTGCTGCGGCTGCTCTCGGCGCTCGAGAAGATGCTGCCCGACGCGGGCGTCGCGGTCCGCGCCGGAGCGGCGACGGCGGCTGCCGAGGCCGTCGCCTGACTCGGGGCGCGAAGCACTCTTCGATCGGCGCGGCGCTCGTCGGGCTGTTCGCGCTCGCCGGCTGTCAGAGCGCAACGCCGCCCGCGGTGCCGACGCCGAGCCCGCCGCCGCTCGTAGCTCCGACCCCGGCTCCCACGCCGACCGTCACGCCGACACCCGCCGATCTCGTCGCGGTGGAGGTCCCGGAGCTCGCCGACGACCTTCCGCGCGAGAGCCTCGTCGCCGCGATCGATCGCGATCTCCGTGCCGGAGCCGCGCTCGGGACCCAGGACTGTCCCGCCGAGACGCTCGCGGGCGAGCTCCGAGCGCTCCGCGACGTACTGACCTCGAACCCCGCGGACGACCTCGCCGCGTACTTGCACACGCGCTTCACGTTCCGGCGCTCGACCGGCCGGCCCGACGGCGCGCTCGTCACGGGCTACTTCGAGCCCGTGGTCGAAGGCCGGATGCGACGCGACGCGACGTTCCGCTTCGCGCTCTACCGCCGACCTCCCGACTTGATCGAGGCGCGGCTCGGCGATTTCGCCCCGAAATGGGCCGGCACCTCGATCTTCGGCCGCGTCGTCGACGGTAAGCTCGCACCCTACTACTCGCGCGCCGAGATCGACGGCGAGCGCGTGCTCGACGGGCGCCGACTCGAGCTCGCGTGGCTCGCGGATCCGGTCGATCGCTTCTTCCTTCACGTCCAGGGCTCCGGGGTGATCCGTTACGCCAACGGATCGACGATGCGGGTCGGCTACGCGGGCTCGAACGGCCGGCCTTACACGAGCATCGGCAAGCTGCTCACCGCCTCCGGCGCGCTCGGCGGCGAGCCCGCGACGAGCCCGGCGATCCAGGCCTACCTGCGCGCGCACCCGCAGGAGCGCGACGGCGTGCTCGCGCAGAACGAGCGCTACGTGTTCTTCCGCGAGACGCCCGACGGGCCGGTCGGCAAGCTCGGCGTCACGCTCACCGCGGGACGATCGATCGCCGTCGATCCTTCGCTCTATCCGCTCGGCGGCCTCGCCTACCTCGAGACGTCGGTCCCGGTCCCGGGAGAAGACGGAAAGCCCGCCGGGCGGCGGGCGGTCCGGCGGCTCGTGCTCCCGCAGGATGCCGGCGCGGCGATCACCGGCCCGGGACGCGTGGATCTGTTCGTCGGCTCCGGTGACGCAGCGGGTCGCGAAGCTGGCCTGATGAGCGAGCGCGGCGCGCTCTATCTGCTCGTTCCGAAGACCTGCCGCTGAGATTCTCGCGCAACGGGGGCTCGGCTCGCGGGTTTTCAGGTCTGCCAACGGAGGTACGACCATGACCTGGAAGAACGCGATCCTGGCCGGCGCTCTCGCCATGGGGCTCTCGCTGTCGTTCGTCCCGAGCGCGAGCGCGGATCCGTGGTGGAAGGACAACCATCACAAGCACTGGAAGCATCAGCATCACGGCGACGGCTGGTACCGCCGGCACGACGATGACTGGTACCGTCGGCGAAACGACGACTGGCGCGCGCGCGAGGCGCGACGGCGCGCCGAGTGGCAAGCCTGGCAGCGGCGGCACGACGACGCCTGGGCGCGTCGCGACCGCTGGGAGCGTGATCACGCCTACGACCGCGGCTGGTACTCCTCGGGCCGCGACTACGGCTACCGCACCTACCCGCGTTACTGGGCGTGGCGCTGACCTAGCCTCATCGAGCTGCCCTCGGGGCGGCGCTCCGCACGGAGCGTCGCCCCTCCCTCCTCACTTCGCCGGCGGCAGGTCGAGCGCGGGATTCCGCGCGAAGAAGTTGACGGGCCGGATCTCGAACTCGTGCCACGAGGTCGGCAGCACCGGCCAATCCTCGGCGCGCACCACGTGATGGAAGCCGAGCGTGTACCAGAGCACGATGTCGCGTGCGTCGATGCGTCGATCGTTCTTCGTCCAGCGCGGTAGGCCGTCGCCGCCTTTCGCCTGGTTCGGATAGTCGCCGGCCGCCCAGCGCTCGTCCGCGGCGTACGGCGTGACCCAGAGCGTATTCTTGGTGAATCCGGCACGCTGCGCCGGCGCGTCGTCCGGATCGAGCAGCGACATCGCGTTGTGTCCGGGCCGGAGCTCGAACCCGACGGGATAGCCGCCCGGCCCACGGAGCTTCGGGTTCACCACCCGCCAAGTCGTCGGCGGCGACATCTTCATGTGCAGCTCGGCGGCCTTCTCGTGATCGAGCGTCTTCGACTCGACGACCCACAGGCTCTTCCGCGGCCCGTCCTTCGTCTTCTGCGCGACGAGCTCGTCCTCGACGAAGCTGTTCTCGGTTCCGTCGACGTCGAAGTCGAGCCGGTAGGAGAAGAAGTGATCGTGGTTCACGGCGACGGTCTGCTCGGCGACGAAGCGGCCGTACGCGTCCGCAACCTCCGCACCCTTGTCCGTCGCGTTGCGGGCCTTCACGGCCTTGACCTCGTCGATGCCCGTCGCGCCGACGGCGACCTTGATCGTGCCGTCTTGGCGGAACACCCAATCGAAGACGTAATCGTAGTTGCCGACGGTCGCGACCAGCCGCGCGACGAGCTCGCGCGCGGGACGGCTTTCGGTTGCGTCGCGCACGAACTCGTAGTGGCGCCAGGCCACGTCGCCGGCCTCGCGCTCGAACACGCAGGCGATGCGCGGGCGCTCGACCGGGGCCCCGTGGTCGTCGGCGATCGCGTCGCCGAAGAACGTCGCGCCGCGCGGGCAATCGGCACCCGGCACGAGCGTGCTCGCGAGCTTGCCGACTCCGTACTCGCCCATGTCCATGTAGGTGCGGAAGTACCAGCCGGCCGCGGGATCCATGTAGGGCACGAACAGCTCCGCGACGTTGCCCTCGTAGAGGACGGAGCGCGTGCGATCACCGTCTTCGTACGCGACCTGCGAGATCACCAGGCCCGCGCGCGGATCGGTGCGCAGATGGAAGCGCCAGTTCTGCCAGCGCACGCGGTGTCCGAGCACGGTGTAGCCCGGCTTCGGCGTCTCGGCGCCGGGCAGGGGATCACGAAGCTTGCCGACCGAACCGGCATCGTAGTCCGCGGGCGCGCTCGGCACCGGGACGATCCCTTCGTCGATCACCTCGAGGACCTTCTTCTCGTTCAGGTCGACGATCGCGAGCAGCCCTTCGATCGGACGGCCCCAGTAGTTCTTCGCCTTGCCGGTATCGTAACAAGGCACGCGGAGCAGCCGCTTTCCCTCCTCCGCGGCGACGCCGTAGTAGCCGGCGGACAACGGCATGCACGCGATCGCCGCCACGTCGTCGTAGCCGCGCTTCTTCATCGCCTGCTTCCACTGCGGGTCGGCCTTCACGACGTCGGCGATGCCGAGGAACTCCTCCATGAGGATGCTCGGCTGCACGCCCGGAACTTCCTTCCACGACAACACGCTCTTCGCGGCGACGTCGACGAGGGCCTCGTAGGTGTGCACGCCTTCCTTCACCACCACCGACGCGCGGCGCGAGAAGCTCTTGCCCGAGGACCACGCCAGCACCTCGGACTTCTCGGGCTCGGCGAGCGAGACGAATGGGAAGCGGCTCTCGGCGTTGGTTTTCCCATCCGCGGCGAGCGCCCCGATCACGGCCTGGATCTCGACCGCGCTCAGCGGATCGAGCGGGTTCAGCGGCTTCGCGGTCTCCGCCGGAGGCTTCGGCGGCTCCGGGTGCGGCACGACCGCCTCGATCCTCAAGCGATGCGCGCATCCGACGAGCAGCGACAGCAACGACAACGACGCCCACGCGGCGACTCTCATACCCCGCCTCCGTCTGCGTCGGGTTTCTAGCGTCACCGCGGGACGAGGTACAGTTCCGGCGGGCATCGCACGCTTCAGCGCGCCGTGTTCGTCTGCAGATCGAACGGCCCGTCGAACGCGTCGAAGGCCTGGCTCGAGCTGAACGAGATCTCGGGCCCGTGGTGGCCGGATCCGCCGTCGGTGATCGGCACCGCGACGTCGATCCGGAACAGCGCCTCGCTCGAGCTTCGCGGAGCGTCGAACCGCAGCCCGACGCCGGCGCTCGAGGCCATGCGATCGAGCTGCACGCCCTGGTGGCGCGCCCACACGTACCCGGCGTCGAAGAACGTGACGGCACCGAGCGAGACCAGATGGAAGAGGTCGTTCACGAAGAACATCCGGTCCTCGACGTTGAAGACGAATCGCTTCTCGCCGACGAACTGGCGGACGTCGAACCCGCGGAGACCGTTCGAGGTGCCGAGGATGAGCTGCGTGTCGCGGTCGAGGTGATGCGCCCAATCGCCCTTCGCGTGGACGACGAGCGTGTTGTCGAAGACGAACGGCAGCCGCCAATAGACGATGCCCTCGAGCTCGGCGACCGCGTTGCGCAGATCGCCGTCGCGGTGACGCCCGCTGCCGTAGAAGTACAGGAACGCCTTGCGGCCCGGTCCCATGTCGAAGCCCTGACGATCGGAGATCGTGAAGATCGGCTCGTCGCGGAGCGCGTCGAGCCCGCGTGACGAATAGCCGATCTCGGCGTCGAAGACGTTGCCGAGGTTCAGGTCCTCGATGCGATCGAACAGGTTCAGGTGCGACTCGCGGACGTAGTTCACCTCTTCGCGGTGGATCCACAGGCCGGGCGCGCTTTCGCGGCGATCGAACGGCAGCAGAGTCGGATCGGTCGTCCTCGTGAGGTGGCGGAAGGAAGCCTCACGCCGCTGGTAGGACAGTCCCGCGCGCCAGATCACGGATGGGTCGTCGGAGATCAGGTGGCCGGCGCGCGCGACGAAGGTTTCCTGCTTGCGGCGAAAGCGCGCGATCTCGTCGCCGAAGTGCGAGAACACGCGGTTCTCCTCGCGCCGGCTGGAGAGCGCGGCGCCGCCGCCCCACGGCGTGCCCAGCGCGTAGAACGGGTACTGGACCGAGCCCTCGGCGACGCGGCCGTCGCTGGTGTCTTGATACGTGCCGATGGCGAGCCAGCGTGTACCGAGGATGCGCGGATCGGTGTACTCGAAGAGCGACGAGTCGCGGTCGATGCCCGAACGATAGAGCAGCCGGAAGCGCTTGCCGTAGCCGAGGAGGTTCGTCTCGACGATACCGAGCGAGCTTCGGTTCGAGCCACCGCCGACCGAGATCGAGGCGCGCGGCTGCGTCGTCCACGTGTCCTGCGTGCGGACGACGACGTCGACCTCCCCGCCCGGCGCGGGCTCCGTGGTGACGTGCACCTCGCGGATGTAGGGCTGCGCGCGCAGATTCCGCTCCGACTCCTCGAGCAGCGCCGGATCGGCGAGATCGCCCTCCTTCACGAGCATCTCGCGGCGGATCACTTCCTCCTTGGTGTCGATGTGGAGGAAGTTCGCGATCCCGAACAGGAACGTCATGTCCGGGAGCAGCGGAAGATCGAGGTGCTCGTCGGGTCGGAACAGCGGCTCGTTGCGGATGATGACCGAGCGGATGCGCGGCAGCTCCTCCGCCTCGGCGGCGCCCGCGAGCGTGCCCAGCACGAGCAACGCCCCGGTCGCGAGAGCACGCCAGCTCACGGTGCGGCGGCTTCGTCGCGGAGCGCCATGGGAGCGATGAGCTACCAGCCCGCCGGTGGGCGCTCAACCCGTGCTCCGCGGAGGACGGCGGGCGCATTGCTTCGACCGGCGCGCGGACGCTACTCTACCGCGTCGGTCGATCTCATGACGCTCGCGAATCCCAGCCGTCGCTTCGTGTCGGCGAACGGCCACCGGCTTCGCGTGCACGACTTCGGGGGCTTCGGGCCCCCGGCGGTGCTGCATCACGGCACGGGGTTTCACGGCATGGTGTGGGCGCCGATCGCCGCCGAGCTCGCGCGTCGCTACCGGGTGTTCACGGTCGACGCGCGCGGTCACGGGGATAGCGAGCGGCCCGCCGACGGATTCCACTGGGACGGCTTCGTCGGCGATCTGGTGGCGGTGATCCGCGAGGTCGCGCAGGGGCCGGTGCTCGGCGTCGGGCACTCGCTCGGAGCCACGACCACCACGCTCACCGCGTCACGCCATCCGGACCTGTTCTCCGCAGTCGTGCTGATCGATCCGATCCTGTTCCCGCGCGAGGGCCGGCCGCTCGGCGGAAGCCCACCACCGATCGCCGCGCAGACGCGCAAGCGCCGCGACAGCTGGACGAGCCGCGACGAAGTCTTCCGCAACTACCGTGGACGCGGCGTCTTCACGCGGTGGACGGACGACGTGCTCCGGCTGTACGTCGACCATGGATTCGCCGATCGCGAAGACGGAGTTCGTCTGAAGTGCGCTCCGGGTTCCGAAGCGGACGTGTTCTCGATGGACCGGAACTTCGATTGCTGGGAGGCGTTCGCGAAAATCCCGGTGCCGGCGCTGATGATGCGCGGCGACGACAGCGATCTCTTCCTGCCGAGCGACGCCGCGCGCGCCGTCGAATGCCTTCCGCACGGCCGCGAGCGTACGATTCCCGGCACCACGCACACGCTACCGATGGAAGACCCTCGGGCCGTCGCGGCGGCCATCCTCGAGTTCACGGATTCGATCGTCCCGATCGCGACGCGCGGACTCGCCCACGTCGCGCTGAACGTGGTCGCGCTCGACGAGACCGTGCGCTTCTACCGCGAAGTCTTCGGCATGCGCGTCGTCTGGCAGCCCGACCCGGACAACGTCTACCTCTCGAGCGGGCGCGACAACCTGGCGCTCCACCGCGCGAGCGCTCCGCGCGCCGAGCAGGGCTCGCCGCTCGACCACCTCGGCTTCTTCGTCGAGGCGCCGGAGCGCGTGTTCGCGCTCGCCGAGACGCTCCGCGCGCGCGGCGTGCCGATCGCTCGCGAGCCGCGCCATCACCGTGACGGCAGCTCGTCCGTCTACGTCGTCGACCCGGACGGCAACGTGGTGCAGATCCTCTACGAGCCGAACGTGCTGCGCGCATGAGCGTCGAGGCCACCCCGCTTCGCCGCACGCTCGCCTGGGGCGTGCATCTCTACACCGCGCTCGGAGCGGTCATCGCACTTCAGGCGATCGTCGCCACCGTGAACGGCGACGTGCGTGCCGCGTTCTTGTGGATGGCCGCGGCACTCGCCATCGACTCTTCCGACGGCGTCCTCGCCCGCGCCGTCCGCGTGAAGGAGGTCGTCCCGACGTACGACGGCGCGAAGCTCGACGACATCGTCGATTACCTGAACTACGTGGTCGTCCCGATGTTCTTCGCCGTGCAGACGAAGCTCATCCCCCCCGACTCCGCAGGCCTCGTGGCCGCGCTCCCGCTACTCGCGAGCGCCTACGGCTTCTGCACCAGCGCCGCGAAGACCACGGACTTCTTCTTCACCGGCTTCCCTTCCTACTGGAACATCGCCGTCTTCTACATGTGGGCCCTCGGCACCACGCCCGCGCTCAACGCCGTCGTCTTGATCGCCCTCGCGATCCTCGTCTTCGTCCCGATCGGCTACGTCTACCCCACGCGCCAACCCTTCCTCCGCCCCCTGACCATCACCCTCGGGGTGCTCTGGGCCCTCCTCCTGACCATCGCACTGATCCACCTCCCCGCCCCTTCCCCCACCCTCCTCCGCCTCTCCTTCCTCTTCCCCGCGTACTACTTCGTGCTGTCCGGCTATCTCCACTTGAACCGAGGCGCGTCTTCGTGATGCGCTGCCTCGAGTGCGGCGCGGTAGAGTAGCCCCGCCCCGTGCGCGGATCGCGTGATCGGGGGCCATCTCGCCACGTGCTCGGCCGACGGGATCCTCAGCGTACAGGAAGTACGCTTCCGGTCCCGTCGTCCTCCGCGCGTGTCGATCTGACCCCCGCTGA
>JACXTT010009673.1_pt1 | contig 13133 bp, 11 predicted proteins | sample 9270951 | NCBI WGS metagenome assembly JACXTT01 (sample SAMN15532306, study PRJNA645909) | rock metagenome | isolation source: weathered quartz diorite | place: Puerto Rico | collected 2017-06-21
AAAAAAAAACCGCTCGCGGAGGCTCCATGGTGTGGCGGGTAATGAGTGAGAGGAACTCCACAGCCCACACAAACGCCCAAAGCGCGGGGCATCAGAAATCCTCTGTGGGCACCACCAACTCCTCCGTGCAGAGCATCGCGCGGGGCACCCAAGTGGTGAACACCAACGTCGGCGATGCCCTCAAGGTGTTCGACCAGGCCCAAGCCGCGGCCGTCCAGGGAACCGGCGCGGTGGACGGCGCCGTCGGAGGCATGCAGGCCATCAACGAAAACTCCAAACAGATCGGCAACATCCTCAACGTCATCACCGAAATCGCCAACCAGACCAACCTGCTCTCCCTCAACGCCGCCATCGAGGCGGCCAAGGCCGGAGAGCACGGCAAAGGCTTCGCCGTGGTCGCCGAGGAAGTGCGCAAGCTGGCCGAGCGCAGCGCCAACGCCGCCAAGGAGATCACCCAACTTATCGCCACCAGCGACAAGAACATCGGCGATGGCACCCGCATGGTGAACACCGCCGGTCAGGTGCTCAAGACCATCCAGGAAGGCATCTCCGCCTCCGCCGAGCGCCTCAAGGCCATCGGCGACCAGAGCCGCACGCAAAGCCAGGAGAGCGGCGCCGTCGTGGAAGCCATGAACAATCTCTCCGGCATCGCGGAGCAGAACGCCGCGGCCATGGAAGAGATGGCCGCCACCATCAAGGAGACCACCCGCACCGTGGACGAGCTGAGCCACCTTGCGGAGCAGCTCAGCGCCCTGGTAGCGCGATTCAAGGTCTAAACATCAAGGGAGCCCCTTCATGATGATGCTTTCCCGGCGATTCCTCACACTCGTGGCACTCGGAACCATGCCATTGGCGGCACAGCAGGTCTCCGATGCCGAGAAAGAATTGGAAGCCCTGCTCAATACGCCTATTCAAGGGGCCTCGAAGCGCGAGCAGCGCCTCATCGACAGCCCACAGGCCATCGAGGTGCTGACCGGCGACGAGATCCGGGCCATGGGCGTGTACCGCATCGGCGATGCGCTCAAGCTCATGACCTCCGTCGACATCCTCGAGCTGGATAACCACGTCACCAACATCACCCTCCGCGGCGCCATGCAGCAGGGGCAGCCGCGCACGGTGCAGATCCTCATCGATGGCGTGCCTCTCTACAACGCCGTCATTGCTGCCGTCGACATCGACAACATCCCCCTTCCCATTGATCAAATCGAGAAGGTGGAAGTGGTGCGCGGCCCCTCATCAAGCCTCTACGGCGCCAACGCCGTGGTCGGTGTCATAGCCATTACCACCCGCCACGCCAAAGAAGGTATCCATGGCAGCGCACGAGCTTCTCGAGCCGATAAATCGACGTCTCGCGGCGCCGGAGTCATAGAGCTTGGTGAAGGCGGGATCAGTCTCACCGCTGGTTTCCAAGGAGCATCTCTAGGCGCGAGTGACCAGTTGACCAAGGCATTGGATACCCAACTTCCGGTCACCTTGAACCGCAATGCTTCGCATCAAAGGAGCTCTTTCGGAAGAGCTGACTGGAAATACAGCGACAAAGGATCCGTTTGGCTCAGTGCCGGGGAGTCCTACAAATACCTCGGGACCAGCAGTACAGCCCCGAGCCCCTACCAGATGTTCACTTCACGGATCACCAGCGCCGGGTGGGGATCCCAGTGGATGGAGAATCTGCGTACGGAGGTGCGATGGAGCCAGCTCAATGACCAGGACGCCCTCCGAGGCAGTGCGCTCTACGCGAGCATCTTCAATGACCCTGCGCTCGCGGGGGAATACACCTGGATGAACCTCCGCTCAGAGCTCCTCGAACTTCAGATGAACTGGGACATCACCAAAGCACTGCACCTCGTCAGTGGTGCGGACCGCCGCACGTACAGCGCGGAAAAATCATCGATCCTCGGTTTCCCCAATGCGTTTCAGGAAAGCGCTTCGGGCGGTTTCGTCAATCTGGACTGGAACGCCACGGAGACGCTGAACTTCAGCGCCGGGGCCCGCGCCGAAAACGAGAGCATCGGAGGATCTCGCACCAGCCCGCGATTCGCGATCCTTTGGAATCCGACCAAGGCAAGCAGCCTTCGCGCAGGCTACTACAGCGCAACACGCAGCCCCCAGATTCTGGAAAGCAGAGTGAATTTCCAGAATTTCTTCACTCCTCCGATCCCTCCCCTCCCGCCGGGTTCAGTGGGAGTCATCCGCGTCATCGCGAACTCAGCCTTAGAGCCCGAAAAAGTGACGAGTACCGAGCTCGGGTATCGCCACACCTTTGGCGCCTTTAGCCTGGATGCCACCGTGTTCGAGATGAAGTTCACCAAGCTCATCGCCCAGCTTCAGCTCAGCCAGCAGGTTATCCCTGGCCTGCCCACCCGCCTCATCGTGACGGATCAATACCAAAATACGGGGGACTCCAAAGATCGCGGGATCGAGCTCGCCGGCACTTGGCGCGCCTCTAGCCACGTCAATCTCGGCGCCAATGCGACATTGCTGGACTACAAATTGGAATCGACGAACACCACGCCCTCCTACACTCCCCGCTTCAAGGCGAACGCCTGGGCGAAGGTGGTCTACGGCACCTTCAGCGGCCATCTCTCCTTCCAACATGTTGGGAAGGTGGATATGGAAGTGTTGCCTGTGGCCGGGCCCGCTTCGGCTCCTGTCGAGCGGACGGAAATCAATCAGGCCAACGTGAACGTCGCTTGGGAGTTCTTCCCTGGAGCCTCCGTGACGCTCTACTCCAGAAATGCTCTCAAGGAGTTCACCGACCAAGGCGGCGGCGGCCCGACGCGGATCGCTTATCTGCAGGCTGCCCGACGCGAATCTGGCCTCACGCTCAGCTACCGCTTCTAACCCGGAGGAATCATGCGCCTCAATCTCGCTCCCATCGTCTTCATCACCGCCCTCTCTCTCAATGCGGGTGAAGTGCCCCCTGAAATCGCCGCGCGGTTCGTGAAGATCATCAGCAGCGGCAAGGTCGCCTGCAAGGACGGCGCGATGGCAGCCGCCCTAGGCGGCGCGGGCTGCACCGTAGATGCCGGATCGAAATTCGCCTGGGGGGCCAGTGAAGGCGAGGTCAAGGCCCTCGCCGCAGGCGGCAAGTGCGTCATCACCAACCACGTGGAGTGGCTCGCCTCGGGCGGCACCGTCGCCATCGTGGAAGAGGGCGGCAAACCGCAGATGTACATCCACAGCGGCAACCTGCAGGCTTCGGGAGCCTCGCTTCCAGAAGCGGTGCTGAAGGTCAGCAAGAAGCACTAAGGCGCACGAGATCTCACCCAGGGCCTCGAAGGGCTCTGGGTGAGGTGCGTGGTGCCGGCGGTCGGACTCGAACCGACACTAGGTCGCCCTAAACAGATTTTGAGTCTGTCGCGTCTGCCATTTCGCCACGCCGGCCGAACGCACAGTTTAGCGCAGGTCGGCTCAGACGAAAACCTCCGAACTCAGAGGGCCGTAAGGGGGATCCGGCGCCCCGCGCCAAAGGCCTTGGGGCTGACCTTGAGGGCGAAGGGCAGCTGCCGCCGCTTGAACTCTGTGGCGCGGAGCAGGCGGAGCACACGGGGAAGGGCCGCGCGGGCGCCTTCCAGGTCCGGCCCCTCCAGGAGGAGCGCCAGATCCTCATCAAGGGATTCTTCAGGTCGGCTCGCCTCCAGATGGGCGCCCAACAGCGCATCCAGCTGGCGATAGGGGAGCAGGCTGGCCTCGTCCGTTTGCCCAGGCCGCAATTCCGCCGTCGGAGGACGATCCAATACCCCGCGAGGAATGGCCGGCCCCAAGGATCGCGCCAGATCGAAGACCCGGGCTTTCAGGCAATCTCCAAGGATTCCGAAGGCCCCGATGCCATCGCCGTACAACGTGAAATAGCCCGTCGCCGCTTCGCTTTTGTTGCCCGTGTTGAGCACCGCCACCCGGGAACTGCCCAGGCGTTCATGCACGGTAGGCTCCGTGGTGAGTGCCATCAACAACAACCCACGGCTGCGGCTTTGAAGGTTTTCATCCGTGAGCGAAAAGCTGCGATCGGGGAAGAGGCCCTCAAGTGAGGCAACCGCTCCGGCGAAGGGTAGATCCGCATTGGCGCTGAGGAAGTGGATGCCCAGATGATCGGCCTCCTCCTTCGCCAGAGCCAAACTCTCCGCGCTGCTATGGCGGGTGGGAAGGGCCACGCCCAGCACGCGCTCGGGGCCGAGCGCCTCCGCTGCAATGGCGGCCACCACCGCGCTATCGATACCTCCGGAGAGACCCACCACCATGGCTTCGAGCCCCTGCTTGGCTGCATTCTGCTGCAGGCCCACACGCAGGGCGCGGCGCAACCATACAGCCTCCTCAGGCTCCTGCCACCCGCCGCCCCTCGTATCGGTCTCCACGAAACAGATGCCCTCCTCGAAGGGTGCTAGGCCTTGCCAGCCTCCGTCTGGCTGGACCAACCCCGTACCACCATCGAAGAGCAGCCAGCTTTCCGCGCCCGCGCGGCCCGCATAGGCGATGGGCACGCCATGTTTGCCGGAGAGCCCGCGCAGTAGACGCATGCGCTGCACATGCTTGCTTTCCACGGCCCACGCCGGGCGCCGGCCCGTCGGATGCCAGGAGCCCAGATGCCCAGGGCTGGCAGACGCATTGATGATGAGCGTCGCCCCTGCGCGGGCCAGATCACCAATGGGATCCACGCCGTAATGGAGCGGCGCGTGTGTGAAGTCGTCGTCAGTCCACATGTCTTCGCAGATGCTGAGCCCTACCTTCCAACCGCGGTGCTCCACCAGCGGTACGGCGTCGGGGCTGGGTTCGAACCACCGGTGTTCGTCGAACACGTCATAGCTGGGCAGTACCCGCTTGCGCGCCACTTGCCGCACGCCACCCTTTTCGCACCACCACACTTCATTCCAAAGCCGGCCTGAAGGCGCGGGACTGCAGGTCCCGATGAGCAGAGGCACATCTCCCGTAAGGCCTGCAAGCCTATGGCTCTCCGCCAATACCCGTCTGCGAAGCTCTGGCTCCCAAAGGCGATCCTTGGCCAGATATCCCACCACCGCGAGCTCGGGAGCCACCACCAAATCTGCGCCACCGTGCACCGCTTCAGCGTAGGCCGCTTCCAGTTCCCGGCCATTCCCTTCAGGGTCCGCCAGACGGGCATTGAGCTGGAGCAGAGCAAGGCGCATGAAAAAACGCTATCAGCTCAGCGAAGTAGCGTGTCCAAGGAACTGCGGCAGGAACCTCTGCCCCTCCAAAAAAACGCGACACAGGCCAGAGCAGCATGGATTTGATCTAATGCCCGTTCCATCTGGGCCCGAAATCGTAGGTACGCCCCTGTTTGCCCTGCTTCATCATGCCCAACCCCACTCCGCCCATCTCCGAACACCACGCACGGGCCCGCCATGTGCGTGGGCCCGGGGTTCCTCTCCTTCGAGCCACTTGGCGAGCCACCCTTCCGGAAGAGGCATGGAACGCGCTGAGATGGGAGGTCGACGAGCCAACGCGGGCCTTCCTCGACGCACCTCCCGATGCGGATACTTGGGTCTCTCTCGATCTTCTCGCCCAGGCCGCCGAAGCCTATCGCCGCGCAGCAGCCATGGGACTCAGCCGCCTTCAAGGCTCGCTCACCGCGAATGAGTTCGCCGATCACGCCCATACGGATTACACCTCCCCCGAGGAGCTGCTGGACGCGATGCCCTCCATTTGGCGCCACTACTACGATGGCGGCGTAGCTCAAGTGACTCAGCGGAGCGCGGGCAAAGCCGAGATTTCCATCTGGGTCATCCTGCCCTATGCACCCTGGCTGACCGACCTATTCCCAGCCTGGTTCCGCCAATCCTTCGAGGCCTGCGGCTGCCGCGAGGTGAACGTTCAATACTTCGCTCCGGATCCGGGCGACTACTGCCACCGCTACCGATTGCGTTGGATTTGAGGCGCTCGACTCACCAGCGGATGGACGCGAGGGTTCCCCCCTCCGTCCGTTTCACAAGCACCAGATCCGCGCCAAAGGCATTGACCCATTTCAGCGCCAAAGGAAGCCCCAGGCCCGTGCCATCGGGCCGGCTGCTTTCGAAGGGGCGCAGCATGCGGATGGCGGTGTCCTCATCCATGCCCGGGCCTTGGTCGAGGATCTCTATGAGACCCTCGTCAATGCGCACAAAGACCTCTCCACCAGCGGGGGTGGCCTGGCACGCGTTCTCGATCAGATTGACGAGGGCCTGATGCAGCAAGGCCGGGTCCGCGCTGGCGACCCCTTGACCCTCTGTCCGCAATCGGCGGCTTTGAGCCAAGGGTCGACGCGCCAACTCAGCCATCACGGCACCCACGGTCTCTTCCAATCGGAGCGATTGGAGACGTGGCTCCAAGGGCTTGGCCCACTGGAGAAAGCGCTGGACCACTTGCCCCAGCGCATCCGCCTCTTCCAACACTGCCTCGGCGGCGTCCGCGTGGCCGGCCCGCTCCAGCAGCTGACCGTGACCTCGGATCACCGCCAGGCCGTTTTTCAGTTGATGGGCCACGCCCGCGGTCATTTCCCCCAACTCTGCGAAACGCTCTCGCAATTGCAGGCGTCGTGCCTCCGCCTCCGCCGCGGTGATGTCCTCAAAGGTCAGCAGAGCGCCCACGGGATCCGGCGCGGCAATGCGCCGCACGCGCCACACCCTTCCTCCGGCCTCAAGCCGCTGCTCAGGGCCCGGGGCCAGCGCCAGCGCATCTCGAAGCCAGGGGTAAGGCTCCAGCACGAACTCCGCCGAAAGGCCCACCACGCCACGTGTGACGCCTAGCAGCGCCTGGCCTTCGGCGTTAATGGCCGCCACCCTGCCCTTCGCGTCGCGCCAGAGCAATCCAAAGGGCAAGGCATCTACGAGACGCTCATGAACCGTGCGCAGCTCCCCTAAGGAAGCCGCCAACTCGCCCCGCTCTTGGAGGCTCTTGGAGACGGCGCCCAATAGCAGCGCCTCAGGCTGAGCGGCCGGCCGGCGCAACCTCACCCAGCGGATCACGGCGACGAGGATGCCCCACCCCAGCAACAGCAGAGGGGTGGCGTAGAAGATCCAGTTGAGCCAAGGGCTCGATGCCGCAGGGTGCATGGCATAGGAGGCTATCACTTTGTCGCGGTTTCAGGGCCTGCTAGCGTGTCCCCATGGAACGCACCCCCATCTACGTCCTCAGCGGCGGTTCGGGCGAGACGGCCCACCGCATGGTGCAAGCGGCCCTCACCCAATTCCGCCACGGCGACGACGCCATGGTGCGGCGCTTCCAGAACGTCCGAACCATCGAGGACTTGGAGAACATCCTCACCATGGCCACAGAGAAGCGGGCCATCCTCGTGCACACCACCGTGAGCCACGAGCTGCGCAACCACTTGGCAGAGCGCTGCAAGGAGCTGCGCCTCACGCAGGTGGATCTCTTTTCCGAACTGCTCGACACCTTCGCGCTCTTCTTCCGCGAACAGCCTGAAGAGCGCCCGGGCCTCTTCCACGCTCTGGATGAAAAGTACTTCCGCCGCATCGAAGCCATCGAGTTCGCCCTGCGTTACGACGACGGCCAAGATCCCAACGGCATCCGGGAAGCGGAGATCGTCCTAGTGGGCGTGAGCCGCACCAGCAAGACGCCCCTCTCCATGTATCTGGCCATGGAGGGCTACAAAGTGATGAACGTCCCCTTGGTACCCGGAGTGTCCACCCCTCCGCAATTGGAGGAGATCCCTCAGGGACGCATCGTTGGCCTCACCATCCAGGCCGACCGTCTGCAGGAGATCCGCATCCACCGGCTCAAGCGCATGGGCGCGGTGGGGCATAGCGATGTCTACTCCGACCTCGCCCACATCCTCGCGGAGCTGGAGTACGCGGATGGCATCTTCAAGCAGCATCGCCGCTGGCCCGTCTTGGATGTCACCGGGCGCAGCATCGAGGAGACCGCGGGCCTGGTCCTTGATCGGGTCTACGGAAAGGAGCGTGGCGCATGATCACTTGCCGGTGGATCGAACATGGTTCTTCCGAATACGGAGAGGTTGTTCAACTCCGCCGCAAGGTGCTGCGCCTGCCCTTGGGGTTGGATTTTACGGAAGCGCAGTTGGCCGCCGAGATGGCGGATTACCACTTGGCGGCCTACGACGGCGAGACCCTCGTGGGCTGCCTCCTTCTCACAGACCGCGGAGACAGCGTGGTCCAAATGCGACAGGTGGCCGTGGAACCCAGTCGCCAAGGGCAAGGCATCGGTGCGCTGCTCGTGCAGGAGAGCGAGCAGAAGGCCCGATCCCTCAAATACGCCCGGATGATCCTCCACGCCCGGGATACCGCCGTGCCCTTTTACCTCAAGCTCGGTTACGCCGCCGTGGGCGATCCCTTCATCGAGGTGAACATCCCTCATCAGGGCATGGAGCGTACTTTGGTCTGAGGCTCAGTACTCGTTGGCCAAATCCGCCGCCCGGATCTGCTTTTCGAAGGGTGTGAACACGGGAGCGCCAGCCGTTTGCGCGATCCACTCGGCCACACGTATGCCATCTACCGCCGCAGACGTGATGCCGCCTGCGAAGCCCGCGCCTTCGCCGCAGGGGTAGACCCCTCCGTGCGTGAGGCTCTGCCCGTTGTCGCCGCGCAACAGCTGGATGGGGCTGCTGGTGCGGCTCTCGATGGCCAGCATTAGAGCCTGGTTGGAGGCGTAGCCGTGCAGTTTCTGATCGAAGACAGGCAGGGCCCCCGCCAACTGCTCGACGACGAAATCCGGAAGGCAGGTCCGCAGGTCCGCAGGCACCGCGAAGGGCTTAAAGCTCGTATTGGGCAGTCGGCCCGAGGCCTTCCCCTTCAGGAAGTCCTGCACGCTCATGGCCGGCGCGCCGTAGCTCTCCTTGGCTGCCTTGAAGGCGGCCTGTTCCCATTTTCGCTGGAAGTACATGCCCGCAAGCAGGTGATCACTTCCGAAATCCGACGTGCCTACCTTGGCCACGATGCCGCTGTTCGCGAAGCCTGAATCTCGCGCGGCATTGCTCATGCCGTTGACCACCACGCCGCCTTCCTCCGAGGTACACTGGATGACCTCGCCGCCGGGACACATGCAGAAGGAATAGGCGGCCCGGTTCAATCCGAAATTGCACACCAGCTTGTAGTCCGCAGGCGGCAGGTTGGGGTGGCCTTTGCTCGGGCCGTATTGAGCCTTATCGATGAGATCCTGGGGGTGTTCCAGGCGCACGCCGACGGCAAAGGGTTTCTGGCGCATGGCCACACCATGGCGATGGAGCATCTCGAAGGTGTCGCGGGCGCTGTGACCCGGGGCGAGCACCACCGCATCACAGGGGATCTCCTCGCCATCTCCCACCACCGCTGCCGTCACACGGCCAGAATCGTCGAAGCGAAGATCCACCAAGGGCGACTTCCACCGGTACTGGGCCCCTCGCTGCTCTGCATCCTTGCGCATGAGCACGGCGCATTTGCGGATGACATCCGTTCCCACGTGAGGCTTGGCGAGAAAGGCAATCCGGGGATGAGCGCCGAAGCGCACGAAGGTCTCGATGACGTAGCGGGTGGCTGGGTGCCCGATGCGGGTAGTGAGCTTGCCGTCGCTGAAGGTGCCCGCGCCCCCTTCGCCGAATTGCGCATTGGCATCGGGGCGGAGGCGTCCGTGCTGCCACAGCTCGTTGACGCCCTGCACGCGCTCTCCCATGGCCGGCCCACGCTCGAGCACGATGGGGTCGATGCCGTAATCCAACAGACGCAAGGCGCAGAACGTCCCCGCGGGCCCACTACCCACGATGACGACCCGGGGCTTCCTGTTCACCGATCCCACGGTGTAACTGGGGGCCAAGGGGGCTTCATCGATCTTGGCGCCCGGCGGCAGACCTTCTTTGGGAAGCTCTCGTTCTGTCTCGAAGCTGATCGCCGTCAGAAAACGGATGGCCCCCTTATGACGAGCATCCAGGCTGCGACGTTCCAACACCACGCTGGTGTATTCCTTCGGCGCACCGCCCAGGTTTCGGGCCAGCGCTTTCGAAAAATCGGCGTGCTCTTCCTCAAGGGCCAGGGGAAGGTTGGAAATCAGATAGCGCATCGGCTGCTCCGGCGAGTGGGTCCCGATGGGGACCAAGGCCTGAGTCATTGTAGGGCGGCTTTCCTTCGGGAGCCCTATGAATTGACGGCCCCCTCATCAAGCCAGTCGCCACGGGGTGGTCCGCCGGATTTAAGAGCTAAGTTCCCGCCTCGGTATGCCCCGCTATTGCAGTCCCGCACTTCCAACAGGAGGTGAACTGGGGCTCATGAACTTCAGCGCAGTGCGGACATTGCCAAGAGGCCGCATCCAAGGAGGAGGAGGCGCCGACGCTTTCATATCTCGCGATGATGGCTAAAGCCTCTTCTCGATGGCGATCGTCAAAAATCCATACCGAAGGGCGAATGCTGGGCACGAAGGCCGCGAACTTGATGGTGCCGAAGAGCGCTTCTCCCCGGACTTCGCCATGAATACCTTCGCTCCGCAAAAGGCCAAGCAGCAGGTGAGCCTCTGCGGGATTAGGAGCTTCAAACACTCGCAGCATCATCACCTCGCCCGCGACAGGATCTTACCCTGCCTCCCTCATTAATCGCAGGAATCTCAAACAAGCTGCACACCTTCACCATGCAGGCGAGGGCGTGCGCTTAAGCAAAGATCAGTGACCGATCACAACCGGAATGGAGACCACCACCGGTGGATTGACCAACACCGCCTGAGTGAGCACCCAGCTAACGTTCACAGGTACGTACCAGGGGTGCGGGGGGCCGGGGCCACCGGCGCTGACGATCGCGAGTTCGCGAAGGTCCAGCGTCTGATGCGCAGAGCGGGTAAGACGGGAGGGTGATCGCATGGATGCTCCATGAAAAGGGGTGGCTCCCGAAATGTCGGGAGTGCTGCAGCATTCCACTCCTGTTGCCGCTTTCATGAAGCCGTACTTTCCCGCCCCTGATCGGAACACTCAGATTAACGATCGCTGACCGGCCAAATCCTGCTTTCTGCATCGCCCACAGGACCGATCGATCTCCTCATGAGGGTGTTTCACCGCACCGAATCAGCGCCGACGAAGCCTTTCTTTCTCCAGATCCTCCGAATTTAGAAGCGGCTTGGAGCAGGTGCCTTTGCCGCATAGGAACGCTGCGGGCGCTTTCATAATGGGGAAACTCAATTCTGGATTAGAAGGTTCGCCGAGCGCGGGATCGTAGTGGAGGATGACCACTCCCGGCATCCACAGACGCTGGATTGCAGCGAGCAAATCTCCGGTGCGGGAGTCCGATAACGGCCCCGAGATCACGAGGTGCGGAGGATCCTCTTTCAGCTCCGCGAGCAGCAGCAACGCCTCTCCCAACCATCGCCCTTGGCCATCCAGACCCGCAATCGTGCAAAGCCTCTCCGCGATGCTTTTGGCGCGCCCCCGCCACATCTCTTCTCCCGTAAGGGCATGAAGGCGAATAAAGCCACGAGCCAGCAGGAGGTTGTCATCCACCGGGCGACGGTTGGCCACGGGCAGTGCCTCCGCGCCGCCGAAGCGGGCGAAGTAAAGGCCCTTCCCGTCGCTTAAGCGGGCTTGAATAAACTCTGCGAGGGACTGAGCGCGCTTCAAATACGCCGCATCCTGCGTCGATTCAAAGAGGGCCAGCAGCCCTTTCAACATGGCTGCCTGATCCTGCAGGAAAAACACTCCTGGCTGTCCTTCCCCATGAAGGTAGCCGCCATCTTCCTTCAGATGTGCCTCCGCGTAAGCTGCAGTGCGACGGGCATCCACGAGCACCTGTGGATCCTCCTGTACACCCGCAAGGCGCGCGAGTGCCGACATGAGCAGGCCCTGGACTTGGGCGTAACGCCGCGTGTCGGTACGCGGCAACCCTGCCCTCAGCCGGGCCTGGTCGCCGAGGGCATAGTAGTCCTTGCCCAAGAGACGAGGTTTGGCCGCGCCGTGTCCTCCCAAATCCGCGTCCACCGTCGCAGAGTAACCGCCATCCGGATGCTGAAAGAAACGACGCAGAAAGCGGAGCACCTTCGCAGCATCCCTTTTCCAATCCTCGTCGCCCGTGGCCCGGTAGGCCTCAGCGAGGTTCTCCAGATAGCCGGCCTGAAGGGTGGCCAACTTCTCGAAATGGACTTCATGCCAATCGGGGCCGGCGCTGTACTGGAAGATGCCGCCCCACACCGGGTCGGTAATGTGGCGCTGCTGGCTGAGGGTGTAGAGCGCACGAAAGCGCGCGGAACCATCTCCCTCCGAGGCTCGTCGAAAGAGCTCTTCCAGGTTCATGGCGATGGGGTACTTCTGCCTGCCCCATCCGCCGCGGTTGTCGTCAAAGTGGCCATCCACTTCCTTGCGTCCCCAAACCAAGGGATCGCCAGCCTCCGCAGCCAATGTGGAGGCTGGTTCCTCTTCCTTCCAAGGGCTGCGATCTCCCTCGGCGATGCGCTTCAGCACCGGGAGGAACTCCTCCTTGGGAATGTAGCCGCGGTGCCGCCAGAGCACCCTGCCATCGGGGGCGTAGAGGGTGGTGCCCGGCCATCCGATATCGCTGTAGAGTTCCTGTGCATCAGGATGCAGATCGATATCGGCCTTGATGGCCACAAAGCTCGCGTTCACGAGGCCGGCCACTTCAGGATCGCCGTAGGTTTTGGCCTCCATGACGTGGCACCAGTGGCACCAGGTGGCCTCGGCATCCACCAGCACGGGCTTGCCTTCGGCCTTCCCCTGAGCGAAGCTCGTCCCCGACCAAGGTCGCCAACGCACCTTTGGCGCCTGGGCCTGAAGGCCCATTGAAAGCAGGAGAAAAAGTACGACCCGTTGGTACATGGAGGTAGGATGCACCGACGCCGCAATGTGTTTGGGTTGTACGTTGAAATTGTTGATCGATGGTTCAACTTAGATCGAGGGAGATTGCCATGAGCGATGCCTTGAAGCGGGTGGTCATCGCAGGGGGCACCGGCCTAGTGGGCACGCACCTGGTGGAAGCCCTGCTGAAGGAGGACGCCGAAGTCGTTGTCCTCACCCGCCAGCCCGGGAATCTGGCCCTTCCTGATGGCGTTCGAGCGGTCTCCTGGGACACTCTGCCCGCGGCCCTTGAAGGGGCTGACGCCCTCATCAACCTCGCGGGAGAAGGCATCGCGGACAAACGCTGGAACGCCGCGCGAAAAGCTGCGCTCCTTCAAAGCCGGGTTGGAACCACGGATCTGCTCGTCGA
>JACXTT010009674.1_pt1 | contig 13133 bp, 12 predicted proteins | sample 9270951 | NCBI WGS metagenome assembly JACXTT01 (sample SAMN15532306, study PRJNA645909) | rock metagenome | isolation source: weathered quartz diorite | place: Puerto Rico | collected 2017-06-21
ACTCGACATCCGACCACTCTTGGATGACTTACTCGCTTAGCGCATGAATCCCGCCCAATGGAGCGATGTACGGGCTCTTACCTTCTGGCTGAACATAATCTGTAAGTTCGGCGATAGCCTATTCTGGGCTGGTGAGAGGCTCGGCTGTGAAGGTTGGGGACCAGGCACCGGACTTCGGACTGGAGTCCGAGCTAGGTAAAACTGTGACTCTGTCACAGTTCAGAGGTTCGAAGAATGTCGTGCTGTACTTCTATCCTAAGGACGAGACGATGGGGTGTACACGCGAGGCCTGCGGGTTCAGGGATCGTTACGAGTCATTTGCTGAGTTGGGCGCGGAGGTCTTGGGGGTAAGCTCTGACTCCGCGGATTCTCACAGAAGATTTGCTAGCCATCACCAGTTACCATTCACTCTCTTGAGTGATCCTAAGAAGACAGTCCGAAAGCTGTACGGGGTCCCGTCCAACATGGGCTTTGTTCCCGGTAGGGTAACATATGTTATCGACAAGAGCGGTGTGGTCCGTCACATTTTCAATTCTCAGATGCATCCAGAGGAGCACGTTAACGAGGTTCTGAAGATACTGCGAGGGATTGAGGCTCCGCTCGCCAACGAATGACTGCTAGGTCTTGGCCTGTCTTCGGAACTGACTCCACCAGTTAGAATTCGCTTCGGCATACTCGACGAAACGAGCTATAAGTTCCAAGGTCCCTGGACCAACGTAATGCTCTAGTCCCTCAGTATCATGCTGTGCTCTGGCCTCTTCAACACCGATCAATTGTAGGAATCGGACAAGAACCGCGTGTCGCTGTCCTAGAGTATGTGCCATTCTGTTGCCGCGCTCGGTGAGGACGATACCGCCATACTTTTCGTGGATTAGCAATTGTTCATCGCGAAGCCGGTCTAGCATGCCGGTGACTGTTGGCGCTTTGACATGCAGATGCGTGGCTATATCGACTGGCTTCGCGTATCCCTTTTCTCGAATGAGCTCATAGATTATCTCAACATAATCCTCCGTTCGAGGAGACTGTCCCTTGCGGGATGGTTTGTGTGCTGAAGCGAGCTTCGCAAGATGCGTCTCACCACCGCTGTTCCTGGGCATATTCACAAAGAGCTCGACGATTCCTCAGGGACTCTAATTAAAAACGATGCTTCATCGGGTGATAGAAGGACTAGTATCATTTGGTAAGGCACTTCCCTGTCTTCCGCGGCCCACGACAACTTCCACTTCGCCATTCAGGCCGTCAATAACTCTCCCTGCCTCTTCCTCTTTGGAGAATGAGAGAATGAAATTGCCATGGTTCGTCCTAGCTATCACACGGAGTGAGTCGAGCCATTCTAGCCTCCGCACTTTTAGTGGCGCCCAAGAATAATTTTCGTAATGCAAGTATGCCAGCATCAAGTAACCGTTTCGAAGTCTCAACCAAGCCTTGGAGGGCTTCCTAAGCCAGCAATTTTCAGGTCTTAGAGAGTTAGACCTGTCGATCATTAACAGGATCGCCCGCACGATGTATGGAGAAGAGGCAGTGATGAAGAGAAAGGGTATGGCCCCAGGTCCAAGCCGCAGTGCGAGAAAAACGAGCGCTAGGGGCCCAAGAATCATGGGGGCAAAGACGATAACAGTAATTTTCGGAATCATGTTCTGGACACCGACGGGGACTGCACCCTCAGGGGGAGGTAATTGATGAACTTCAGTTACGTCAGCAACTCCTAGGATTGCCGACAAAGCAGACTCTGCGTCTTCGTCTCGACTGAAACGGATCGTTCTGCGTCGTGGGACGTTCTTGTTGTAACCGGTAAGGTGAACGGTTTTCGAATCATACCTTCTAGAATGCCTAATCTGGAACTCTTCTTTCCATTCTGCTGTGGAGACATGAATGATTCTTCCATTAAGCTCAACTTTCGCTGGAAGCCAAATTGCACCACTCATTCCCCTAACGGATTCCCTGAGGTTGAAGAAAGAGCGTTTTGCCTCAACAGCGAACTCCGTGAGGGTCCCCAGAATAATGATGACTTCTCAAGCAAAAAAGACTATCGCACCGAGGCGACGCCGCTCGTTGTCAGTTAGAACAGTCTACCGGGAAGCAGCTTACAGGTGAATCTTCAGGCTGAAATTGTCGCGGAGTTTCCGTAGGAAGGGCTCGACTGGACCAGGCTCGAGACTGACGACGAGAACCTGGTTGTTGATGCGGAAGAAGACGAAATCCACTTTTTCATACTGAACGGTCATGTGACTTATGGGTCCGCATTGTTCTTCGAGCTGGGAGAGCGTGTCGAACACGAGGGGCGGGACGCTGCCCATGAACTTGCGATCGTAAGTCTCGGGGGTCAGACTGTGAACTGATGACCGCATTCTTGACTCAATCAGTTTGTGGTTCCGGTCGAGCACAGCGACGTATCTTACACGATTGTCGAGGGCGAAAAGGTCATCGGCCGGGTGGGCACTATGGCTACTCAAGGCGGGAGGGGCTGAACAAACCGAGACTAAAAGGCCTACTATTCAATCAGAACAAGAGGAAAAGTGTCCTCACGCCGGAGACTGCTTCGGGGTCTTTGCCCATATCTTCTTCTCGCTGATAGCAAATCTCGCTCCAAAGGTCAGGAGTATCGCAGCTATGTTGGCCCAGAACCATCTTCCGCTGAGGAGGTTAGTAATCACGAGGAGCAACGGTAGTCTGACTACCAAGTCGGCAGAAGAGACAGCTGTGAAGAGGGTGGCTTTTCGAAGGAGGCTTGCTCCTGTTCTGGATCGGAATACAAAAATCTCATTCAGTGCGAAGTTGGCGAGTATGGCTACTTGGCTGCTGAGGAACGCGTTGATTAGAAGAAGAGGTAGGCCGTAGATGTTGGTAAGCAACAGTAGGACGTACTGGTTTAGGAATATTCCGAGGCCGCCGACGAATCCGAACTTGACAAGAGTCCATGCGACTGAGCTGCCCTGTTTGGGTATCTGGCCGGAGGGATACATTCCGAACCCTGAGGAGAATCTCGCGTCCTTGAGAGCTGCCTTGTAGAACGCAGAGTTTGAGCTGTACCTTGCTGCCGCTACCTGCGAGAGTGGGTTATGCAGCCGGTCCTCAAGGGCCAACAGTACCAGAACTAACTAGATAGTGGTCCGCGCGAATATAACTGATACTCTAAACGTCGACCGACGGGCTTACGGTGGGAATGAAAAGGTCGTTCAGGATAGATTGGGATATTTTTCCGGGTTGCTAGATCTCAGGCCTCGAAGCAACCACGGGCATGACTGGCAACTGAGCACCTGGTGTTTTCATTTCCTCGAACTGTCTTCTTGCTTTTTCCATTTTTGGCCAGACGACCTCTCTGAAACCAGTTACGACGAACTCGTCAGGGCGGTATGGATCATTGATAACGCGGAGGGTGCTTAGGGCCCGGTCGAAGTTTACCGGTGCTGTTGTTAGGTAATAGCCAATGACCTCGTCGTTGTACCAGTCTCTGAAGCCGAGCTCTATCTTGTGCCATCCCCAGCGTTCGAGGGCGGGGCGTACCCATTTCTGGTGTTTGAAGAGCCGCATGAGCCAGTTGTGGGCTAGCCATTGCGGCAGGTTGAAACGCCACTGCTTGCCAAAGATCTCGAACTCCGGCCTGTTGATGTGTTCATAGGTTATCTTGTCCCCGTTCTTTTCGTCAATGTTGTATCGGACCTTGTCTCGCTCCAACTTCTCCTCGTCAGTCAGTAGTTGTGGTGTGTAGATTTCGTCTTTGATCGCCATGACTTTGGCGAGGTTGCGGACTACGCTCTTAGTGGCGGGGTACCCTCGTTCCGGCTTGTCGAGGGCATAGACAGCTAAGACCCGGTTAAGGTATTTCTTGGCATAGTCGAGATTTGCCCATTGGATGAGGTCGTAGGCTCGACGAGCGATGTGCTTGTTGGTCTCGTCGTCGAGGCCCATTTTGCTAACCGCTTCTTGGACCATTTTCCGGTATTCATTGGCGATTGGCTTGGCTGTCCACCATTTCCAGAATGAGTGTTCGAGGGTTTTCGCCTTGCGGTCTAGGAGAGTCTTGTAGTCCTCGGTGGACCCGTAGAGGCTGAGGATTCTTTCATCTGAGACCATGTTCTTGAGATTGAGAAGCTCCGGCTCAGAGGCCAGCTTTCGTCCCAGTCGCAACGCTTCCAGGTTGCGTGGTCCTTGGCTCCTGCTGACTGTTTCGAGTAGGGCATCGGTGAGGTTTTGCTCGGAAACTGGTATGAGTCCTAGTTGGAAAGCTGCGCCGAGCATTATGATGTTGACGTAGAGTCTGCTTCCGAAATAGAGTTCTGAAATGTCTCCGATGAGTCCGCCGAAGTATTCGTCGGAGTTCGTATGTTTCTTGATGTTATCCTCAACGTCAGTGGGATAGTTCATCATTCCAGCAAGCATTGGTATAGTGGGGATCTGAGTCGTGTTGACGATGGCTGTGGTTCGAGCCCGACTGGCATAGAGGAGGCTTCTCTCGGCCTCGAGCATGTCCATGCCCATCAACAGGTCGGCTTTGCCATTGGGGACGATTGTTGAGATCTTCGCGGGACCCTTCGAGTATAGAACGTGGGCCGATACGGCACCGTTGCGTATGGCCAGTCCTTTCTTGTCGTTGAACTTTACAGTGTAGCCCTGCTTGGTCCCAGCTCGGGCGAGGGTTGAGGAGAGTACTCCGACGCCCATTCCGCCTATTCCCGTGATGAAAATATTCCAGTTCTCGGCAAAGTCCCGTTTCTTGGCCCCAGGGATCTCGTTGAGCGTTATCAACCTGGCACGGGGCTTTGGCGGGTTCTTGCGAGTGACGATCACTTTCTCGAATGAGGGACAGGCCATTATCTTCGTGCAGTAAGTGTCCGAGACGCAAGTGGGCTGGTCTATGCCTATTTTTTCGCCGTAGTCGGTGTTGATGATTGTCAGTCCTGGGCAGCCGGTGTTCTTCGTGCATTCGCGGCAGTTCTCGCAGACTTCCTGTGAGATGTTGACGAAGGTTTCTTCTTTGATGAAGCCCTGTTCCTGGATTATCTTGTTCCTTTCTGCGCGTTTGCGCTTGTGGAATGTGATGCCGCATTCCTTGTCGGCGATGATTACCTTGACACCTTTGCGTTCGAAAGCCTTGTCCAACTCTTTCATGTAGTCTTCGCGGTTGGACGGGGGCATCTTCCGGACATAGAGAGTGTTCTTCCCCATGGCCCGGACGATCCTTTCGATGTCCTGCACCTCGGTCTTGTCACCCATGATGTTACGGCCAGACTCGGGTGTGGGCTGGTGACCGGTCATCGCTGTGTTCCGGTTCTCCAGGATAATGTAGAGAATGTCTTGGCCTTCCTTTATTGAGTTGGAAATGGCTGTGATGCCGCGCCAAAAGAATGTCGAATCGCCCATCAAAGCATACTGCTTGTTCGTAACGAACGGGTCCATTCCAGCACCAGCTGCACCGCCCAAGGCCATTGCGGTGAGATTGTACATCTCGCCAAATGGTGGGAGAAAGCTCATGGAGTAGCAGCCAATGTCGCCGTGGGCGAAAATGTCCTTGTTGGCTGGCTTGTCTCGGAGACTATGAACAGCACTAAGGGTTTCCCTGTGGGGGCATCCTGCGCAGAAACCCGGGGAGCGTGGCGGGACCAGCAGACCGTAGGCTACGATCTCGGCCAATAGGTCGAGTTCCTGGTTGATTCTGGCCTTGTCAATCTTCGCTGCAGGATCGCCGAGATCTAGTACTAACTTGCCAATCTTCTCAATTAGTATTGAAGGAGTTAGTCCGCTTTCTTCAGGGAAGCCGTCGGTTCCGTCGAAACTCTTTCCGTAGACGGCGGGGAGGCTTTTGAGCTCACCCTCCTGCTCTAACTCTTGCACTATCTTCTTAATCTGGTTCTCGATAATCGGACTCTTCTCTTCGACAACTACGATATGGTCAACGGTCCGCGCTAGGTCAGCCACGGTTGTTGGTTCCAGAGGGTAGGTAACTGCAGGCTTGAGGATTGGAAACTGTTCGTCGAGTCCTAATTCCCAAAGGGCTTGTTCAAGGTAGCTGTATGATATGCCGCTAGAGACGAATCCGATGCGGTGCTTTTTGCCATCGGAGTATAGCAGTCTGTTGAGCTTGTGTTCTCGAACGTAGTTGTATACCCGAGGATAACGGTCTCGGATGATCTCCTTCTCAAGGTCCCATGTGTTGGGTGGGATGCTGACCATTCGTTTGATGTCGACTTTGGAGGTGTCAATGGTTACAGGATTCTTGAAGCTGATTTCGGGAGGCTTGTTCTCATAGAGTTCTACATTTCCTCCGCCCTCGGCGAGATAAGTTGTGATAAGATAGCCAACGACAAGATTGCTCTCTATTGAGAGCTGAAGAGCTTCCCCAATGAAGTCCTTGACCTCCTGGGGATTGCTAGGCTCGATAATCGGCATCTTCAGGTGGACCATGAGCTGGCGGCTATCACCAGCTACCTGTGTGCTGGACGCGTGGGGATCATCCCCGCAAACAACCACGCTGCCGCCGCGTTTGCCCGTTAGGCCGTACTTGTCAGCGTAGTTGATGATGTTGATGGGGTCTGCTGCGACGTTTAGCCCGACGCTTTTCATTACGGCTACGCCGTTCACGCCGACTTCGAGAGCGCCGTTTAGGGCCGCTGCTCCTTGGGACTCGTCATTGGTCATTTCGCCCCAGAGACCGTTTTCGCGTAGAATGTCGGCGTTTTCTTCGATGATGGTGTATACTTCTGCTACGGGCGAGCCGGGGTAGCCGGCTAGTAGGCCGACCCTGTTTTCGAGTGATCCCTTGACGATTAGCTCGTTGCCGTTGAAGACATTTTTTCCGGACCCTTGGACGAACCGTTGGTCCGACATTTAACCGGGTCTCTCTAACCCGCAATATGACTTACGGTATAGATAAGGGCCCTGTTCATAATACTGGAAGAATGCAGTGAACCGCTACATTTGATTGTCATACCGGCCCTATAGCAGTACGGCTATGCAATGAACGGTTGAGAATTTGGACGGCCTTAGGATTCGGCATTGTATTTTTCCGTGAAACCTTGCGAGGTTTAAATCGGCATAATTCCATCCTTACAATATGCAAGACGACACTGGTTTGGCGACACCGGATATTGACAAGGCGAAAGCTGAGTCATTTGCTGGTTATGCTCTGGGTCTTATGAACGGTGGATTTCTCACTCTCATGATTAGCGTTGGTCATCGCACTCGACTGTTCGACTCGATGGCTACTCTCCATCCGTCGACGAGTCAGGAGATTGCCGAGAAGACTGGTTTGAAGGAACGGTATGTTCGAGAATGGCTTGGGTCTATGGTGACCGGTAAGATCGTCGAGTACGACGCTGAGACGAAGAAGTACCGGCTTCCCCCCGAGCATGCATCGTTCATAACTCGTAAGGCAGGCATTGACAACATGGCATCCTCCGCCCAGTTCTTGTCCATGATGGGAGAAGTCGAGGGACAGATAGTGGAATGTTTCCGAAAAGGAGGTGGAGTTCCGTATTCTGAGTATCCCCGGTTTGCGGGACTCATGCTTGCCCAGAGTTCCCAGGTCCATAACGCACGACTAGTGGATTCGATTCTGCCTCTTGTCGATGAATTGCCGGATCGCTTGAAGGAGGGAATCAGAGTTCTCGATGTGGGATGTGGCTCTGGACACGCGATTAATCTGATGGGCAAAGCGTTTCCGAATAGCAAGTTTGTAGGTTATGATTTTTCCAGACAGGGAATCGCTAAGGCGAAGGAAGAGGCGAGAAAGTTGAAACTATCCAACACTCGATTTGTTACCAAGGACGTCGCCACCATAGATGAGACCGGAAAGTATGATTTCATTACTGCCTTTGATTCCATTCATGACCAGGCAAAGCCGACGAAGGTTCTGAAGGCTATCTCAAGAGCTCTGAAACCTGATGGTGTCTTTCTAATGGTGGACGTGGCAGCCTCGAGTAATCTGCATGAGAACATGAACCATCCACTAGGCCCCATGCTATACACCATTTCCACTATGCACTGCATGACCGTCTCCCTCGCGTACAAGGGAGAGGGACTGGGTAACATGTGGGGCGAACAGCTAGCAAGACAGAAGCTTGCAGAAGCTGGATTCAAGAACATCGAGATCCAGAAAGTCCAAGGCGATATCATCAACAGCTACTACATAGCCAAGAAAAACTGAAACCAGAATTCTTGGCCCATCAGGTTTTGTTACGAGCCGAGCTGGACAAGCTTGAGCCTTGTGACACGGAAATGGCTAGGTCGTTTTTCCATGGACCTCGATCAAGCTAGACGACTTGTTGAGAAGTGTTTTCCTGACGTCAGAATCAAGCACTCGAGACAGATACTGGGCGGTTGGGAAAACTTCGTCCTGGAGGTAAACCACGACCTCGTCTTCCGTTTTCCGATCAATAATGAGACGGAACAACGGCTCAGGACAGAGATAGAACTTCTTTCGAGAATCAGCAAACTATTGCCTGTACGCGTTCCCGAATACAAATACGTCTGGAGAGGTAACACGGAACATCGATACTGGTTTGGAGGCTATCACAAGATTGACGGTGTACCTCTAAGGCGCATCCCGGTCGGAAGGGACCGCCGAACTCTCGTTAAAGAGATCTCTCGTTTCCTACAGCAGCTCCACTCGATCTCGCTCAAGGGGCATATTCCTCACCATCTGCCTGCTTATTCAGCTAGAACATGGTCCGGAAGACTCCAATACCAGTACAGGAACATTCGCAAAATCGTCCTCCCGACGCTGTCGCCTAGACTTCGAGACTACTCTGAAACTTTCTGGAAAGGTTTGCTCGACAGTTTTGCCCGTGAAGAGTTCAAGCCCACATTAACGCATGCGGACTTGAGTGTGGAAAACATTCTCGTCTCGCCCCAAAATCGGAGGCTGAACGGAATTCTCGACTGGGGATACGCGCAGATAGGCGACCCTGCACTGGACTTCTCCCACCTAATGATCGATAGGCCTCGTCTGGGAAATGAGATTCTCAAACTCTACCCGGCCGAGGACCAGGGATTCCAAAGACGTGCCCAATGGTACGCAGAGTCAGAGGCGTACTACGACATTATGTGGGGAATTGAAAACTATTGGAAAAAGGCGGTGGACAAGGGAATGAGCCGGCTACGCAAGACTATGAGACTCCTGGTTTAGCGGTCTGCAAATGTAGGAAATCACCCAAAGTCCAACTTTGCCGGAAGTAGTCCTCTTCGCCCCAGGTTCCTCTCTTCTTCTTCCATATTTTCCGCCTCAGAAGATATAGAACAATACCGAGCCCGACAATTCCCCCTAGAACATAATAGAGGACGAGCGGCGTGCCGGGTGACGCGTTCGCGAACTGAAGGGTTACAAGGCTTTGCTGGTCTTGGCCTGCCGTAACGGTCGCAGAATTCTGAATGCTTGAGTAGCCGCTTGCGTCAACCCGGTACGAATAGGTGCCTGCCGGCAGCCCCGTAAACGTCACTGTCCCATTGATGTCTGTTACGAGGGGACCGGGTAACGATGCCCCATTTTGTCCAGGGAGAAGGGTTACGGTCGCGCCCTGCACTGGCTTAGCTACTCCTGAAACTACGACTGTAAGGTTTCCGGTCTGCCCAGCACCAGAAGCGACCCATACTGAGGGAAGAACCTGATCTAGTCTAGTCTTCGTCAAACCTTGCAGAAAGGTCAACGCGATAAGTAGGATGATGATAGTCACAATTTCGAGTAGCCTAGGTTCATGCTGAGATTGTCGCGTCATTTTGCTCATACGGGTTGGTTCTCCTCATAAGAGGATAGCGATGAAACGCGACTTCTCCCGGTTCTGAATCTTCTCAGTAGCCCTGTCTAGGAGGAGCAGTTGAAGAAGGATCGGCGAATTACGTCAGTATGGTATTGGAGGTGTGGGCGTCGTAGTTGGCGCCGCACTTCGTCTCGATCTGTAGCCCTGCCAAAGTAGTGCCGCGGATACTACTCCTGCTACAAGTCCTACCAGTCCGACAGTCATCCAGGACATGGGGGAGATGGGGTTGAGGCCGGGTGTCTGTTGGCTACTGTTAAGGTTCAGGCTGGTCGATGAGAGTTGGACGGTGAGGGTCACAGTTGCGGAAATTGTCCGAGTTACCCTAACGTCTACGGGGCCAGATCCTACATAGACAGTTGACGGGTTTACGCTGCGTGTCGAGATGCTAATTGTGTCATTATTCTTCAGAAGAAGGTCGGTGCTCTTGTCAAAACTCCACTGGAAACCGAGTTCTGCGTTCGCTGTCGACGCAGAAGCAGGTCCGAGAGGGGTGTTAACGTTTGGAATGTTCAAATTGAAGGTCTGTGATAATTTGCTCGTCACTATCCATGCCTGCCTCGTCCCAACACTGCCCCCGAGGTCCAGACTCTGGCCGCTCGTAACGCTGCTCCATCCTTCAAGAATTTGAACTGGGCTACCATTAGAGAGGGGCCCATTGACCCACCATTGAGTGTAGCTGGGCTCTGTATCTGTAGCCGTCGAGAATACTTGGGGCGCGAAACCGTAGGAGTCGTATCGGAAAATCCCCGAAAGGGCCGGTGAGGTGAGAATTGTCATGACGAGTCCACTGGCGGTTCCGGGCGACTCTACACGGGTCGACAAGTTCACTGATTGCTCATAGCTGCCGGATTCTGTAATTGGAGTGAACGTTAGGATGGCTATAGGCGAGACGCTTCCTGCAATGTTGTGCGACACGAGTAAGTTGGCCTGACTGGTGCTCAATCCTTCAACAGTCCAGCCGATGGTCCCGGTCAGCCCGATGTTTATTGATGTTGGAGGCGGGATGACGGGTGGTGTCGGGCTGACTACCGTCACAGTACCTCTCAGCCCCAAAGCCTTGGGATACAATGGATCGTAGAAGTAGAAAGTCCCTACTTGGTCGAAAAGCAGGCCGGCATCCTGACCACGAGATAGTGGCCCTAGCACCCCTTGTAGCGGGCCTTGGCTTCGGGACAGATTTTCCTGTACCTCATGAGTTAGAATGCCCTCATTGATCCAGTACAACCAGGTTCCAGAAGGGATAGTAATGTCACTAGGGACGAACTGGCAATCAATGCTTGTCGAGTTTAGCGGACCACATTGTCCACTGTCATTGATCTGAACATAGCTGCTCTGAGGGGATCCAGCGCCATTGCATGCTTGCTGCGTGTAAAGAACAGGGCTGGTGGAGCAGGCTTGGTAGATCGAGACGTTTCCGCTGATGGTATAGGAGGCGGTTGAGCCTAGGCTCAGACTGGGTGCCGCATAAACGGGAACTATTGATAGAGATAGGAATATGCTAAGGGATAATGTGAGAAGGATTCTGTTTAGCAAGCTTGAACCCCTGGTAATCGATAATTACGAATGAATAAAACCTTTCGGAAACATCTTACCAACGAACTAGAGAGCCGTCCCAAAAACAGGGTCTTCATCTCACTCTGACAAGTGTCTTAACCAATCTGCCCTAGAGACATAACGAGGAGGTTGTAGTTTTCTTGGGAAGGAAGTTCACGAGCATAGACGAGTACATTACCTCCTATCCCTTGGGTGTTTCTGAAATCCTACAGCAGGTGAGGCGCGCTATCCGACAAGCCGTTCCCAAGGCACAAGAGGGGATCGGCTACAACATTCCAATGTTCAGCCAAGGCGGCTACCTAGTTTACTTCGCAGCCTTCAAAGACCACATCTCACTCTACCCCACAATGTCAGGAATACGCGCATTTGAGAGAGAACTCGTTCCCTACCTAGGAAAAAAGACGAAGGGAACAGTCCAATTCCCGATTGCAGAAAAGATTCCGCTCGACCTTGTGAAGAAAATCGTCAAGTTCAGAGTCAAAGAAAACATGGAAAGAGCCAGAAAGAAAACGAAAAACAAGTAGGGACAGTGAATGCGGATTCTAAGTAGAGTGCCGAGTCCTCGCTTCCACTTCTCGAATGTTTCTGACCGCATTTGTTGCCGGTATGCTGAACGCCCACAGTACGACTCTAACGGGTAGACCGAGAATCGACACCTCCCAGAAGAGTGGCAGCGCAGAAACGAGAAAGATAGACCCGACGGCTAGGAGTGCGTCTCGGTGAATTTTGAAGCGATGAATCGTCATCACAGGTAGAACTCCCTTCTCCTTCCTCGTAAGAAGCTGGGCGAAGTAGGCTAATACAAGATTCATACCTCCGAGATCGAGGGCGTAGTAGATGCTCACATCTCTAGTGAGCGATTGAGGAACGGTTGAGCTTTGTAGAATGTTGAAGAGGTACGGCTCGACCGCAACGAGGAACAGCAGGAGAATGTTCAGCCTGATGAGAGCGGTAGTCTCAACCTGAACGGCCGAAGTGAAAGTCGTATACCTGTTCCAGACAATAATCAGGATGAGAAAGCTGAAAGCGAAAGCCGTCAAGGACCGGCTAACCTCGCCAATGCCCGTTGGGTTGCTTCCGAGGAGCTGGATTGCTCCAATGGAGAGTGCCAGGCCGAATATCAGATCGGAGAGTCCTTCGATGCGAGGACGGGGAACAGCAGGTCTTGTGTCCAAGTCAGCTATCGCCGCCTAGAAACCTAGTCCCGGACAGGCTTTGAAGCCAAGGAGTATGAGTCATTCTTCAATGGCTCCACCCAGTCCGCGAAGATGTTTGCGAAAAGTGTAGGATGAGTCATGCCGTCGCTTTTCCATGTATTTTCTCAGTTGAAGCTGTTCTCGAAGCAGACTGCCACGTCGAATCTTTGCTGCTTGCCGACGTTCGGTGAGGCCTATTTTTCGGGCGGTCTCGACTAGGGAAGTCAGATATTTCCGGGAGAAAAAGACAATTCCATCGTCATCTCCAAACACTACGTCATCGCTGTTGACGTCGAACCTTCCAATAGTGGCAGATTCCAGTGCACTGGGGGAACGTTTTCGCAGCTTGACCGGTCCTGAAGGGTTTGAGCCGCAGCTGAAGATGGGGAGACCGATTGTCCGCAGCTCTCGGCTGTCGCGGTGAAGGCCCCAAACGACAATCCCTGCCAGCCCGGACTTTTGTGCCTCCAGCGCAGTAAGGTCGCCTATGCAGGCTTCCTCCATTCTTCCCCCATTATCGATGACGAGAACGTCTCCCTTTCGGGATTGGACCATTGCTTCAAGAAAGACGTCAACGCTACCGTAGTGGCGGGCGGGCAGGACCCGACCAGCAACACTGGTGCCCTCTTCA
>JACXTT010009675.1_pt1 | contig 13132 bp, 6 predicted proteins | sample 9270951 | NCBI WGS metagenome assembly JACXTT01 (sample SAMN15532306, study PRJNA645909) | rock metagenome | isolation source: weathered quartz diorite | place: Puerto Rico | collected 2017-06-21
GAGCGAGCAAGCGGCCCACGCTGGCCTTCGGGCCGCAGTCGCAGGTCGACGCGGTACGCCTGGCCCTGATCGGTATTGGCGCTCAGGAGCCGCACGATCTCGGAGCAGACGCGCGCGAAGTAATCGTCGTTGGACAAGACGGTAATGCGCTGGCCGCGCGTCTCGCCTTCCTGGTCGTAGAGGAACATCAGGTCAATGTCGCTGGAATAGTTGAGTTCCTTGCCGCCAAGCTTGCCGAAGCCGAGGATGACACAGCGCGCCAGTTCGCCGGCGTTGGTAGACGGCTCGCCGAAACGCCTGCCGATGTTGCGCCGCGCTGTTTCCAAAGCGACTTCGAGCGAGGTGTCGGCGACGCGGGAGATGTCGCGGGTGATTTCCTCCAGGGGGCGATCGCGGATGATGTCGTTGGCGCCGATGCGCAGCATCTGCCGCTGGCGAAACTTGCGGAAGGCGCGCAGCACGTTCGAGTCTTCGTAGGCCGACTCGACCTCGCCGCGCAGCAGTTCCAGCATCTCCGCCCGGCTTGGGCTTGAGCGCAATGGAATGCGCAACGTCTCCAGGAAATCGGGATTCGCGATCAACAGGTCGCTGAAGAACTGACTGGTGCTGAGCAGGTTCAGCAGCGTTTCCAGGGTGCGAGCCCGGCTTTCCATCAGGGTTGACATGACGGTCGGCCCGGCGCTCACGAAAAAACGATCCAGATTGTTGAGCGCCATGTCCGGATCGGCGCAGCGCGGCAACAGCCGGCCGAGCGGATGACACAGCTCGCTCAAGCCGTCGAGCCCAAGCACCGCGGCGATGCCCGTAAGATTGCTTCGGCCGCGCTCGATGTCGCTGATGTCCCAGTCATACAGCAGCTTGCGCGCGTGTTCAAGCGACTCCAGGCACGAGCGCAGTTCGTCGGTTTGCATGGCATTGCTTTCATTTGGCCCAGTGCTTCAAGCGGGAGAGGCCTGCAAGCGGGGACGAACCGTGGATGAAAGGTATCTTATTCGCGCGAAGGAAAAATGTGAAACGAGTTTTACGTTGGCGGAAGAAGGCCGCCTAACCAATCAGCGGCAGCGCAATCCGCTCGCGATCCACTGCCATCTCGCAACACGCAACGCCGATATGCTCGCCCGTTACCACGTTGCCATAGAGCGTGAACGATGTCGCGTCGTCGATGTCGATCTCCATCGACTGCCCCGCCAGGCGCGGGTTGCCGTCGAAGACGACGATGTGATCGGTGCGCGTCCGCCCGGTCAATTGCATGGGGCTGCCGGCGTCCTGCTTCCACGCGTTCTTGCTTGGCCCCTCGACCAGCACCTCCACGCGCTGCCCGATATAGCGTCGGTGATCTTGCAGGCTCGCGGCGTTCTGAATCAACAGCAAGTCATTGTTGCGGCGTTTCTTCACTTCCTCGGGCACATCGTCCGCGTACAGCTCGTGGCCGCGCGTGCCGGGACGAGGGCTGTACTTGAAGATGAAGCTGTTCTTGAACTTTCCGTCGCGCACCAGAGCGCAGGTCCTCGCGAACGACTCCTCCGATTCGCCCGAGAAGCCGACGATGAAGTCGCTGCTGATCGCCACGTCCGGCACGATCTCTCGGCACCGGTTCAGCATGTCGCGATAGAATTCGACCGTGTACATGCGCTTCATCCGTTTGAGCATCTCATTGCAGCCTGACTGGGCCGGCACGTGCAGGTACGGGCAGACCTTCGGCAAATCGCGCACCGCTTGCAGCAGATCGTCGGTCATATCCTTGGGGAAATTCGTGATGAACTTGATGCGCTCGATGCCGGGCGTGTCGTGGATACGCACGAGCAAGTCGGACAGGCGCGACCCCCTCACCCCCAACACCTCTCCCCCAGTGGGGCGAGGGGGGTACTGGTAGCTGTTGACCGTTTGGCCCAGCAGCGTGATCTCCTTGACGCCCTCGCCGGCGAGCTGGCGGACCTCGGCGGCGATCTGTTCGGGAGGCCGGCTCTGCTCAGGGCCGCGCACGCTCGGCACGATGCAATAGGTGCAGAACTTGTCGCAGCCGATCATGATGCGGACAAACGCCTGGAAGCGATTGGGCCGCATCGACGGATCGCGCATCGGATCGTAGCTCTCGAAGCTGCGTTCGACCTCATGGCGAGACTCGGTGCGGTCGAGGCTCAACGCGATTTGCAGCGTACCGGTGTCGCGGGCGCTCTTGATGAGCGCCGGCAACTGCGCGAGCTGGCCGGTGCCGCAAATGATGTCTACGTGCGGCGCCCGCTTCTTGATCAGCTCCTGGTCCTTCTGGGCCATGCAACCGAGGACGCCGATCACCGTGTCGGGATGCGCGTTCTTGTGTTGCCGCAATCGGCCCAGTGCGCTATAGATCTTGTCCTCGGCATGTTGACGGACGCTGCAGGTATTGAAGAAGATGACGTCGGCGTCCTCGGTCGTCTCGGTCAGCTCGTAGCCGTGCCGGCGCAGACCGCCCACGACCAGCTCACTATCGAGCACGTTCATCTGGCAGCCAACGGTTTCGAGGTAGAGCTTTGGCATGTCGGATTCAATGAATTCGTTTAGCGTCCGCAGGATGCTGGTAACCGCGTGTGGCGTTTTGCAATGGCAAGCGTCACGCGAAAGTTATTTACTCTCGGATAACAATAGGCCGGTCAATTTGGCAGGAGGGCCAGACGAAATCGTGTGAGTTCGTCCCATTCGTCCACCCACCCCCACCCGTTTTGGGACGATGGGACGAACTTACGCCAAAAAAACGGCGACAACCTACCTTGACACGGCTCCCGAACCGGACTTTGGCTGTCTGATTGTCAATGAACGGCCATCGATACGGGGGATATTCTACCGAAACGGGACGCATTTCGGGAAGGTGAAGGTTCACGCAGATTCGCCCCCGAAGCGGGCATCGGGGGAGATCGCATTGCCGCGCAGGAAATCGTGCGTTGACATGCGGCGTTTGCCGGCGGGCTGAAGTTCGAGAACCTCGATCCATTCGTCCTCGTCGCAGCATACTCCAAGCCTGGAGCCCTCAACGCTAAGCGCGCCGGATTCGGCCATCCCCCCCGGCCCATCACCCAAGAGGGATACTCGTTGCACGATTACCCGCACCGGTTCATGCCCCGGGCGATGCAAATAGGTGTACGCAGTCGGCCACGGCTGCATGGAGCGAATCTGGTTGATGACGCCGACGGCCGGGCGCGACCAGTCGATCAGGCCGTGCTCCTTGGTCAGCTTGGGAGCCTTCGTAACCAGGCTTTTGTCTTGCGGAATGCCGGACACGGGGCCGTGCTCGAGCTTGTCCACGGTCTCGATGGCGAGTCGAGCGCCGAGAGGGCCGAGCCGGGCCTCAAGTTCGCCCGCGGTCTCATCGGGCAGGATGTCGATCGCTTCCTGCGCCAGGATATCGCCGGCGTCGAGGGAGATCGACATGCGGATGATCGTGACGCCCGATTGCGTTTCGCCGTGGTAGATCGCCCAGTTGATCGGGGCGGCGCCGCGGTACTTCGGCAACAGCGACGCATGGACGTTGATGCCCCCCTTCGGCGCGACAGCGAGCACATCCTTGGAGAGAATCTGTCCGTAGGCGGCGACCACCAGCAGGTCGGGGTTGAGTGCTTTCAGAGATGCGACGCCGTCGGGCGTATTGATGCTCTCGGGCTGCAAGACGGGAATGCCGCGTTCGAGGGCGATTTCCTTCATGCCCTGACGGGCCTGCCGGGTGGAGCCGCGCTGCGTGCCGGTGGCGCGGTCCGGCTGCGTCACCAGGCCGACGACCTGATGCGGGCTATCTAGCAGTTTCAAGAACGTCGGCTCCGCGAAGGAGCCGGTTCCCATCATCACGAGGTTCATGGTTTGTGTCGCCGTTTGCGGCTTAGCGCGCCCACGGCACCACGCGAGCGCTCAGCCGCAAGCGGCTCAATGTTGCCCTTCAAGCGCCGCCAGCAGCTTTTCGATTTCAAGATCGGCCGGCAAGTCCCCCTTCGCCTGGGCTTCGCGAAACGCCTTCTCGAATTTCTTGACCGAAGAGCGGGCCGCAAAGCGAGCGAGCGGGCCCATCATGTCGATGAAGAGGACGCCGTTGAGATGATCGATCTCGTGCTGCCAGGCGCGCGCTTCCAGATCGCAGACCACCTTCTCGACCAGCTCTCCCTTGAGGTTATACGCCCGCACCTTGATCGTTTGCGCCCGGCGCACGTCCTGATAAAGCCCTGGGAAGCTCAGGCAGCCTTCCTCGCCGGCCATCACGCCTTTCTTCTCGACGATCTGCGGGTTCAGGAAGACTTCTTCACTTTCCGGCTGATTCGGATCGCCGGTGATGTTCATGACGAGCAACTGAAACGGCAGCGCCACCTGCGGAGCGGCCAAGCCGAGTCCCTTGGCCAGGTACATCAGCTCCATCATCTCGCCGATCTGGAGGTGAAGTTCCTTGTCGATCGTCGTCACCGGCTTCGATTTGTGGCGTAGCGCCGGGTGCGGATAGTGAACGATTTTGCGGGGCATGGCGCATCCTTGGAATACCGGTATACGTCTGGTTACATTATTCCATGCGCGATTGAAATTGACAACCCGTTTTCGTTTAGCGTTCGCACGACGCCATGCAAACGCTAAACGAGGAGATGACGTACTAATCGACGCCGAGGCGTTCCCTGGCGAAATGGCGAGTGCCTTCCAGGATCGGATCGACAAGCGACTGCGGGACGAAGAAGACGGTATCGGGCCACTGCGAGGTGGTCGCGAAATAGCCATAATTCAGATAGCTGGTGCCGATTATCACGGTGATTGTGGTCTTGTCGTCCTCCAGGACCAGGTCGAGTTTGAGCGTCGCCTTGTCGAGATCGAGCTTGTATTCAGTGCGTTTGCCGCCGGCGACGGCGACGAAGCGGTTGGTCCGCAGCTTGGCGAAGTCCTTGACGAGCTGTGCGACCTTGTCGGGATCGACCTGGAATTCCTTGATGCTCGACTTGTCCTCCCAGGTCCATTTGCTGGCTTTTTCCTTCTCCTTTTCTTTTTCTTGCACTTTGTCCTTGTCCTTGTCGTCCTTGGCTTTTTCTATTTCCTTGGCCTTCAGTTCCTCTTTCTTGGCGGCACGCTCGAACTGGAAGGATCGCAGCTCATAGGGCGTGCGGACGGTCATTTGGACCTTCTTCACTTTCTCAGAATCGATCTGGTGGATGATGCCGGAGACATACGGCGAAGCCGCCGTCATCAGAATATTTGTGGGGAAGACGCTGCCCTGGCTCGCGGCAGCGCTGGCCGCGTGCAGTGCCACCAGGCCTGACTGGGTGTTCAACACGGCGCTGCGGTCGCGCACGTCCGCCTTGAGAATCATCTTGACGAGGCCGGGCTCCGCCAGGAAGGGCGCCTTGGCGCCGCTGTGGCTGGCGAAGGCGCCGGGCTTGTCCTTTTCGACGTCGGTATCCTTGCCGAGCACGATCGTGACCGTTTCCCCATCGTCGATTTCGCGTGTCCCGAGGACAAAGCCAGCGGTCAGCAGATCGAGGTTGAAGGGACTTACCGAAAGGGCCACCAAACCTGCCGCCGGGCTGCACTTGACGGCCTCTTTGTTGATCGTGATCGAACCGGCGGCGACCTGATTCTTCTTGACCGTCACCGCCGCGGTCACGACCGGCTTCAGGTTCTCCTTGTCGCCGACCGTCTTCAGCCATTTCTTGACGCCCAAACGGGAGAGCATGTTGAGAATGCTCTCGGTATTCTTGCTGTCTGCCAGCCGGGCGCCGGTCGGTTCGCCCCGGTCCTTGATGTACCAGTGGGTCTTTCCGTCGGCGCCGCGCGCCTCCATCTCGATGACCTCCGTCCCCTTGTCGGTGGTCCGTTGCAGGCGAAACGCGGTCACGTCGGTGACGGCAAACTCCGGCGTCGACAAGTCGAGATACGCCAGCTCGACGCCCTCAGGCGGCAGGGCAGTCTCGGCGAACTCCTTCTTCATCGTGAAATAGGTCTTGGTCCCGTCCTTCAACTCGCGGCGGATGTGGACGATATCCTTGTCCCTCTCCTTGTCGAACTTGCCGATGGCCAGCACGACCTCCGGCTTGTGGTCCTTCTTGAGTCCGGGCAACGGCTTGGCGTCGTCCTTCTTCGGCTCGTCCTTTTTCTTGTCGTCCTTCTTGGCGTCATCCTTCTTCGGTTCGTCCTTCGCTTCCGGGGCGATGCCGTTCTGGTAGATGGCGATCTCCGCGACCGGCGTGTCCAGGCCCCAACCAGCTTCCTTGGCCTTCAGCTCGGCCTCGGTCCCATCGTGGAACGCGATGATCCCGCGCTTGCCCAGCACCGCCGTGACGAGGGCGTTGACCGCGTTGTCGCTGGCCTTCTTCTTTTCCTTGCCGTGAACCATGTCCCAATGCGCTCCGACATCCATCGGCGGCATGTGCGGGTTCGGCATCTCGGCTTTTTCTTGCTTGAAAAACTGCATCTCGTCCTTGCCCTGCTTGATCACAACCACATCGACCAGCTTCTTGTCGAAGGCGGCCACATCGAGGCTGCGAATCTTGCCGGGATCGTTGAGGGCGTCCATGATCGGCTTGAGGAAGCGCTCGTTGATCTTCATGACGCCGTCGTCGGTGTCGAGGCGAGCATAGTAGTATTCGATCTTTTTTTCGGTGATCTCTTCCTTGCCCTTTTTGACTTTCTTGTCGACGAACACTTCGTTGCCGATGAGGAGGGTCTCGATCGTCTTCTTGTCCTCGTGGGTGGAGGTGACGTCGATGCGCATGCGTTCCTTGCCGGCCTCGACGCCATATTCGGCCGCGCTCTTCTTGCCCAGGGGCTCGAAGTGCTCCTCGTCGTCCACGCGGATGTTGACGATGTGGTCCAGCAGCCCCTTGACGCCGCCGGTGGGGGTGGGGGCGAGCTCCTTGTCCTTGAAGGGGTCTTTCTTTTTCTTCTCTTCCTCTTGCTCCGACTCGAAGCCGGCGATGCCGAGGCCCTTCGGCTTGACGAAGGTCCAGCGGTTGGCCTCGCCCTTCGTGAGGTCGAGCTCCTGGTCGGCCTTCTTGATGGCGATCTCCTTCACGTCGAGGGCGCCGAAGTCGAACAGGCGTTTGGAGCGGAAGTAGTTGGGGTCCTTGAAGGCGAGCTTGTCCATGCTGGTCTTGGAGACGGCAAAGGCGCGGTCCTTGCGGTCGCCGGAGTTGACGTAGGTGGTGCCGCCGCTCTCGTTGCCGACGTAGAATTCCCACGTCCGATCTTCCTTGTCGAGCGTGCCGGACAGGATGACGGTGATCTTGGGTTTATCGAGGCCGTAGACGCTCAGGTCCTTGGAAACGTCGGCGGTTTCGTCGTGCTTGGCCTCTTTGACGGCCTTGATGATGTTCTCGATGGTGACGCCTTCGACGCGCACCTTCTGCTTGCCCAACTGGAGGAACCAGCGACCGTCGATCGAGATGAATTCGCTGTCGCCGTCCTTCTGCTTGACGACGAGTTTGTCGATCTTGGCGTCCAACAGCTTGGGGACGACGAAGCTCTGATCGCCGGCGGCCTTCTTGTGGGCGACCATCAGGCCGAATACCCACAGCATGGTGAGCAGGAAACCGAAGAGCAGGGTGGTCATGCGAAGGTTCATATTGCGAGGCCTCGTGATGAGGAGGATACCTATGCGATCTGGCAGCAGCACCGTCTTCCGAAACGACGGCGCAACGAATTTCTGATCGATAACTCTTTATTTACCATTGTCTTGCGTGGATTCGTCGCGCACACAGACACACACCCTCCCCGCGCAATGAATCCTGCATTCAGCCATATATCCAGGGTAATAAGATGTAATACCTACGGCATGTCAAGTCAGCGCGACGCTCATCGACGGCGCACCAGCCAGAAGCCGACGCCCAGGCCGATCAGGACCAGCAGCATCAGCCAGCCGGGCAGGAGCACCATGCGCCAGAAATCAACCGTGGGGCTGAGTTCGAATTTCTCGATGGTGGACGGTAGGACGCCCGGGAGGTCTTCGGGAGTCGCCATCCACTCCAGGGCGTTGACTGCCAGGGAGTAGTTGATCGTCCTTTGCTGCGCCGACCGCGCCAGGTCGATGTTCGTGATGAACTCGGTATCGCCGAACACGACCAGGCGCGGCTTCTTGCCGTCAGCTTCGGAGACGGCGACCGCCACGGAGATCGGCTCCTTGGCGGAGGTCGTCACGCGCTTGAGCGGGTTCTGGCCCACGTCATTCAAGTAGGGCAGCAAGTTCTCGAAATCCAGCGTCTTCACATCCTTCTCGACAAAGTGGAACTTGCCCGGAGGCGATTCGACCTGGAGGATCGTTTCCGCCTTGTAGCGTCCCGCATCGGCGGGCTTCACGACGCGGGCCGACAGTTTCATGAGCAGGCCCCGGTCCGAGAACCGCTTGGCGAGGGTGTTCTCCGAACGCGGCGGCGTTGAGGCGATCAGGATCAGCGCTTCCTGGGCGAACCGATCCGGCAATTTCAGGATGTATTCGTTGGTCACATCGACGCCATAGGTCTTCAGAATCGGTTCCAGGCCGCTGGATTGCATCTTGGTGTAGTCGGCGTCGGCCACCACGTCGAGGAACACCAGCATCTTGCCGTTCTGGTGATCCATGTAGTGCCCGATCGCGAGTTTCAGCTCCTCGTTGAAAGTCCGGGTCGGGCTGACGACGATCAAGGTGTGGCAATCGTCCGGAATTTCTTTCCTCTTGCCCTTGCCAGGATCCTTGACGAAGACGACATGGGGATTCTTGTCGCCTGGACGCTCCAGGTTGAAGCTCAGGCCGGCGACGTCGTAGTTATCCGCCTTGAGGCGATCGACGAGGTGGCCGATACCGACCTTGCCGAAGCCCTTGCTGAAATCGCGACGGCCGTCGAAGTCGTCGTTGTTGATGTCGGGCTCGTCGTTGCCTTGCAGGATGTAAATCTTGCGTTTCTTGCGGCCATCGACGAGGAACTTAACCTCTTTGAGACTCTCCACTTCGCCCTTGAACTCAAATTTCGGCTTGTCGCCGCGCGCCATGGGGCGGCCCGCCTCGAAGAGGCGGCGCTCCGGCACAAACGAGTGCGGCACGGTGTGGTTCTTCTTGGTCGGCATCGCCCCGTAGACGATCAGGACACCACGCCCCGAGCCGGGATTGAGGTCGGGCAGAATCTCCGGGAAGAGCCCCACCAGGTTGGCGAATTCGATCTGGTTAATGTCCGGCGAGATGTACTGAATCTTCAGCCGCTCGCGCGAGGCGAGCGCCTGGCAGTTGTCCATCAGGTTGCGGACATCCTTGTACATATCCGAAGTCTGCGGCAACAGGACGAGGATGTTGGTCTCCTGCGGCAGGCCGGCGATCAGGTTCTTGCTGGAATCGGCCAGAGCGTAGGCGCCGCGGTTCTTCGTCCAGTCGAAGGTGAACGGGATCAGGGCGTAGATCACGATATTCAGGATCGTCATGATGCCGATCAGGAGGAGGCCTTGCACGACCGCGTCGTAGCCGTACATGACGCGGCGCAGGGCGACGTTCTTGCGGATATCGGCACGGGCCAGGTTGAAGCTAACGAACATGAGGACGAGCGAGGCGAACAACACGTAGGCGCACAGCCAGAAGTGCCAGGCATTCTCCCCTTGCCAGGCGGCGGCGCCGCCGAGCAGGATGTCCTGCCGCCAGAGGTAGGCGCGGCACAAGGTCATGAAGAAGACGATCACGCCGGTGGTGCCGCCGAAAACCAGGACGAACAGGCGGATGCCGAACTCATCGAATTTCCCGGTGTTGAGCCAGAGGACGCAGCTCAGGCAGAGCATGCTCATGAACAAGAGGCCGGCGAGCTCGGGCCACCAGGTCGTGAAGTTGGTGCGATGGGTGTAGAACAGGTAGCCGAACCCGCAGATGCAGGCGGCGCCGACGATGATTTGGAACAGTTTCAAGGCGTGAATCTTGTCGACGAGGAACTGGATGGGCGACACCTGGCCGCTCGCGGGCTGCTGCAGGACGTAGCCGCCGCACAGCGAGATAATGCCCAGGAGGAGCGCGCCGAAGGTCTCGGCGAAGTTATCAGGCTTGAAGGCATAGTTGCCCGCCGCCCCTTTCTTGTCGAAGCCGAGGGCAAAGGCGAGGATGATGAGGCCGATGCCGCCGGCGAGGAAGACATAGCTGAAGAGCCGGCTCTGCTGTTCGAGGGTGGATTTTTTCTGTTCGGGGGGGAGTTTCTGGAGCCAGAGGGTGAACGCTTGCCACAGGGCCATGCCCGCCGCCGCGACGCCGCTGATGAGGAAGATATAGGTAACGATCGGCGCCCGGTTCTCGTACTTCGAGCGCATCCAGAAACCGAACACGAACAGCATGAGCGCGCCCCACGCCAGCGCGGCACAAAGGACGCGCGCGGTGGACTCGAGCGCGTTCGTGGAGGCTTGCGTGTTATTGGGATCAGCAGCAGTTGCCATGTTGATCTCTCCGGGATTGCGTTTCTGGCCGCTTGCGGCTTAGCGCTCATTCGGCGCCATGCGAGCGCTAAGCCGCAAGCGGCGGTCATTTCCACTTGCGCGATTCCAGCATCTTCACGGTCGCGAACAGGAAGATGATCGCGACCGAGACGTGGAACATCAGGTAGCGCGGCGCAATGATGCCGCCCAGCGAATTCAGCCATAGATCGAAGAAGTTGAAGTAGGTCAGAATCTCATGGATGGCGCTGCCTTCGCGAATGTCTTGCTGGAATTTGAGGAAGTAGAACACCAGGTGCATCATCATGCCGACGAACGTCAACACCGCGGCGATGATCTGATTGCTGGTCATGCTCGAAAAGAACAGGCCCATCGCCAGCAAGCCGGCGCTGATGACGCCCAGGGCAAGCGTGAAGCTCAACACCGGACGGTAATCGAACTCCTCGCCACCCATGTAGCGCAGCGAGACGAGGAATAGCCACCACGGCAGCCAGGTGAGCATGTAGAAGATCCAGCACGCCAGGAACTTGCCCAGCACGATCGACACCTCATTCACCGGCGCCGTCAGCAGCACTTCGAGCGTGCCGGTTCGCTTTTCTTCGCTCAGGAGCCGCATCGTCAGCACCGGCACCACGAACATTTGCACGATGACCGGGAAGATGTCGAAGATGTACTGGCCGATGATCGGCTCGAGCATCTGCCCGCGCGGGCCGAGCACGAGGATCTTGAGAACGAACAGGCCGAACATGAGCCAGCCGATCGCGAGCAGGCCGATGAACACCAAATAGGCGATCGGCGAGTAGAAATAGGCGGCCAGGTCGCGGCGGGCGATGACGATGACGGGCCAATCGGAGCAGATGCCGAGCGCGACGGCCATGAACATGACCGACATGCCCATGAGGATGAGGCCGTTGGGGATGAAGAAGTTGTTGTAGGGGGCGAGGAAGAAGCTGTCGGGCATGAAGGAGACGAGCAGGCTGTAGAGGAAGACGACGGCGCCGACGCCGCCGAGCCCGAGGGCGGCATAGTGGGCCCGTTCATTGTCCGGCTCGCTCTGGCCGATATAGACGCTGAGGTACAGGAGTCCGAGGATCAGGAGCACGATGCCTTCGCCGGGGAGAAAGTTCGGACTGCGCAATCCCTGGACCAGGGCGAAGGCAATCATGAGGGCCCCGACGATGCCGAGCGTGTTCAGCATCAGGTTGCGGAACTGCATTTCGGTTTCGTTGCGAATGACCGCCAGCACGACGGCCAGGCCGACGCTCAGTGCGGGCAAGCCATAGACGATGAACGGCTGCGCGAAGCCGGGCCGAAAGGCCATGAGCCGCAGGGCGACGCCGCCGACGACGAGAGCGAGGCCGATATAGCCGTAGAGCCGGCGGAACTGCAGATCGCGTTCGACGAAGGCGTGGAAGAGGATCAAGCAGATGCCGGTGGTGGCGAAGAAGAAGCCCATGGAGGGGCTGATGGCGGCGGTGCGCTGCCAGCGCGGGGCGAGCATCGCCAGAGTCCCGAGAACTGACAGGAAGAGTCCGATCATGGCCAGGATGCGGGCCACGGTCGGGCGGTCCTCGCGCTCCAGCGACGGGGCGCGTTCGGGCATCGACTCGAAGTGCGACAGTTGCGAGTCTTGGCGTTTCAGCTTCTTGATGGCTCGGGAAGATGCCATGCGGTCCTCGTTATGGTTTGCCCGCTTGCGGCTTAGCGCTCGCAGGACGTTTGCAATCGCGCGGCATTTTGCGAGCGCTAAGCCGTAAGCGGCTATTTACCTTTTGATCGCTTGACTTTCAGGCGTTGCCGCGCCGCTTGGCGGGGGCGCCGGCACGCTATTGGGTGTCTCGTCGGGATTCTTCAGCGGGTCGGCGACGCGCAAGACCTCGAAGAACGCATCGGCCAGGCGCCGGCTCTTGCGGTCGAGCCGGCGGATGGCCCAGCCCTTGGCGTTGACGGCGTGGCTGACCTCTTCGCGCAGGTCCTTGTCTTCATTGGTGCGAATCTCGAAGCTGGCAACGCCGTCTTCCACCGGCATGGACTTCACCGAGACGATGCCGTGAATGCCTTGCAGAGCGCTGGTCAGCTTGTCGGTGGGGCCGCGGGCGTCGAGATGGATCACGTTTTCCGATTCGATGTCGTCGAGCTTCTGATTCAGGCCGATGCGGCCGCCGTTGATGATGATGACCCGTTCGCAGATGGCCTCGACCTCGGTGAGAATGTGGGTCGAGAGCAAGATGGTGTGAGTTTCGCCGAGTTCCTTGAGGAGGGCCAGGGTCTCGCGAATTTGCTGCGGATCGAGGCCGGCGGTCGGCTCATCGAGAATCAGGATGGGGGGATTGTGAACCATGGAATCGGCCAGGCCGACGCGCTGGCGATAGCCCTTGGACAGCGTGCCGATCAGGCGGCGCCGCACCGTGACGAGCCGGCAGCGCTCCAGACAGTATTCGACGCGTTTGAGGCGGTCGGTCCGCGGCACCCCTTTGAGCTTGGCGCGGAAGTGGATGTATTCATCGACGCGCATCTCGGGATAAAGCGGCACACTTTCCGGCAGGTAGCCGATGTTACGCCGAACCTCGGTCGATTCCAGCATTACGTCATGGCCGGCGACTCGGGCGACGCCGCTGGTCGCGGGGAGGGAGCTGGTGAGGATGCGCATGGTGGTCGTCTTGCCTGCCCCGTTGAGGCCGAGAAAGCCGGCGGTTTCCCCTTGCCCGACCGCGCAGGAGGTGCCGTCGATTGCCATCAGGGGGCCGGAGTAGTTGCTGAGGTTTGCCAT
>JACXTT010009676.1_pt1 | contig 13132 bp, 17 predicted proteins | sample 9270951 | NCBI WGS metagenome assembly JACXTT01 (sample SAMN15532306, study PRJNA645909) | rock metagenome | isolation source: weathered quartz diorite | place: Puerto Rico | collected 2017-06-21
GAATGCTGCTCTCCAACCCGAGGGAGGTCCAAAAAGGGGCGCTTGGGTGCGGTGAGTGGTGTCCGGGGAGGAAATAGGCGCCTTTGCCCTTGCCGAAGGCCCGGGTAACCCTCGCCCCGAGGCCTTGCAGGCCACCTTTGCAGCCGGACGGCTCAATGGAAAAAAATGGCCAGTGGCAGACGGTAGCATCGCCGATATAGCGGTGGTCGTGGCGCGCGACGAAGCCGGTGAACCAAGTATCTACTTGGTCGAGCTCCTAGGGCGAGGTGTGGCCCGTACCTCGCTCGACACGATCGACCCAAGCCGGGAGCAGTCCCGCATCGAGTTTTCCGGCGCAGCAGCAGCGCGCTTGGAGGCGGGCGAGACTGGCTGGGGGGCGGTGGAGCGCTTGCTAGACAAGGCGGCCGTGCTGCTGGCCTTCGAGCAGCTCGGCGGCGCCCTAGCTTGCCTGGAGATGGCGACAGCCTACGCCAAGGAGCGCCATGCCTTCGGACACTCGATTGGTGCATTCCAGGCAATCAAGCACAAACTTGCCGACGTCTACGTTGCGGCAGAGCTGGCTCGCTCCAATGCTTACTTCGGTGCATGGGCGTTGTCGGCTGATGCACCCGAGTTGCCGCTCGCGGCCTCAGTGGCCCGCGTGTCGTCCACCGATGCCTATCACTTGGCCGCAAAGGAAAACATTCAGACTCATGGCGGCATGGGCATCACCTGGGAGCTTGACTGCCATTTTTATTATCGCCGTGCAAAGATGCTCGCGCTCCAACTCGGCAGCATTACTCACTGGAAGAGACGGGTATTTACACACTGGTCGACGAGCCCGGCGCCAATGAATTCTATGCCTCACTAAGGACAGCGATGGACTTCAAAGATTCCCACGCCGAGGCCGCCTTCCGTGCGCAAGCGCGCAGTTTTCTGGAGGCGAACGCGGTCCGCAAGAGCGCCGACCATCAACAATCCCGCAGTGGCCGCATCGATGGCCAGGAGGCGCTCCAACGCGCCAAGGACTGGCAGGCGAAGAAGGCAGCGGCAGGCTTCGCCGGGATTACTTGGGACAAGCGCTGTGGCGGTCGCGGTGGGCTTGCAATCGAGCAAGTGATCTATAACCAAGAGGAAGAGCAATTCAACGTGCCGCGCGGTGTCTTCGATATCGGGCTCGGCATGTGCATTCCGACAATGATGGCCTATGCCAGTCCGGCGCAGTTGAAGCGCTATGTTGGCCCTGCATTGCGGGGCGAAGAGATATGGTGCCAGCTCTTCTCCGAGCCATCGGCCGGCTCGGACTTGGCCGGGCTGCGCACCAGGGCGGAACGGGATGGCGCGGACTGGGTTATCAATGGCCAGAAGATTTGGACCTCAGGTGCCCATTTTTCGGATTTCGGCCTTGTCGTGACCCGCACAGATCCGATGGTGCCCAAGCATGCCGGCCTGACTGCCTTCTTCATCGATATGAAGTCGCCTGGCATTGACGTCAGGCGCATTCGGCAAATGGCTGGCACTTCAAATTTCTGCGAAGTGTTCTTCACCGATGTTAGGGTACCGGACAGTCAGCGTCTCGGACCAGTGGGCGGCGGCTGGAAGGTCGCCTTGACAACACTGATGAACGAACGTCTGGCGGTGGGCCAGATCCACGGGGCAAATAGCAACGACGCGCTTGATCTAGCGCGCCAACTCGACATCGATGGTGTACCCGCGCTCGCCAATGCCGAAGTGCAGGAGCGCTTGGTAAATTGGTATGTGAAGGAACAGGGCCTGAAGTACACACGCTTTCGCACGATCACCGCCCTGTCCAGGGGGCAAGCGCCAGGGCCAGAAGCTTCAATCAGCAAAGTCGTCAGCGCGCCGATGGTCCAAGAAATCGCCTCCTTCGGGATGGATCTAATCGGCATGTCTGGCGCGGTGATGGATCCGAAAGTTGCGCCGATGCAAGCATGGTTCCAGCAGTCCATGCTCTTTTCTCCAGGTGGGCGGATCGCCGGCGGGACGGACGAGGTACTGCGCAACATCATCGCGGAGCGGGTATTGGGCCTGCCGGCGGACATGCGGGTTGATAAGCACGTGCCGTTCAATGAAATCGAGCGCGCGGCGTCAAAGCGCTAGAGGCGAGGCGTTCTCCCCGCCGAAACTGGAAAAAGGTGTTTTTATGCTCTCAGGTCTTAGGATTGTGGAAATCTGCGGGATTGGCCCCGGTCCCTTTTGCGCGATGCATCTCGCCGACTTAGGGGCCGACGTCATCGCCGTGGAGCGCCCCAATGCCGCAAGCACAAATGAGCCAGAGCGAGGTCCGAATCTTCTCAATCGGGGGAAGCGTTCCATTGCCGCCGACCTTAAGACTGCCGAGGGGAGAGAATTGGTTCTGCGCCTGATCGAAGGGGCTGACGCGTTGATCGAAGGCATGCGCCCGGGCGTGATGGAACGCCTCGGTCTGGGCCCGGCGACGTGTCTCTCGCGTAACCCAAAGCTCGTCTACGGGCGCATGACGGGTTGGGGGCAAGCGGGGCCAATGGCCCAAGCGGCCGGCCACGACAACAACTACATCTCCTTGTCGGGCGCGCTTTACTACAATGGCACGCCAAGCGAACCGCCTTCTTCGGCCATCACCCTGATCGGAGACGTGGGCGGCGGTGCGCTGTACCTGGCTGTCGGCCTGCTCTCTGGCGTCCTGAAAGCACGCCAGACCGGAAACGGTACCGTGGTGGATGCGGCGATCGTCGACGGCTCAGCGCACATGATGCAGTTGGTACTGTCGAGCCGAAGCAAGGGGTTGGTGACTGGCGCACGTGGCGAAAACGTCCACGACAGCTCGCACTTCTATGGCACCTATCGCTGCGCAGATGGGAACTTCGTGACGCTGGGCTCACTGGAACCGCAATTCTATGCGCTCCTGCTGGACAAGCTCGGACTGTCAGCGGATCCGCGTTTTGCCCAGCAACGGGACCGCAAGCGCTGGCCGGAGTTGCACCGCCTGTTCAGTGAAATCTTTTCCAGCAGGACGCGAGATGAGTGGTGCGCCTTGCTCGAGAACACCGATGTTTGCTTCGCGCCAGTGCTTAGCCCGCAGGAAGCGGCAACGCATCCACACAACGTGGCGCGCGGCATTTATTACGAGCGCGATGGCTTGCTGCAGTCTGCGCCTGCCCCCCGTTTTGACGGTGGTGTTCGCACCCCGGGCCCGATTCCGCGCCATGGGGAGCATAGCAAAGAGATCTTAGCCGCTCTGGAGAATCTGCCCTCTGGACAAGTGTGGCGCTCATAGGGAGGCTTTTGCGAGGGCACTCTCACGGCAGTTGCCTACAGAAATCTATCTGAATCAGCCGGCCGCAAGAATTCGCGCCGATGGGGAGGCTCGCGCAAGTCCTATGCGATCCCCGAACGATTTTCCTCTCCGTGATCTCCGTTCGGCTCCGCTGTGCCTTGTTGCTCGACATAGCCACCCTAGGTCAGCGCATGCAGGACCGTATAACCCGAACCTTTGCCTAAGGAGAATTCACAATGACTTCCCCCGTGCTATACCACGTCGCCGAAGGCGTGGCCACCATCACCCTGAACCGGCCCGACTCCCTCAATGCGCTGAACTGGGAACTGATGAGAGAACTGCTTGCCGCTGTCGAGCGCGCAGCAAAGGATGAAGCCGTGCGCGCCGTGGTACTGACAGGGGCCGGCCGCGGCTTCTCTGCTGGCGCTGACCTGAGCGCTCGCAACAGCGGCGGCGAAACGGTCGATTCCGGTACCTTGCTACGCGAACGCTACCACCCCGTGGTCGTGGCACTTCGCCAGATGCCAAAGCCGGTCATCATGGCCGTGAACGGCGTCGCTGCGGGTGCAGGCATGAGCCTTGCGCTGGCGGGCGATGTATTGCTAGCAGGCAAGTCGGCCTTGTTCCTGCAGGCCTTCTCGAAGATCGGCCTCGTGCCCGATGCCGGCAGCACCTACTTCCTACCTCGCTATGTCGGCGAAATGCGCGCCCGCGCAATGGCCATCCTTGCCGAAAAGATGGACGCCGAGGAAGCCCAGCGCATTGGCCTTGTGTGGAAGGTGTATCCCGACGATGCGCTGCAGGCCGAAGCCGGCAGGCTCGCCCATCACCTAGCCACCATGCCGACGGCCGCCTATGGCATGATCAAGGAAGCGCTCGATTCCAGCTTCGCTAACGACCTGCCAGCCCAACTGGAGCGGGAAGCTACGCTGCAGTCTCGTGCATTTCGCACCGATGACTTCCGCGAGGGCGTGGCCGCTTTCATCGCCAAGCGCTCGCCGCGGTTCAAGGGTTGCTGAGTGGGAGCTTTTCCTTATGGAGCGTCCAGGAATGTCCGCCTTGGGGTCATCCCAGGCCGGCTTCGAAGACGCCCTGATAGTGTAGCGCTCCGCGGAGGACCTCGATACTATCTGGCGCCAGTCGGGCGGGCGGCGCACCGGCACTTGGCCTGGTGGACACCCTGATAAATTCAATAGCTGCCGCAAGCTGCCCACATTTTTAGGACCTCCGGGCGCGACCTTCATCATGAAGTGGAGAGTGACCTCCAAACAGACGCCGGATAGATCTAGGCCGTTCTGGCAATGCCCAGCCATATCCCGATCTAGGTACCGCCGATTGGCATCAACCAGTTCTCCCATTCATTCTGGTCAACGATTGTCAGACGAGGCTCAGTCATCGAGGATCCGAAATGATTGCATTCAGGCAGCGAGGCTTTTCGTTCACTGAAAATCTCGCAGATTGCCGATTTTGAAATACCCGATCTATCGAAAATTCAGCGTATATCCATCGGAGGAAAGATGGAGGTCCTTCCTGGCGGAGCATCCAGTTGACCGCTTTCCCGCCAACATCTGCCATTGCCATCGGTTCCGGCGACGACCGGTAGGGGTCGTCTTCTGCCCTACGCGAACCGGTCTGTGATATGGGCGGTGAATCGATCGACTGCCGATGACGCCTGAAAAAAGCTTTGCACTCGATGCGTTGGGTCTGTCGCCCCCAACCCAATTCGCGATTTTGCCCGTGCATCGCATCGAACGCCTACAAGTCAGAACCGGTGCACGATGCCGGTATAGATGCCCTGCTGACTCGCACCCGCCAGAGGCCTGTTGCTGCCAGCTTCGACGGAGAACGCCGCATTCCCGCCGTTCATGACGGTACCAACCGTCCCGTACAACAGCGTGCGCTTTGAGAAATAGTAATTTGCGCCCAGCGCCAGCAAGGTTCCGCTGCCGGCAGCATTGTTCCGGATTGCCCTGTATGCGCCACCAATCAGCGTCAGCGCTGGCGATGCCTGGTAATTCGCGCCAAGCCAGAATTGTTGCTGCTTATTGGCGGCCATCGGATTGTCGGCGTCTGCCACCGTTGCACCGCCGGAGCGAGTGAGACTATAGCCCCCGAACAACTTCAGGCTGCCTACCGCATACGAAGCGCCGACCTCATAAAGGCGTGAAGCGGTGTATAGATTGGTAAATTCCCCGTTGGCATCTCGAATTTCTTCGTAGATTCCCTTGATCAAAATGGGGCCGTTCTCGTAGCTCACACTGCCAGCCAACTGCCTGCCGGCGTTGAAATTGCCTGCCGTACCATTGAGGCCTGCCTGGGCCCGGAACGAGAGTCCTCCCCATGCCGGTGAAGAGTAGGTGATGGCGTTACCTCGGGACCCCCAGCTTCTGCCGTTTTGAAGTGTGCCAATGCTGATGGCTTGCATGCCCATCGGATCGACGGTCCAGCCTTCCGAGTCAGGCAACCCCATGGCGCGACCGAGCCACAGGGTTCCATACGTGTTGCTGGAAAGGCCGACAACAGCGTAGCGACTGAAGAGGCCTGTACCCGCTCCCTGCCCGTCACCCGATGAGAATGCGCTCTCCAGGTTCATCACCACGCTCAGGCCACCACCCAGGTCCTCCTTTGCCCGGAGCCCCCACAGGCTCACCCCCCATTGATTGCTGCCGTAACGCAGCAAATCGCCGGTCTGCCCATTTCCGGTGGCGATCTTGTTCATATAGTCGACACCGCCGGCAACTCGCCCATAAAGAGTGATACTGCTCTGCGCATTCGCGACCGCCGCCACAAGCAACCCGAGTGCCGCCGCCGCGGCCCTGGCACACAGCCACTTATTGCCATACATCAGAAACATCTGCCCCTCCACTGCCAGCTTGATTCGTGAATTAGCTTTGAAAACGGTCCCATGCTCCGGGTCGGAAAATCTCTTCATGGCGAAAAAAGAAGCAATAGCGTCCCCGCCCGTTCGTGAAACTCGAACAGACTCATCCTGACTTGCCAATGGTTCGCGACGCCGACAGCGCCTCTCCGGCCAATCAATCGAAGCGACCTCGCGATGCCACCGACTCCATCAATTGGGTCGGTGTCAGCCTGATGGATATACGCACTTGTCGAATTCAGGCGAGTGCTCGGCGGGGCAGACGAGAGCATGCGCATTCGCCCGTCTCGACAGGCCCTTCCTTTGGATAGAGGCATCCATATCTTGTCTCCTTCGGTTGCTCTTCTTGGCCACGAGGCGATGCGAGAGCAATCCTGCTGGGCGGAGGCCCGGAAGCAATTGCGGGGCGCCGTCGCAGTACCCCCTTTCGCTTTCATCCTGGCTCGCCAGAAAGTGTGCCGGTATCGGTTCTTCAGATACCCGGCGCCTCTTCGGCCACCGTATTATTTAATTCACGTTGAATTAAATAATAGGGTGGCGTGGAACTCAACAGAGGGAATACCCGCGCGGCGAATGAGGCTCTCGGAAGCCGAGTCCCTGCAAGCCGGTTCGAAAAGAACCAGCGCCAATGGGCGCCAAGCGATGCCCGGCAACTATTGGCAGAGCGCCCTGCGCACCATCGCCCCCATAGACCGGCCGGTTTTTGAAGTGTGGGAGCGCCAGTCAAATTCGTGTGCGCGCGACCCGGTGACTCCGGCGCCCAACTGATATATTACATATCTGATAGGATTGCCCTGACCATCGCCGTAGGTCACCGGTGTGCGAATTTAGGCAAGTCGCCGGTTGAAATCGAGTACAGCCGAACATGACAACTACGATTATTTATACGCACACCGCGTGTCTTGAGCACCGCCCCGGGCCGCACCATCCGGAATCGCCCGAGCGCCTGAGAGCCGTCGTGCAGGCGTTGCGAGCGCCGGAGTTTGCTTCGCTGGAATGGCGCGATGCGCCGATGGGCACCGTCGAGCAGTTGCAATTGATCCACGATACGTACTACATCGACGAGATCGCGCAAAGCGCCCCCACCCACGGATACGTGCCGCTGGACGCGGGCGATACGGTCATGTCGCCGGGCTCGTGGGAAGCCGTCATGCGCTGCGTCGGCGCTGCTTGCGCGGGTGTCGATGCCGTGATGGACGGCGACGCGCGTAATGTGTTCTGCGCGACGCGGCCGTGTGGCCATCACGCTGAACCGGCGAAGGCGATGGGTTTCTGCATTTTCAACCAGGTGGCGATCGCGGCAGCTTACGCCTGCGAGGTCCACAAACTCGAGCGCGTCGCTGTGGTCGATTTCGATGTGCATCACGGCAATGGAACCCAGGCAGCATTCTTCGACCGACCAGAGCTGTTCTACGCATCCAGCCACCAGTCGCCTTTCTATCCTGGTACCGGAGCCCGGTCCGAGACCGGGGTGAACCACAATATCGTCAACGTTCCGTTGCCTCGCGGCTGCGAGCCAGCGCAGTTCCGCGCCGCGATTTCTACCTTTGTGCTCCCAGCGCTAAGGGCGTTCGCCCCTGAAATCCTCATTATCTCGGCGGGATTCGACGCGCACCGCCTAGATCCCCTCGCGGGCATGAACCTGGAGGACTGCGACTTCCATTGGATCACCAAGGAACTGACGCAAATTGCCGACGAGACATGCGACGGCCGCATTGTATCGATCCTGGAAGGGGGCTATAGCCTGGACGCATTGGCCACGAGTACGATGGTTCATGTCAGCGCTCTGATGCAGGTCGATGCCGAGTGAACAGACAACGGTGTTGTCGACTTGGCGGCCCGGCCAGCTCGCCGGCCCCTCACACCCATTCGTACGCCAATTGGCAATGGCCGTCTTCCACAATACCAGCGCACCGATATTCAGGGCGACGGTCCCCCAGAAGACAATCTGGAACTCCTGCTTCCGGTTTTTATGCCGAAGAAGGTGTTGGGCAGCGAGCGCACCTGGCCATCCGCCACAGAGCACTATCAGATGCAAATTGGCCTCGGGAATGCGTCACGCGTTCCGGCTTGCCCGTGCCTTGTCGTCAGAGTATGCGAGGAATGCGACGACTCGCCAAAATGCTAATGATGCCGACCTGTCGAGGAAGGTAATCACCAAGCGCACCAACGACTAGGGTTGCCAAGGCCGCCAGGCAGGCCAAGGTGAACAGCCCCTTGGGGGCTTCTTAAAATCGTCTCTGAGGAGTATCTGATGAAGTTGACGGAAATGCGGGTCGGCACCAGGCTAGCGGCAGGCTTCTTCTTCGTGCTGCTCCTGCTAGCTATCATCGTCGGCATCGCGTGGTGGCGCCTGCAAGCCAGTTCGAGCGTCATTTCCACCACGATGAATGAAGTACTCGTAAAGGAGCGCCTTGCCTCCGAATGGGCGACCAGCACCAATTCGAATGGTGTGCGCACCATAGCCCTTGCCGACTCGAAGGATCCAGAGCGACAGAAGCAGCTTCGGGCGAAAATCAAGGAAACGAGCGGCCGGATCAGCGAGATCCAGAAACGGCTGGATGCATTCCAGAAAGACACCGAGGAAAGCGGCTTCTTTGCGTTGATCGCGGAAAAGCGCAACGCGTATATCGCCGCACGTGAGAGCGTGTTCAAAGAACAGGCCGTCAACGAAGACAATGCCCGAAAGCTGATGCGCTCGAGTCTCGAGCCAGCGTTGAGTGACTATGTGGCCGCGATCAGCAAAATGACAACGTATCACTCGTCCCGCAGCGCGGGCATGAGCGAAGAGATCCTAAGCTTGTCGCGCACTTCACAGCAGCAGGTACTGATCCTGGGCGGGCTGGCGGTGTTACTGGGCGTCGGCATGGCGCTTGTCATCTCCAGCAGCATCAGGAAGCAATTGGGCGGGGAGCCGGCGTACGCCGTTAAGGTCGCGCAGCGCATTGCGGCGGGCGAGCTGAACAGCGCCATCCGAGCCCGCGGCACGTCTGAGGAAAGCGTGCTGCACGCAATGGAAGCCATGCAAGGGAGCCTGGTACAAATTGTCGGCGATGTGCGCACCGGTGCTGACACGATCGCTACTGCTTCGAGCCAGATTGCTGCGGGCAACCTTGAACTCTCGTCGCGTACCGAGGAGCAGGCGGCATCGCTGGAAGAAACCGCCGCGTCTATCGAGGAGCTGACCGGTACGATTCGACAAAACGCCGAGAACGCCCAGCAGGCCAACCAGCTTGCGGTAACGGCTTCGGAAGTGGCCCTGAAAGGTGGGATTGTGGTGTCGCAGGTGGTTCAGACGATGGGATCGATCAATGAGTCCTCCAGGAAGATTATGGAGATCACTGGAGTGATCGAGGGCATCGCGTTCCAGACCAACATACTGGCACTCAATGCGGCGGTGGAAGCTGCGCGCGCCGGAGAGCAAGGTCGGGGATTTGCAGTCGTTGCGGGCGAGGTGCGCGCGTTGGCCCAACGCTCCGCGGTCGCGGCGAAGGAAATCAAGGCGCTGATCGATGATTCGGTCGCTAAAATCGATCAGGGCAATCTGCAAGTCGGTGAGGCAGGTGAGACGATGGGAGAGATTGTCACAGGCGTCAGGCGTGTGACGGATCTCATGGTTGAGATCACGGCGGCCACGCACGAGCAGTTCGCGGGCATTGAGCAGGTCAACCTGGCGGTTGCGCAGATCGATCAAGTCACGCAACAAAACGCCGCGCTGGTAGAGGAAGCATCGGCAGCGGCGCAGTCCTTACAGGAGCAGGCCCAGAACCTGGCCCAGACCGTCAGGGTATTCCAGATCGACGCAGCCCAGCCCGATGACGCTCCGCGACAGGCGGCCGCAGTGACGCGCCCCGCAGCGGTGTCGGCAAAAAAACTCGAGACAAATGCCCGCAGGCTTGTAGCGTCGCAGTGAAGATCTCAGTGACCGATGGCTTGTGGCGCGGTTCCTCGCCTTGAAGAGCGGACGACATTCTGAGTCATCGGTGGCACTCGATCGGAAAGAAACTCGTGACCCACCACATGGCTCCCGTCATGTTGAACAGATCTGCAGGTCCAGCGAATACACCCGCTGGGCGCACCGCTCTTGTCCGAAAACTCACCTCGGCCCTCTCCGGTCGTGCTATCCGCACTTGAGGTTATTCCAAACGCGGAAGCTTGACCAGTCGAGCTCGTTCGTCCCAATTTGAACGTCCGCGTCTCGGGGGGCGCAATAGCTCCCATGGGTCGACCCGAGCCGACCGCATATGGCACAGGTCGGCCAGAAGCGGACATCCGAAGTCGTCCTGTAGTCGCTATTCCAGCGTTGGCGGTGCTTTTTCCGTGAATTGGCGCTACCTTCTTAGCAAGAGGTTTTCCAACTTCCGACAATCCTGAGAAAGTGCTCTACTATGGTCGGATCCGAAAGAGCGAGCCTCTTCCGCTCCGTGCTAAGCACCGGTTTTTCCTTAAGCAACTCCCTGTCTGACAAATCGATGGGCATCACATTGATCTCGCGGCCAATCCACTTGGCGGATAACGGCTGACGGACCCAACTTCCGCCTCTGTAGCGATACTCTATATATGGCAAGGCTGGCCTACCAAGTTCGTACCACTCAGAGCAGTGATAGAAAGTTGCGACAATGAACCACTCGCCGTTATCCGGATCTCGGTCCAGCAGGATCGGAACGGAATGATCTGACCATTCTTTTGGATTATCTGGCCTTGTAGGCTCGATAACTTTCAGAGTCATTCCTCTATTTTTTGAGCCTCCGCCTCCTCCAGCAATCCAGTTGCTTTTCATGGTTGCGGTACGAGAAATCACGATTGTTTCGTTGCTTTGAAGATGGACCTGCTCCTCCCACTTCATGGTTGTATCGCCGCAACCAGAGGCAGGAAGAATAAATAAGGCCAGGAGGAAGCTTCGAAAACGGTGCGCGCGTAGCGAAGCACGCGCATTGGTCATCGTACCGGCCATGATTGCCCCTAATTCGAACAGATATGTAGAACGGGCAATCTAACAAAGAAGATCGTGCCAAGGCGACGCCCGAAGCGGGGGTGTCACTGCGGCGCAACAAACACTGCGGTCTACCTTAAAGAGAATTGCAACGTGGCTACACCACCTTTGGTGTAGCCGACCCTGACTAGAACATAGTAGAAGATGCCCTAAGCCCATTGAATGTCCGCTTCGAAGCGTGGTGAGAGTACGTTCAGGGTCGTACAGCGACTGTCCAGAGAAGTGCAGACTTGATCTCCCTTTGCAGAAAGGAGATCGTCATCAAACCGCTATCCTCCCATACCTCTATTCGGCGCCCTTGGAACAAAACTCACCGGGCAAAAACCGCCATTGAGGCTCAGCGAAGTTTGGGCAATTCGCACTAGACTGCAGATGACGTTCAACATACGGGAACTCGCGATGTTCAATCTCGCGATTGACAGCAAGTTGAGGGCGTGCGACTTCACACGACTCCGCGTGCAAGACGTCTGCCACGGTAGCCAAGTCGCAACCCGTGCTACCGTGTTGCAGCAGAAGACTCAGCGACCGGTACAATTTGAGATCACGGCTGCGACACGCGAAAGTCTGGAGGCTTGGATCAAGACTCATGGATTGAGCACGTCCGACTTTCTGTTCCCGAGCCGCCTACACTCATCTCCGCATCTCTCGACCAGGCAGTACTCACGGATCGTACATCACTGGGTTAGGTCCATTGGACTCGACGATACGGCGTACGGCACGCACAGCATGCGACGCACGAAGGTCTCGTTGATCTATCGGCGAACAAAGAATCTGCGCGCCGTCCAGTTGTTGCTTGGACATACCAAGCTGGAAAGTACAGTTCGATACCTTGGCATCGAAGTAGACGATGCGCTCGAAATGGCGGAGCAAACTGAAGTGTGACACGTTAGCCGGTAAGCGGGCGCTTGCCGCAACGCCTTCAGTCATAGGCGACCCGCACCTACTGTCTTTCCTGCAAGACGGCTCGACAACGCGTCAGGATGTCTACGAACCCCTTACCGAACCCAGCGCAACGTTTGAGGCCGGGCGCATATTCATCTATATGCTGGACAAGGACGAGGGCGGCTATATCCTGGTACACCGTAATGACGCGGATTGGACGGGAAAGTACAGCCTGGTGCTCGCCTTCGACGAGGGTGGGGTGTTGCAGCGTCATTCCATGCTCCGGGTCCGGACAACCCCAAAATCACCCTGACGGGCGATGAAGAACCATGTCCCCGAATGCATGCCGGCCCATTGCTGTCGCGAGCAGCGCGGCGCTATTGCTCGTCGGATGTGTGATCACTATCCCGTCAGGCTATGACTCGGACAGCCGCGAGAACATTGCCGACGCAGCCCCTGTGACGATTGAAGTTGGTGCAACCACACGCGAAGATGTGTTGATGCTCTTGGGCGAACCCGACGCCGTTGCCCTTGATGAATCCTGGATTGCGTACACCAGCTCCTATACGTCCGGAGGACTTTTCATCTTAGCGGGCGCGGGTGGCGGAATCGCCGCAATGGGCGGCACGCGTATGCGATATCGCCGGCTGATCGTTGAATTCGACACTAACGGAAGGACAGCCGCGTTGAAGTTCGAATCCAAACGATGCTTCGAGTTTGGTGCCAGCGACTTGACTGGCAATGGTCAGGCAATCGGAACCACGCCGTGTCTGGATGTGCGTGGGCAGGATATTCCTGAGAAGCTCCATTTGCCTGCCTTGCGCAAGTGAGTGCCCCCGGCAACCTGAGCGAACCCGAGCAGACCCGCAGGGTAGGCAATGTGAAATAGTTATGTGCTTTTGTGGGTCTCCCTTTGTTTTCGCTGCAGTTTACCGGGCTAGCCACCCCAAGTAGCCATGCGGGTTTCCGGACCGGCACCGTGTTGCGGCTGGCTGGAAGCCGCCCTTACTTCAGCGTCTTCAACCGGTTGATCGCCGCACGCGCGCCTTCGGTACCGGGATACTTGGCCACCACCTGTTCCAGCGTTTTGCGCGCGGCATCCTTCTGGCCGGACTCGAGCTGA
>JACXTT010009677.1_pt1 | contig 13131 bp, 11 predicted proteins | sample 9270951 | NCBI WGS metagenome assembly JACXTT01 (sample SAMN15532306, study PRJNA645909) | rock metagenome | isolation source: weathered quartz diorite | place: Puerto Rico | collected 2017-06-21
TGCAGGTGATCCCGATCGTGATGCCCCCGCTACGCGAGCGGCGCTCGGACATCCCGCTCCTGATCCGCCACTTCCTCGACAAGCACAACCGCAAGCGGCCCGGGCGGCCGGTCGACATCGCGGACGAGGCGATGGTGCACTTCTGGGAGTACGACTGGCCCGGGAACGTGCGTGAGCTCGAGAACCTGCTCGAGCGCCTCGTCATCCTCTCCGAGGACGGCCACATCCAGCTCGAGCATCTGCCGCCGAGCATCCGCTCGTTCATCTCCGAGAAGAAGATCCCGCGCCCGACGCTGGGCGACGACGGGCTCGACCTGAACAGCGCGGTCGAGGAGTTCGAGAACCGCCTGATCGAGGAGGCCCTCCGCCGGACGAAGGGCAACAAGCAGGCCGCGGCGCGGCTCCTCGGCCTCAAGCGGACGACGCTGGTCGCGAAGCTCCGCCGCCGGCGTGGCCTCTCGCCCGACGAGGAGGCCGACGACGAGCAGGAGGTGACGGAATGACCACGCCGCCCGCGCCCGCCACGTCCGACGCGACCATCCTGGTCGTCGACGACGACCCCGACTCGCGCGAGATCGCCGCCCGCCTGCTGGAGCGTGCGGGCTACCGGGCCCGCCGCGCGGCCTCCGGGGCCGAGTGCCTGGCGCTGGTCGACGCCGAGCCGATCGACCTGATCCTCCTCGACGTGATGATGCCCGTGATGGATGGGTTCGAGGTCTGCGCCGCCCTTCACCAGCGCGGCAAGCGCATCCCGGTCATCCTCCTCACCGCGAAGGACGACCGCGATACGCGCCTCGAGGGCATGCACCACGGGGTCGCCGAGTTCCTCACCAAGCCGATCAACCGCGTCGAGCTGTTCGCCCGCGTCCGCGCCCAACTCCACATCCTCGAGCTCGCCCGCCAGCTGGAGCGGGTGGAGGAAAAGCTCGGCGGGGCGATAGCGCCCCCCGGCGGCGGCAGGTAGAAAACATTAAGATCGTCCCGCCGGCTGGTAACGCGCAGCGCCCCCACTTGCCGCAATTCCCTTACGAAGCTAAATAGCTCCTGGTCGCACGTCGCGACAGGAGGTACCACCCCCGCCATGGCCAAGGAAGACGACGTCCTCATCCAGCTCGCCACTCGCATCCCGAAGGGCCTCCACCGCGAGATCAAGCTGTTCTGCGTTCACAACAGCATCTCGGTCATGGAGTTCGTGGCCGCGGCCCTCGAGGAGAAGCTGCGCAAGAGCACGTTCCGGGGCGCGCGACGGTCGACCGGGCGCTGACTCGGCCGCTCAGCGGAGGAACACCGGACCGAGCCCGCCCGCCACCAGCGTCTCGGCGATCCACGTCTTCACGGCCACGGTGCGGATCGGGAACCGCGGCACGATGGTCTCGAGCGCGAGGTGCCGGCGAAGCTCCTCGCCCTCGAGCTCGTTCACGAGCAGCCGGCGCGCGCCGTCGATCACCCGCTCGTTGGCCGACGCGACGTAGACGTTCGTCATCGCGACCCGCAGGTCGTCGTCCTGCTTCGAGCCGTGCCCGAGGAGGAGCCGGGTGCGGTTCACGACGCTGTCGATCGCGTAGAGGTCGATGATCATGTTGGCCAGGATCTCGAGGTGCTGCTGCTTGTCCTTGAGCGAGGCGAGATCGCGCTCGATGAGCACGCGGGCGATGAACGCGATCACCCGCTTCGCGACCTCGGCGGCGCGGATCTCGCGCTCGAGGGGCCCCGGGACGGCGGGCGGCCAGGTCGAGTGATCGGCGATCTCGCGCTCGACCTGGCGGAGGAAGTCGGCGTAGGCGAGGCGCCCCTGCCCGATCCGCTTCACCAGCGTCGCAGGGATGATGAGCCGGTTGATCTCGTTCGTGCCCTCGAAGATGCGGTTGATGCGCGAGTCGCGGTAGTGGCGCTCGACCGGGTACTCGGCGATGAAACCGTACCCGCCGAGAACCTGCAACGACTCGTCGGCGACGAAGTCGAGCGTCTCGGTCCCGAACACCTTCAGGATCGAGGCCTCGATCGTGTACTCCTCGATCGACTCGCGGACGAGCCGCGCCGTCGAGTCGGGAGCCGTGGTGTCGATCGCCTCGGCGGCGGCGTCCATCAGCCCGGCGGTCCGGTAGCTCATGCTGTCGGCGACGTAGATGCGCGTCGCCATGTCGGCGAGCTTCCGCTGGATCATCCCGAAGCTCGCGATCGGCCGCCCGAACTGGTGGCGCCCGCGCGCGTAGTCGAGCGCGATCTGCAGGCACTCCTTCGCCGCGCCGACCGCGCCCGCCCCGAGCTTGAAGCGGCCGACGTTGAGGATGTTGAACGCGATCTTGTGCCCCTGCCCGATCTCCCCGAGCACGTGGTCGGCCGGCAGGCGCGCGTCCTCGAGGACGAGCTGCCGGGTCGACGAGCCGCGGATGCCGAGCTTTTTCTCCTCCGGCCCGGTCGTGAGCCCCGGCGTCCCTCGCTCGACGAGAAAGGCAGTGAAGTGCTCGCCGTCGACCTTGGCGAAGACCGTGAACAGGTCGGCGAAGCCGGCATTGGTGATGAACTGCTTCACGCCCGAGAGCCGCCAGCGGCCGTCCGGCTCGCGCATCGCGGTGGTGTGCGCGGCGAGCGCATCGCTCCCCGAGCCGGGCTCGGTGAGCGCGTATGCGGCGAGCCACTCGCCCGTCGCGAGGCGGGGCAGGAAGGTCCGCTTCTGCGGCTCGGTCCCGTAATAGACGATCGGCAACGTGCCGATGCCGGTGTGCGCGCCCCACGAGACGCTGAAGGAGGCGCACAGAGCGCCGCGCTCGGAGACCAGCATCGAGGTGGTCTTGCGGAGTCCGAGGCCGCCGTACCGCTCGGGGACGTCGATCATGAGGAGCCCGAGCTCGCCGGCGCGCCGGAGGAGCGCCGGCATGAGCCCCTCCTCCTTTGCCTCGATCTCGTCGAGTCGGGTCAGGACCTCGTGGCGGACGAAGTCCTCGGCCGTCTTCGCGTAGAGGAGATCGTCCTCGGTGAAGTCGGCGCCGGTGAATTGCGGGCTCGTCCCGAGCGGCTCGACGAGCCAGCTGCCGCCGGCCGGAGCCGGCACGCGCTCAGTCGCCATGCGCCTCCCGGGCGCGCGCGCTCAGTGCACGGCGTGGAACGGACCGACCGAGGCTTCCGCGAGGACACGCTGGCGCAGCCGATCGGCGTCGATGCCGAGCGCCTCGCAGATGTTCTCGAAGGCGAACACGTCGCGGCGGTCGTCGGTCGTGAGCCAGGCGAACGCCTCGCGCCGGAGGTTCAGCGCCCTACCGTGTGTGGCGCGCGCGTGCTTCAGGAACGTACGGATGCCGTCCTCGAGGACGGCGAGTAGGAGCCTCCGCTCGCCGCAGGCGGGCTCGGCCCGCCGATAGACCGCCTCGTAGCGGACGCAGACCTCGCCGTCGAACCCGGAGGCGTCGGTCATCGCATGGTTGGTGTGACTGAGGGCCGCTCGCCGGCGCGCCGTCGGCACGGCACTCCGGGCGGGCAACGCGATCTGGGGGATCACTCCCTGTGGACCGCGGCTCGCCGCCGCGGCGGTCCTTCCGGCTCTGAGCGTCGCCATGGCGGCAGGACAGTGCCCCGCAGGTTCCACGGCGACAATACGAGAAAGTATTGATTTCGCCTCCCGGAAACGCGTGAGGCTCACCCAAATTGCATCTCCCGAAGGTCGTGTGCCAGCCGGAATTGCGCCCCCGTGAGGGCCCGCACACGCTCGACCGTCACCCCCGGGGCGAGCTCGCGTAGGACGAAGCCCTCCGGCTCCACCGTCAGGTAGGCCAGGTCCGTGACCACCTCGCGGACGCAGCCAGGGGCCGTCAGGGGGTAGGTGCACTCGCGAACCAGCTTCGGCTCGAGCGCCCGGGTCGTGTGGTAGGTCACCACCAGCACTCGCGCCCCGCCCGCGGCCAGGTCCATCGCACCGCCGATGCCCCCCTTCCCGCTCGCAGGGACGTTCCAGTTCGCGAGGTCCCCGCGCTCGGAGACCTGGAAGGCACCGAGGACGACCGTCGTCACTCGGCCACCCCGCGCCATGCCATGCGCCGCCACGCTGTCGAAGAACGACGCGCCCGGAAGCAAGCTCACGAGCTGTCCGCTCGCGTTGTAGAGGTCCACGTCCTCGTCGCCGTCGACCACCAGCGGGCCGAAGCTGAGCATGCCGTTCTCGGAATGGAGGACGACGTCACGCACGCCCGGGACGTGATTCGAGAGGAGCGTCGGCAGCCCCAGCCCGAGGTTCACGTACTCTCCGTCGCGGAGGAGCAGCGCTGCCCGTCGGGTCATCAGGTCGGGCGGCAGACCGCCCAGGTCCGGGCGCGGCTCGACGTGTACCGCGCGGCCGTAGCGTCGGGAGAGCGCGCGCACCTCCTCGACGTCGAGCGGGTGCTCGGTCCGCAGCACCCGATCGACGTAGATGCCGGGCGTGACGACGCACTCGGGATCGATCTCGCCGGGCGCCACCACCTCGTCCACCTCGGCGATCGTCACCCGGCCGCCGGTCGCGAAGGAAGGATGCAGGTTCCGAGCGCCCCGCCGGTAGACGAGGTTGCCGACCCGGTCGGCGCGGTGCGCGCGGACGAACGCATAGTCGGCGGTGAGCGCCGTCTCGAGGATGTACTCGCGCCCGCCGAACACGCGGCGCTCTTTGCCCTCGCCCACGAGCGTGCCGACGCCCGTCGGCGTGTAGAAGGCCGGGATGCCCGCGCCACCCGCGCGCACGCGCTCGGCGAGCGTGCCCTGCGGAACGAGCTCGAGCTCGATCTTGCCCGCCTGGATCTGCTCCTCGATCGCCGTCCGCCGCGTCGGGTACGCGGCGAACGAGGCGACGATCTTCCGGACGAGCCCCGCTTCCGCCAGCATCTGCGCCGACAGCGGACCGACGCCCGGCGTGTTGAAGACGAGCGTCAGGTCGCGGGCGCCGTGCGTGCGGAGCGCGAGCAGCGCGCTGTTCGGCCATCCCTGCACGACACCGAAGCCACCGAAGAGCAGCGTCGCACCGTCGCGCACGTCCGCCACCGCCGCCGCGGCGCTCGCGACGACCTTGTCCATCGCGCTGCGGCTTGTAGCGCACGCCGCAGGCGCGCGGCAACGGAAATTCGATTTGACCGCGGAGGCGCCGCTCGGTATCCCCGCCTCATGGCGTCGGTGCGCGACGACGTCGCGGGCGCGCTCGTGGCCGGAGCGTCGAGCGCGGCCGATCTTGCCGGTACCTGGACGCGCGTTCTCGACGTGGTGCGAGGCGCCTGGCGAGCCGAGCGCGCGGTTCTCGTGCGTCGCGAGCCCGCGGGCGCCACGGCGCTGGTGGCCACGGTCCCGGCGCCAGCGCGCGCAAAGCCCTTCGACGTCGCCGCGCTCGCGCGGGCGCTCACCGCCGAGACACCGGTCACGGTCGGACCGGTCGGTGATCTCGGGCTGGTGCTCGCCGTCGGCCTGCGGCCCGGCGGGGATGGCCGCTGGTGCGTCGGGCTGGCGCGTCCCGGAACGCCCTGGACGGCCGCCGAACGACGGGGCCTCGCCGATCTCCGGCCACACCTCGAGCTGATCGTGGATCATGCGCTCCTGCGCGCCGAGGTCGAGGCGGCGCGCGCGCGCGAGGGCGTCGCCGCCGAGGAGCACGAGCGCTTTCTCAACGTGATCTCCCACGAGCTGCGGAACCCGCTCGCGCCGATCCTCATGTGGACGAGTACGCTCCGGCGGCTGCGGCCCGTCGACGCCGACGTGCAGCGCGCCACCCAGGCGATCGCGAACGCGGTCAACCTCGAGCGCCGACTGATCGAGGAGCTGCTCGACCTGAGCCGCCTCGAGCGTGGCGCCCTCGAGCTCGCCCTGGAGACCGTCGACCTGCGCGAGGTGGTGCGCGCGATCGCGGACGAGCGCGCCGCGGCGGCAGCCGAGGCCCAGCTCACGCTCGAGCACGACGCACCGACGAAGCCCGTGCCCGTGCACGGGGACCGCAGCCGCCTCGACCAGATCGTGCGCGCGCTGGTCGAGAACGCGATCAAGTTCACGCCCGCGGGCGGCCGGGTTCGCATGACGCTCGCGCGCCGGGGAGCGCGCGCCGAGATCACCGTCGTCGACAGCGGCGGCGGCATCCCGGCCGACCTGCTCGAGCGACTCTTCACGCCGTTCGTGAAGGGCCGCAACGCGCGCGGCGGTCTCGGTCTCGGACTGCCGATCGCCCGCCTGCTCGTCGCGCGTCACCGCGGAACGCTCGAGGCCTCGAATCCGCCGGAGGGCGGCGCGAGGCTGGTCGTCTCCCTGCCCTTCGCCCCCGCCACCTGACGGCCCGTGGACCTCGGCGCCATCCTCGAGGAGCTGAAGCGGTCGCCCGACACGTTCGGCCTCTTCGTGCGCGCGCAGGCCGAGAGCATCCCGGACCGCATCGCGCTGCGTTTCGAGGAGGAGACGGTCACGTACGGCGCGTACGACGCGGCGGTCAACCGCCTGGCCGCGACGCTCGCGCGCGCCGGCGCGGGGCGCGGCACGCCGATCGCGGTGCTCTGCCTGAACAGCCCACTTTTTCTCCAGGTCGTGGGTGCGGTGGCGAAGCTCGGCGCGATCGGCGCCCTGGTGAACACGCACGTGACGGGCGCCGGGTTGACGCACGTGCTCCGCGCCTCGGGCGCGACGCTCGGGGTGTGCGACGCCCACGCGCTCGCGCCGCTCGCCGAGGTCACGGGCACTCATCCCGTCCGCTTCCTCGCCGACGCCCCCGCCGGAACGGCGCTCCCGCCCGACGTCCGCGCGCTCGGCGACGTGATCGCCGGCACCGGAGCGCCCGAGCCCACGATCCCCGACGTCCGCGGCGGCGACGTGTTCTTCTACATCTACACCTCGGGCACGACCGGCTACCCGAAGCCTGCGATCGTCCGTCATCTCCGCTTCACGATGGGCGGCATCCACCTCTCGCAGATGCTCGGCGTCGAAGCGGGCGAGACGATCTACGCGCCGCTGCCGCTCTACCACGGCGAGAGCCTCTTCGTCGGCTTTGCGCCGGCCTTTCGCGCCGGCGGCGCGTTCGCCTCGCGCCGCCGCTTCAGCGCCCGCGCCTTCCTCGACGACGTCCGCCGCCACGAGGCGGTCGCCTTCGTGTACGTCGGCGAGCTGTGCCGCTATCTCCTCCGCCAGGCGCCGACGCCGCGCGACCGCGACCATCGCCTTCGTGTCGCGGCAGGCGCCGGGCTCCGTCCCGACATCTGGACGGCGTTCCAGGAGCGCTTCGGCATCCCGCGCATCGTCGAGATGTACGGCGCGACTGAGGGCAACGTCGCCCTGCAGAACGCCGACGGCCGCGTCGGGTCGGTCGGGAAACCCCATCCGCTCCTCGAGGACAACGTCCGCCTGGCGCGCTTCGACCTCGGCCGCGGCGAGCTCGTGCGCGGGCCCGACGGCCGCTGCGTGCCCTGCGCGGCCGACGAGCCCGGCGAGCTCCTCGGACGCGTCGTCACCGGCGGGGGCGGAATGGAGTACGACGGCTACACCGACCGGGAGGCGAGCGAGCGGAAGCTCGTCCGCGACGCCTTCGCGTCCGGCGACGCCTGGTTCCGCACCGGCGATCTCCTCCGCCGGGACGCGGACGGCTACTATCACTTCGTCGATCGCATCGGCGACACCTTCCGCTGGAAGGGAGAGAACGTTGCGACCCTGGAGGTGGCCGACGTCCTGAACGGCGCCCCGGGCGTCAGCGAGACGAACGTCTACGGCGTCGAGGTCCCGGGCGAGGACGGCCGCGCCGGGATGGCGGCGATCGTCCTCGCCGAGGGCGTCCGCTTCGAGGGCGCCGCCTTTTGGGCGCACGCCGAGCGTCACCTGCCACCGTACGCGCGGCCGGCCTTCGTCCGCATCGTCCCCGAGATGGACGTGACCGGCACGATGAAGCAGCGCAAGCAGGCTCTCGTCGCCGACGCCTGGGACGGCGCCCGGACCACCGATCCGCTCTTCGTCCGCGACGATGCTGCACGGACGTATGTGCCGCTCACACCCGCGGCGGTGGCGGAGATCCGGACCGGGCGGCGCCGTCTCTAGGCGACCGCTAGCGACAGGTCAGGCAGGGCGCGCAGACCGTCGCGTGTCCTGGTCAGCACCCGGGACCGCGGCGCACCCGCGGCGCCAGCTGCTAGGAGGACGCGCTCCCGGCGAGCCGCGACGCCTCCTGCCGCAGCCGAGGTTTGTCGACCTTCCCGCTGCTCCTGAGCGGCAGCTCCTCCTCGCGCTGGAGCCAGATGTGCCGTGGCACCTTGTAGGCGGCGAGCTCGCGGCGACAGTGGGCGAGAAGCTCCTCGACCGCGATCGGCCGCTTCACGACGACGAACGCCGCCACGTTCTCGCCGCGCGCCGGATCGGCGACGCCGACCACGTACGCCGCACCGACCGCCGCATGCGCCAGGAGCACCGCCTCGACCTCCGCTGCCGCGACGTTCACCCCTGCCGTCTTCACGACGTCCTTGATGCGGCCGAGGAAGTGGAGCGCGCCCCGCCCGTCGAGCCGGCCGAGGTCGCCCGTGTGAAAGAAGCCGTCCGGGTCGAAGCACCCGACCGGACTCTCGCGCCAGTAGTGCGAGAAGAGCGACGGCCCACGGACGAGGATCTCGCCCTCCGCGCCGGCGGGCAGTGGAGCGCCCGTCTCGGGATCGGCGATGCGAACCTCCCGGCCCGCGACCGGCGGGCCATGGCTGCCGGCGCGGAGCGCGAGAGGCGCGTCCCACGGCCATGCCGTGCAGAGCGGCGCGGTCTCGGTCATGCCATAGGTTCCGACGGCGCGATGATCGGGCGGGTAGAGAGCCGCCGCCCACTTCGTGTTCGCGCCGACTCCCTTGCGCAGATGGAACCCGGTCGCGCGGAAGCGCGGGTGCGCGATGAGGGCTTCTGCCTGGTGCGGCCAGGCGAAGAAGACGGTGCAGCGCTCGGCCTCGAGGAGCCGCAGCGTCTCGCCCGCCTCGAACACCTCCTGGAGCACCACCGTGCCGCCGCGCGCGAGGGTCGCGAGCGCGACCGCGACGAGGCCGCCGGTGAAGAAGAAGGGCAGGTAGCCCCAGGCCCGGTCCTCGGCCTCGAGGCCGAGGACCGCGCCGACGTCCTCGGCGGCCCGGCAGAGCGCACGCTGGGTGTGGACGACACCTTTCGGATCCGCCGTCGTCCCCGAGGTGAAGCAGATCGTCGCCGGATCCTCGGGCGAGACGGCGGCCGTCAGCACCCCGGGCCACTTCTCGTCGAGGCGGGGGCCCGACGCGATGAGCGGCCCGAGATCGACCGGCGCGCCGTCGTGTGGCGGGACGATCCAGATGATCTCGCGGAGCGCGGGCAGCGACGGCGCGGCGCCGGCGATGGCGCCCGCGGTGATCTCGTCGAGCGCGGCGGCATAGTCGTGGCGGAGAAAGCCGCGCACCGCGACGAGGAGGGTCACGTCGGCGTGGCGGAGCAGATGGGCGAGCTCGCGGGGCCGTGCGAGCGTGTTCAGCGGCACGAGGACCGCCCCGCACCGCCACACGCCGGCGGCGATGGCGATCCACTCGGGCCAGTTCGGCATGAGGAGCCCGACCCGCGAGCCCTTCCCCACCTCGCGCGCCGCCAGTGCCCGCCCGACCACCAGCGACAGGTCGGCGAGCGCGCGGTGGGTCATCCGTCCCCGCGCCGAGACGAGCGCCTCGCGCGCACCGAAGCGCGCCGCTGCGTCGTCGAGGAGCGCGGGGAGCGTCCCGCTCACGCCGCGCGCGGCTCCCGCGGCCAGGTGTCGAAGGGCCGGGCGCGCTCGTACGCGCGCGCCACCTGGAGAAGCAGGTCCTCGCGTCCCCGCTCCGCGACGAGCTGGAGCCCGACCGGCAGCTTCTCGTCGGAGAAGCCGGCGCGCACGGTCGCTGCCGGATGCCCTGTCAGGTTGAACGGGTAAGTAAAGGCGACGGCGTGGATGGGCGATTCGAACCGCTCGCCGCCGACCCCCGCCGGGAGCGGGCCGCCGGCCGCGAAGGCGGCCGTCGGGAGCGTCGGCGTGAGGAGCAGATCGTAGCGCGCGAACACTCCCGCCACCTCTTCCACGAGCTGGAGCCGTTCTTGCTGATGGCGGCCGATCTCGGCAGCGCTGATCCGTCCGCCGAAGTCGACGCCGGTCAGGAACCCGCGGCCCCATTCGTCGCGATGCGCTTCCAGCACGGGCGCGAGCTCGGCGTGCAGCTGGAACGCGTTGAGGGCGGCCCATGCGAAGCCGGCGTCGGTGAAGCGATCCGGCAGAGGGTCGATCGGGCGGCGGAGCACCTCGCCGACGACGGCGACGGCGCCCTCGACTTCGCGGCGTACGTCGTCCGCGACGCGTGCGTAGCCGAGGGTCGGGCTGTAGGCGATGCGAAGCCCGCGTGGGAGATCGTCGAGCCGTTCGCGATACGAGTACCCCGGGTCGGGCAGCGAGTCGGGGTCGTGTGGATCCTGCCCGGCGACCACGTCCAGGAAGAGCGCCGCGTCCTCGACCGAGCGGGTGATCGGCCCGTAGCAGGTCGTGTCGATCCAGTCGCGGAACGCGAACGGACCGCGCGGGATGCGCCCGAACGTCGGCTTCAGACCGAAGGCGCCGACGTAGCACGCCGGGATGCGGACCGAGCCGCCGCCGTCCGACGCGGTCGCGAGCGGGACGAGCCCCGCAGCGATCGCGGCCGCCGAGCCGCCGCTCGACCCGCCGGGCGTCCGCTCGAGGTTCCACGGGTTGCGTGTCACGCCGAACACGCGGTTCTTCGTGAACGCGGTGTAGCCGAACTCGGGTGTGTTGGTCTTGCCGAGCGCGATGGCGCCGGCGCGCCGGAGCCGTGCCACCTGCGTCGAGTCGCTGGCCGCGACGTGGTGCCGGAAGGGCACCGACCCGTGCGTGGTCGGCAGCCCGGCGAGGTCCTCCAGGTCCTTCACCCCGAACGGGATGCCGGCGAGGGGACCCGGATCCTCACCCCGCGTGATGCGGGCCTCGAGCGCCCGGGCCTCGGCGAGCGCCGCCTCCGGCCGGAGAGTCACGAACGCGTTCAGGGCAGGGTTCAGGCGCGCGATGCGCGCGAGCGCCGCCTCGACCACCGCGACTGGCGAGAGCTCGCGGCGGCGGACGGCGGCGGCGAGCGCGTGCGCGGAGCCGAAGGCGAGGTCGTCGGTCATGGCCAGATACTGTGCGTCAGAGCGCGGCGGGCTGTCCAGGGGTCCGCGCTATGCCGTGGCGCCGCCGTCGACGGGCAGCGCGACGCCGGTCACGTACGACGCGTCGTCGGAGACGAGGAAGAGCGCGGCCGCCGCGATCTCCTCGGGCCGCGCGAAGCGGCCGAGCGGCGGCGAGGCCGGCGAGGACTCGGCGACCGTGATCGTCCGGCGGAAGGCCCGGAGGAGCGGCGTATCGGTCCCGCCCGGGCAGATGCAGTTCACCCGGATGCCGGCCGGCGCGAGCTCCCGCGCGAGCGAGCGTGTCAGCAGGACCACGCCCGCCTTCGACGCGCAGTATGCCTCGTTCATCGGCTGTCCCTGGAGGCCGGACTGCGAGGAGACGTTGAGGATCGCGCCGTGGCCGGAACGCCGGAGGTGCGGCACGGCGGCCCGGCAGGCGAGGTACACCGCGCGCAGGTTGATGGCGAAGATGCGGTCCCACTCCGCGGGCTCGAGCTGCTCGAATGCCACGAAGCGCCCGACGCCGGCGTTGTTGACCAGGACGTCGAGACCTCCGAGCCGCGAGACCGCCGCCTCGACCATCGCGCCCACGTCCGCCTCCCGCGCGACGTCGGTCAGTGCGAACTCCGCTCGCCCTCCCCCGTCGCGGATCGCCTGGACGACCGCCTCGCCGCCGTCGCGCTGCACGTCGGCGACGAGCACGGCGGCTCCCTCCGCCGCGAAGCGCTCGGCCGTCGCGCGGCCGATGCCGCTCGCCGCCCCGGTGACGACGGCCACCCGGCCCGTGAGGCGCGTCACGACGCGACCGGGTGCCTCGCGAGGAAGCGGAGGACCCGCTCGACGACGGCCTTCGGCGTCTCGAGGAAGCAAGCGTGGCCGGTGGCGGGAACGAGCACTACCTCGGCCCGCGACAGCGCCGCGGCGAGTGCCCGCGCGTAGCGCGGTGGGGTGAGGATGTCCTCCTCGCCGACCAGGACGAGGGCCGGGGTGCGGAGCAAGGGCACCAGGCCGAGGGCGTCGTGCGCGAGGCAGGCGTCGAGCTGCCGGCGGTACGCGGCGACCGACTTGACCACCCCGCGCTCGCGGAGCGCCGCCTGGACCGCCACGACCTCCGGGGCAGGCGCCTCGAGGAAGCGGGACGTGAAGGCCCACGGGGCGAGCGCGGCGAGGAATTCCTCCCCGCCGAGCCGCTCGACCATCACCCGCCAGCTCGCGAGCACGCTGCGGAGAAACGCGTCGGTCCGTCCCCAGGTGCTCACGAGGACGAGCGTCGCGACACGGGTCGGCGCCTGGAGCGCCAGGTGCTGCGCGACCGCCCCGCCCATCGAGGCACCCAGGACGTGGAAACGTTCGATACCGAGCCCGTCCATGAGACCGAGCGCATCGGCGGCGAGGTCCCCGAGTCCGTACGGCGCCCGCGCCTCTTCGCTCGCGCCGGCGTCGCGGTGATCCACGAGCACGACGCGATGACGGCGCGCGAGGTCGCGCCGCACGAGGCCGAAGGCGTGATGATCACCGCCGAGGCCGCTCAAGAGCAGGAGGGGATCGCCCGTCCCTTCGGTGTCATGGAAGAGCTCGAGCTCGCCCACGCGGAGCCGCGGCATGTGGCGCGAGTGTGAGCCGGCAGCCGCACTCAAGTCAAATTCACCCGGGGGCCCGTGCGGTGCTCGCGCGCTGCGCGCGCTGCGCTCCTCCGATGCCCCCAGACCCCGTCGGCCACGACGCGCGCTCCCGCGCGCGGCCTCCGACTCACCTCACCCGGGGGCCCGTGCGGTGCTCGCGCGCGACGCGCGCTGCGCTCCTCCGATGCCCCCAGACCCCGTCGGCCACGACGCGCGCTCCCGCGCGCGGCCTCCGCCCGATCTCGTCCTGGGGCTCGGCTCCGTCTGGCGTGGTCAGACTTCCGTCTGTCGGGCACGGATGTTATGCGGGCGGGATGCATGAGAAGTTCACGGCGCTCACGCCGGAGCTGTACGAGTACCTCGTCGCGCACAACCGGGCGCCGGATGCGGTGTTGCG
>JACXTT010009678.1_pt1 | contig 13130 bp, 11 predicted proteins | sample 9270951 | NCBI WGS metagenome assembly JACXTT01 (sample SAMN15532306, study PRJNA645909) | rock metagenome | isolation source: weathered quartz diorite | place: Puerto Rico | collected 2017-06-21
CATAAACCACTCTGTTTCAGTTTAGTGCACTCGTCACCAAAACCGAAGTCACATGCCTTCAACGCAAGTAATTATTACAAGGGCCTCAGAAAATCTTGCTAGGCATTCATCGAACCCGTCCTCGCCAACAGCAAATACTAAGTGAGGCTGACTGAGCATTATTGAACAGTGCTCCGAGTGCTTACAATTCAGATTGAGACCAGGGGGAAAGTAAGCAATTGCTGACTGACGTTACATGCTTTAAACTTGCACCTCGCACACGGACTGACCTTCAGCGTCCATCACCGAAGCGTTGTTTTCCGAGAATCACGAGGCTGTCGCGACGATCTTAACTAGGCAAAGGAAAGAAGGTGGAAGAGAAAGAGTCTGCTCAGGCCCGTGATGGTAACAGAATACATTGGTCGGCTCGCGGAATAGAGATTCTAACTAACGAGAACCAAGAGTGTAAGTAAAGGCACCCAGCTCTAATCGGAGAGTACTCAAGTGAATTGGGAGAAATTTGAAGAAAACTGGAACGAAACGAAAGCAAAATTTAAGGAACACTGGGGTAGGCTGACTGACAATGATCTCACCATCATCGCCGGAAAGCGCAACCAGCTCATTGAAAAATTGCAAGAGCGTTACGGCATGACCGATGAAGAGGCCGAAACGCAACTAGAGCATTTCTTGAAGCGCCCTTTTTGATCCTGTCGATTGCCTGCGAAGGATGCTGCGAAACTACAGTCGTGAGTCACAGGCCCAGCCTTCGTTTACCAAGAGGTGCAGTTCCGGAAACCGCACCTTCAATTCCCCAGGACTCAGCTTGTCAGCCAACGCAACTCCGTCCTGCGTACTGACGGAATAGAGATGATCCTCACCACCGAAAACCGTCAACACATAGTGGCGTGTTTGAAGGATCATGATTACTTTGTCCCGATCCTCTGCATTATCTTTCTTGACCGCCGCGGGGCGCTGGAGAGCTGGCTGGGAAAAAACTGCGACCGCAGGGATCAGCTGATCGGAAGAGGATCTTGCGAGCTTCGGTTTTTCCGAAGGCGTGGGTGACATGCCGACTACCGGTAGCAGCATTACGAAACCGGCGGCAGTAGCTTTTCGCATAAAGCCCCCTTCTGTTATCTGAGACCAATCTTTAAACCAATAGTACAACAATTTACTGCTTAATTCATAGCTTTTCTTTACCAGAGAGTCCGCTGGCTTTTCCCTGCTCCGTTCGTCTTTTGACATCTTCGAAAATCGACTTGAGGTTTTCCCGCTTCGAGTCTTTGCCCCCAAGGTCAGATTGGAAGTGATACGTCTTCGCTCTGACGTGAATCTTCAGACTGTTACCTGGTGGAAACAGAGTCACCTGAGTGAGCGGCTCAACAAAATCGTCGCCCGAGTTTCCTGACGGCACAAAGGAAATTACATAGGCATTGAATCTCAGATGCCCCTTGCAGCTTCCGAAGAGATGATCATGAGCTACGGAATAGTCGGTGAATTCAAGTTTTTCAAGCTCGCCTGTGAGCTGTTGTGAAGTGAAAAGAAACTGGTCTGGTCGTTGTTCTGATACTTGCAGCAACGACGAGTAAATCTCACGAGCTTCGGTGAATTGGCGCTTGGTGATGGACTTCCGCGCTTGCCCAAGGGCCTCGTTCACGCTCGCTTGTTTCAACTTGTAAGCTTTTGGATCTCCTGGTGCGACTTCCAGGATGCGATTGCAGTAAGCCACGGCGTTGTCGGATGGAGGAGACACATAGTGCCCCAGTGCAGCGGCAGATTTTGCCTTGAGAAACAACAGTTCCTGAGGAACTGCTCGATTCGCGGCCTCTTCAGGCCTTGAAGTTTCACGGGCCAGACCCTCGACGGTTCGCTGCTCGACTTGGGAATGCCGACTTCCTCCAGGGCCCTTCAGATAGGCCTTTGCGATGATCGAGACCAGAAGAATCGTCACGCCCATTATTGCGAATTTCGAAGCAGCCCTGACCGACTTCCTTGCCGGCACAGGCTGTTGGCGTGGTTCACGGTCGAGATCCATTACATGAGATTGGGCTGATAAATCCTTTTTCTGTTCCGAGAAGTGCTGAAGATCTGTTCCTTGTCTTTCTTGGTTCTCACCGTTTCTCTCGGACGAAGCTTTTGGTGGGAACCGGGAAGAATCTGGCCTGGGGCTGAAATTCAAATCGCCAGAAACACACGGTTCAGACTCCATTCTTGACCTGCCGGGACCGGCGGGTCGTAATGCTTCTCTACCCTGAATTGCTTCACAGCTCCTCGAACTGTTTCCTCCGGTCAAGCCGGGCTCCTCGGATGGCAGCGCGGTGGACGAAACGTTCGCAGGCGAGAGGATCGTATTTCCATTACCGTCAGTAAGCGCTTTGGCCTGCTGGTCTGCGAAAGCTTTTTCTTTCGCTTCCGCCACGAATTGCCAACACAGCTGGAGGTAATCCCTCAGTGTCCGGTTTTCAGGCTCCAGCTCACACAGAAAACGAAAGGTCCCCAGGCACTCGCCATATAGTTCCTGGTCAAACTGCTTCATGGCTTCGTTCTTCAGGTTTTCAACGTGAATTTCAAACTCTTCCCGCAGCTTCTCATCTTCCGGGCTCGGTTCGGCCAGTTTAAGTTCGGCCTCTGTCTCAACTTGTCCGTGGCCTCGCTTCAAAGCCTCGTTAATCACTCGCATCAGGGCTTCGAAATCACGATTATCGAAATGGCTCTTTATCTGTTTACTTAAGTCGGCAGAAGTCTGCATACATACAGCTTCCTGTGGCAGGCGATTACGACTGGGATTCGTGTGCGATTGGCGACTTTCCAAAGCTCTGGTGATTCTCTCCAAGTAGCTTGGGCGTCCGACTTAGGTAATCGTCAATTTGCGGGAAAAGCTGCAAGCAAATATTGGGAGAACCTGGCGTTTTCGAAACGAGTGATCATACCGAGAGTCTTCGCGGGTTCATCGATTGGGGGCGGAGCTACATTTGTGACGGCTGGGGCCGCCATGTTGGTAGGCGGAATCGCTAAATTGAACGAACAGCGGCACCATATTGGCCCGCGAACCCCACGGTTGTTTTTGAGTGTATTCGCGTCATTTGTCGACGGCTTCTTGCGCCGGCGACTCATGGCCAGATCGCATTGAGCAGCTGCGCGAGTCGAATTCCACCTCTAGCGAGCTGCAGGCGGGCGATAGAAGCTGCCTCGGCTCGATAGTTGGAATCAATTTGGATGTTCAGGTTTCTGACGTCTGAGGGCGCCGCATCACAACTCACCAGCCCTGTGACACAGCTCTGTTTGGGGATTGAGAGACGCAAGTAAATACGATCCAGTGCCAGCTGGTGAGACTCCCAAGCAATGTCTTTCACATTTCCTGTTCGCCAGGAAAAATTGTCGTGGGTCGGCTGAAGATTCAGCCGACGTGCTGCGCCGTCCGTCCCTGTTCCAAGCTGTTCTTCGATCTCCGTCACCACTTCATTGTCCCAAAAACCGTGGAGGTCAATGGCGTTGCGAGACTGAATGCGGACACAATTTCCACCTCGGTCAGCATTGTCGGCACAATGCAACGGCTGGTGAATGTCTCCGACTAAATGAAGGAGCAAGCTTAGATCGCCCTTGCTCCCCCATCGGTCGTATTTTCTGCTGCGCAATCGACGGCGATATTCTTCAATCTTTGCCGTAACACAGCCGCTCTGCCTACAGCCCTGCCCAACACTGTTCTTCGCGTCATCCCTGCAAATGTCTAGAAAGTGCCACGGCTTTGTATCAGAATCGAGTTCCTTGAGAACCATATCTGGCCAGACCGCTGCTTCTGCCATGCTGTTGGCAAGAGCCTTCACCTCGGGCGAAGTCTTAAGAATGCGAGCGACATGTCGCCGGGCATTCGGGGAAAGGTTCATTGCAGCAATACGAGCCACAATCTGGTGGCCGTCATTTCCCCATGTCCAGCCGGGAGATGGCCGGAACACAATAACCAGGCTGAAGACTAAAATACCTCTTCCCAGCTTCCGCATTTTCAATGGATTTAGTGAGAGCGAGAAACCCGCACGTTACCCGAAACGGAGGTGATCTTTAAACTTCTTGTGCCATTACCGATTCGCGCGCGGATCTGATTCCCGGGCCCATGCTGTCGACCTTGCATGACTACAGGAAACTCGGTTTCGACCGAACCACTGACTGTTGACATGTTAAGTTCTGCATCAGCATTGTCGGGCAATGTTACAGTAGTATCGCCACTTACAGTTGAGAACTCAGCTGGCTCGGAGCCCTCCATTCGGGTGATCTCCGCGTCCACGTTGCCGCTGACTGAGCGAGCGTTTACCTGCCCGCTGATCGCTTTCAGTCGTACGTTTCCACTTGCCGTTGATGCGTGGACGAAGCCGGCAAATGTTCTTACATCGATATTTCCGCTCGCAGACTCCGCCTTTAACTTGCCAGCGACACTGCTCACACTAATGTCACCGCTGGCAGTCGTGAGTGGATCGAGTTTGAAGCGCGTCGACCGCGGCACTTCGATCTTGAATCGCACGCTCGCATTACAATTGCCATTATGCGGGTAGCGAGCCCGCAATTCAACCTGGCTTGCGGTGCTGCGGTCTTCGACCTCAACTTGATCCCGATCCCGCCCCTCCTTGAAGGCTCTCACGTGAACCGTCGTGCCGTCGTATCCCACGACGTTAATATTTCCAGAAACGTTGTGGACAATAATGGCTCCCTCAGTGCCAAGATTGTAGGATTTTTCAAAATCCTGGGCTGACAGAGGGGGTACGAACAATAGGGACAGATTCAGGGCAACCCACAGTGGAAAGGCTCGTTCGCTCATGATATCCCCTTATCACAAATTATCACTTTGGTGGAAGTTAGTGACTCGGCCACGCAAAAGGTTTCAAACACCGGTTCAATGCAACCTGGACAAAGATCTTCAATCTCTGCCCTTAATTGAGTGATATCATTCTGTAAGTTGAAGAGAGCGACGATTTCTGCACAACGGTCTTCCCCTAAGGTGATCAAATGAGAGCGATGTCACTGTGGTTGATGACCTGCCTTGTTCTTGCTGCTCACCTCTTCGGCCAGGAGATGCACAGTCCCAAAGTCCTGGCAGTGCCTGAGTTCCGACCAACTCCGACTTACTTTCTTTCTCAAGTCACCGTTCTTCAACGGCTCGAGCCTCAGTACACCCAAGAAGCTCGCGAGGCACGGTGCCAGGGAAGGGTCGTGCTCTACATGGAAGTGGGTCCGCTGGGATTAGCGGAGAGGATTCGTGTCATACGAGGTTTGGGGCTCGGCCTGGATCAGAAGGCGATAGAAGCCGTGCAACAGTGGCTTTTCGAGCCTGCAAGAATTTACGGACCTCAGGATGTCGTGACCACCTTGGTACCGGTGGAGTTCAGGTTGCCAGAATCTCCCGAAACGTCCAGCGACGACCTGCTGGTCGCAAGTTCTGAGCCTGGCATCAGTGCCCCTCGAATTGTTTCCAGAGCCGAGCCTGTGTATTCTGAGCAATCCCTCAAGGCTGGGGTTCAGGGAGTCGTCGTGCCCTACACAGAAATAAGCGCCGAAGGACAGCTGCAAAATATTCAAGTGTTGCAGGGGCTCGGATTCGGTCTAGACGAGTTAGCCGTCGAAAGAATTCGGCTTTGGAAATTTGAACTGGCAATGCGCGAGGGAAAGCCTGTCACAATGATGATGCCCATTGAGATCAACTTCAGCTGTCGTTAACAGTGAATGTTATAATTTTGGGTTTGGGCCCGATCAACCACTGCAAGGCATCAAGTCTCCCGTTTCCAGCTCACCTTCGAGGGCAGTGAGTTGAAACGCCGCTATGGAAGAGCAACAGGGTAACCTGCTTGTCGTCGACGACGACCCCAAGATCAGAGAGATGATCTCTTTCCGCCTGAAGCGCGAGGGCCACTCTGTCATTGCTGCGGCATCCGGCCAGGAAGCGCTCGATTGCATTCAAAGCGGCAAGCTTGATCTTGTCCTCCTGGATAACTACTTACCGGAAATCACTGGCCTGGAAGTATTGAAAATAATTCGTGAAAAACACTCGGTCACACAGCTCCCGGTAATAATGGTGACAGGAAAGAGCCAGAGTGAAGACATTGTCGAGGCTCTCGGTCTGGGCGCTAACGATTATGTGACCAAGCCGATTGATTTTCCCGTGGCACTGGCTCGCATCCAGACGCAGCTCTCACTCAAGCGCGCGGAGGAGGCTCTGCGTAAGGTTAGCGAGGAGTTGGAACACCGAGTGGAGGTGCGCACCGCCGAGCTGGTAAGATCAAACGAGGCACTGCAATCGGAGATCGCGGACCGGAAGCGCGTACAAGAAGCGTTGCGGTCCAGCGAGGATCGTTACCGCGACCTCATCGAAAACGCCAACGACATCATTTACACCCACGATCTGAATGGTAATCTCCTCTCTGTCAATAAGGCTGCAGAATTGGCGATGGGTTACCAGCGCCCAGAACTTTTGAAAATGAACATTGCGCAATGGGTAAGCCCGTCACAACAAGAGTCAGTGCGCAAGGAAGTTCGCCTTCAGGTGCAAAGGCTGGAACAGAAGGCCTCGTACCCGCTGGAAGTCATAACCAAGGATGGACGCGAGCTCACGCTGGACGTGAGCGCTCGGCTGATCTATCGCGAAGGAATTCCCATCGCAGTGGAAGGAATCGCGCGCGACGTGACCGATCGCATTCTTCTGGAAGAGAGGCTGCAACACTCTCAGAAGATGGAAGCAGTGGGAAGACTAGCGGGAGGAATTGCTCACGATTTCAACAACCTGCTTACCGCTATTACTGGATACAGCGAACTGCTTCTGAGCCGGGCCGATGCTCTGGGTCCACTGCGGAGATACCTCGATGAAATCCTGAGGGCTGGCAGAAGTTCCGAGTCTCTAACCCGACAACTGTTGGCGTTTAGCCGCAGACAGGTGCTCCAGCCGAAGGTGCTGGACCTGAATAGCGTAGTAGGAAACATCCATAAGATACTGCGGCGGCTCATCGGCGAGGACATTGAGCTGGTGACTGTTTTCGGAATGGAGCTAGGACGAATAAAGGCCGATCCAGGACAGTTACAGCAAGTGATTCTCAACCTGGCGGTGAATGCGCGCGATGCGATGCCTCAAGGAGGAAAACTCGTCATCGAAACCGGCAATGTCGAGCTGAATGAAGAGGAGGCCCGCCGTCGGGTAACCCAGCTTGGACACTACGTCATGCTAACCGTCAGAGATACGGGGTGTGGCATGGAGGCAGAAACCATCAGCCACATCTTTGAACCATTTTACACAACCAAGGAGCAGGGCAAGGGAACGGGTCTGGGGCTCTCAACCGTTTACGGAATTGTAAAGCAGAGCGATGGCTCTATCTGGGTCAGCAGCCAGCCTGGCCAGGGTACCGTCTTCCAAATTTACTTTCCGCAGGTGGAGGAACCTTTGGAAGCGGCGGAGCCAGTCAGATCAACCACCCGAACAGCAGGTGGCACGGAAACAGTGCTTCTCGTGGAGGACGAAGAACTGGTCAGAAATCTCGTGCGCGATATTTTGAAGCAAAATGGGTATTCCGTCCTTGAGGCTCACCACGGGACCGAGGCCCTCAGACTGGCTCTTCAGTATAGCGGCCCGATTCATCTTCTGTTGACCGATGTGGTAATGCCCCAAATGGGCGGTCGCGTTCTGGCGCAACGTCTGAAGTCGTTTCGCCCGACCATCCGAGTGCTCTACATTTCCGGTTACGTGGACGACGCCACCATTCAGGAAGGAATCTCCAATCCAGGTACTTCCTTCATCCAAAAACCTTTTACAGTGGACACGTTGAGCCACAAGGTTCGTGAGTTACTTGATTCTTAATGTATTCGACGTCGGCTGCACGCATGGATCTTAAGGCGCTGAACAACACCGAATTTATTAAGCTTTGTGCCCAACAGGCTGCGAGCGAGAACGTGTGGGAGGAGTTTTGTTCACGGTTTCACTCTTCCATCCAGTCGTCCGTCTACCGGGAATGCTACCAAGTTGGAATCATTTCCAAATCCAGCTCTGCTAACGTGTATGAAGATCTTGTTCAGGATGTTTACCTCAAGCTTGTCGGCAACGATTGCAAAGCCTTGCGAGAATTTAAGGGCTCTGCAGAAAACTCCATCTATCTGTATTTGGGAACGATTGCCAGAAACGTCGTGCTCAATTACCTGTCCAGCATCAAAGCCAAGAAGCGGGACTCCATTCAGGTTTCACTGGATAGCCCGATAGAAACGGAAGGAGATCAGGACAGCCTGCCGCTGGAGAGTGCCATTAGGTCTCAACAGTTTGATCTCGAAGAGCATCTCAAGGGTATCTCCCTGCGAGAAGAGGTGGAAGACATCTTGGATCAGTCCGTCCAAGGCAAGAACAAGGCACGCGATAAGCTTATTATCCGGCTGGCCATTTACGAAGGTTTTTCAGCGGAAGAAATTGCCCAGCGGTTTCCGACGGACCTTTCGGTTAAGGGCATTGCCAATACCATCAGCCGCCTCAAACAGAGCTTACAACAAGGCCTTCTCGAGAGAATGATGTTGAAAGGCAAGAGTTTGGGGAAAACCTCCTAGTTTTCCTGTCCTAGTGATTGTGGAAGGTGAGACGGCATGAATCACGATGGCTGCTTGGAAGCAGCCGAACTTGTCCGGTTCCAGCAAGGTCATTATGGTGAGCCGGCAAAAACGCAGATAGGCCGCCACCTGCAAGCCTGCTCAGTTTGCGGTCACAATGCGCAATTGCTGGAACGGATAGTCGCGCTTCTTGCGGGAGGGAAGAAAACAATGGGGCCTGCGAATAATGCAGAAAGAACCGAGGATTGCCTTACACCTGAGCTGACCTACCGCTACCTGGAAAACGACATCGACGAAAAGCTTCGGGCCCAGGTAGAGACCCATCTCGACGAGTGCCCCTCGTGTTATGAGGCTATGGTTTCTCTTCTCAACAACTCGTTGACTCCTGCCACTGAGTTAGAGAAGAATGAGATCCGCAAACTGACTGAAATGACTCCCGAGAAGCAGGTTTCGCGAGTGCTTTCCTATGTCCGAGCGCAATCCAAGGCAAGACAAGAAGGAGCGACGGACGAAGGATTCTGGCGGCAGATCAGTCGGTTGTTCCGTTTCCCGGGAACTGCCTCGAGTCTCTGGCGATCTCCCGCACTCGCCACGCTGGCTCTCCTCCTACTGGCGCTTGGGAGTTACAAAGGAATTCGCTTCTATCAAACTTCGTGGCCCATGGCGCAGGCTGAGAGGCTTTTGCAGCAAAACTATCGCGTCTACATGAAAGATACAGCGCGTTTGTCAGGTGGCTATCGCTCCAGTGGTGTTGCCGCGCTGATGGCAGGTGGCTCTGAGGGCTCTTATGCTGAACAGGCGTTGGCTCTCACTCAAGAGGCGGCGAGGAAGGGCGCTAATCCTGATCGGGTCCGGAAGATTGAAGCGCAGGTCTACGTGATTCAAAATGATTACGGTAAGGCAGAGTCGGCCTATGAACAGATGGGAGGCGCGGAGAGACATTCGGCCGCTTTCTGGAACGATCGAGGGGTTGTGCGTTTTGGCCAGCAGGACTGGGAACGAGCCCAACAGTATTTCGAAGCTTCTCTACGAGGGGATGAGCAGTTTAAGGAGGCCTGGTACAATCTTGCTCTGGTCAAAGAGAAGAGGCACGATAGGCGTGGCGCGCTAAGCGCACTGGAACGCTATCTGACACTGGAAACAGATGAAGGCTGGAGGAATGCTGCTCTGGAATTCAAAAAGCGATTGCAGTGACGAGTCTTAAGGACTCTCCCCGTCACCCCTGGCCCTTCTCCCCGTTGGGGTGAGGGGGAAGTAAACACTACATTTAACCCCCTCGCCCCTTGGGGAGAGGGTGCCCGAAGGGCCGGTGAGGGGGCTAGTCGATCCTCTCAAGAGCTGATTCTTCACCGTTCCTCGAGCCGAACTAGCATTTCTCATCTGCGGAGACTGGATGTGGTTTAGTATCGTCAGCCTTATTCTGAATCTCTTTGGACGTCCCCGCATCGTTCAGATCCGGCGGTTCCCTCCTGCCAAACGGCTGTATCCCCATCTTTTTGGGCTAGCGCTGGCATTGGCTGTGGTGCTGCTCGCCACCGCATTCCACCTCAGCGACCTCGTCATTAATCTGGGCCAGTTTGTTCCGGTTCTACTGCTGGCGATCTTTTTAGCAGGAACATGGGTGGGAGGGCCTTTCGTCCTCTTAACTGCCGTTCTCTATTTTCTGATTGCACCAACACCCTTCGCGAGCGTGTGGACCTGTTTTATCTTCCCGTCTAAAACCTATTTTGCAGCCTATGCGTTCGGTGCAGTTTTGGCGGCGTTCTATAATGACGTAATCTTTTTTTATTATGTCGTTATTTCCAAAGATAGCGTGCGAATTGCTTTTGCCTTCGATACCTCGCGAGTAATTAACATCATCAAGTCTCCCAACAAGAAGGAAGAGGAAGCCTTTGAAGCGCTCCTAGTGGCGCACCCGGAGCTGGAGGAGCAAAGGCTCTATCGCGACCAGTGGGAGACGCCACCGCCTTTTCCCTATACGATTGTTTTCGTAGCTAACCCGAAGATCCGAAAACGCAGATTAAGCGTGACCGATCCCGAGTTCGAACCGGACCCAATCATTCGGGACCTGGACCTCTTTCTGAGTTCTATCGATCGGGCTCTTTACTCATTTGAGGAGGACCATGTTCTAGGGTGTCTTGAGGTCTGGAGCCGTGTTCGTGTTGTCGCTATTTTTGATCCAGATCTCGATTTTGCTCTCGCTCAAGAATTTCAGGACGATTTTACTATTGATGGCAAAGTCGCCGAGAATCTCCTGGACACGACGGACAACATGCCCCATAAAATCGGTGAATTGCTTCAGCAACACCCGGTGGGGCTTCCCTCCCCTCTCACGCTCTGTGATGTCGACGTAATCTACGTAGTGAGCGCTTCACCCACACACGATCGATCTACGGCGCGCTATTCCGATTATCTTGATACGGGCGAAACCGCGACCTGCGACCGAAGCGGTGCGCAAGCGTTTGAGTTCAACCCTGATCCTCTCGGCACCAAACGGGATGGTAGTGGGGCATCCGAAATCAATGCGGCACGCTGTGGCGACCCGGGTGTCCGTTGTGAGCACGATGATTTTGCGCGCAGCCCGGGCCGGGTCGCCTTAAGTGTCTTGGGAGCCCGGAAGAAAACTTTCATCCATGAATTTGCCCATGCCATGTCGTCGGCCTTGCGGGGCGCCATCGTGGACGAATACGCAGATGTGTTCATACTGCAGGGCGCCAAGAGCCAGACCCAGCTTCCTCCGGCCCCGTTCTACATAAATCGGATTGAGCGGGTCCCGCTAACCGAACCTCGCTTTATTCCTGTGCACTCGATGTTCGCCCGATATCAGCACATAGACTTTCTTTCGGACCTGGCCCACCCCTCTGCTGAAGCGGACTGGCTAGGCTACTTTCCAGAACGCCATGATTCGTACTGCCCATGCACGATGGATCGAACGGGGGATGAGTTTCGATTCGACAGACTGATCAGTAACTTCATGTATGACCGCATCTGTTGCAAGCTCAATCGACCACATTAGCTGGGCAACAGTCTTGTGTGACATGATCTTCGCCGACCACCGCTGCAGGAGTTCCCCATGATGCCCTTTCACCCGCTCTACCGATCTCTGTTGCGGAAATACATTCCTCAGGTGTCCAATGTAGACCTGGATCGTCATGAGAGCCTTATGGCACTGCGACTCCAAGTGATTCTGGAGCGCAACATGCGACCGGAAGACGGAGGAACCGATTACCTGGAATCCCAGCGCAAGTCACCTCGGAACCTCAGAAACCAACTCATCCGCGAAGCAACCATCGAGGCTAACGGTACAGCTGAGACAGGCATTTTTTCCGGTTTCGAAAGAGAGCTTAACGCGGTTCATCGCCTCTGGATTGCTCGCCGCCAGCTGGTCCTCACGCAGAGCCCGTATCCTCAAAGATCCTCACAGAGACGGTGGCCAGATCGACTGCGCTCAGTCCTCAGATATCACCTAGTTCGCCTGGAAACGTTTCCAGTACTGGAAATCAATCGCCTGAGATTCTTCAGAGCAAGGGTTATTGCAATTGTCATTGTCTTGCTCCTTGCTGGCTTCGCGATTTCGCGCGTGAAACTGACTCACGTCATCGATATGCCGCAGGGGCAAATCGGAGCAGAGCCCAAACAGGGGCCTTCCTCCTTGGGTGGTGGTGGCGACCATTAGACTGCGGAGAGCCTGCCGCGATGGGTAGAGTCGCGCCTCCCTTCCATACAATACCTCATCAAGACTCATGAAGAAGTCCTGGTTCGGTCCCGCTCTTTTCCTACTCGTTATTGTCGTTCTAGCCGTGTACGAGTTGTCGTACTCCGAGCGCAGCCTGGTTGAATTGCAGCGCGGCTATCTTTTTGCCCAGACCGACAGGGAGAAAGACCAGGTGATCCGTCATCTTGAGAAGTACTATGACACACTGTCGATACCTGAATCGCTTCGCCGGAATGTGGAGCAGAGAGTGATAGAACTCGCAGGAGCAGACCCAACGGATAACGCAAACTGCCGGGCTGAACTGGCTCCTAAAGGTTCCCTTTATGCAATGGAACAAGAGCTGACCTGCCTGTCCAAACTTGTGCTGCTCTCGCTAGTGAGGGACCAGCCGCAGGCATGCTCGCGATACCTCGACCAGGCCAGTGAATTGGCCAACAAGGTAGATCAAATCACGCATGTCGGGTATTGGCCGAACTTCATTGAAAATGAGAGGCGGTTCACCAAACGCGACGCGACTTTATGGTTGCGGGCGTTCGTCGCCGAAAAACTGTGTCGTGATTTTGCCGATGATCCGGATTCATGGCGGCACGCCGAATACTACGCCTCACTCGGGCTGCGGCTTTCCAAAGAAGTCCACGACGTGAGGCTTGAGCTGGATCTCATCCAAACCCTTCAATTCATCTTGACCGAGTACTATGGATTCGGTGATTTGTCCGTTGCTTTTGCCGAAAGCTATCGTCAACAGGCACAGCAAATCCGGTATGACCTCAGGGCCATCGGAATTGGGTATCACCAGGCCTTTGCACTTCAACGAGCCGGCCAATTCGACCCTGCGCTAAAGCTTTATGGCCAAGTGCGCAAAATGGTTGAAGAGTGT
>JACXTT010009679.1_pt1 | contig 13129 bp, 9 predicted proteins | sample 9270951 | NCBI WGS metagenome assembly JACXTT01 (sample SAMN15532306, study PRJNA645909) | rock metagenome | isolation source: weathered quartz diorite | place: Puerto Rico | collected 2017-06-21
TGATCGTGGCGGACGCGGCGGCGGCCGCGATCGCCGGCCCAGCGGACGGCCAGGGTTCGGCAGGCCCAAGCCGCAAATCGAGAACATCTTCAAACGCGGCCAGGAAGTCCTCGTCCAGGTCATCAAGGAAGGCATCGGCACCAAGGGTCCGACCCTCTCCACTTACATCAGCATCGCCGGCCGATATCTGGTGCTGATGCCCGGACTCAACCGCATCGGCGTCTCGCGCAAAATCGAGGACGACGACGTCCGCCGCCGCCTGCGCGAGATCATGAACGAGCTGCAACCGCCGCGCGGCATCGGCTTCATCATCCGCACCGCCGGCCAGGACCGCAACAAGGAAGAGCTGCAAAGCGATCTCGCCTACCTGTCGCGCCTGTGGCAAGTCGTCGCCCGCCGCATTCAGAAGCAGAAGTCGCCCTGCGAAATCTACAAGGAAAGCGACATGGTCACGCGCACCATTCGCGACATCTTCACCGAGGACATCGACACCATCTGGGTCGATGAGCGCGGCGCCTACGAGGCCGCCAAGGAGTTCATGGAAGCCGTCATGCCCAGGTTTGCCGAGCGCATCAAATTCTACGACGGTTCGGTGCCGATGTTCCACAAGTACGGCATTGAGGCCGAGATCGCCCGCATCCAGGAGCGCAAGATCTCCCTCCCCTACGGCGGCTCGATCGTCATCGACCAGACCGAGGCCATGGTTGCCATCGACGTCAACAGCGGCAATTTCCGGGCCGACAACAACAATGCCGAGGAAACCGCCTACCAGATGAACCTGCACGCCGCCAAGGAGATTGCCCGCCAGCTCCGCCTGCGCGATCTGGGCGGCGTCATCGCCAATGACTTCATCGACATGCGCGACGAGCGCCATCGCCGCGGCGTCGAGAAAGCCTTGCGCGACGCCGTTCAGCGCGACCGCGCCCGCACCAAGATCTTGCGCATCTCGCAGTTCGGCATCATTGAGATGACCCGCCAGCGCATCCGCCCCTCGCTCAAGCGCAGCGCCTTCCAGGACTGCACCCATTGCAAAGGGACCGGCCACGTCAAGACCGGCGAAAGCGTCAGCATCGAAGTGATGCGCATGCTCCAGCTCGCCGTCAACCGCGAGCACATCATGCGCATCGATATCCGCGTTCACGACGACGTCGCCAAGTTCTTGCTCAACCGCAAACGCAAGGAGATCGTCGCCCTCGAGGAGCACGGCAACAAGCAGGTGTCGATCACCAGCGCCGGCGCCGCGGTGTCGCTCGAATTCCTCGAATTCCTGTGCTACGACAACAATGGCAACGAGGTGAAGTTCGCCGTCGTGGACGAGCCGCCGCGCCCGCCACAGCGCCGGCGACACTAAACGGGAATTGCAGATTGCAAATTGAAAACCTGAATCTCCAGCTGCAATTTGCAATCGGTAATGGGTCACTCCCAATGTTGCAATTCCGTCCGCCGCTTGCCGAGTCCGGCCCAGTCCTCGATCTCCTCGAGATCGGCCAGCTGATCGACGACGCGATGCGTCCGGGGCAATTCTTCGTCGCGGCCGACCTGCGCCTGACCTGGATTGCCGCCCGCGCCGAAACGATTCCTTGGGAGATCTTCCGCGGCCGCCTGCTCGATCGGACGCAGACGCGCGCGCAGAAGTCCTTTCTTTCGTGGCATGTCATTCAAGAAGACGACGCCCAGCCCGCGACCGAGCCGATGCTGTCCGTCAAGCTCGATGTTCACGAGCGCCGGCTTCACGTCACGCGCGGCTTGCTCTCGTATGTGTGGGAAGCCTTCGACGCCGGCGGCGGCATCGACAGCCGCGAGGCGATGCGCTGGACACGCGAGCTGGTCGGCGCCATCGCATTGGAGCAATTCGCCGATCCGGCGAGCTTGCGCGACGAGCTGATCGGCTTGATCTGGCAAGCAGTCGTCGGCAGCAGCCGGTTGCCGCTCACTTCGGTCGAGGCGCCGCTGCCGGCATATGTGTTCGGGCAGTTTCACTATCTGTACCACGCCGACGCGGGCGAAAGCTCACGGACCTGCTGGCAAGAGCTAATGTCCTATCTTTTTGCTCCCGGCCTCGGTTGGCGCGCGATCAAACTGATCGAATTTGTCCTGCGCCATATCTCGCCCGCTGATTTGCCGCGTTTCTTGGAATTGTTGCTGACCGCCAATCCGCACGGCTGGGCGGTCGGCGTACTAACGCAATGGTGGCGCGAGATTTTTAATGATATCTCCCTTTCTCCATACACGCGGGTCGTCGAAAACGCCCTTACTGCGATCGACTTGCTGGCCGAGCGAGCCGCGATCAGCGTCGGTCAACGCATCCATTTTCTTGGCCACCTGCTGCGGAAGCTCGGCCGGCATCTGACAGCGTATGACCTGGTCACGTTCCATCACCGCGGCGCGAACTATCCGGACGCCTTGCTGCTGGATACCGTGCTCAAACGCTACTTGCTGGCGATCGAACGGTTCCCGGATCGATTCCTGGGCGATGAACCGAAAGCCCGGCTGCGGCGGCGCGCCTTGCGGCAAGGCTGCCTGATGCGCCGGCATTACGAAGGGCATCTCGTCCCGGACGTGCCGACTTCGCCCGGCGAAAACGCGCGCGTCATGCCGGCGAGCCATCGGCGCGTTCCCGAGGAGCAGCTCTTGCAGGCCCAGCGGCGCCGTCGGCAATTGTTTGCGGACGACCCTCTCACCAACCTGCTGACCGACCTGGCAAGGCTGATTCTCGCGAAAAGCGTTGCCGACTTGGAGAATATCGAGGAGCGCGCCGAGCTTGGACTTGCGGTCTTCATCGATCGGCCGCTCGGTTACGCCAAGGCGCCAGCCGAGCCCGATCAGACGCCTCTCCTGGCCCATGAAGCACTCAGCCCGTCGATCGCGCGGCGGCGCTGGCTGGAGCTGCTGCGGTTGTGCGACGAGGCCGGCGTATCGATCGAGCGCGAGTCGCTGCAGCCGTTGTTCGATCACGGTCCCTGGCCAACGGGATTGCCGCACGCCCAGGTCGCGGAGTGTCCGCGGCCAACGGCGGCGTTGTGCGATGTCCGCAAGGTCGCTGACGACTTCTTGATTTTACGGACAAAACCGGTCGGCTTGCTGAGTATCCTCGCGCGGTTCGATTTGATCCAGACATTGCGGAAACGACACCAGGTGTTTCATGCGAACGCGGCAGACTTCCCGCGCCTGTGCGTGCAGGGGTACGACGATGCGCGCCAGCCGGTGCTCGCTCTTTATGACGAGCAGCTGCGCCGGCGCGTGGAGATGCGCGTCGATGATTCGCAAGGTTACGTGACACGCGCCGGGGTCGAAATGCCGAAAGCGGGGCTGCGCGTGCTGACGGTGTGGGAAGATACGGACGATTCGAAAGTGCTAGTGAAGGCGAGCGTCGAGGCGTAAGCCCGACGTGTGAGTGCTAGCGATTTACGTCGGGCTTACGCCGCGCCGCTCGCCGTGGAATCAACGGCCGACGACGTCGAGGCGTTTTTCGTAGAACCCGAAACGGCCGGCGGGGCTATGGCCCAAGAGCAGGACGCGATAGGTCTGGTTGCCGTTGCCGATGTCGAAGCGGACCTCGGCAGTGCCGGCTTCGAGCCAAAGGTTCGGGTGCCAGAGGAGGGTGTCGGCGAGGAATTCGGATTCGTGTTCATAGGCGAACTTGCGCGCCGCGGCCACTTCGCCTTGCTTGGCATTTTCGAGTACTGTTCCGCCCGGGGCAGCCGCGGGTGCGCTCGGGGGCACCGCCTTGTCTTTGCCGAAGAACTCGTTGTACTGCGGGCTGCCGGCGGCCAGGTTCTTGTTCTCCCGGTTTCGGTCCGTGTTGGCGAGGTTCTCATCGCGCGTGCGGCGCAGGAAGGCCTGTGCCAGCTGATTGCGCAGAGCCCCGGCGGAGTCCTTCGCCTCTTTCTCGTCCGCTTTTTGAGCTTCGTGAAGACGCGCCTGGTAACGATTGGCTTGGTGGTTCACGCGCAGGTCGAAGGCGCCGGTCTGGACCTTCTCGGGCCTGTCGTCCCAGACGGCTGGTCCATGGGCGAGCCGTGTTTCGAGCTCCTGCCCGACCCTCCAGCCCTCGCGGTCGGCGGCAAGGGCCGGCGTTGCCGTGTCGCGGGGCGGGCCGATCAAGGCGCCGACGAAGAGGATACCGAGGCAGGCCGCCAGGCTGGCGAAGGAGGCGCCGAACGCCGGCGTCGCCGCCTTGTGAGCGCGGATAGCGCGGTAAGCGCCGATCCCCATCATGATCAGACTGCCGGCAAGCAGGACCCAGATCCCGACGCCCAAAGCGCTGCCAATGCCGACCTGAATATTCTCTTCGAATCTTGCCAGCGCCCCAGCGGCCGCGAGGACAGCTTCTTTCGCCCGGTCGCGCCTAGCTTCGAGTTCTTCCTTCTCCTGAAAGCCGGTCACATGAGTCTGGGCGTCCACTTTTGCCAGGCTCTCCTCATACTGCTTCTGCAGGACGTCGAGCGGCATATTCTCGCGGCTGAAGATCAGCGGCTGAGCGGTCCCCTTGCCGACGGCAAGCTCGTCGGCGCGAATGAAACGGCGCCAGCCGTGCGTCCCGAGAAAACGTTCGAGGACCTGGATCGATTCCTTGTCCTTAGCGTCGTGGAGGATGAGCTGGGCGTTGTCGAGGTCGGCGCCGGTGCGGACCTCGTTGACGATGAAGAAATGGGCCGACAGGCTGCGCGGCCGAGCCTGGAAACGTTCGTCGACAGCGCTGGCAAGGACCCAGGCGGCGGTCGGCTGTCCCTTGTCGTCGCGGGCGGTGATCTTGGCCTGCAGCTTCTTGGCCGGCTCATAGCAATTGGTGTTCATCTCGAAGCCGAGGTCGAGCTGCGGGGCGCCGCGATAGACGAGGCGCTCGGCAATCGGTTGCAAGGCGCCGTCGAGCAGCTTGTCCACTTGCGTCTGGCTGAATCCGATCAGGGCGGCAGGCAAGTCGCCGCGGAGCGAGTTATCCAGCAACTCGTAGGCGGTGACGCGGATGATGCCATTGGCGTCCGGGGTCGGATTGAGCATCAAGTCGATGGAGCCTTGCTTGACCTCGACCCAGCGTTGATCGACGATCTGTCCCCGGCACTGGGCGAGCACGAGAAGCTTGCGCGGCGGCCCCTGCCGGCGAAGCATGACGCGGATCGGATCGCCTTGATTGCCGACCGCTCTGGGCACGCGTTCCTCGCCCACGTTGTCGGCGACCTGGAGAACGACCCCTTCGGAGCGGATGCCGAGCTTGGCGAACGGGTTGGTCAGGTGTTCCGTCTTGGCCGGCGTGGTGACGCAAATCGTGTAGGTCTCGTTGGCATCGGGAATGAAGTCGAGATAGCCCATGCCGAACTGATAGGCGGTATCGAGTTCGGGGCTGGGGATCTTGTTCTTGCCGATCAGGAGCATGACCTGGCCTTCGCCGGTGACCGGCTCGCCGGACTTGGAGCGGACGCGGTAGAAGACGCGGTTCTGTACGCCGGCGATCAACTCGCCCCCTTCGGGGAAGAGGTCGATCGTGAAGTCGGTCGGCCCGATCGGGATGTTTCCCTGGATCTCGAGCTTCTTCTTGCCGTCTTGCAGCGGAACGACCATGCGGACCTCGCGAGCGCCGGGAGAGAGCGTGCGCGGGATCGGCCCGGCCGAGAATCGGTACATGAGGTCGGCATTCGCACCATTCGTCTTCGGCGCGAGGAGGTTGGGCGGAGAACTGCCGCCAAGGCCAGGCCCCGCGTTCGGCTCCGGCTGCGTGGTGAGGGGGACCGATTGCCCGTCGATCTTGACGTTGTCCGGGAGCGTCCCGCGCGCGCCGCGCAGGAGGCCAGTGACCTGTTCGCCCGGGAGATAGCTGTCCTTGTCGAGCGTGATCGATTCGGGCGCCGGCAAGTTGCGGACGATTTCAAGCCGCTGCGTAGCGGGCAGCAGATTCGTCTTGTTCGCGTCAGCGGGGCGGACGTTCAGCGTGTAAATGCCGGCCGGCACCTTGTCATCGATCTTGAATTCGCACGACAACATGCCGCCTTCACCCGTCGGGGCTTTGTGGGCGAGCACCACTTGTCCCTTGGCGTCCGCCAGCTCGACATACAGCGGGATTGGTTGGCTTGGCGGTTGCAAGCTGTAGCGGTCCAGCGCCAGCACGCGATAGAACAGCACGTCCTTCGTGTGATAGGCGATCTTGTTCGTGTCGAGCCGCGTGACGTACGTCGGCTCCTGGAGCCGAACGGCTTCCTGAATACGCGTCGAGCCTAGCCCGGTCTCAGCATCGATCAGCAGATTCAGCACGCCCGGCTTGGCGGAGCCGGCGTCAAGTTCGACGACCGCCTGGCCATCGCGGTCGCACTGGGTCCGCAGCACCTGGGCGACCTTGTTGCTCTCGGCTTCGATCAGCTTGATGCGCAGGTTGCTCAGGGCGGCCGCCCCTTCGAGGTGGCGCGTCGTGATGTGCAGATGCGCCTTGGCGCCTGGCTGCAAGGTCCGCGGGCCAACGACGTGCAGGTACGGTCCAGTCCGCGCCCGGAGATCGACGAAGGAGGCCTTCTGCAACGTTTCATGCTTCACGGGCAAGGCAGCGAATGACTCGGCAAGCTTCTTGTGCTCGTTCTGCTTGACGGCAAGAGCGTCCCGGTAGCCGTCAACCGTCTTGTTGTAAGAGTAAATCGACAGCCCCACCGCGAGCAACACGGCGGCCGCGGCGCTCCACGCAACAGCGGCGCGGCGCCAGATCGGCCGCCTCGGCGCGACAGCGGGTAGCGTCATCGGCAACGTCGGCGCTGTCGTCTCACCGGAGGGGAGCGCGAATTCGGCGACCTTCGTGACCGCTCTGGCGGCGCGGGCCATCAGCTTCTGTTGCGACTGCGCCTTCGTCAATTCGGCCTGGCATTGCGCACAGGCGTTCACATGTGCGCGCATCATTTCGAGCTCGTTTCCTTCGAGCAAGCCGAAGACAAAGTCCAGCAATCGTTCGCGGCAATTTTCGCAATGGGTCATGGGAATCACGAGTCCTTCAGCACGCGCCTGAGTTTCTGCAGGGCGGAGCGCATCTGCGTCTTCACCGTGCCGACGGGCGTCCGGCGCATGGCTGCGATTTCCTCGTAAGTCAGGTCGCCGTTCTGACGGAGGAGAAATACCTCTTTTTCTTCCGGTCTCAGATCGAGCAAGGCTCTGCGGAGCCGTTCGAGCGTTTCCTTGTTTTCCAGGGCATCGCCCGGCGTCAAGGCCTTGCCCTCGACTTCCGGCGGGGGGGCGTCCCCCATCGGCTTGGCCCGGCGGCGCCAGGCGTTTCGCTGCAAGTCCTTGGCAGCATTGAGGCTGACGCGAAAGATCCAGGCCCGCATGTTCCTGATATCGGTAAGCGTTTCGCGAGTCCGCCAGCACTTCAGGAACACGTCTTGAGCCACATCCTGGGCGTCGTCATGATTGCCTAGGACGAAGAACAACGTGCTGACGAGTTCGGTGCGCATGCCATTGAAGGCGCGAACGAAGTCTTCGTCGGTGTCCATAAGGGCTCCGTCGGACTCCGCATCACGCACTTCCTGGGTGCTGACCGCAAGGTCGTTCATACCTTCATCCTACTAGACGAGGCGACGTGGCGCACGGATTGCGCGATTTTTCGCGGCGATTTGGCTGGCTGCTCCATTTTGCCAGGATTGCGGGAGTTTTGCACAGGGGGAATTGAATCCCGCTGGGATCCCGGGGGATCGGCGCACCTCACCTCTGGGCTTCTCAAAAACCACAGGCGCAATAATTGTTTGGACAACTATCGTTCAAACGTGTATAATCACCTTCATGACGACGCCAACCCGGACCGTCCGCAGCACGCGCCGCTTCGATTCGCTTCAGCAGGAGGTCTTCCTCAACCTCTGGCGTACCTACGATCGCCTGCGCGCCTTCGAGGACGACCTCTTCAGCCGGCACGACCTCACGGCGCAGCAGTACAACGCCCTGCGGCTCTTGCGCGGCGCCCATCCGCTCAAGATTCACACGCTCGATCTGGCGGCCCGGCTCGTCTCGCGCGCCCCGGATATCACACGCTTGCTCGACAAGCTGCAAGAGCGCGGCCTCATCGAACGCGATCGGCCCGCCGACAATCGCCGCGTCGTCCGCATCGGCATCACCGAGGCGGGCCTGACGTTGCTGGAGGAATTGCACGAGCCATTGCAGGCGTGCCATGCCCGGCAACTGGGGCATCTGTCGCAGCGGCAATTGAAAGACCTGGCGGCGCTGTTGCAGCTGGCGCGCGAGCCGCACGAAGGCGCCGGCAGCACGTGGCATTAACCCTCTTCGTTTAGCGCTCACGCGGTGCCGCGCGAGCGCTAAACGTAAACCAAAGGACCTTGAAAATGAAAACCACCGACGTCATCGTCATCGGCGGCGGACCCGCCGGCAGCACCGTCTCCACCCTGCTCGCTCAGCATGGCTGCAAAGTCACCCTCCTTGAGCGCGAGCGCTTTCCGCGCTTCCACATCGGCGAGTCGCTCATCCCCGAGACCTACTGGGTGCTCCAGCGGCTCAAGATGCTCGACAAGATGAAGGGGAGCCATTTCGTCAAGAAATTCAGCGTCCAGTTCGTCAACGCCAACGGCAAACTCTCCGCGCCATTTTATTTCTACGACAACAAGCCGCACGAGTGCTCGCAGACCTGGCAGGTCGCCCGCAGTGAGTTCGACCTGATGATGCTGCGCAACGCCGCCGAGCAGGGGGTCGAGGTCCACGAAGCGACGCGCGTGCTCGACGTGTTGTTCGAAGGCGATCGCGCCGTCGGCGTGCGCATTCAAAAGGAAGACGGCACAGCCGAGGAAGTGCGCGCCCCGGTGGTCGTCGATGCCAGCGGCCAAACCGCCATGTTGCAGAACCGATTCAAGTTGCGGCTCTGGGACCCCATCTTGAACAAGGGGGCCGTCTGGACTTACTGGGAAGGGGCCTATCGCGACACCGGCCGGGACGAGGGGGCGACGCTGGTCATCCAGACGCCCAACAAGCAGGGCTGGTTCTGGTACATACCGTTGCACAACGACGTGATGTCGGTCGGCGTCGTCGCGCCGTTCGATTACCTCTTCAAGGGGCGCGGCCCGCACGAGCAGACCTACACCGAGGAAGTCGAACGCTGCCCCGCCGTCAAGGAGCGCCTGGCGAAGGCAAAACGCGCGACCGGGTACTTCGCGACCAAGGACTACTCGTATCGCTCCCGGCAGGTCGCCGGCGATGGCTGGGTGCTCATCGGCGACGCCTTCGGCTTTCTCGATCCGCTCTATTCGTCGGGCGTCTTGCTCGCCTTGAAATCGGGCGAGCTGGCGGCCGACGCGATTGCCGAGGGCTTGAAGAAGGGGGACGTGTCGGCGGCCCAGCTCGGCAAGTGGGGCAATCTCTTCAACCGCGGCGTCGATCGCATGCGCCGACTGGTGTGCGAATACTACGACGGCTTCAGCTTCGGCAAGTTCGTGCGCAACTATCCCCAGCTCAAGAACACCGTGACCGATCTGCTCATCGGCGACCTTTTCACCGACCGCGTCGATGCGGTCTGGCAGCCGATGGAGACGCTGTACGACGAAGGCAAGAAGCCAATCCCAAGCTGGAGCGCCGGCGCGGCCCCGGAGATCGCGGGCAACAAGGCGAACGAGCTGTTCTTGCCGGACGGCCGTAGGCCATGATGCGAGCCGCTTGCGGTTTAGCGCTCGCGTGGCGCCGCGCGCGCTGGACCGCCAGCGGTAGAAACTGGAACCCGTTCCCATGATCGTTCACGTTCTCATGACGCTCGCCGCCGTGGTCGCGCTCGGCTGGCTGCTCGGCAATCTGTTCCGCTTGATCGGCCAACCGCCCGTCATCGGCGAGGTCGTCGCCGGCATTGCCCTGGGGCCGTCGCTGCTCGGCCGGCTGGCGCCGGAGGCCGCGGAGCTTCTGCTGCCGGCGTCGGCGGCGCCGTTCCTCGGCGTCATCGCCCAGCTCGGCGTCATCCTCTACATATTCCTGATCGGCCTGGAGCTGAACCTCGAGTCGCTCAAAGAGCAGACGAAGTCGATCGTCGTCATCGCCAACGCCGGCATTGTCATCCCGTTCGCGCTTGGAGTCGGCATTGCTCCCTTCCTCTATCCGCGCGTTTCCAGCAGCGACGTGCCGTTCACCAGCTTCGCGCTCTTCCTCGGCGTCGCCATGGCGATCACCGCGTTTCCGGTGCTGGCGCGCATCCTGTCCGATCGCGGCATGACCAAAGCGCCGCTCGGCGTCACCGCGCTCGCCTGCGCCGCCCTGGGAGACGCAACCGCCTGGTGCCTGCTCGCCTTCGTCGTGGGCGTCGCCCAGGCGGAAGTCGGCAGCGCACTCATCGTCGTCGGCCTGACGCTCGCCTACCTCGCGTTCATGTTTCTAATCGTGCGCCCCATTGCCGTGCGCCTGTTGACGAAACGGGAGCTGACGCGCGGCGTCACCGCGCTCATCTTCGTCGCCCTGCTCGGCTCGGCGCTGGCGACCGAGTTCATCGGCATTCATGCGATCTTCGGCGCATTCATGCTCGGCGCCGTCATCCCGCACGACAGCGCCGTCGCGCGTGAATTCACGCACAAACTGGAGGACCTCGTCACCGTGCTCCTCTTGCCGGCGTTCTTCGCCTTCATCGGGCTGCGCACCCAGTCGGCCTGGTCGCGGGACTGGAAGAATGGCTGCTGTGCGGCTTGATCATCGCGGTCGCCACCGTCGGCAAGCTCGGGGGCACGCTGCTGGCGGCACGCTGCACTGGCTTCGGCTGGCGGGACGCGTCGGCGCTCGGAATCCTGATGAACACGCGCGGCCTGATGGAGCTGATCGTGCTAAACGTCGGCCTCGATCTGGGCATCATCGCGCCGACGCTGTTCGCCATGATGGTGCTGTTGGCCATCGCGACCACGATGGCGACGACACCGCTGTTGCAGGTCTTTCGCCCGAGTTCGCCACCGCGGATCGACGAAGGCCGTGGGTAGTGTTCTGGCACAGCTTGCTTTTCGGGTCGTCAGAGTCCGAGCGCCAGCGAGGGACTGCGGGAAAACCCTCGCTGGCGCTCGGGCTCTGAAAATGCCAATCCGAAAATCAAGCTGTGCAAAGTCATTTTGTCAATATCGGTACACTGGATAGTCTGGGCATGTTCCACGTGGAACATTGGGCAAGGTTTCACGGTGGTGTCCATCGGGAGAGACGACGCAGAGTCGTCTACGCAATCGATACGATCCCTTTTTTCGTTAAAGTTTGCCACGGTCACAAGCCGATGCTCTTCCCATCGCAGCGTTACGTCCATCCTTTGGGGGAGCGGGACCATGATGACTCTTCGCACTCGGCTCATGTCGGCAGGTTTGTTGGTGATGGCCGTATTCCTCAGCGGCTGTGCCCCCTTCGGCATGGGTTTCCTCACGCCGTTCCCCGTGCAACCCTGGGTGGCAGAGCACATTGCCACGCGGATCGAGAACAAGAACGATCACCGCGTGCCGATCTTGCCCGCGATCCCGCCGGGTCATCGGCCGTACTGTGAGGATCCGCCGGACCAGGCGGAGATTCTGCGGACCATGCCGCGAGTGACGCGTGGGATACCGTACATCTACGAAGAGTTTCGCGATGACATTGAGTTTACCGTGGAAAAGTTGGTCGATCGGGTCGATCCGCCCCGGTTTATTCCTCTCATCGGGCCGGCGCAGCTGCATCATTGTCACTGGAAGTGCACGGTGTACTACACCGAAACCGTTGACTCCAGCTATCCCTTCCCGGTCCGCACCAAGCGTCGACGGGCTGAAGTGGTGTACATCGACAAGGACCACTTCCACCTGTGCGTGAGCGGCCAGGACGCACAGCAAGAAGCGTTCCGCACGATGACTGCAGTTCGGCCATGATTACATGAGACCGCCTGCGGCTTAGCGCTCGCAGAATAGCGAACTTTTGCGCGGAATCGTTTCCTGCGAGCGCTAAGCCGAAAGCGGCGCTACTGAAGGACCCCCATCAATGAAGCGACACCACGCGATCCTGATCGGCCTTGTTCTCTTTGCCATCCCATATTCCGCTGACGCCCAGCTCTTGCCGCGCTGGTTTGGTCCGAAGAAGGACGACAAGAACCCGCCCGCCGGGTCCGCGCAGCCGGACCCGCGCCGCGTCATCGAGGTGAACGTCGAGGTCGCCTGGCTCGCCGATCCGGTCACCTTCCCTTACTATCTCGAAGCCCATGCGACCGCCGCCCAGCTCGAAGTGCGCGGCTACGTGCCGAACAAGGCGGTGCGCGAGCATGCCCTGCGGATCGCTCAGGTCTACTCGTCTCTGCCAGTTGCCGACGCGATGAAAGAGCATCCGAGCCTGCTGGTGCGACCAAGCCCGATGTCGCCGCAGCAACTTCAGAGCAGCGTGCAGTCGTCACTGCGCGTTGCGCTGCCCAAGCAGTATCAGCAGCTCAAGGTCGAGTGCGGCGGCGACGGCAAGGTGTTCGTCCTCGGCACGGTGAACACCTACGAGGAGAAGATGGCCGTTAGCCATGCGCTGCGCCGGCTGCACGGCTGCAGCAGCGTGCAGAACCTCACGTCGTTGCTGGGGGAGATCGCGCAAGATCCGCCGCGCGAGAAGACGCCGTTCGTGAAAACGTCGAAGACGACGGAGAAGCCGGTGGTGGCGGTGGATAACAAGTCGAAATCGTGGTGGCCGTTCGGCAAGGGTCCGAAAACCACGGACGAGCCGCCGCTGCTCGAACCGCGCAAAGGGCCGGCGCTCGTGGACAAGAAAGCGGATGGACCGATCTTGATACCGAATGGGCCGGAACCGAAGAAGGCGCCGGAGATCGTCAAAGCGGAGCTGCCGAACTCGACTCGCTTGACGGCGGCGGAACTGCAGAAGCGCATTCAGAAGGCGTTTCCGCAGGCCAAGAGCGTGGAGGTGCAGCTCACGTCGGCCACCGAGGCCCTGATCACGCTGGAACTGACCAGCGAGAACGAACTCAAATCGATCGCCGAGCGCGCCTTCGCGCTGCCGGAATTGCAGAATCTGCGTGCCGAACTACAATTCAAGATCAGTGCCCCGTGATAACACCTTGTTTGCCGCTTGCGGTCTATCCCATGTTTGATATATGCTTCGCCGCGCCTTGGAAAAATCCAGGCGAAAAAATCGATTAGTCATTACATTATCGTTTCTTCCCCGGGCGGCGGGGTTGGGGGACGGAATTCTTGCACGC